>Ga0265313_10003507_pt1 | contig 12643 bp, 12 predicted proteins | sample 4123metaG_FD_203122 | JGI IMG/M metagenome (GOLD analysis project Ga0265313, IMG submission 203122) | Rhizosphere microbial communities from Carex aquatilis grown in University of Washington, Seatle, WA, United States - 4-1-23 metaG | ecosystem: Host-associated > Plants > Roots > Rhizosphere >...
CAACGGGTTTCCCCCGACGCGGTGATGACGCGAAAGTTCAGCCGGACAGCCTGGAGCGTTTCGGCGGACCGGCGGACCGCTTCCATGTGGGTGTCCCGGTCGGCCCAATGGATCATGGCCAACTCGCCCTTGCTGGTCAGCAGCACCTGATCGGAAGGGTAGCCCAGAATTTCACTGACATTCTCCGAGAACCACGGATAGGTGATGGTGCCGTCGGGGCTCATCTCGCGCCGCCAACAGATACAGTCGAGATCGGCCAGAATATCCAGGGTGACCGGGGAAAACGGGATCACGGCGGGATCGTCCGCCGGGAATGTTTGTTGGGCCGCTTCGGTCATACCTGCTCTGCCGGTTGAGGGATCAGAGCGATAGTGTAGCATGGGGGCCGCCGCCGTCTCCAAGGAATGAAAACGGGAGGCGTGCAGACTTCGGAAGGGGAACAGGGGCGTGGCAGGCTTTGCCCATGTGGTGGTGATTGGCAACGAGAAGGGTGGGTCGGGCAAGACCACCTTCGCCATGCATCTTGCCGTCGGATTGCTGCGCCTGGGCTTTCGCGTCGGCTGCATCGACCTCGACCACCGCCAGCAATCCCTGGGGCGCTACCTCGCCAATCGCCGGGATTGGATCGCCCGCAGCGGTATTGCCCTGCCCATGCCGCTGGTGGAACTGGTACGGCCTTCAATGCTCGATCTGCGTTCGGACGCGGTGGCGGAGGAGCATGACCGCTTCGATGCTGTCCTCGAAACCATGTCGGCGGCCTGCGATTTCGTGGTGGTTGACTGCCCCGGTGCCGACGTGGCCCTGGCCCGTCACGCCCATACCCACGCAGATACCCTGATTACCCCCATCAATGACAGCCTGCTCGATCTCGACCTGCTGGGCCAGCTCGATCCGGTGACCGGTCAACTGGGGCGCGCCGGAGTCTATGCCAATCTGGTCTGGGAGTTGCGCCAGGAGCGGCGCAAGCGCCATCGCTCCGGCATCGACTGGATGGTGACCCGCTCGCGTTTATCGGCGCTGTCGGACCGCAACAAACAGATGATGGCCGACGTTCTGCCCAAAATGCAGAAGATTTTGGGATTCCGCCTGTCTGACGGGTTCGGTGAGCGGGTGATCTATCGCACAATGTTTTTGTGGGGCCTCACCGTACTCGACCTGGGGCAGGCGGGAATCGGCATGGAGGTCACCAAGTCCCATCAGGCTGCGCGGGACGAGGTCTGCGCCCTGCTGGCCCATCTCTGGCTGCCTCGGGTCAGCGAGCGCCTGGAGCGGCTTACAGCAGCCCCATCGCCTTGAAGCTGGCGTGGCCCTTGCGCCCGACCACAACATGGTCGTGCAGCACGATGCCCACCGCCGCCAGGGCATCGCGCACCGTCCGGGTCATGTCCATATCGGCCCGGGAGGGCTTGGGGTCGCCCGAAGGGTGGTTGTGGACCATGATCACCGCGCTGGCATTCAGCGCCAGGGCGCGCTTGACCACCTCGCGCGGATAGAGCGGGGTGTGGTCGACGGTGCCGGTCTGCTGCAATTCGTCGGCGATCAGCACGTTCTTGCGGTCCAGGAACAGCAGGCGGAACTGCTCGGCGGGCAGGGTGGCCATGGCGGTGCGGCAGTAATCCAGCAGTACATCCCAACTGGAAATCACCGAGGAATTGATCACCGGGGCGCGGGCCAGACGGATGGCGGCTTCGCGCACCACTTTGAGGGTGGCGGCGGCCGAGGTGGAGAGCTTGGCTCTTTCCACAGCTGGAAATGCCAGCAATTCCTCGTAATCGGCGGAAATGACGTCGGCAAAGCTGCCGAAGCGCTGGATCAGCGCCTTGGCCAGCGGCTTGACGTCCTTCTGCGGGATACCCGACGCCAGCAGCAGTTCCAGCACCTCGTAGTCGGGCAGGGCGTCGGGCGCCTTGACGAAGCGCTCGCGCAGGCGTTCGCGATGGCCCTTGTGGCTGGGGTGATCTGGCATGGGGACCAAGGAGGGTTTCGTCATTCTCCCGCCTCCTACAGGATCAAAGCGCCGATGTCCATCGTCCTTGGGTAGGTCTTAGGTGTTCAGGCGGCAACGCAAGACGGTGGAAGATAGACGGTCACCGTGGTGCCGCAATCCGGCAGACTCTCAACCGCCAGACTGCCACCGTGAATCTCGGTCAGGCGCTGGCTGAGCGGCAGGCCGATCCCACTTCCCTCGTACTTGCGTGACAGTGAGCTGTCGACCTGCCCGAACAGGGTCAGCGCCTTGGCCACCCCATCCGTATCCATGCCGATGCCGGTGTCGATGATGCAAAGTGTCACGCCACCATCTGCCGCCTGGGCGACGCGCAGAGTCACGACTCCACCTTCCGGGGTGAATTTCACCGCATTGCGCAACAGGTTCAACAAAATCTGCTTCATCCGACGCAGGTCCACGTGTAGGCGGACCGGAGCCTCCGAGGCGTCTACCGCCAGCGCCACTCCCTTCTCCATGGCATGCAATTGAACAAGATGAGTGACGTTGCCGAGTAGTGGGCCAATCTCGACGATCTCGGGGCGAAGATGGAGCTTGCCGAATTCGATGGCGGAGGTGTCGAGGAGATCATCGACAAGCTCCAGAAGGTGGAGGCCTGCCTGATGGATATCTGCGGCCCACTCGTCCTGTCTGTCGTTGGTCTTCTTCTCCGCCATCACCAACTCGGAGAAGCCGAGGATGGCGTTGAGCGGCGTGCGCAATTCATGGCTGACGGTCGCAAGGAATTCCGACTTGGCACGACTGGCCGATTCGGCCTGCTCCTTCGCTTCCAGCATGGCCACTTCGGCCAGCTTGCGGACGGAGATGTCTCGGGAGATGCCGAATACCCCAATCACCTTGCCTTCATTATCCCAAAGCGGCCCCTTGGTTACCAGGAATACGGCCGCACCGTGCCGGGTGGTGAGCTCTTCCTCATAGGTCACCACCTTTTCCTCCGCCATCACCTTGCGGTCATCAGCCATTATCTTCGCCGCTATAGCCTCCGGGAAGATAGCGCTGTCATCGCGTCCAAGGACTTCTGCTCTCGGTTGTTCAGCCAATTGGCAGGCGGCACTATTGAATAGGAGATATCGGCCGGTAACATCTTTGGCAAAGATCGCATCCTGCGATCCTTCGGCGATGGCGTCGAGCAGGTGAAGCGAATGCATATTCTCGCTGTGAGCCCTGTGCAGCCGTGCATCCTTTCGCATGATCAGGACGAAGAGCAGGAGGGAGGTGACCGCGATGAATACCCAGCCCTTGATCATGCCGGCTGTTGTGATCGCCTCTGGCTCATGAAAGATGTAAGCGACCGCCTCATCGGAGACCAGGATCCAAAGCGATGCGAAAACCGCATATGCTAAGACGATTCGCAGAACCTCGCCGAGGCTCACGCTGTCGGCTGCGGCGGGCGGATCCGACGGTTCCAAATCCACGGCAGTTTTCATCTGTGCCCCTGCCAGATGTTTCAGGATGGACGGTTTTCTACCACTCCCTTGGGAATGTACCTTTAGTTTGTGTCTCGGGCAATTGCAGGGGCTTAAGTCCAAGCCATCCAGAGACGGCATTCTCTGAAAGCCGGCTGGCGCGGTCGCGACCGCTCACAAGGTTGAATATCCGGTCTCGAGGCCGGGAGGGGAAGATCGCCGGTCACAGCCGGGTGCGGAAGTCTTCCAGCCAGGTCAGTCGGCCTTCCAGCAGCGAGATGTCGTGGTCGAGCCACGCTACCAGGGCGCTGTCCGGGCCGTCTTCCTGGGCATTGCCGCCGCGCAGATCGGTCAGGCGGGCCAACTCGGTCTCCACCCCCTCAATCAGGAGGTCCACCTGATCGAAGCGCTCCGCCGGGTCGAGCAGGTCGAGGAAGCGGATTTTGAGAGCAATCACCAGCTTGGAGAGATCGCTGGCCGGCCGCAGCCGGGCGGTGAGCAGGGAATGCAACTCGCGCCGTCCCGCCGTCGAGATGGCGATCAGGGCGTCGTCCTCCATGCCGGAACCGTCGATGGCTTCGACCAGACCTTCGTAGCGCAGCAACTCGATGGAGGTTCCCATCAACTCCAGCGACGGCCCCATGATCCGGCTGGTGAAGTGGCGTACCGATCCCGCCAGCTCGCTGTAGCGCATGGACCGGGACGCAATGGTCCCCAATGCGCAGAGGCGCACCGCTTCCTTGGGGGTCAATGTGTTGTCGGCAAACATGGGACAGGGCTTTCACGGAACTTTAGTACCTCAAAATATAGGGTACGGCGGGCGTTTCGTCCACAACTACCGCCAGGGGGGTTGCAATGATTGGCGGTTTGGCGGAGCTTGTCGGCCATGATGACCAATGAAATCAAAGGGGCCGCGCCAGTCTGGGTGCTGGCCGACGACCGGGCGGGCAACGTCAGTCAGGGCTTGGGCGTAGCCGAGACCCTGGGGCTTCCCTTCCAGGTCAAGACCCTGCGCTACGGCAAGCTGGCCTGCCTGCCCAATGCCCTGAGGGGCGGCAGTCTGCTGGGACTGGATGCTGCCAGTCGCGCCGGTTTGGCGGCGCCGTGGCCGCGTCTGGTCATCGCCGCCGGACGGCGAACCGCGCCGGTGGCCCGCTGGATCAAGCGGCAGTGCGGCGCCCGGCTGGTGCAGATCATGGACCCCGGCTTTCCTGGCCGCGCCGGGTTCGATCTCATCGCCTCGCCGGCCCACGACCGCCCTCGGGCGAATGGCAATATCCTGGAGATCGTCGGTGCTCCCCATCGGGTGACACCGGCACGCCTGGCCGCCGAAGCGGAGATCTGGACCCCGCGCTTCGCTCACCTGCCGCGCCCATGGGTGGCCGTAATTGTCGGCGGCGCCACCCGCAAGCGTCCCTTCCCGGTGGAGATGGCCCAGGTCCTGGGCCGGCGGGTGGCGGAACTGGCGTCGGAAGCCGGTGGTTCGGTGTTGCTGACCACCAGCCGCCGTACCGGACCCGAGCAGGAGCGGGCCTTGGCCGAGCTTCTGCCGGAGCCGCGTTGGCTGCATCTGTTCGGACAAGGCGGCGACAATCCCTATTTCGGCTTCCTGGCCTTGGCCGATGCCATCGTGGTCACCGGCGACTCGGTCAGCATGTGCTGCGAGGCTGCGGCGTCAGCGGCCCCGGTTTTTCTCTGGGCGCCCGAGGGCTGGGTGGCAGCCAAGCATGCCCGGCTGCACCAGAGCCTGTACGGCCTGGGGGTTGCTCGGCCGCTGGACGGGGTGACCTCGTTCCAGGCCTGGGAACGGCCGCGCCTGGATGCCGCCGGCGACATCGCCCAGGCCATTCGCGAAAGGCTGCTGTGATGAAGCGGATTCTGCCCTGCATTTTGGCGCTGTTGGCTGCGCCGGCTTGGGCAGGGCCAGCGGACCAACGCTTCCAGCGTGAGCTGCACGGGATCAAGGGGCCGGAGGACCAGCGCCGCCGCATGCCGGCCCGCGAATTTCCCTGGAGTGCCATGGGGCGGCTCAATAACGGCCAGGGCGGCCATTGCAGCGCCACCCTGATCGGTCCCCGTCTGGTGGCCACTGCCGCCCATTGTCTGTGGAACGACCGCACCCAGCGGCCCATGCCGGCTTCGGCCTTCACTTTCGTCGCCGGCTATGACCGGGGCGAATTTCTGCGCGCCTCCAAGATCATCGCGATTCATCCGGCGGCGGGCTGGATATTCACCACCGAGCAGCAGGAGCTGGCCAGCCGGGCGAATGACTGGGCCGTGCTGGAGTTGGCAGAGCCTGTGGGCGACGATATCGGCTGGATCGCCACGGCGGTCCCCAAGGCCGGCATGACGGTTGCGGTGGCCGGCTATGGCAAGGACAAGGCCTTCGTGCCCCTGGCCCATGTCGGTTGTCACCTCACCCAGCAACCCATGGCCGGGGTTCTGTTCCACGATTGTGATGCGGTACAGGGGGAGTCGGGTGGGCCGGTCCTGGCCTGGGTGGATGGCGGGCTGCGTCTGGTCGCAATCAATGTCGCCGTCATCCCCTCGCGGGGGGAATTGGGAGTGGCGGCGGCAGTGACACCGCTTGCTGCATTGGCGGCTCGCATGGGGGCGGCATCCTCGACCCGCGCCGGTCCACTGTCCGAGCCGGCGACTCTCGACCTCGGGGCCGCTCTAATCCATTAGCTGGCGGTAGAGGCGGGTGCTCTCGGCATCCCAGCAACAGAAGATGACCTGCTCCAGCTTCCTTGAACCGGCCACGAAGTCGCGGACGGCGGCAATGGCTATCCGCGCCGCCATATCCTTTGGAAAGGCGAAGATACCGGTGGAGATGGCAGGGAAGGCGATACTGAGTGCGCCGATCCTGACGGCCAGCCCCAGGGAATTGCCGTAACACGCGGCCAACAGCCGCTCCTCGTCGTGATCGCCGCCGCGCCACACCGGGCCCACCGCGTGAATCACCCATTTCGCCGGCAGATGATAGCCATGGGTTACCTTGGCCTCGCCGGTATGGCAGCCGCCCAGTCCACGGCACTCCTCCAGCAGTTCCGGGCCGGCGGCGCGGTGGATGGCCCCGTCCACACCACCACCACCCAGCAGCGAGGTGTTGGCGGCATTGACGATAGCGTCCACCTTGAGGCGGGTGATATCCCCTTCGACGACGCTTATCCGGGTGGATGTCATGGGCAGAACACCGGTCTGTCCGAGCCGTATTCGCATAATTCGATGATGGTCCCGTCGGGGTCGTGGCAATAGCACATTCGTTTGCCACCCTGGACGATATCGATGGGCACCTGGATCGGCACCAGATTCTGGCCGAACCGTCGCCGCAGGATATCAAGGCGGTGGTCGAGGTCGATGACGCGCAAGGCGAAATGGCGAAGTCCGATGGTCGCCGGCCGCCGCAGGGCCTCCAGCGCGGTGCCGTCGTTACCGGCAAATTCCAGCAGCTCGATCCGCATCCCGCCCTCGGGCCGGTCGAGGATGAGGCAGCGGGCCCTGGCCCCGGCGAGGCCGGTCAGCCCTTCGAACCAGGGGCCGGACAGTTCACGGTCCATGACCGGTGCCAGATCGAGCAGCACGGCATAGAAGGCTTGTGCGCGGGGCATGTCCGAAACCACCACGTTGATGTGGTCGAAGGACGGAGCCATCGCCTTAAGCTCCAAGCTGGAGGACGAATTCAGTGAGGAAGGGCGCGTTGCGGCGGCGCTCGGAATCGGTGCGGCCAAAATTGCTGGCCAACTTGCGCATCCAGTCGGCATCAAGCCGGTTGAACTCGAAGAAGGCCTTCATGGCCAGATGCTCGCCCAGGAAGTCGGGCAACTTGGCCGACCACTTCATGATGCCGTCGCGGAGGGCGCCCTCACGGGCCCCTTCCATCCGGCCGGTTGGTTGAAACTCCTGGGTATAGAGCTGGGATATTTCCCGCCAGCACTTGGCCAGCACGTCGGGCTCGAAGCGGATAATGTCCTGGAGCAGGGTGATGTGCTCCTCCGTCGGCGGCTCGTAGTTGTAACGGGTGGCGTCCTCGCGCAGCAGCGGCCAGGGATTGTCCTCGGGCTTGGGTGGCGGGACCTTCTTGCCCTTGGCGCCCTTTGGGACGCGAAAAGCCGCCCAGCGGGCATCCCAGTTGTGCAGAATGGGATTGTTCACCTCACTGCCCATGATGATCTCGATCAGCTTGTCGCCGCCGACATCGGCCCAGGTGTAGCTACCGGCCAGCGCCTGCATGTGCCGGGTCGCGAGCATTTGCGGGAAGATGAACTTTTTCAGCACCTCGCTGTAGACTTGGCCAAATTCTGGTGCCAGCAGGAACGGCAGGCGAATGCCGCGCGACACGCTGGTGATGCGGAAGATACCGAGCGTCTTCTGGGTATAGGCATTGATGGTGTCGTCGAACAGAGTCGGGAAGTCCTTGAACCCGCCCTCCTTGTCCTCTCCTTCGGCCTCGCCCCCCATCATCGCTTGGCCGATCATCTTGGCCGCCGACTTGTTCCTGTCCATGACCGGGCCCAGCTGGGCGGCAAACAGGGGGGGAGGCTCGCGCATGGGAAACTGGGTGCGGGAGGTCCGGACCGGCGGGGCGATAGAGCCACGGGCCAGCAGGGCATGGAAGCTGGCCTGTGTGGTTTCCGCCTCGCTCATCTGCGGCGGCCCCAACAGCTGGGTGGCGATTTCAGCCAGAACCTTCAGGTCCTCGTCGTGGCCGTCGCCCGGCGGCAACAGTCCCTCGAAGCCGCGATCACGGGCATCCTTGAACTTTGGAATGCCATGCCGCTCGATGGATTTGCTCAAAATGACCGAGAAGACCACGTTGAGCTGGCGCTCATTGGCCCATTTTCGGGCCTCCGGGTCCTTGAGCGTCAGGCGGCGCAGCATCAGGATATGGGGGATCTCGAGATGGCGCGTGGCCGCAATGAGGCTCGCCACCTTCGACTCGAAGGTTTTGCCTCCCTCTTGCGGATCGGACACGCTCATCCGGTTCCTTCCGACCCTCGCGGGTCTCTCCCTGGCCACTGACGTTTGGGTGCGGTCTGAACCACACCCATCAAAGGGGATAGCCCATGATCGGCGGGGCACGCAAGCCCGTTCCGTTGCAAGTGGGACGTTACCGCGTGATCACTTTGGCCCTACAAGGACTATGCCCTATGGCTGAGCCTCGACGATCTCGCCATGACGGGTGCAGCCCGGCCGGCAAAGGTCGAGAAACGTGTCGGCCACGTCATCCGGCTGGGTCAGCTGGTCGGGGCTTTCGCCAGGGAAGGCGATGGACCGCAAGCGGGTGGCCACCACTCCGGGATTGACCAGATTAATCCGCAGACAGGTGGTGTTGGCCACCTCCGCCGCCCATGTCAGCACCATGGTTTCCAGCGCCGCCTTGCTGGCAGCATAGGCCCCCCAGAAGGGATGAATGGAACGGGCGATACCCGAGGTGGTGAAGACCGCGCGACCAGCCGGTGCCATGCGCAGCAGCGGGTCGAAGGCTCGAATCAGCCGCCAGTTGGCGGTGAGGTTGACGGCGAAGGCTTCCTCCCAATCCTTTGGGCCATGCTGGGCCACCGGGCCGAGGCCACCGCCGATTGCGCCGGCATTGCCCACCAGGATGTCCAGCCGGCCCCAGCGCTGGAAGGTGGCTGCCGCCACGCTCTCGATCAGCTCGGGCTTCCGCAGGTCTTCGGGGACCAGCACCAATTGCTTGCCGCCCGCAGCCTGGACTTCGTCATCCAACTCTTCCAGCGCCCCTTGGGTCCGGGCGATGGCGATGACCTCGGCTCCCTCGGCGGCCAGCCGGCGGACGATGGCGGCACCGATTCCCCGCGACGCCCCGGTGACCAGTGCGACCTGCCCTTCCAGGGCACCCGCCATCAATGAACGTCCTCGGTCAGCAGCGATAGCTGCTTTGCGTCGCCGCTACCGTTCAGGTAGTCGGTGGGAGACACCGGATAGTCGCCGGTAAAGCAGGCATCACAGAACTGCGGTTGCTCGGCATTGCGGCCGGGTTCGCCGACTGCGCGGTAGAGACCGTCGATGGAAATGAAGGCCAGGGAGTCGACGCCAATCAGCTTGGCCATGCCGTCCACGTCATAGCGGGCCGCCAGCAACTTCTCCCGCTCGGGGGTGTCGATGCCGAAATAGCAGGAATGGGTGGTGGGCGGGCTGGAGATACGCATGTGCACCTCGGTGGCGCCGGCCTGACGGACCATCTCCACGATCTTGCGGGACGTGGTGCCACGCACGATGGAATCATCGACCAGGATCACCCGCTTGCCGGCCAGGGTCGGCCGGTTGGCGTTGTGCTTCATCTTGACGCCGGTGTGGCGGATATTGTCGGTGGGCTGAATGAAGGTCCGGCCGACATAGTGATTGCGGATGATTCCCAGCTCGAAGGGAATCTTGGCTTCGGCGGCGAAACCGATGGCGGCGGGAACCCCCGAGTCAGGGACCGGTACCACCACGTCGGCCGCGACGTTGCTTTCCCGGGCCAACTCTGCGCCGATGCGCTTGCGGGCCTCATAGACGCTGGTGCCCTCCATGACCGAATCGGGGCGGGCGAAATAGATGTATTCGAAGATACAGAAGCGCGACGGCCGCTTGACGAAGGGCTTGATGGAACGGATGCCGTCGGCCGACAGGATGATGATCTCGCCCGGCTCCACGTCGCGGACGAATTCGGCGCCGATGATGTCGAGCGCACAGGATTCCGAGGCCAGGATCCAGCTCTTGTCGAGCTTGCCCAGGACCAGCGGCCGGATGCCCAGCGGGTCACGCACGCCGATCACCATCTGGCGGGTGAGCGCCACCAGGGAATAGGCGCCCTCAATCTGACGCAGGGCGTCGATCAGACGGTCCTCGACGGTGGAATAGAGGCTGATGGCGATGAGGTGGATGATCACTTCGGTATCGGTAGTGGACTGGAACAGGCAGCCCCGGCGCACCAGCTGGCGGCGCAGCGCCATGGCGTTGGTGAGATTGCCGTTGTGGCCCAGGGCCAGGCCGCCGAACTCCATCTCGGCGAACAGCGGCTGGACATTGCGCAGCAGGGTCTCGCCGGTGGTGGAATAGCGGACATGGCCCACCGCCATATTGCCCTTCAGCTTGCGGATGACCGATTCGTTGCCGAAATTGTCTTCCACATGGCCGAGGCCGCGATGGTTATGAAACTGGGCGCCGTCATAGGTGACGATGCCGGCGGCCTCCTGGCCGCGATGCTGGAGCGCATGCAGGCCGAGCGCCACATGGGTGGCCGCCTCGGGGGCGCCGAAAATGCCGAAGACGCCGCATTCCTCGTGGAGATGGTCATCGTCAAACGGATTGGTGGTCAGCATCGGGAGGGCGTCCTACTGGTTGCCGCGAATCAGGCGATCCAACTGGGTCCGGCTTTCGGTGTCGTAACCCTGGTTGGGGTGTCCGCCATTCTTGCCATCGGTGGCCGTGGCCGGCGGCGGGGAAGCCGGCTGCGGCGAGACAAATTTCTGGAAGGTCTTTTCGGCTTCCATCAGCTGGCGGGCTTCGGCGGAAGTTTCCCGAGCCCGGCCCTCCGCCTTACCGAAGCCGACGGGGGCGAGACCCTGGAGCAGGTTGGCGCCACGCTCAAGCCAAGGGCGCGAGCGCGCTTCCGCCAGCCAGGACGGCTGATTCTCGGGCCGATCAAACAGCCAAGCCGCTGACATATAGGCAAGCGAGACCAGAATCGCACCCCGTGCCAAGCCGAAAACGAAACCCAGCGACGAATCGACGCTGTTGAGCGCGCTCTTGCGCACGCTGTCCGACACCCGCTTGGTCACCAGCGACAGCACCAGAAGCGTCACCAGGAACAGCGCGGCACCGGCGGCGGCATCGGCGGCCCAGGCGGCGCCGATATGGCTCCGGGCGATGGGCTGGGCATAGGGAAAGCCGTAGAGGGTGGCGAAAATGGCGCCAACCCACGAGGTGATGGACAGCACTTCGTGGACGAAGCCGCGCATAAAGGCGAAGCCGGCGGAGCCGAGCAGCACCACGGCGACGACCACGTCAACGGCGGTGATGTTGAGATTCCCCATGGGGTGCCAAGCTCTCGTCCAAAAAGTTAATCCGGCCGGAAAAGGCCCAAAACGTCTTGCAGGTGACCGATGGAGCGAATGGCCAGCGAACCGGCCCCCACGCCCCCTCCACCCTTGTCCTTGCGCGGCCGCGCAGGCACCAGCGCCTGGGCGAAGCCGAGCTTGGCGGCTTCCTTCAGGCGGGTGTCGGCCTGGGCGACCGCCCGAACCTCACCGGAAAGCCCGATCTCGCCGAACACCACCATGTCGGCGGGAACCGGCACGTCGGATGCGGAGGACACCAGCGCCGCGGCGACGGCAAGGTCTGCGGCGGGCTCGGCGATCCGCAGGCCACCAGCGACGTTCAAATAAACGTCATTGCCCGACAAAGCAAGCCCACAGCGGGCATCAAGTACCGCCAACACCATGGACAAACGGTTGGTGTCCCAGCCGACCACGGCCCGGCGCGGCGAAGACAGGGAGCTTGGGGCCACCAGTGCCTGGATTTCCACCAGCATGGGCCGGGTGCCCTCCATGCCGGCGAAGACGCAGGAGCCGGAGACATTGCCCCTCCGCTCGGCCAGGAACAGGGCGGAAGGGTTGGCCACTTCCGACAGGCCGCAATCGGTCATCTCGAACACCCCGATCTCGTCGGTGGCGCCGAAGCGGTTCTTGGTGGCGCGCAGGATGCGGAACTGATGGCCGCGATCCCCCTCGAAATACAGCACGGTATCGACCATGTGTTCCAGCACGCGGGGGCCGGCGATCTGACCGTCCTTGGTGACATGGCCCACCAGGAACAGCACGAAGCCGCGCTGCTTGGCCAGCCGGATCAGTTCGGCGGAGCAGGCGCGGACCTGGCTCACAGTGCCCGGCGCCGATTCGATATTGTCGGCATAGACGGTCTGGATGGAATCGATCACCACCACCTGGGGGGCGTCGGGGCCGTCGAGCGAGGCAAGGATGTCGCGCAAACTGGTGGCTGAAGCCAGGGCCACCTTGGCCTTGGCATGGCCGAGGCGCACGGCGCGCATACGCACCTGATCCACCGCTTCTTCGCCGGAGATATAGGCGACGGTGACGCTGGAGGACAGGGCGGCGGTGGCCTGAAGCAGCAGGGTGGACTTGCCGATACCGGGATCGCCGCCCACCAACAGGCAGGAGCCCGGGACCAGCCCGCCGCCGCAGACCCGGTCCAGCTCGCCGATGCC
>Ga0265313_10003510_pt1 | contig 12638 bp, 10 predicted proteins | sample 4123metaG_FD_203122 | JGI IMG/M metagenome (GOLD analysis project Ga0265313, IMG submission 203122) | Rhizosphere microbial communities from Carex aquatilis grown in University of Washington, Seatle, WA, United States - 4-1-23 metaG | ecosystem: Host-associated > Plants > Roots > Rhizosphere >...
CCCGTGCCGTTGCCCTGCGCCGTGATCGTCCCGCCGAGGTTGATGTCGCCCGTGGAGGTCACCAGCACAGAGCCGCCGGCGCCGTTCCCCGACAGCGCGTCGGCGTCCACCACGCCGCTCATGTTGACGACCGCGTTCACAACCTGGGTCGCCACGTTGGCCGAGATGATCACCTGGCCAGACTGCGCCCGCAGCGTGCCGCTGTTGTCGACCCCAACCTTCTGACCGTCGGCCGCGATCTGCGCCGCCGTGCCGGGGGGAACCACGAAGTTGATCAGCCCGTCGCCGCGCAGGTCGAGGGTGAACTGGTTCGTCCCTGCCAGCGCGACCGTGCCCAGGTTCGCCTGGATGAAGCCCGTGTTCTGCACGTAGGGCGCCGCCAGGATCGCGAAGCCCCCGTCCGAGACCGTGATCGAGCCCTGGTTGATCACCGACCCGCCGCTGCCCGAAGGCGCGCTGAAGTTCGACAGCCCGCTCACGTTGCCGTCGACCGACATCGCCGTCGTCGCCAGCAAGGCGCCAACGTTCACCCGCGAGGTGCCCGAGAAGGTGATGCCGGCGCTGTTCAGGATGAACACCCGCCCGTTGGCGTTCAACGCACCCTGCAGATAGGAGGGAACCCCACCCACCACCCGGTTGATCGCGATCGAGGTCGAGCCCGGCTGGACGAAGTTCACCGTCTCGTTTGGCGCCGTCGAGAAGGTCTGCCAATTGATATTTAGGACGTTACTCGTCTGGTCGATGGTCGTCGTGGTGCCGGACTGGTTGATGGTGCCCGTGCCGCTGGTCACCTGGCCGCCCGTCGGACCGGCCAAGGCCATGCCCCCGGCGCCGAACAGCACCGCGCCGCTGAACAGCACCATCAGGCAGTACGAAACCTCCTGCCGCTTCTTGTTCCGCCAACGCTTCCAGCGAAACGCGATCTTGCCGTCCCGAAGATGCAAATTGTTCATCGATCGACCCCCCGAAATCACAAAATTAACGCGCCGCTATTACTTACTGGCTAATTCCAGGGTCCATTGCGCGCCCGGATCGCGGAAGCGGCATGTCTTCGATGTGTCAATAATGCGCTGGAGCCTGCCCTTGCCCAGGGCCATTGCCATAGCGACCCCCGCCGTTAGGGCAAAGTTTACTCGCTGGGTCTATGGTCGCGCGCTTCGCGTCCTTGCGGACTTGGCCCAGGGGAAGTTGGAACCATGGCGGCCGCCCCGAGACATGTCGTCCTCTACGTGCCCGATCTCAGCGTCGGCGGCGCCGAACGAGCGGCTCTCAATCTGCTTGAGGCCCTTCCCGGGCCCGATCTGCGGGTGACGCTGCTATTGAACCAGCGACGCGGACCGCTGATGAACGCCCTGCCGAGCGGCACCGAAATGCGGAGCCTCGACGTTCATAGGACGATCGCGGCTTTGCCGCGCCTGACTGCGTTCCTGCGCAGGGAACGGCCCGATGTGCTGATTTCCTATCTCGAGTTCAACAATATCGTGGCCATCTGGGCCAATTATCTGGCCGGCCGGCCGACCAAGGTGATCGCCTCGCACCATGTGACAATGTCGGACGTCAAGTCGGGCTCGGGATCCTGGAAGTACAATCTGGTTCCCGCCCTCTACCGATTTACGCTCCCCTGGGCGGATCACGTGGTCGCCGTGTCGAAAGGCGTGGCGTCCGGCTTGGTGCAGGTCATGCGCAGCCGGGGTTCACTGTCCGTCATCCACAATCCGATCATCACGCCGGCTTACAGGGAGCTGGCCGCGGCGCCTCTCGATCACCCATGGTTCGCGCCGGACCAACCGCCACTGATTCTTGGGGTCGGGAGGCTGGTTCCGCAGAAGAATTTCGAGTTGTTGATAAACGCGTTTGCGGAGCTCGCAGCCGGCAGCAGCGCGCGCCTCGTCCTCTTGGGTGGCGGCCCCCTCAGGGCCGATCTGCAGCAGCAAATCGACAGGCTCGGACTCTCCGGCCGCGCTGCAATCCTGCCCGTAGATATCAATCCCTGGCGCTACATGGCTCGTGCGAAGGTACTCGTGCTGTCTTCGCTGTTTGAGGGATTCGGCAACGTTCTCGTGGAGGCGATGGCGACCGGAACGCCCGTCGTCAGCGTGGATTGTCCCGACGGGCCTGCGGATATTCTCGGTCACGGCAAATGGGGGCGCTTGGTGCCCTCGGGTGATGCCAAGGCGCTTGCGGCCGCCATTGCGGAAACCCTCGCCGATCCCGGCGATTCCCAGTCGCGTCAGGCTCGGGCGCTGGAATACTCCGCTCAATCCATCGCCATGCGCTATCGGGACCTGATTGCGAGCCTCGACGAAGGCCGCAAGTCGCTTCCCGCGGCATGAAGCCGGCGGATGAATTTCCAAGGCAGTACGATCGCGGCCGGCCGCCGGAGGTGAAATCGTGACCGATCGGGCGGAAGGAGTCACGGCGTTGCCGCAGGCGGCGCTGTCCGGTGCGCGGGCGGCCAGCCGACGGCCCAGGGTGCTGCTGGTGGGGTTCATGCCGCCGACCAAGGGCGGCGTCACCACATTCATGCTCAATCTCATGGGCTCGCATCTCAACGGCGAGTTCGAGTTCGTCCCCTTCACCACCTCGCGTCCGCCCAAGCGGGACGTCATGGACAATTGCGGATATGGCGCGCTATTCCGCGGCGGGCCGCGGCGCATCCTGGCGGGGATACTGGTGACGCTTTGGCATCTCCTGACTTTCCCCGTCGTGGTGATTCGCGATCGCATCGACCTGGTTCAGATCCAGGCCTCCGACTACTTCGTATTCTGGGAATCCGTCCTCTATGCCATCGTGGCACGGATGCTTGGCCGACCCGTCCTGCTCCGGCTTGGCGGCGCATTCGACGTTTTCCATAGGGGATCGCCGCCCATGGTTCAACGCTGGATCGCGGCGGCGCTCAGCTTGCCTCAATGGGTCATCGCCCAGTCCGGCTTTGCTTGCGGCTTCATTCGCAACGCCGGCCGCAGAGGTCCCGTCGTGATCCTGCCTAACTGGTCGCCGGACGCCAACATCGCCGAGGTTTTCCGCCAGCCCACGGACAATCCCGGCTTCCTGTTCATCGCCGGCAGCGAGGCAAGACGCAAAGGCATCGAGGAGATACTGGCGGCGGCGGCCCGGCTCGACCGGAGCGGCAGCCCGGCAAGGTTTCACTTGCTGGCGATGACGCCTTCGCTCTTCGAGCGGGTGAATGCCCTCGGACTCGCCAACATTCGCGCGATCGAGGGACCGGTACCCCAAGGGCGGGTCCTGGAAGCGATGCGCCAGAACGACGTGTTTCTGCTGCCGTCCCACGGCGAGGGATTTCCCAATTCGCTTCTCGAGGCCATGGCGGCGGGCATGCCCTCGATCGTGACTCCTGTGGGAGCCGTGCCGGAGATCGTGGCCGACGGCTCGGCGTTGACGATTCCGGTCGGCGATGTCGGGGCGCTCGCACATGCCATAGACCGGCTGGCACGCGATCCGGAACTGCGCGAGAAACTCGGCCGCGAAGCCCTGAAGAGCCTGCGCGCCCGCTACACGGAAGCAAGCGCCTTGCCGCCGCTCGCCGAAGCGTACCGAAGCCTGCTTGGCGGCAAAGCGGCGATGGCCCGGCTGCCGTAGACCAAGCGCAAGGCATTCTTAACGATACCAATCTTAATCTCGCGAATGAGGATCCGGGGCGGAGCTAGCCTTGCGAGGGAGTGAATGATGCTGCGAGCCAGCGCCTATCTGTCGGCGCCCGGAGGCTCCCGTTTTCCCCAACTGCTCGAGCGGGAATTCTATCGGAGCATCAAGACTTCCAACGGCACCAAGAAGTCGACGGGGTTGCGGCGGCTGGACGCGATGAACGACCTGTTCTTCGCGACGCTGGATCGTTGCCGGCTGGTTCCGCAGAGCGTGATGGACATCGGCGTTTCTTCCGGCGTGACGACGGTGGAATGGCTGCGGGAATTCGACAGGCGCGGCCTTCCCGTGACGATGATCGCCACCGACCTGGTCATGAGCGTGGATCTCTTCGCCATTGGCAGGCATATGCGCGTGCTGACCGAAAAAAACGGTCACCTGCTGCAAATCGAAATGTTCGGAAGCGGCATTCGGACATTTCTGCGCCGGCGCGACTACTTCACCGGGGGCGTCGTCTGGCGCAAGGCGCTATGCTACCTCGCCCGGCCGCTCCTCAAGATGGCAACCCATGAGGGCACCTACCTGCTGGTCTCGCCGGCTTTGCGCGATCAGGATCGCATCAAGCTGTTCGATGACGATCTGCTCGCGCCGAACCCCCGACAGTTCGCCAGATGCGCCGACGTGGTTCGCGTCGCCAACCTGGTCCAGCCGATCTATTTCAGCGACGATCAGATCAGGCAGGCGGTCGAGAACATCCGGGAGCGCTGCCGTGGCGAGGGCAGCCTCGTCGTCGTCTGCCGGAACGCGGGTGCGAATCTCGAGGGATCGATCCTTCGCATGACCGGTCAGCGGCAATTCTCGGTCGAGGCACGTCTCGGCCGAGGTTCGGAAGTGGAACATCACTTCACCGCGGTTCACGAAGCACCTCTCAAGAAAGCCGGATAAGGCAGAGCGCCCGCAAGGACGGATCGCCTGAGCCCGAGAGACGCTTGATCGCCGCTCGCGTTCGCGTGGACGGGGCCGCACCGGAACACGAAATGCCTTCCCCATCGCGCCCGGATAGGGTACCGAAGGGCGCCCGTCGGACCCCCTGTCTCATCGCCAGGCGTCGGAGACGCTCTCATGTTCAGAGCCATCGAGCGGCTGCTGCTCGACCCCTATCCTCACCGGACGATCTACCTCTCGCTGGTAAAGGGGCTGAAGCTCCACGGATATGAGCGCCGGGTGCTGCTGGGGGCGGTCGACCGGCCGCACTATGCCCATTGCCTCTATCAGGGGGCGAGGCTCGCCAAGCACCTCGGCATTGGGCGAATCAGCGTGCTGGAATTCGGCGTCGCAAGAGGCAAGGGCCTGCTCGCCCTCGAGCAGCACGCCGGCGAGATATCGCGGTGCCTCGGGATCGGCGTCGACGTCTACGGCTTCGACACCGGCGAGGGACTGCCGCCGCCGGAGGACTACCGGGATCTGCCTTACTATTGGCAATCCGGCTTCTACAAAATGGACCTGCCCCGCCTCAAGGCGCGGTTGCGCTCGGCCAAAATCGTGCTGGGGGATGTCAGGCAAACCGGTCCAGCCTTCGTCGCGAACTACGCGCCGGCACCCATCGCGGCCGTCATGGTCGACGTGGACTACTATTACTCCGCCGTGGCGGTCCTGGACATGTTCCGCGCCATGCCCGACCAGCACATCCTGCCGCGGGTGTTCTTCTATTTCGACGACATCCGCGGCACCGACGTGCATCTCTATTCCGACTACACGGGCGAGCGTCTTGCGATCAGGGAATTCAACGAGGCAGAGCCGGACAGGAAGTTCTCCCCGGCCCACTATCTGCTCACCCGCCAGATCGTCCATCCCTGGTGCCACAGCATCTACGTGCTGCACAATTTCAAGCATGCCGCCTATTGCCAGTTCGTCGGCGATCGCGGCCGGCATGCCGAGCTCGACTGAGCCACGGCTTCTTTGGTTCGAGTCCCGATCCCGTCAGCGGAACGCCCATTGCAGAACCTCTGGACATTCGTCACCGATTTCGGCGACAGCGCGGTAACGCTGCCTCTGGGTGCGCTGACGGTGATCTTTCTCCTGGCTTCCGGCTGGCGCCGCGGTGCCTTCGCTTTCCTTCTGGCCATCGGTAGCGCCGGCCTCGCCATCGGGCTCCTGAAGCTTCTGCTGGTTTCCTGCGGCAGGCCCCTGGTCGGCGCGTCGCTCACCGACCCCAGCGGTCATGTGGCCATGAGTACTGCAACCTACGGCTCGCTCGCCCTTGCTCTCGGGCGCTCTCTTCCCATCCGGCTGCGGCCATGGCTGGTCGCCGCTGCCGCGCTGCTTGTCGCCGGGATTGCTGTGTCGCGGGTGTTGCTCCTTGCCCATAGCCCGGCCGAGGTCGCCGTCGGACTCGTCGTCGGCATCCTTTCGACCTTGCTCTTTCGCGCCGCTCTTGGATCTGGCGAAGCCCCGCCTTTGCGTCTTGCGTGGTTTGCCCTAGGCGCCACCGCCGTCGCCGCAGCCATGCACGGCACGCGCTGGCCGATCGAGCAGTGGATCAAAGCCATCGCCCATCTCATCCGCGGCCGCTGGCCCGGCTGTGCGTGAGTGCCGTGCTCGGCCCCTCCCCATGGCGTCCAAAAAGGGATGTAATCAACCGATGATCATTGGCGCCATCGCGCGTGGCCCGGATCCCGGCCTGGGTCGGTGACGTGCAGAAACAGCCGGATGCAGAGCGGGAAATCCCCGCCGGCCTCGTCGGTCGCAGCCGGACCGCCGAGGAGCCCGCCCGGGTCGAACCGTTGGCTCTGCTCGCGGCATTGCTGGAGGCCGACTGGCCCTTGAGCCCCGGCGCGCCGGTGCCGCCTGCCTGGCATTGGGTCTATTTCGCCCCTCCGGTACGCCAGTCCGCCCTTGGACCCGACGGCCACGAGGCGGCCGACGATCTTCTTCCGCCCCACCGCGGATTGCGGCGGATGTGGGCCGGCAGCCGTCTGGCATTCGAGGGCGATCTCCTCATCGGCGAAAAGCTGCGGCGGCGCTCGCGGGTCCTCGCCGCGGAAAGCAAGAGGGGCCGGAGCGGACCTTTCCTGCTGGTCCGCCTCGAGCACGTCGTCGAAGGCGAGGCGGGCGGACGAATCGCCGAAGAGCAGGATCTGATCTACCGCGCAGCCTCGTCGCCGGCTCTTCGGCCGGGCGGACCGGCGCCAAGCGAACCCGCCGCCTTCGAGCGCCGGCTCACCCCCGATCCCGTGTTGCTGTTCCGCTTTTCCGCCGCCACCGGCAACCCCCACCGGATTCACTATGACCATCCCTATGCGACCGGAGTCGAGGGCTACCCGGGCCTGGTCGTCCATGGGCCGCTCATGGCCAATCTGATGTTGGACCTGATGCATCGGACCCGCCCGAACGACCACATCCGGCGGGCCGACTTTCGGGCGGAGCGCCCGGCTTTCCTGCCCGACCCGCTTTCCGTTCGCGGCCGGCCAAGCGCCGGCGGCTTCGAGCTCTGGGTGGAATCGGCCGGCCATAGAGCGTCAAGGATGCGTATCGACTGCGCCTGACGCGCAGCATCCAAATCGGGATACTCTCGGCGCCAGAAGGAGAGGCTCCATGTCCGCTACCCCCTCGCCCGGCACCCTTTCGGCTTCGGAGATCGAGACCCTGGTCGCCGGCGTCATGGCCGGTTTCGCGCCCGATTACTGGCGCCGGCTCGATCGAGAACGCATTTATCCGGCTGAATTCGTCGCGGCCATGACCAAGGCGGGACTGCTCGCGGTCCTCGTTCCCGAGACCTATGGCGGTGGCGGCCAGGGCATCGGCGCGGCGGCTCAGATCCTGAAGGAAGTGCACCGCCTGGGCGGCAACGCCGCCGCCTGCCATGCCCAGATGTACACCATGGCGGCCCTCCTTCGGCATGGGAGCGAGGTCCAGCGCAGGCGCTGGCTGCCCGAAATTGCCCGAGGCAGCCTCAGGCTCCAGGCCTTCGGCGTGACCGAACCTTCGGCCGGCAGCGACACCGGGTCGATCCGCACCAAGGCACGCCGCGAGGGCGGCCATTTCGTGATCAATGGCCAGAAGATCTGGACCAGCCGGGCGGAGCATTCGGATCTCATGCTGCTGCTCGCCAGGACCGCGCCGGCGGGGGAAGGCAAGCGCACCGACGGGCTTTCCATGTTCCTCATCGACATGCGCGAGGCCCTTGGCCGGGGCCTTTCCATTCGCCCGATCCGCACCATGCTGAATCATGCCACGACCGAGGTCTTTTTCGACGATGTCGCGGTTCCGGCTGAGAGCCTCATCGGCGAGGAGGGGCGGGGCTTTCGCTATCTCATCGACGGACTCAACGCCGAGCGCATCCTGATCGCCGCCGAATGCGTCGGCGACGGCCGCTGGTTCGTCGACAAGGCGGCCGGCTATGCCAAGAAGCGCGAGGTGTTCGGGCGGCCCATCGGTCAGAACCAGGGCGTCCAGTTCCCCATCGCCCGGGCCCATGTCGCGGTCGAGGCGGCCGAGCTCATGCTGCGCCGGGCCTGCGATCTCTTTGATGGCGCGGCGCCCTGCGGGGCCGAGGCGAATATGGCCAAGCTGGTGGCAAGCGAGGCCTCCTGGCAGGCAGCCGACATGTGCCTCCAGACCCATGGTGGCTTCGGTTTCGCCGAGGAGTTCGACATCGAGCGCAAGTTCCGCGAGACGCGGCTTTACCAGGTGGCGCCGATCTCGACCAATCTCATCCTGTCCTACATCGCCGAGCATGTGCTGGGCCTGCCGCGCTCCTATTGAGGGCCAGTCCCTTCCGATAGGCCGGTTGCCGACGGCATCGCCAACGCTTTAGGCTGGCCAAAAGAGTTCGAAAAAAGCCGGGGCAAATGCCTTGGCGGCGGCGGGAAAGCAAGGGCAATGGCGGACGAGATTTACGAGATCTATCCGGCGATCGGGATCGCGCGTGTCGGCAATGCGCCCGAGGCCTTCTACATCGGGCCGGAGGCGGCGGGAGGACTGCCGCTGCATGCGGACGGGTCGGGCGCGGCGTTCGCGGCCGGCGATTTCCGGGATGGGGAAGGGCGGGTCAAGCGGCAGGCGGCGCGCTTCCGCGTCTTCCGCCGCAGCCCCGGCCAGGCACCCCAGGAGGTCACCCTCGACAACGCGGCGATCAAGGAGATTCGCTGGACCGTCCATCTCGCCAACAAGAAGGCCAGCTGGTACTGCTTCCAGACGTCCAGGGGACAGCACGGCTATGCTTGCAACCACCCGCTGCGCAATGCCGATCGCCTGACGCCGGCCGAGCGTCGCAAGCTCAACATCGATCCGGGGCCGCGCCGAATAGCCGGCAGGGATCGCGGGCCGGTCGAGTTCTCGAGATCGACGATCCCGCCGGAATATGCGGCGGCATGTTTTCCGCCGACAGCTCTCAAGCCCACCGACATCGATACGCTCGGCGCGCTGAAAACCGATGCCGCCGGCAGACTCCTGGTCCTGGGGGGGCTCGGCAAGTCGGGGACAACGGCCGCGGAACCCAGGCTCGCCAATTACGCCAATAACGACGGCTGGTGGGACGACACCTCCGACGGGCCGGTGCGCGCGACCATCCTGCTCGATACGGGAGAGGCCGTGGAGGCCAAACCGGCCTGGGTGCTTGTCGCCCCGCCCGCCTACGCGCCCCAGATCCTGAATCTCGTCACCCTCTACGACACCGTGTTCGATACCGCCGTCCGGTTTCTCGGTGCCAGGCCGGATATCCACCGGCACGGCCTCTGGAAGGCCGGCCCCGGGGGCTACCGTCCTCGCTTCGACAGCGAGATCCGGCCGATCTTCGAACGCGGCGCCGGCTTTCCCTGGGTCTCGCCGATCCCGGCCGGTCCCCACAGCTTCGAGTTCGACAAGCTTGCCGATCCCAGCCCGGCTTCGGCCGAACTGCGCAAGTTCTATCTCGATATCCTGCGCGGACCGGGCCAGGAGAACGACTTCGAGAGCCCGGTCAGCGCCACCGGCATGATGCCGCTCCTGGTGGGCGACGACACCGTCGGTACCGAGCGGGATTCCGGTGGATTCCTCGGCACCAGCAAATACCTGCGCCTCACCGACACCCAGTATTTCTTCCTGCAGCAATGGGCGGCCGGGCATTTCGAGCCGGGCGGCGCCGCGTCCTTCGATCCCGGCCATGCGCTCAGCCGGGCGGTGCTGGAGAACTGTGTCGGCGGGCCGTATTCGCCGGGCATCGAGATGACCTGGGTCGCCCGCAATCCGGCGATCTACGGCGAGCCCTTCCGCATCCGGGCGCGGCCGCCCTCGGCCGGGCCCTTGAGCCTCGGCTTCGATCCCGCGGGCGGGCTCGAGCCCGGCGACCTGACGCGCTACATGGCGCTGCCCTGGCAGGCGGACTTCAACGAATGCGCCGCCCAGACGGTAGAGGGCCGGGTGATGTGGTGGTGGCCGGCCCAGCGGCCCATCACGGTCTTTCAGCCGCCTGCGGCCATCAGTGACGCGCTCAGCCCGCCGATCCCCTGGGTTGGCGATGACCGCGATTCCAAGGCCAGGAACTTCTATGCCTTCCCCGATCATCTCGAAATGCTGGCGAATTGGGACAAGCTCGGCTTCGTGCTGGACACGGGCAAGCTAGGCAACCCTCGCTTCGTCGAGGTCGCGCGCCTGCTGGCCCGTGTCTCGTCGAAGCCAGGATGAGTGGATCGATGGAGGCTCGCGAACCGATCGAGGCATTCCGCGGTGCCAAGCTCGACGCCGCGATCGTCGGCGCCGGTCCGGCCGGCGCCGCCGCGGCTCTGGCCCTGCGGCGCTCCGGAACCGAAAGCGTGGCCATGATCGACTGGCCGCGATCCCGGCGAATGTCCATCGGGGAATCGGCGGCGCCCGGACTCGCGGCACTGCTTCAGCGCTTTGGCCTGGATTGCCGCCTCGAATGCCTGGGGCATCTGCCCTGCCACGGGAACGTGAGTTTCTGGGGCGGGACTGCTCCCAGCATCGCCGACTTCTTCCGCCATGCGTCGGGGCCCGGCTGGCATCTGGATAGAGCCGCCTTCGATTCCTGGCTGAGAGACCAGGCGCGTGACGCCGGCGCCAGGCTCCTGGCGCCGGCGCGCGTCCTCGAAGCTGAGCGCGATGGCGAGGTCTGGCGCCTTCTGCTCGGCACCGGCACGGCCACCATCGAGCTGTCGGCGCGCTGGCTCCTTGATGCGACCGGCCGTAGCGCAGCGCTCTCGCGCCGCCTCGGCGCCAGGCTTCACCGGGTCGATCGCCTGGTGGCCCTTGCGGTCTTCGGCCGACCCGCCGCTGAGGCTCGATTCCGCGGCTTCACCATGGTCGAGGCGACCGAGATCGGCTGGTGGTACGGCGCGCGGTTGCCGGACGGGCGCGCCATGCTGGCCTTGATGACCGACGCGGATATCGCCCGACGCAACGGCCTGCGCGCAGCCGCGGCTTTCCACGAGGCCTGGTCCGCGACAGTCGAGATGCGCCGTTTCGCAGCACCCCTGTCGCCGGCTGAGGGCCCGGCCGTATTCTCGGCCGCAACTCAGTTCCTCGACCGCGCCGGTGGACCGAGCTGGCTTGCCCTTGGCGATGCCCTCATGGCCCTCGATCCCTTGAGCGCTTCCGGACTGACGGGTGCCCTGGAGGATGCGCTGGCCGCCGGCGAGGTGATCGCAGGTAGTCTGAGCGGCTCAGGCAGCGAGTGCCTGCTTGCCGCGGGCTATGCGCACCGTGCCCGCGTGACTTTGGAAAGCTATCTCACTGCGCGTTTCGCGATCTACGCCGCGGAGCGACGTTGGAGCGAAAGCCCGTTCTGGCGCCGGCGGATCGCGGGAAGCGGGAACTTCGGCTATCATGCGCGCCAGCGGGAGGAGTTCGCCGCATGAAAGCGAGCAGGCGTTGACGGCCCCCTTTGTCCTTCGCGGCCTGGACCACGTGGTCTTGCGCGTGCGCGATGCCGCCAGGATGGAGCGCTTCTACTGCGAGGTGGTCGGCTGCGTCGTGGCGCGCCGGCGCACGGATCTGGGCCTCACCCATCTCGGCGCCGGCTCGGCCATGATCGATCTGGTCGACATCGATGGCCCGCTCGGCCGCAAGGCCGGTCCGCCGGCCGGGACTGGCGGACAGAACGTGGATCACTTCTGCCTGCGCGTGGCGCCGTTCGATGCCGCGGCGATCGCGGCCCATCTGCGTGCCCATGGGGTCGAGCCCCGGGAGATCGGCACGCGGTTCGGCGCCGAGGGCGACGGACCGTCCCTCTATCTCGACGATCCGGAGGGCAATCGAGTCGAGCTCAAGGGCGCTTCGGCGGAAGCCGCGCCATGAGCGAGGAACCCGCGTTTCCTCCGACCCCGGCCAATTGGGCCGCTCTCACGCCGCTCTCGTTTCTTGTCCGAACGGCCGAGACCCACCCGGACCATGTCGCGGTCGTCCATGGCGCCCTGAAACGGAGCTGGGCCGAGGTGCATCAGCGCTGCCGGCGCCTCGCGTCCGCGCTGGCCGCCCAGGGCATCGGGCGCGGCGATACGGTCGCCGTCATGCTGCCCAATGTCCCGGCCCTGCTGGAGGCGCATTTCGGCGTTCCCATGGCGGGTGCGGTCTTGAACGCCGTCAACACGCGTCTCGATGCCGCGGCGATCGCCTACATCCTGGATCACTCCGGGGCGAAGCTTCTGCTGGCCGACTGCGAATATCACGACGTCCTCAGCCAGGCGCTGACCCTCCTGGCCCGGCCGATTCCGGTGATCGATGTTGCCGATCCCGCCCTTCCCGGCGCCAGGCGCCTCGGCACGATCGAGTACGAGGCGATGCTGGCCGCGGCCGATCCCGATCGGCCTTGGATCGGCCCCGACGATGAATGGGCCGCCATCTCGGTCAACTACACCTCGGGCACGACGGGCAATCCCAAAGGCGTGCTCTACCACCATCGGGGCGCCTATCTGAACGCCGTCGGCAACAGCCTAGTCTGGGAGCTGGGCCGGCATCCGGTTTATCTCTGGACCCTGCCGATGTTTCACTGCAACGGCTGGTGCTTTCCCTGGACGATCACCATGCTGGCCGGGACCCAT
>Ga0265313_10003514_pt1 | contig 12634 bp, 7 predicted proteins | sample 4123metaG_FD_203122 | JGI IMG/M metagenome (GOLD analysis project Ga0265313, IMG submission 203122) | Rhizosphere microbial communities from Carex aquatilis grown in University of Washington, Seatle, WA, United States - 4-1-23 metaG | ecosystem: Host-associated > Plants > Roots > Rhizosphere >...
AGACGGCGTGGGCCGCCACGAACGCCTTCACGGAAATCGGATCGGCCTTGATTCCAAATTTCACCACCCTGCGCGCCTTCAGGATTTCCAGGGCCGGGTCGGTCGGTTCGATTCCGATCGCCGCGCGGATCGTATCGGGAAACTTCGCCGGGCTCGCAGTCGCCAGGACGACGCTCGTCCTTCCGGGTCTGGGTTCCTTGAAGCCGCAGGCCGTGTGCGGATCGACGATGTAGCCGTACCGCCGGTGGACGTCGCGGATGATTCCCGGGATCTCGGAATCGGTGCATCGCGAGGCGGAAAACTCCCCCGGCTCGTTCCCATTCGGGGCGATCTCGGGAAAAACGCACAATCCCGTTGTCTTGAATTCCTGCATGGCCGCCCGCACCCGTTCCGGGTCCCCGCCCAGGCGGTAGTACAGGAAGCGCTCAAAATTCGAGGCGACCTGAATGTCCATGGAGGGGGCCAGGCTCGGCCGGACCGGACCGACGCGGTACTCGCCCGTCGTGAAGAGGCGGTAGAGGATGTCGTTCTGGTTTGTCGCCACCCTGAAGCCGCCGATCGGAACTCCCATCTTCCGCAGCATCCAGCCCGCGAGAATGTTGCCGAAATTGCCCGTCGGAACGACAAACTCGGCCTCCTCGCGCACGCCGGGAGGGAGCCTCAGCCAGGCGGAAAGGTAATAGACGCACTGGGCCAGGACGCGCGCGAGATTGATGGAATTTACGGCGGAAAGGCGGTGGCGGCTCCGGAAATCCTGGTCGCCGAAAACCTCCTTGAGCACGGCCTGCGCATCGTCGAAAGTCCCGTCCACGGCCAGGGCGAACACATTGTCCGCCCCGGTGCATGCCATCTGGCGCTCCTGCAGCGGCGAAATGCGCCCGTCGGGATAAAGGATGAAGATGGCGGTCCCGGGCCTGCCCAGCAGCCCGTGGATCGCGGCGGCGCCCGTGTCGCCGGAGGTGGCGCCCAGCGCATTGATCGACTCGCGGCGCACGAGGCACTGGTGCGCGTACAGGTTTCCCAGGAGCTGCAGCGCGAAATCCTTGAAGGCGAGCGTCGGGCCGTGGAACAGTTCCAGGACGTACAGGCGCTCGTCGAGCCTGCGCAGCGGGGCGATAGCCGGGTCGGAAAACCGCTCATAGGCCCGCATGACCAGCGGGCGGAGCGTTTCGGCGGGGATGTCCGTCGCGAAGATCCGCATGAACTCGTAGCAGAGCTCGGGATAGGCCAGCCCCGACCAGCTCTGCAATCGGCCGCCCAGATCGGGCAGTTCCTCGGGCAGGAACAGCCCTCCGTCGGGCGCGAGCCCGACCGCCACTGCGTCCGAGAACGAGTGGGGCCCGGTGCGCCCCCGGGTGGAGACGAAGCGCATCAAATCGTGTCGAGGTTGAACGCCGCGTGCGCGACGCGCGCGGCCTCGTCGGCGCGGTCGAGGGAGATCACCACCGATATCTTGATCTCCGAGGTGCTGATGAGCTCGATGTTGATGCCCGCCTCGGCGAGCGCCTGGAACAGGGTCGCCGCCACGCCGCTGTGGGTCTTCATCCCCACACCCACGACCGACAGCTTTGCGATCTGCTCGAGGACGGTCACCTCCCCTCCGCCCAGCTCCTTCAGGACGGGCTCCAGCGCCTTCACGGCCTGCCGCGTGTCCCCCTTGGGCACGGTGAACGTGAGGTTGGCAATCCCATGCCGGCCGACATTTTGGACGATCATGTCGACGATGATGTTCGCGTCCGCCAGGGACCGGAACACCTTCGCGGCAGATCCCGGCTTGTCGGTTATGTTGCTGACAACGACCTTGGCCTGGTCCTTGTCCACGGCGACGCCGCGGACAACGACTTTTTCCATATAGGCGACTTCTTCTTTCACGATGGTGCCTGGATTGTGGTTGAAGGAGGAACGGACTTCAAAAACTACGCTGTATTTCTTTGCAAACTCGACCGAGCGGGACTGCATGACCTTCGAGCCGGACGAGGCGAGCTCGAGCATCTCGTCGTAGGAGATCTCCGCCAGCTTGCGGGCTGACTTCACGACCCGGGGGTCTGCGGTGTAGACCCCGTCGACGTCCGTGTAGATTTCGCAGACGTCGGCCTTGAGGGCGGCGGCCAGAGCGATCGCCGTCAGGTCCGATCCGCCGCGGCCCAGGGTCGTCGTCTGGCCCTCGTCGTCGATCCCCTGGAACCCGGCGACGATGACGACCCGGCCCGCCTTCAGGTCCTTGTCGATCGGGCCGGCGTTGATCGTCCTTATCTTGGCCTTCGTATGCACGGCGTCCGTGAAGATTCCAGCCTGCGCTCCGGTATAGCTCACCGCATCGACTCCGATCCCGTGAAGGGCCATCGCCGTGAGGGCGATTGTCTCCTGCTCCCCTATCGAGAGCAGCTGGTCGAGCTCGCGCTCGCTCGGCTGGTCGCAGACTGCGCGGGCCCGGGCGATCAGCTCGTTGGTCACTCCGGCGCGGGCCGAAACGACGACGACCAGCTGGTTTCCCTCGTCCCGAACGGCCTTGACCCGCTCGGCGACCTTCTTGATCCGCTCGACGTCGCCCACGGAGGTGCCGCCGTATTTCTGGACGATTCTGGACATGGATGAAAAGGGTCCTATTCGGAAAAGTCGCCGATCCGCAGGAGCAGCGGCCTCTCGAGCACGCTCCCGAGGCCTCCGAGCCGCCTCAGCGCGCGCCGCATGGATCGCTCGTCGCTTTCGTGGGTCGTCAGGACCAGGGAGGCGGCCCCCGCCCTTTCGGACGGATTCTGAATGACCGTGGCGATGCTCACCCGCTCCTGCGCCATGACGGAGGCGACGCGGGCGAGGACGCCGGGCTGGTCGTTCACGGTCAGCCGCAGGTAGTACGGGCACCGGATGCGTTCCGGGGGCGCGATCCGGCACCCGTTTCCGGCGGGGAGGCCGGACTCGTTCGTCAGGTGCGCCCCCCTGCCGTGTCCGATCAGGGCGATTGCGTCGCCGATGTCGCTTATGACCGCGCTCGCCGTCGCGTCCCGCCCCGCGCCCCGTCCGATGTAAAGGGTCGTCCCTACGACGTCGCCCGTGACGGCGATCGCATTGAAAACCCCGTCGACGCTCGCCACGACGCTCCGGTGGGGGAGCAGGGTCGGGTGCACGCGCACGCAGAGCTCGTTCGCCGAAAAATCGCGGGTGATGACCGCCAGAAGCTTGATCCCATAGCCGAGGGTCGCGGCGTTCCGGAGGTCGGCCGGCGTCAGCCGGTCGATCCCCTCGACGATCATTTCCCCCGGGCGGACCCAGATCCCGTGCGCAAGCCAGGCGAGCACCGACGCCTTGTGCGCCGTGTCCCAGCCCTCGACGTCGAGCGACTCGTCGGCCTCGGCGTAGCCGAGCTTCTTCGCCTCCGCGAGCACCTGCGCGTAGGCGGCCCCGCGCGCGGCCATCTGCGTGAGGATGTAGTTGCAGGTGCCGTTCAGGATCCCGTAGATCAGCGGAAACCGGTTGGCGACGAGCCCCTCGCGAAGCGCCTTGATGATCGGGATCCCTCCGGCAACGCTCGCTTCAAAGAGGAAGTGGCCGCCGTGGGCCCGGGCCGCCGCGAATATCTCCGCCCCGTGCTCGCAGATGAGCGCCTTGTTGGCCGAGATTACGATCTTTCCGCGGGCGAGCGCCGCCAGGGTGATCCTGCGCGCCAAGTCCGTCCCGCCGATCAATTCGCAGACGATTTGAATGTCCGGATCGGCGGCTATCGACAGGGCATCGGTCGTGAGCCTTCCAGCGGGGATCCGCACGGAGCGGATCTTCCTCGGGTTGCGCACGGCCACGCGGCTCACCTCGATGCGGATGCCCAGGCGCGCGGCCAGCTCGCTCCGCCCCCTTTGGAGGTGCTTCCACACGCCCTGCCCCACCGTGCCGAGCCCGCAGAGGCCGATCTTGACGCTGGCGGGCCTGCTCACGGATCCTCCTCGGCCGCAGGGCGCGCCCGGTGCTCGGTGCCGTTGATCAGGCGGCCGATGTTCGTTCGGTGACGGACTATGACGAAAACGGCGACCGCCGCGGCGGCGATGGTCAGGATGGCCGGCTCCCTTGAGAAATGCGCGGCAACCGGAATCGTCACCGCCGCCGCGATCGAGGCAAGGGAAACGTACCGGGTGGAGAAGAAGAGCAGGGCCCAGACGACCGCGGCGACCAGGGTCACCTGCGGCATGAGGACAAGGAATCCTCCGGCGCCGGTCGCGACGCTTTTCCCGCCCCTGAAATGGGTGAAGCATGAAAAGCTGTGCCCGAGCATCGCCGCGAGAAGGCCGGTGACGCAATAGGCGGCCCTGTGCTCGGGGTTCAGAACCAGAAGCGGCCAGCCCGAAGCGGCGGCGCCCTTGAGCGCGTCCAGGACGAAGACCAGGTTGCCCGCCCGCGCGCCCAGATTGCGGCGCACATTCGTCGCCCCCGGGCTCCGGCTTCCGACCTCGAAGATGTCGACGCCGCGCGTCCGGGCAACGATCCACCCGAAGGGAAGCGAACCCAGCAGATAGCCGATCAGAACGACTATGGCGATGGTAACTGGCACGTTGCGGGACTCAGGATTTCACAGCTGCACAAACTTCGCCAGCTTGATCGCCGGGTGGCCCTTTATCTCGGCCCGCGCCTTCTCGCTCGGTTCCGTGTCCACACGGACGACCATGTAGGCCGTTCCGCCGGGCGTCAGCCGGCTGAGGGACATGTCGGCGATGTTGACCCCGTCCTTGCCGAGCAGCGTCCCGACGGTGCCCACCATTCCGGGCTGATCGACGTTTTCCAGGACGAGGAGCTTCCCGTCGGCGGCCACCTCCACCTCGCGCCCGTTGATCTTTACGATGCGCGGCTGGTTGTTCTTTCCCACCAGGGTCCCCGCGGCGGAGAAAAGCGCCCCATCCGGCGTTGCGGCCTCCACCTGGATCAGTTCCGTGTACTCGCTGTCGGCCGTGGACTTCACGATTTCAGCCTGGACGCCGAGGCGCTGGAGGAAGACCGGGGCATTGACGAAATTGACCTCTTCGCCGCTGATCCGCCGGAGAAACCCGCGCTGGATCGAGCGGGTGACCGAGTTCACATCCAGGTCGACGATCCTTCCCCAATACGTGATCCGCAGGGATGCGACCTGGCTCGGGGCGATCTGCTGGACCAGGGTTCCCAGCTTTGCGCCGAGATCGAGGTACGGCGCGAGCGACTTCAGGGCGGCCGCGTCGATCGAGGGCATGTTGACGGCGTTCCGGATCACCCCGCCGTTCAGCACGTCGGCGATCTGCTCGGCGATTTCGACCCCGACGGCATCCTGGGCCTCCGCGGTGGATGCGCCCAAGTGAGGGGTCAGGACGACGTTGGCCAGCTTGCGAAGCTCGCTGTCGGCGGCGAGCGGCTCGTCCTCAAAAACGTCCAGGCCGGCCGCGCCCACATGGCCGGACTTGAGCGCCGCGACGAGCGCGCTCTCCCGGATGATGCCGCCCCGGGCGCAATTGAACAGGCGCACCCCCTTCTTCATCTTCGCCAGGGCCGCCTCGTCGATCAGGTAATGCGTGTCGTCGGTGAGCGGCATGTGGACCGTGATGAAATCCGACTGGGCGAGCAGTTCGTCCAGGGTCGAGGCCTCCACCTGCATCGCCTTCGCCCGGCTCGGCGCGAGATAGGGGTCATAGGCCAGGACCCGCATGCCGAAAGCCTGGGCGCGCTTGGCCACCTCGCCGCCGATCCGGCCGAGCCCGACAATGCCCAGGGTCTTGCGGAACAGCTCCATGCCGGAAAAGCTCTTCCGGTCCCACTTTCCCTCCCGCATGGATCCGGCCGCCTGGGGAACCGGCCGGGCGCCGCAAAGCAGATGGGTGAACGTGAGTTCCGCCGTCGCAACCGTGTTGCCCGACGGGGTGTTCATGACGATGACGCCGCGTTCCGTCGCGGCCTCGACGTCGACATTGTCGACCCCCACCCCGGCCCGGCCGACGACCTTGAGCAGGGGAGCGGCGGCGATCACTTCGGCGGTCACCTTCGTCTCCGAACGCACGGCGATTGCATGCACGTCGCGCACAAGCTCGAGAAGCTTCGCCGGCGAAGAGCCGTAGGCCTCGACAATGTCAAGGCCCGGCTGTTTCCGCAGCCAGGCAACCCCTTTTGGTGAAATCTTATCTGCGACGAGAACTTTCATGAGGGCGAAGCCCCTTAGGAAGAAGTCGGGGGGGCCGCCAAGCAAGGAAACAATGTGTCAGCAGGGGTTCGGCGCAGGGCCACTGTTACGCCGGCGGCATCATTGGCCTCCAAAGAGATATTGGAACTTTGGTCCGGTTCCGCCCATACTTCCCCCACTCGCGCTCATGTGGATCGTCCGCCTGGCCCTTCGCAGGCCCTATACCTTCACGGTGATGGCTGTCGCAATCATCATTCTGGGCGTGCTTTCCGCCCTGAGAATGGCGAAGGACATCTTCCCTTCGATCGACATCCCGGTCGTAAGCGTCGTCTGGCAGTACGCGGGGCTGACCCCAGAGGAGATGGAGAAGCGCATCGTCACCCTGAGCGAGCGGTCGATGACGACGACCGTCAACGACATCGAGCACATGGAGTCGTCGTCGCTGCTCGGCATCGGCGTCATCAAGATCTTCTTCCAACCCGGAACGAGCATCGATGCCGCCGTCGCCCAGGTGACCGCGATCAGCCAATCCGTGGTCAAGTCGATGCCGCCCGGCACCCTGCCGCCGCTCATAATACGCTACAGCGCAAGCAATGTGCCGATTCTCCAGCTGGGCGTTTCCAGCCGGACGATCTCCGAGCAGTCGCTGTATGACTATGCGCTGAACTCCGTCCGGCTGAGACTGGCCACCGTCCAGGGCGCCTCCATGCCGCTGCCCAGCGGCGGCAAGGTCCGCCAAATCGAGATCGATCTCGATCCGCGGGCCCTGGAGGCAAACGGGCTCACCCCGGCGCAGGTGAGCGCCGCCGTGAGCGCCCAGAACCTCACGCTGCCCTCGGGGACCGTCAAGGTGGGCGACCGGGAGTACGGCGTCCTGATAAACAACAGCCCGAGCCTCGTCGGGGACCTGGGCAACCTGCCGATCGCAGTCGCAAGGGGGGCTACAATCTATGTCCGGGATGTCGCGCAGGTGCGGGACGGTTTCGCGCCGCAGACAAACATCGTCCGCCAGAACGGGCGGCGGGGCGTCCTGGTCACGATCATGAAGAGCGGCGAGGCCTCGACCCTCGACATAATACGGCGGATCCGCGAGGCCCTGCCCCGGGTCGAATCGACATTGCCGCCCGACCTGGATCTTGTGCCGCAGTTCGACCAGTCCATCTTCGTTCGCGCGGCCCTGAACGGCGTGATCCGCGAGGCCGTTCTCGCCGCCCTCCTGACCGCCGCCATGATCCTCCTTTTTCTCGGCACCTGGCGGAACACGCTGGTCGTCGCCCTTTCGATCCCCCTTTCCATCCTCTGCTCGATCACATGCCTGGCGGCTCTCGGGCAGACCATAAATGCGATGACGCTCGGCGGCCTGGCCCTGGCGGTCGGCATCCTGGTCGACGACGCAACGGTCACGATCGAGAACATCGAGCGCAACCTGGCCATGCGAAAGACGCTCATCGTGGCGATCCTCGACGGCGCCGAGCAAATCGCCGTCCCGGCGTTCGTCTCGACCCTGTGCATCTGCATCGTGTTCGTCCCGATCTTCTTCCTGACGGGGGTCGCCAAGTACCTTTTCACGCCACTGGCGCTCGCCGTCATCTTTGCGATGCTCGCCTCGTATCTCCTGTCGAGGACTGTCGTGCCGACCTTCGTCCATTACCTGCTCGGCGGGCATGCGGCCTCGCAATCGCGGATTGCGGAGAACGGCGGCGCCAAGGGCGGATTCTTCTGGCGAATCCACAGGCGTTTCACACGGGGCTACGAGCGGTTCCGGGACCGATACATGCGCGCCCTGGAATGGTGCCTGGATCACCGGTGGATCGTGGGCGCCGGGATGCTGGGCGTCGCCGCCGCCACGGGCGCGGCCGCGCCGTTTCTCGGGCAGGACTTCTTCCCTCTCGTCGATGCTGGATCCTTCCGTCTGCACGTTCGCGCGCCGCCGGGCATGCGAATCGAGGAGACCGAGCGGGTCTTCAGCCGCGTCGACGACGTCATCCGGGCGTGCATCCCGCCGGACGAACTCACGAACATTGTCGACAATATCGGCCTGCCCAACAGCGGATTGAACCTGGCGAACAGCGACCTTGCGACCGTTGGCACATCGGACGGGGATATCCTCGTCTCCCTGAACCATGAAAAGCACGGCTCGACCTGGGGCTATGTCCGCCTGATTCGCAGCCGGCTCGCCCGCGACTTTCCCGACTGCCAGTTCTTCACCCAGTCGTCCGACATTGTCGGGCAGATTCTCAATTTCGGGCTGCCCGCACCGATCGACGTCGAGATCGCCGGCTCCGACCGGGTGCGCAATTACGCCCTCGCTCGCGAGCTTTCGCGCAGGATTGCCGCGATCCCCGGCGCCGTCGACGTGCACGTGCACCAGGTCGTCAATGCGCCGTCGTTTCAGGTGACGGTCGACCGCACCCGGGCCGGGGAACTAGGTCTCAGCCAGGCCAACGTCGCGAACAACCTCCTCATCTCCCTTTCGGGCTCGGGCCAGTCCGCCCCGAATTTCTGGCTCAGCCCCGACAACGCCGTCCAGTACCTCGTCTCGACGCAGACGCCGCAATACCGGATCAACTCCCTTTCCGCCCTGCTCGACACGCCGATCGGCTCCATCGCCGGAACCGGGACCTCTCCGCTGATCCTCGGCAACGTGGCCACGGTTGACCGGACGACCAGCCCCTCGATCGTCAGCCACTACAACGTGCAACCGGTCTTCGATGTCTATGCAAACGTCGACGGAACGAGCCTGGGCTCGGTCGCGGACGGGGTTCGGAAGCTCCTGCCGGAGTTTCAGCAGAGGCTGCCGCGCGGCAGCTTCATCTCCATGCGCGGACAGGTCGAAAGCATGGACTCCGCGTTCACAAGCCTCGGGATCGGGGTCATTTTTGCCGTCGTGCTCGTCTACCTGCTCATGGTCGTGAATTTCCAGTCCTGGGTCGATCCGCTCATCATCATAACGGCCCTTCCGGGCGCCTTGAGCGGCATCGTCTGGATGCTCTTCCTCACCCGGACGACGCTCAACGTGCCCTCGCTCATGGGCGCCATCATGAGCGTGGGCGTGGCGACCGCGAATTCGATCCTGATCGTCACCTTCGCCAACGATCAGCGCCGGGAGGGCATGGATGCCCGGGCGGCGGCCATCGCCGCCGGCTACACCCGTCTCAGGCCCGTCCTCATGACCGCGCTGGCGATGATCATCGGCATGCTTCCCATGTCCCTCGGCATGGGTGAAGGCGGCGAGCAGAACGCGCCGCTGGGACGCGCCGTCATCGGCGGCCTCCTTGTCGCAACCGCCGCCTCGCTCCTCGTCGTTCCCGTGGTCTACGCGACGCTCCGCAGGAGGGCGGGCCGCCGGCCCGAGGACGCCCTGGCGGAGGAACTCGGCTCCTCGGCGCCCGCCGCCTCGCCCGCGGAATAGGAAAACATTCCCACCTGACATGAAACTCCGGTCCCTTGCCATCGTGCTGACGGCCGCCGCCGCGGCCGCCGCCTATTTTCTGGGAGTCCGCCCGCGAATCACGGCCGGGCGGGACCTGGCCGCGCACGCCGCGGCGCGGACGCCCGTCAGCGTGGCGATCGCGCGCAGCGCCTCCGCCACCCGCGAGTTTGTCCTTCCGGGAACGCTTCAGGCGTTCATCGACACGGCGATCCATGCACGGACGAGCGGGTATCTGGGAAAATGGTTCGTCGACATCGGCGATCGGGTGAAGGAGGGCCAGGCCCTTGCGACGATCGAGTCTCCCGAGGTCGACCAGGAGCTCAACCAGGCCCGGGCAAACCTGCTGCAGGCGCGCGCAAACCTGGCGCTGGCGCAGGTGAGCGCAGCCCGCTGGAAGGCGCTCGGCGAGCAGAACGCCGTTTCACAGCAGGACGTCGATCAAAGGGCCGGCGATTTTGAGGCGCGAAAGGCGGACGTCGCCGCCGCCGAGGCCAATGTGCAGCGCCTCGGGCAGCTCCAGCACTTTGAAACGGTGGTCGCCCCCTTCGACGGAGTGATCTCGGCCCGGCATGTCGACATCGGCAACCTCATCGGCGCGGGCTCCGGCCCCGAGCTGTTCCACCTCGAGCAAAGCGGAATCCTCAGGGCGTACGTGAACGTGCCCCAAAGCTACGTCCCGGATGTGCGGCTGGGCGCCCCGGTCGATGTTCTCGTCGCGGAATTTCCAAAGAAGGCATTCCAGGGCAGCGTCGTGCGGTTTTCGGGGGCCCTGGATCCGGCATCGCGGACCCTGCTCGTCGAAGTCCAGATCCCCAACCCGGACAGTGAACTCCTCGCGGGAATGTTCTGCCAGTTGCGCTTCCGGCTGCCCACGGCGGCACCCGCCATCCTCATCCCGTCCAACGACGCGATCATACGGGCCGACGGGACGCTTGTGGACACGATCACCGACGGCGGCGCAATCCACGTTCAGAAGGTCACGCTTGGAAGGGATTTCGGCACGCGGATGGAGGTTCTCGACGGCCTCGAGGATGGGCAGCGGATCGTCGACAATCCGAGCGACGCATTGACCGAAGGGCAGCCGGTCGAGGCGGCGCAACCCAGGGACAGCGGCGCGACTGCGCGCTAGGCCATGCGAATCACTCCGGTTCTTCTCGCCCTGGTGCTCGCCGGCTGCACGGTCGGTCCCGACTACAGGCGGCCGGCTGTCGACGCCCCGGCCGCATTCGGTGAAAGAGGCCCGTGGAAGATCGCCGCGCCGAAGGACGCCCTCCCCAGGACGGGTTGGTGGAGGATATTCAACGATCCGGCCCTCGACGGGCTCGAAACGCGCGCGGAGAAGGCGAACTTCAGCCTGAGCGCCGCCCTGGCGCGGGTCGACGAGGCGCGCGCCGTCGCCCGGATGAGCCGCGCGGACTTGTTCCCCGCAGTCGCTCTGGGACCCTCCGTGGCCCGCAACCGGTATTCAGGCAGCCGGCCGGTCCAGCCAGGGGCCTCGAATCCCGCGTACACGGCCAATTCGATCACGCTCCCCGTGAATCTTTCCTACGAGGTCGACCTGTTCGGCGGCGCGAGGCGGGCGCTCGAAAGCGCCCGAGCCCTCGCCGAGGCCGGGGCCGCCGCCTACCAGGGAGTGCTCCTGAGCCTCCAGGCCGAGGTCGCGCAGGATTACTTCACAATGCGCGCGCTGGCGGCCGAGCGCGCGTTCCTTGCGAGCACGATAGACGGCCGACGCCAGGAACTCGCACTCGCGCGAATGCGGCGGGCCGGCGGCGCCAGCGGCGACCTCGATGTCTATCGCGCGGAAACGGAGCTTGCGAGCGCGGAGAGCTCAATCCTGGCCGTCGACCAGCGCAGCGCCGAATTGCGCCATGCGCTCGCCGTCCTGATCGGGACCGCGCCCGAGGGTTTCTCATGCGATGCGGCTCCCCTCGATTCCGATCCGCCCGCAGTTCCAGCAGGCCTCCCGAGCGAACTCCTGGAGCGCCGGCCCGATGTCTCCCAGGCCGAGCGCACGCTTGCGGCAGCCAACGCCCAGGTCGGCTTCGCCAAGGCGGCCTTCTTTCCCTCGATAGGGCTCACGGCGGCGGCCGGTTACAACAGCTCCGCCCTCGACACGCTACTTCGCTGGAACAGCCGGGAGGCCTCGCTTGTCCCTTTCGCAACTTTGCCGCTCTTCAAGGGCGGCGGCAACCTCGCCAGCTATGAGCGCTCAAAAGCCGCCTATGAGGAGGCCCGGGCTCTTTATCGCCAGCAAGTACTTGCCGCCCTTAGAGATGTCGAAGATGGTCTCTCCGACCTGCGCTACCTTTCAGACCAGGCTGCGGTCGTCGGCGAGGGTGTCGTCGCTTCCCGCAAGGCTGCCGAGCTTTCCCGGGTCCGCTATCGACAGGGTGCCGCAGATTATTTTGAAGTAATTGATGCCGAACGAACTACATTGGAATACGAGATTCAGGCGACCCAGCTCAGGGGCGGGCGCTATACGGCCAGCATTCTCCTTGTCAAAGCCCTCGGCGGCGGTTGGTAGGCCATAGTTTTTTTATGAAACCTTTTCAAATACTTTGCCGTCAATGCTTACAATACGCACGCCTTGGGCTAAGCTAGGCACTCAAGCTGCTACATTATGGGCCACGGGATGCAGAACAACAAACGAGATTTGCGCTTCGATTCGCTGCGCGGGCTGATGCTCGTCTGCATGACCGTCAATCACCTGCCGAGCGGCCTGCGGGTGCTCACGGACGAGTCGGCCGGGCTGTTCTCGGCTGCTGAGGGCTTCGTATTCCTTTCCGGGCTGCTCGCGGGCTGGGTCTACGCGCAGAAGCTCAGGCGCGAGGGACCCGACGCCCTGATGGCCACGTGCCGGCGCCGGGCCACGATGATCTACCGCTGGCACGTGGGGGCCTTTCTCGCGTGCTTCGCCATCGTCAGGCTGACCTGCATCCTGTTCGGCTTCTGCTCCCAGAATGCGCCGCAGCTTTTCTACCAGAATCCGGTCCTGGCGATGCTGCTCGGTGTGACCATGCTCCACCAGCCGGGCCTGCTGGACATCCTTCCGATGTACTGCGCGCTGGTCCTCG
>Ga0265313_10003516_pt1 | contig 12633 bp, 8 predicted proteins | sample 4123metaG_FD_203122 | JGI IMG/M metagenome (GOLD analysis project Ga0265313, IMG submission 203122) | Rhizosphere microbial communities from Carex aquatilis grown in University of Washington, Seatle, WA, United States - 4-1-23 metaG | ecosystem: Host-associated > Plants > Roots > Rhizosphere >...
ATGCCCTGCCAGGTTTTCAGCAGGATGTGCAGGTCGCGGACGAAGTAGCGGGCCTTTTTGCCTTCTCCGGCGGTGCGCACGATCACGCCCACGCCCTCGGGGATCGTGAGTTCGTTGATGAGTTGTTTGAGGCGCTTGCGCTCGTTCGGGTCCTCGATTTTGCGCGAGATGCCGCAGCCGTCGGAAAACGGCGTGAGGATCAGGTAGCGGCCGGGGATGGAGAGGTTCGTCGTGGTGCGCGGGCCCTTGGTGCCGATCGGGCCCTTGGTGACCTGGATCACGATATCCGTGCCCGGCGGATACATCTGCGGGATGTCCTTGACGGTGGGGTCGGCGGGGCGGGGCGGGGCGTTTTTCCGTTTGTTGACGCGCACGACCTCGACGGAGGAGTCGGCGGCGGCGGGGAGCATGTCCCAGTAGTGGAGGAACGCGTTTTTCGTGTAGCCGATATCGACGAAGGCGGCCTTGAGGCCGGCGTCGAGGTTCTTGATGCGGCCCTTGTAGATGCCGCCGACCATGCGGTTGTCGGACTCGCGCTCGATCTCGAATTTCTCGAGGCGGCCGTCGACGAGGAGCGCGACGCGCTTCTCGAGCGGCTCGGAGTTGATGATGAGCTCGCGGTAGGAACCCTTTTCCTTTTGGAAGACCGAGAGAATTTTCTGGAGGAGCGGTCGCTGTTTCGCGCGCTCGGCGGCGCCGGCTTTCAGCTCGGCGGCGGTGACGGGCGCGGATTCGGTGGCGGTGGGAGGATTGACGAGCTCTTCCTCATATTGGCGGACAATGTCCGCGGGAAGCGGCGGGCTGGACTGAGGCTGCGATGGTTGATCGCTCATGGGTGTGGCGTGTGTTGAAGGCGGCGGCCCCGGGCGCGGCAGTGGCGGCGCAGGAAATTCCGGCAGGGCGGTCGTTGGCGCGAAGAAGGGATCTCATGTGAAATCCTTCCTGAAGCGCCAGACGCTCTGGACCAGTCCTTGCAGCAGGCAGCAACTGAGCACGAAGGAGCCTCCGTAGCTGATGAAGGGAAGCGGTATGCCCGTGATGGGCACGAGGCCAATGGTCATGGCGATGTTCACGAACACATGCACGGCGAACAGCACGGTGACGCCGATGGCGAGCAGCGTGCCGAAGCGGTCCCTCGCGAGACCGGCGATGCGGATGCCGTTGAACAGGACCAAACCAAAAAGGCCGAGAACCGTAAGACTTCCCAGAAAACCTTTCTCCTCGGCGATGACCGAGAAAATAAAATCGTTGTGCGCGACCGAGCGCGGCAGGTAGCCGAGCTGCGCCTGCGTGCCCTCTGTCCAGCCCTTGCCGGCGAGGCCGCCGCTGCCGACGGAGATCAGCGACTGGCGCTGGTTCCAGCCGATGCCCATCGGGTCGATCTTGTCGGGCGCGACGAAGGAGATGATGCGGTTGCGCTGGTAATCGTGCAGCGGCACCCACGAGTGCAGCTCGAACTTGCCGCGATCGTTCATGTAGGAGTAGCCGTGCGACTCCATGAAATTTTCGTAGCTCCACGTGTCCCACGTGACGATCCCGACGATGAGCAGGAACGCGCCCAGCGCCGCCGCGAAGAAACGCGCGGACAGCTTGGAAACGTAGAGCATCGAAAAAACCATCGGGGGCAGGACAATCGCCGATTTCAAATCGGGTTGTAACAAGATCAAGAACATGGGGGCACCCACCGCAAGGGCCAATTTCCCCAGGACGCCCAGCGACTGCCGCACCGTGCCGATCTCGCTGCGGATCAGGATGCCCGCTGTGATGAGCAGCACGGCGACCTTCGCGGTCTCGGACGGTTGAAACGAAAAAAATCCGAAATCGATCCAGCGTTGCGAACCGTAGCGCTCGGAGCCGATCCCCGGCAGCAGCACGAGCAGCAGCGGCAGCAGGCACGCCGCGTAAAACCAGTGCGCCACGCCCATCCAGAAACGATAATCCATCAGCGAAACCAGCACGTAGATCACCGCGCCCGCCGCGAGCCACACGAGCTGCGTGATCCAGGCGCTGCCGTGGACGGGCAATTGCGCGCTGTAGATGAAAACGATTCCGAACAGGCTCAGCCCCACGAGCGCGATCGGCGTCACCACATCCCAGCGCCCGCGCGTCGTCGTCTTGAAGACGCTGATATAGTCGGTGGGCGAGGGAAGATTCACGAAACCGCCACACTACACCGACGCCACCTCGCTTGGCAACGCCGGCCCGGCGGCTTTTTCGGCAATGGTCGGTTTTTCCGCTTCCTGGTCGGTGGACGATGCCGCCGCCACGCCCAGCAGTGTCCAAAACACCACCGCACCCATCGGCCCCTCGAGCACGACGCCGAAGCAGGCGCTCGTGAATATTCCCCACACTGCGAGCCAGCTCGCGAACCGCCCACCGTTTTCTCCGCCGGACGCCGCGCACCGTCCGACGGTCCAAGTTTGTCGGGCCATGAGGCCCAACATCAAGAGTAGCGGCGCGAGTCCCACCGCGCCCATTCGCGCAAACACAGTCAGGACGAAATTGTGCGGGCTGCGCGCGGCGAATTCCTCCGAGCCTTCCGCATAGTAGACGCGCATGAACTGGTCGGCGAGGTCATACCCGAAGCCGAGCCCCAGCCACGGGCTTTTCGTCAACGTCTCGGCGAAGACCGCGCGCCACCAAATGAGCCGAAACTGGTTGTTGTCGGATTTGTCGCCGAGTTCGGGCGATTCATAATGTTTGGCGCCCTGAAGATCGGTCATCGATGCGACGCTTTCGTAGAGACGATATGCTGTCGTCTGGGGCCACGGCCGCCGGCTGATCACCGCCGCCACCATCAACACCACCGCACTCACGGCGAGCATCACGGCGACCGGCCGGAGCAAGCGCCACACGCGGCAAATCGCGATCCAGCCGATCACAACCGCGAGCGCCGCGAGCGCGCCACGACTGTTGCCGAGGATCACGCCGGCGAAATTGACCGCCGCCAGCGTCAGCCACCACCACCGCGCGGAGCGTTGATAACGAATCAAAAACCAAGCCGCGCCGGCGACCATGAAGCCACCCGCGGCGTCGCTCTTCACGAAAATCAGAGGCACGTCGAACACGGTCGTGTGCGCGACGAAAAAGTCCGGCCAAAGCTCGAATGCCGACGCAACCGGTGCCACGAGCGCAAAGCCGGCGGTCAGGCAGCGCTCGATCCACCGGCGCGCCGCGGGTTCGACGGCCCAACCCAGAGCGAGGAAGAAAAACCCCGCGTAATAAACCATGGCGAAATCCCGCAGACTCATGAAACCAAACATCGGAAAATCGAAACGCAGCCGCGCCGCCCCGACCGCGACCCACCCGAGCAGCACGAAATTCAAAGCGTCGCGTTTGACCGGCAACGACTTTGTTCGGGCCGCGCGCCATACGGCCACAACCAGCCCTAGGCCCAGCGCCAGCTCGCCGGGCAGCAGCGGCAAGTTCGGCGGATGCAACTGCGCGAAACCGCGGTTGCCGACGAGATAACCCGTCAGCACCATGCCGCCCACCAGGGCGTCGCCGGGCACGCCACTGACTCGCCCCGCCGTCCACAACGCCAACAGGCCGGCGAGGACGGCGGCGAACATCATGGAGCCATTCGCGATTTGCCAGCCCGCGGCCAGGGCGGCCACGAGGGCGCCGGCAATCACGAGCCGTTGCTTGAGGGCGATCTCCACTCTTTCGTTTCGGCCAGAAATATCCGCCCGGCGCAAGGCTCGGCGCCATCCGCGGCCGCGATTGCAGGCTTGCGTGTGCCCGGCCGCCGGCAAACTAGCCAGTAAGCTTCGCGCGCGTGCCCCTCGTTTCCGTCATCCTGCCGACCTGCGACCGCGGTCACCTGTTGCCGCGGGCGATTGCGAGCGTGCGAGCGCAGACCGAGCCCGATTGGGAGTTGCTCATCGTGGATAACAATTGCCGCGAGCCGTCTCTTTCCGCGAGCGCCGCCGAATGGCAGCCCGACCCTCGCATCCGCGTGCTGCCGGCCGATCGTGCGCGCAACGCCGCCGAAGTGCGCAACGTCGGCTTGGCCGCGGCGCGCGGCGAGTGGATCAGCTACCTCGACGACGACGACGCCTACCGGCCGGCCAAACTCGCGGCGCAACTCGAACTTGCCCGGCGTGAGGCGGCGCCTCTGGTCCTGTGCGGCGCGATGTTTCATTTGCGCCGGCGCCAGCGGGTGGTCCAATGCGGCGCGAGCGAATGGCGCGGCGACGACCTCGTTCTGCGAGCGCGCTGGAACACTCCGCTGCTTTTTCATCGAGCGAGGCCGGGCCAGTTTTTCGACGAGTCGCTGAGCCCGGGCGAAGATGCGGAATTCGCCCACCGACTCCTGCGGCTTGGCGGTGCCTTCGCCGTGCCCGTGGTGCCCTTGTCGCTGGTCGACATTTTTCCCCAGCCCGGCGCGCGGGTAAACACCAACCCAGCTCCGCTCTGGCGTTCCACGGCGCGAATCCTGGCGTTGCAGCGCACTTCGCTCACTCGTGGCGCGCGGCGCCGTTTCATCCTCCAGATGCTGCTCGCCCGCGCGAAGCTCGCCCATCGCCTCGGTCCGACGGCTGCGCTCGCCTGCCGGCTGCTGCGCGAAAGCCGCGGCGCCGATTGGCGTGCGTGCGCCAACGCACTCGCGACGGCCGCCGGTGTATTCAAGGGTGGCTGGGTCAGTTGATCAGGATGGGCCGCGAACCCGGTTCGAGGCTGCGCGCAGCCGCTGTTCGCTTTGCCACGTCGCGGACCGACGCGCCCACACGCGACGCAGCCAACGCTGCGGCACCACGAGGCGGATCAACATCAACGGGGGTCGCTTGAGCAAAAGCCATAGCGCATGAATCCCGCCGCGCAGTCCCCAGTGGCGCGTGAAGAAGATCCACTGCGTCGGAAAATAACCATACGAACGCTTCCGCCAGGCGCTTCGCCAAATCTCCAGCACAGCGATGTCACTCAACAGCCATGAGGCATGGTTGCCCCAGTCGTTGGGCACGGCTTCCGCTGTGACATCGTGCGCGACGAGAACCGGCCAGCCCCGCTGACTCGCGCGCAGTGCGTAATCGATGTCGCCGATCGTCTGGGGCAGGTGTTCCGCATCAGGCAGACCGATGTGGCGCGCGAGTCCCGCCGGGAAGCAGACCAGGTTGCCGGACAGCGCATCGCACGATTCGACGACGCCGGGGCGCAGCGGCAGCAGATCGAACGCAAACCCGCGCCGCCGCAGCCCGCCGTAAACCACCACGTCGCTGCCCGGGATCACGCAAGTCCCGCCCACAAACGCGCTGCGGCCGGCGGCGATTTTGTGCAACCGCGCCAGTGCGCCCGGTGCGGGAGTGCAATCGTCGTTGAGCCAGAAGATGAACTCCGCGCCGCGCGTCAGCGCCTCCTTCATGCCGCGCGCAATCGCGCCGGTCCACCACAGGTTGCCGTCGCCGGCGAGGATGATGACGGCGGGAAATTCCGTGCGCACGGCGGCGGTGGTGCCGTCGGTCGAGCCGTCGTCGACGACGATCACGTCGGCCCACGCGAAAACATCGTCGGCAGCGAGATGACGCAGGCAGGCGAGCGTCGTCGCGCGGCGATTGTGGACGGGGATGACGATCGCGCTGCGGTTCATGATGGCAGCGCGGCGAGGGCGCGACGGCTGGCGATCAGAGTCGCCGGCCAGCCGATCAGACTAAAGCCCAAACTCAGCCCGACGAGCACGCCCGGCGCGCCCCAGCGCGAGCCGAGTCCGAACATCAAAGCCGCGGCAACCACCACGCCCACGACGGTCGCGATCGCGACGCCGCGCAGCCGGCCGAGTCCGTTTAGCAGTGTCGCCGGCGGTTGGTTCAGCAGAAACAGACCATGCCACGCCGCAGCGGTCCAGAGCAGCGCCGGCGGGATGGCTGGAGCGGATGCGCCGATCCACCAGCGCAGCAGCGTGGGCGCGAGCCACGCGGTGACGAACAGCACCGGCAGGAATCCGCCGGCGGTGATCCACCACGAGAGACGAACGGACCGCCGCACCCATTCATGATCGCCGCGCGCGCCTGCCTCGGCATAGGCCGGCCAGAGCGGCGCGAGCACCAGCCAGTGCACTTGCACGAGCAGGCCGAAGAGACGTTGGAGCAAATTATAGAGTGCGACCGCGGTGACGCCGGCGGTGAGCGAAATCACGACGGCGGGCGCGGTGAGATAGAACAGCGCGCCGGCTTGCAGGACAAAGAACCAACGGCTCATCGTCGTGACGGCGGCGCGATCGGTCACGGCGGCGTTGGCGCGCGGCCAGCGTTTCCAACCGAGCCGCCATGCAATGTGGCAGCCCATGCCGACGTTGACTGCGACCGGCAGCAGGCTTACGGCCGCGATGAAGACGAGGAAGCTCGCTCCGGTTTGTGCGGCGACGGCGACGACGAGCAGCGTAAGGCCGCCGCCGATTGCGTTCCACAATGCCACGAGCCACGGCTGCTGCACGGCGGCGACGAGTTGAGGCGCGAGCGTGAGCGGCAGGCCGAGGCCGGCGACGACGAGGAAACAACCCATCGCCAGCGGCAGGTCCGCGGCGAGGTGGCGGTCGTGCACGTGGAAGAGTGCCGCCCAGTCGATCAGCCAAGCGGCGGCGAGGCCAATCGCGGCGACGACCAGTCCCCAGCGGAAGAGACGCTGTAGGGTTTCGCCCGCCGTTGCCTCCAGTGCGGCGGGATCGTCGCGTCCGAAAGCGGCGGAGAGGGCGTTCTTCGCGCCCAGCGTCAGCCCACCGTCGGCGAGACTGAGCAGCATCGTCAAGCCCACGAGCGTCATCCAGACGCCGTAGGCATCGGTGCCGAGGTGCCGCAGTGCGATCGGCACTTGCGCGAGCGTGCACAGGATCGAGAAGACGCGTCCGGCGAGTGTGGCGCCCGCCCCTCTCAGCCACGCCTGGCCGCGCCGGACTCGCGCGGCCGACGTGGCCGCCGAAGTCGTGCGAGGGCCGGATGCGATGGTCATGGATTGTGCTCCAGCCATACCCACCCGCGGATTTGGAAGGGTGCCGGGACGGACCACGCGCAGCGCCGAAGCGCGCGATTTTTTGGAACGGTTTTTCCCCGATGGAGCACGAGCGGATGGCGGAGCGTGACTGGTTTCGCGGCGTCGCGCTAGCTGGAAGTCGCGCGGCGGGTGCGATTGCGCCGGCGTCGCAATCGGTCAGTGCGGAGGCGCAGGCTTTTTTTGGCGTTAAAAACAAGATTCCCATTTGCGGCGAATGTGATTTTAACCTGCGGCGTGACCTCCCGCGAAAAAATCACGGTGCTGCACTACGTCGGCTACGACGAGGATGTGGGCGGCATCCTGTCGCTGGTGCGCACGCTCGCGGCGACGCGGCGGTTCGAATGCGAGCTTGGGGTGAATCCGGGATTCAAGCAGGCGCGCGCGCCCGAACTGCCCACGGTGTCGTTTCCGGCGATCGTGGGCGAACAGCTGGGGATGCAGACGTTCTGGCGGGCGCGGCTGGTCGCGGCCGAAGTGCGCCGGTGGCTCAAGGCGGACCCGCACCGGATGTTTCACGGGCATTCGCGAGCGGGGCTCGCGGTTGCGCTCTGGCTGCGGCGGACGGGCGAGCGGCGGATGGTGGCGAGCGTCCACTGCTACGGCAAGCAACGCTGGTTCTATCGCTGCGCGGCGCAGCAGCTCGGAGACCGGCTGTTCTGGCTGAGCCCGGCGATGAAGCATCATTACCGGATCAAGGCCGCGGGGCGCAACGACTGGGCGCAGTGCATTCCCGGCTGCGTGCCGCTGGCCGGGCCCGCGGAGACGCGGAAACGCGACGGAGAAATTTTACGGATCGGCGGGATCGGTTCGCTCGTGTCATCGAAATGCTGGCACCTCGTGCTCGATGCGATGCACGCGCTGCCGACGTTCACGCGGGCGCGGCTGCGTTTCGTCCACCTCGGCGCGCCCATGCCGACCGCGAAATCCCAGCGCTACGCGGCGGCGCTGCGGGCGCAGACGGCGGCGCTCGGGCTGGACGCGTTCGTCGAGTGGCGGGGCGGCCAGCCGTCGACGCAGGAATTTTTGCGCGAGATCGACGTGCTGGTGGTGCCATCGCTGCGTGAACCGCTGTCGATCGCGATGCTCGAGGCGCTGGCGGCGGGTGTGCCGGTGCTCGCGGCGAACTCGGGCGGCGCGCGTGACGTGATCACGCCGTTGCGCGACGGCTGGCTGTTCCGTTCCGGCGACATGCCGGATCTTTCCCGCGCTTTGACCATGCTTGTGGAGAGCGACGTGATCCGCATGGCGCATCCGCAGCCGGAACCGGGCTGGCGATTCGCGGCGCCGATCGTGGCCGAACAGTGGGCGCAGGTTTACGCGCGGCTTTCGGGCGCGCCGGGGCCGCAGCGCAGCGGCGAGTTGGCGCTGGCGGGTCAAGTTCGCTAGACAACGCCGGCGCGGTGCGACCCGTCGTCACGCGAGCCAGGAGGCCAGGCGACTCCAGACATCGTCCACCGTGAGGCTGCGAATGCAGTTCGGTTCGGCGAAGCGGCAATAGTCGTTGCACGGCTTGTAGGGGCAGGGCGCGCTTTCGATCCCGGCGGCCTGGGGATGAACCGGGCTGAACACTTCCGGGAGCTGCGAGCCAAAGACCGTGAACGTCGGCACGCCGAGCAGCGCGGCGAGGTGGCCGGGGCCCGAGTCGTTGCCGACGAAGCGGTCAGCGGTCGCAAGCGTGTCGATCAAGGCCTCCAGGTTTCCCGATCGTTCGTCCAGCAGTGTCACCTGCCAGCCGGCGTCGTGCAGGCGGCGGGAAATGGCTTCAAACCGTTCGCGTCCCCACTGGCGCGCGGGTTGGGCGGCACCGGTGTGGCAGACGATGCGCCGGCCGTTGCGCGGCGCCGGGGCGGCCGGCGGAATGGTCCAGCCGAGGGCCGAGGCCAGAGCCTGCCAGCAGGCGAAACGGTGCGGCGAGGCGGGACGCGGGAGCGGAGCGTTCAAGAGCACTTGCGAGCCCGCGCGGGGAAATCCCATTCGGCGGGTTGCGCCCGCGGCAAACATCAGGGCGTGATCGCGCGGATCGGCCCGCGCGGAAACGGCGGTGGCAAATCGTTTCGCACGGAGCGTGCGAACAGTGCGGGCGAGTGCGCGCCACGGCCAGGCGTGGAGCCGGTATTTGCCGCGAAATGCGGTCCACGGCGCGACGAACGGCACGAGGGCGACGCCGAGGGCGAAGCGGGCGAGCAGCGGCGCGGCGTGGGGCTTGGCGAGCAGCGTCACCTTGGCGTGAGCGGACGCGGTGCGGAGGAACGGGACGGCTAGCGCGAGATCGCCGAGGCCCCAGAGCTCCGTCACGAGCAGCCGCGGCATTTCGTGAGCGTGCGAAGGTTTTGCCAAGGGCGCGGAGTTAAGTTCTCAATCGCGGCCATGACAAGCAATGTGTCGCGCCCGGGAGCCCCGGCGTGGACGGTTTTCGTGTGTGCGGTGGCGGGGGCGGCGCTGTTTCAGTTTTTCGGGAACGCGACGCGCGGGTATGTGAATACGGCGTCCGCGTTTTGGTGGTGGATCAGCCAGTGGATCGACCCGCGCGCGGAGACGGAGCACGGGTGGCTGATTCTGGGGATCAGCGCCTGGGTGTTTTGGCGGAATCTGAAAAAAACGGAGAGGCTGGAGCCGAGAGTCGGGGGCGGGAACGGAGCGGCGATCGCGGCGATGGTCGGTGGGCTGGGGTTGCACGCGGTGGGATTCGTGGCGCAGCAGACGCGGGTTTCGATCGTGGCGCTGCTGCTGTTTGCGTGGGGCGCGATCGCGCTGGCGGACCGGCGGTGGGGGCGGGCGGCGGCGTTTCCGCTGGGGTTTTTGGTGTTCGCGATTCCGCTCAACGTGCTCGACTCGGCGGGATTCTGGCTGCGGCTGTGGGTGATCGATGCGAGCGGCGCGATCGCGCACGCGGCGGGAATCGAGGTCGCGCGCAGCGGCACGCAGCTGTTCGCGCCGGACGGGCGCTACCAATACGACGTGGCGGCGGCGTGCTCGGGCGTGCGGTCGTTGATGGCGCTGGCGGCGCTTTCGCTGCTGACCGGGTATTTGAATTTTCGCTCGACGTGGCGGCGTGCGCTGATGTTCGCGCTGTGTTTCCCGCTGACGTATCTGGGCAACGTGGCGCGGATCGCGGCGATTATTTTTGCGGCGCAGGCGGGCGGGCAGGCGGGGGGCGAGCGCGCGCACGATGTGATGGGATTCGGCGTGTTCGCGATCGTGCTCGGCGGCGTGCTCGGCGCGGCGAGGCTGGTGGAGCGCTGGTGGCCGGAAAAAATTGCGGATGAGGTGTTGGAAGAAAAATCCGCAGCCCGGAAAATTCCGGTGCTGCTGCCGGTCGCGATCGCGGCGCTGGCGGTGGGCGAGATGTTTTTTCTAGCGCACGTGGCGGCCCGACCGTCGGCGGGCGCGGCGGGTGTGAGGCTGGCGGCGGACGGGAAAGATCCGGTGGAGCTGCCGGCGTTTCTCGGGACGGAGTAGATCGGGCGGCGCGCGGAGGTGACCGCGGTCGAGCGCGAAATCCTGCCGGCGGATACGGGGTTTTCGCGGCGGAATTACGTTTCGCTGCAGGACGGTGCGCACGCGGTTTTTCTTTCGATCGTGTTGAGTGGGCGCGACCGGACGTCGATTCACCGGCCGGAGCTTTGCCTCGTGGGGCAGGGCTGGACGATTGCGGGGACCGGGAAGCACGGGTTCGCGTGGCCGGGCGGCGCGCGCGGGGCGGTGCCGGCGACATTGCTGAAGACGGAGCGGGCGGCGCCGGGAGCGAAGGGAAAGATGCCGGCGCTCGTGGCGTATTGGTTTGTCAATGGCGACACGGTGGTGGCGACGCATTGGGAGCGGTTTTGGCGCGACGCGTGGAATCGCGTGCGGCACGGGCGCGCGGACCGGTGGGCGTATGTGTTGGTGCAGGCGGACGCGCGCGATGGCGAGGCGGCGGCGTTGGTGCGGATGCAGGCGGTGCTGGATGAAACGCTGCCGGTGTTTCAGAGCGTCGGCGGACGCTGACGCGGAGCCGTTCGAGGCGGGGAATCGCAGAATCGTTACGAAATACGGTGGAAGAAAACTTGAGGTTTCGGCGGGGGTTCCTACCGTTCCCGTCCCTTGACGTCAGTGAGCGCAGCCGACTTCGCGTTTCTGATCGCCGAGAGCGACTCGTTTGACTGGTCGCTCCCGGTGTCGCTGGTCGTGGGCGGAGCGCTCGGGTTTTTGGTGATCTGGGCGATCACGCGGCACACGCGCCGCATGGCACACGAGCAGGCGGCGGAGCTGATCGAGGTGGCGCGGCGGGAGGCGGCGGTGGGCGCGGGGGAAATCCGGCAGAAGGCGGAGGCGGAATTGCAGGAGAAGCGGGCGGAGCTGAACCGGGAGTTCGACCGGCGCGAGATCGAGAGCGAGGTGCGGCTGCGGGAGATTCGCGCGCACGAGGAATCGCTGGCGTTGCTCGACTACCAGCTCGAGCAGCGGTCGGAGCGGCTCAACCGCGAGAACGCCGCGATCCGGCAGGCGCGCGACGCGATCCGCGCGCTGTCGAAGAGCGTGCGGCAGCGGCTGGAGGGTGTTTCCCAAATGGATGCGGAGGAAATCCGCCGGGCGTTGCGCGACGAGGTGCTGCTCGAGTGCCAGGACGAATTGCGGGCATTGCGGCGGGAGACGTTGGAAAAATCCGAGCAGGAGCTACAGACCGAGAGCCGGCGGATCATCATCGCCGCGATGCAGCGCGTCGCGAGCAAGCCGAACAACGACCTGACTTCGACGGTCGTCTCGCTGCCGAGCGAGGACATGAAGGGGCGCATCATCGGGCGCGAGGGGCGCAACATCAAAACGTTCGAGGCGACGACGGGTGTGACGCTGCTAATCGACGAGTCGCCGCAGACAGTGTTGATCTCGTCGTTCGACCCGGTGCGGCGCGAAGTCGCGCGCGTGGCGCTCGACGCGCTGGTGAAGGACGGGCGGATTCATCCGGCGTCAATCGAGGAGTTCGTGAAGCGCGCGCAGGAGGAGATCGAGCTGTCGGCGATGCAGGCGGGCGAGGACGCGGTGACGAAGCTCAACATCAACGGGCTGCATCCTGAGATAATCAAGCTGCTCGGAAAATTGAAGTTTCGTTTTTCCTACAACCAGAACGTGCTCGACCACTCGATCGAGACGGCGTCGCTCGCCTCGCTGATCGCGAGCGAGGTGGGGCTGGATCCGAATGTCGCGAAGCGCGCCGGGTTGTTGCACGATGTGGGCAAGGCGGTGAGCGGCGATCTCGAGGGGAGCCACGCGCACATCGGCGCGGAGTTCATCAAACGCTACGGCGAAACGCCGATCGTCGTGAACGCGGTCGCGGCGCACCACGAGGAGGTGAAGCCCGAGACGGTCTATGCGGGGCTGGTGATTTTGGCGGATACGATCTCGGCGACGCGGCCGGGGGCGCGCGCGGAGTCGATCGCGAGCTACATCCAGCGGCTCGGGCGGCTGGAAAAACTGGCGCTGTCGATCGACGGCGTGCAGCAGGCGTTCGCGATTCAGGCGGGGCGCGAGATTCGCGTGGTCGTTTCGCCGCAGACGGTGACGGACGATCGCGCGCGGGACATCGCGAAGGAGCTGCGCAAGCGGATCGAGGCCGAGCTGCAATACCCGAGCACGATCAAGATCACGGTGATCCGCGAGCAGCGGTTCACG
>Ga0265313_10003518_pt1 | contig 12624 bp, 9 predicted proteins | sample 4123metaG_FD_203122 | JGI IMG/M metagenome (GOLD analysis project Ga0265313, IMG submission 203122) | Rhizosphere microbial communities from Carex aquatilis grown in University of Washington, Seatle, WA, United States - 4-1-23 metaG | ecosystem: Host-associated > Plants > Roots > Rhizosphere >...
CTCGTGGACAAGACGACGATCGACTCGCTTTACGCGGCCTCGCAGGCCGGGGTGAAGATCGAGCTGGTGATTCGCGGGATATGCTGTCTTGTCCCGGGGGTTCCGGGGCTGAGCGAAAACATCCGGGTCCGGAGCCTGGTCGGCCGGTTCCTCGAGCACGCACGGGTCTTCCATTTCGAGAATTCCGGGGGCGAGCCCGTCGTCCTCGCGGGCAGCGGCGACTGGATGCCGCGCAATTTTGTCCGGCGGATCGAGGTGGTCTTTCCGGTGGCCGATCCGGAACTCAGGCGCTGGATAATCGAGGATTTCTTCCCCACGGAGCTGCGGGACAACGAGGATGCGCGCATCCTGCACGCCAGCGGCGCCTACCTTCCCGTGCCCCGCGGCCGCGGCGAGGGCCCGCATTCCGCGCAGGAGAAATTTATGGCAAAGGCGATCGCCCGGGCCTGGCAGCCGGAATGAAGGCGGGCCGCGGCGCTACGGTGTCAGGCCCGCCATCTTGGCGATGGCCGCTTTGAGGGGCCCGGGATACACCGCCGCCTGGTCCAGCACCACGGAAGTCCCGTCGCCGAGCACGACCGTGAACCGGAAGACCCGGACGCTGTCGTCCACCTGCGTCAGCCAGATCGTGCCGCGATCCTTGGGATCCAGTGTCGGCGTCGTCGCCTTCCAATAGCCGTTGTTGAGACGCGGCGCGGTGTCGTCCACGAGCACCTGCGTGGGGTCCTCGGTCATATCCTCGATCGTCACGCGCTTGGGCGCCGCGCCCCCCTTGAGGGAAAACTCGAAGACATAGTCGACGTGCTTCCTGTCGGCTGCCGGAAACAGCCCCGCCGTGACCAGCTGCACCCCGCCCCCGCTTCGCAGCACGGGCCCCCGGCTGTTGAAGGACATCTCGGTCGTCTTGCCCCCGGCGATCGGGATGAGGACCGTGTTGGAGTTCGTGAAGGGCGCGGCGCAGCCGGCAAGTGCGGCCGCGGCCGCGATGGACGGAAGGCTGCGGATCAGGGGTTTGATTTGCATCGGGTCCGGACGTTTCGTCCGTCCCGGCCGGATTTCAACCCCGAAATCCGCGATTGCGGGCATAAAAAAACCGCCGCAGGGAATACCCGCGGCGGTTGTGGGAAAAGGCGTCCGGCTTACTTTGAGGAGACGTGGCCCGAGACGAGCTTCGTCATCTCGAACATGCTGACCTTGCTCTTGTTGTTGAAGACCACCTTCAGCGCGGCGTCCGCGTTGATCATCTTGCGGTCCTTCTTGTCCTGGAGTCCGTTCTTCTTGATGTAGTCCCAGAGCTTCTTGGTGAGCTCGGTCCGCGGAATCGGCTTGGAGCCGACGACGGCGGAAAGGGCGGCGTCCGGGGTCACCGGGGCCATGAATGCAGCGTTGGGTTTGCGGGCGGATTTTTTAGCCATAATCGATTTGGGTTTATAACTCTTTTTCCTGAAAACAGTCCATGTCTAGAGGGGAAACCGGCCGTTTCCGAGGAAAAAATGCTCTTTTTTACCCCGAGCCCACCTGCACGAACTGCTGGTACAGCGCCGCATAATGGCCCGCAGCCGAGAGAAGGCTCGAGTGCGTGCCGCGCTCCGCGATGCGGCCCCGGTCGAGGACCAGCACAAGGTCGGCGTGCCGGATCGTGCTCAGGCGGTGTGCGACGACGAAGCTGGTGCGCCCGCGCAGCAGCTTCACAAGCGCCTTTTGCAGGCGATCCTCGGTCAAGGCGTCGACGGAGCTCGTCGCCTCGTCCAGGATGACCAGCCGGGGATCCGCGAGCAGGGCGCGCGCAAAGCAGACCAGCTGCCGCTGGCCCAGCGAAAGGCCGGCGCCGCGCTCCCCGACTTCCGTCCGGAAGCCGAGCGGCAGCGCTTCAATCATGTCGAGAAAATCGAGCTGTTCGACGGCGGCGCGGACATCGGCCTCGGAGGCCTCGGGCCGGCTGAGGCGGATGTTCTCGAGGACCGTGCCGCCGAACAGGAAATTCTGCTGGGGCACGATGCCCATCTGGGAATGAATCGATTGGCTGGTCAGCGTCCGGATGTCCCGGCCGTCGATCAGCACATCGCCGCGCGTCGGCAGGTAGAACTTCGAGACGAGATTGATGACCGAACTCTTCCCGCTGCCGGTGTGCCCGACGAGGGCGACGGACTGGCCCGGCTCGGCCGTGAAGTCCAGGTCCTGCAGGACCAGCCGGGCGGGATCGTAGCCGAATGACACCCCGCGGAATGCGACCCGCATCCCCGATGCCTGCGTCTCCGGCATCCGCGTTCCGCTTTCCGCCTTTTCCGGCAACCGCGAATCCGGAAGATCCGTCGCCGCCGGCCCGTCCTGCCAGTCAGGCGGAGTGTCTATGAGGTTGAATACGCGCTCGGCTCCCGCCATGGCGATCAGGGCCTGATTGTACTGGTTGCCGATGATCGCAAAGGGCGCGAAGAACATGTTCGCCAGGAGAAAGAAGGTGATCAGGTCGCCGATCGCCATCGCCCCGTGGAACACGCGCCAGCCGCCTACGACGAGCAGGATCGCCACGAAGAACTGGCTGTTCAGCTCGAGGAGCGGGGTCAGGATCGCGGACGTCCGGGCAAGGGCGATGTTGTAGCGCGAGTGGTCCGACAGCAGGCTGCGAAAGAGCCCGGCGTTCGTGTCCTGGCGCACAAATCCCTGGGTGACGCGGATGCCGTTGACCGACTCGGCCAGAGTGGCCGTGACCCGGCTGAAGCTCTCCTGCGATGCCCGCGAAAGCACGCTCAGCTTCATGCGGAAGTGGTTGTTCACGACGGCAAGGATGGGGGCCATGGAAAGCACCAAGAGAAACATGACCCGGTCGCACCAGAGCATGACGACCGCCGTGAAGAGCATCTGCCCGAACTGGACGACGCTGATGAAGAGCACGTCCTGCATCGCCGTGCGCAAGGCCTCCACATCGCTCGTCACCCGACTGATGATCCGCCCGAGCTTCATCCGGTGGAAAAAGCTCATCGGCTGGCGCTGCATCTTTGCGAAGATGTCCGCACGCAGGCCGTTGACGACGGTCTCTCCGATCTCGAGCGCGTAGCGCTGCCGGAAATGGAAGAGCCCGTCGGTCGACACCGCCAGAAGCGCGTAGCCGAGGACGCCGAGCGCGAGCCCGGCCTCCCGCCCATGGGTGATCGGACCCTGGATGACGAGCGCCACGACCCAGGTGAGCGCGGGAAGCTGGATGGACCGGATCAGGGTGAGAACGACCAGCCGGCGCACCTTGCCGCCAACGGGCGCGCTGTAGGTGAAAAGCCTGCGGATAAGCCCCCAGGCCAGCGGCTTGAATTGCTCCTCGTCGTCGTCGGCCGTGCGGTGGACGAGCAGCATACGGTCGGGCGTCGTCATGGGGACACCGCCTTCGCGGGCTCCGCCGGCCTGAGTTCGCCGCCATCGAGCAGCTGCAGCCGGGCGACCCGCAGATAGGGGCCCGGCACCTTCATGAGATCGGCGTGGGTGCCCTGCTGGACGATCCGGCCGGCGTCCAGGACGATGATGCGATCGGCGCGGCGAAGGGTGCTGAGCCGGTGGGCGACGATGAAGGTCGTGCGCCCGGCGATCGCCCGGTCGAGGGCCTCGAAGATCTCGTGCTCCGTCTCGCTGTCGATCGCGGCCGTCGGGTCGTCGAGAAGCAGGATGGCCGGCTCGAGAAGGACCGCGCGCGCGATGGCGAGCCGCTGGCGCTGGCCGCCGGAAAGGCTGTTGCCGCTCTCCCCGAGGACGGTGTCGTAACCCTTCGGCAGCCGGGAGATGAAGTCGTCGGCCGCGGCGATCCGCGCCGCCCGCTCGATTTGCGCAAGCGTTGCGGCCGGATGGCCGAACGCGATGTTGGCCGCTATCGTGTTCGAGAATAGAAAGCTCTCCTGAAAGACGAGACCGATGTTACGGCGCAGGTCGTCCAGGTGCATCCGGCGCACGTCCAGACCATCGACCAGGAGTCTCCCGCCCGTCACGTCGTAGAACCTGGGAATCAGCCCCATGAGGACGCTTTTTCCGGACCCCGTCGCCCCGAGGATCGCGACGCATTGGCCCGGCTTCACCTCGAGATCGATGTCCCGCAGCACCCGGTCCTCGGCCTGCGCAGCCTCCATGGCGGAGAGCTCCGCGGCCGGTCCCGCCGGCCGCCCGCGATAGGCGAAGGAGACGTTCTCGAAACGCACCGCTCCCTCGAGCCGGGCCCTGCGCACGGAGTCCGGCGGACTGCGGACCTCGATCGGCGCGTCGAGGATCTCGAATACGCGCCGGGCCCCGATCAGGGATTGCTGCACGGAATTCACGATATTGGCCACGTTGTTCACCTGCCCCGAAAACTGCTCGAGAAGCCCGGCGAAGACGACGAGGCCGGCGCCCAGGGGAAGGCTGCCGTGGATGACGAGCCATCCGCCGTAGCCCAGCAGGATCATCATGTTGATCCGGGTGAGGAAGCCGACGGCCGGGGAAAAAAGGCTCACGCGCCAGAAGATGCCATGCTGCTGCGTGAGGATGGCGTCATTCGCGCCGTCGAACAGGGCGCGGTTCTCCCGCTCCCGCCCAAAGCCCTTGACGACAGCCACCCCCTGGATGCTCTCGCTCAGGATCTGCACCATCCTGTCCACCAGCGTCCGGTTGCGCGCATATTCGGGCTGGATCCTGCGGGAGAACGAGGCGGCCATCACCCAGAGGAGCGGAGTCGTCGCGAGGCAAGCAAGCGTCAGGCCGGGGCTCAGGCTCGCCATGTAGACCACATAGACCGTGAGCGAGATCAGCATGATCAGGCTCTGGATCAGGACCTGGTCCACGAACATCCGGACATTCTGGACGTCGCTTGTCACGCGGGTGATGATCGACCCGGTGGTGTTTGCGTCGAAGAAGCGGAAGCTCAGGCGCTGCAGCTTCTCGTAGACCTCGCTGCGGAGGTTCACGACTATGTGGCGCTGGACGAGGATGTTGACCTGGACGCCATACACGAAGTTGAGCACCGCCCGGAAGAGGGCCAGGGCCAGGATCATGGCGGAGAGAAGCGCCAGCACCTTCAGCGGCGGCCAGTCGGCGGGCAGCGCAAAATGGAACCGGTTGGCGACCGGCTGGGAATGGTCGAGCCGGTGCCGGATGTAATCGATGCCGACCCCCGTGAAGCTGAGCCCGAGGATTCCCATGCTCAGAAGCACGAGTTGGATGCCGAGGACGCCAAGGCAGCGGAGGCGGTACCGCCAGGCCAGCCGGAACAGGCGCACGATCAGCTCCCCATCGGTGGGGCCTGAGGCTGCGGAGTCGGTCTCGGGTCGTGGCATGGACGGAGGGTCGGAAAAGGCATCCTATGCCTGTGCCCTCGGCCCGCAAAAGATTTCAGCGCGGCAATCGGACCACCAAGGAACCAAGGGCGGCCCGCAATCGGCGCGCGAAGGCGACCGCGCCCGGCCCATCGCCGTGCAGACAGATCGTGTCTGCGGAAATCGGAACGTCGGTGCCATCCAGCGCGCGCACCCGCGCCTCCCTGACAATCCGGAGCGCCTGCGCGGCCGCCTCGCCAGGATCGAGGATGATTGACCCCGGCCGGCCGCGTGGAACAAGCGATCCGTCGGGCAGGTATGCCCGGTCGGCGAAGGCCTCGCGGGCGACGCGGAGCCCCCGGGCACGCCCCGCTTCGGGGAGCCGGCTTCCGGCCAGCCCGACGAGGATAAGACGCCGGCCAGCCCGACGGACAGCGCGAGCCACCGCGTCGGCCACCCTGGGGTCGCGGGCCGCCAGATTGTAGAGCCCCCCATGGGGCTTCACGTGAGAGAGCCGCAGGCCCGCCGCGCGCGCAATGCCGGCCAGCGCGCGCACCTGCCTCGTTACGAGCGATTCGATATCCTCGCCGGACAGGACCTGTTCCGTTCGCCCAAAATTATCCCGGTCCTCGAAGCCCGGGTGCGCCCCGATCGCAACCCCGTGCCGGCCGGCCAGCTCGACGGCGGCCCGCATGGTCCTGCCGGTGCCGGCGTGTCCCCCGCAGGCAATGTTCGCGGAGGTCACCAGCCTCATCAGCTCGGCGTCGTGCCGACCCCCCTCCCCCAGATCGCAGTTGAGATCGACCGCCCTCACGCCTGAAGTCCCATCCTGAGGTGGGCGAATTCGCGCTCCCTTGTCCGCCCGATGTCGTGCGCCTCGGCGAGCGTGACCTCGCTGAAGCGCAGGCGGTCGCCCGGTCGAAGCTGCGCCGCGAGCGGGATGTCGGCGGAGATGAGATGCGCAGCCTGGGGATATCCCCCGATGGTCTGTGCGTCGGCCATGAGCAGGATCGGGTTCCCATCCGGGGGGACCTGGACCGTGCCGGGAGCCACCGCCGTGGAGACCAAGTCCTCCGCACCACTCCTGGAAAGGCTGGCTCCGGAAAGTCGCAGGCCCATCCGGTCCGAATTCGGCGACACGCGGAATCCGGCGCCCCAGAGTTCTCCCCCAAAATCGCCGGCCTGCGCGCCGCGCACCGCGCGGAGCGTCACCTGGTCCGAGTAGGCCGGCAGCATGCCGGATGACACACGCCAGGAGCCGGCGTGGGACGGCTCCCCTCTTCCCTGCCCGACGCGCAGGCGATCGCCCTCGCGGAGGGCGCGGCCCTGGAATCCGCCGATCCTTGCCCGAAGGTAGGTGCCGCGGCCACCCAGGACCCGGGGCACCTCGATCCCGCCCGACACCGAAAGATAGGCGCGGCAGCCGCGACGGCACTCCCCAAACTTCAGGCGCTCGCCCGCCTGCAGACGGATCGGCCGCCAGGAGGGAACCCCTTCGAACTCGGCGCCGCAGACGGCCACGACCGAGTCCGAAGAAAATACGAGCTCGGGCCCGAGAAGCGTGATCTCGAGGCCCGCGGCATCCTCGGCATTTCCCACGAGCAGGTTGGCGACCCGGAGGGCAAAGCGGTCCATGGCCCCTCCAAGGGGAAGCCCGGCGGAGCGGAAGCCGGTCCTTCCAAGGTCCTGCACTGTGGTCAGGAGCCCCGGCCTGGCCACCTCGATGCCCGGGGCCTTGTCACGTATTTCATTACAAGACGCCTCGTCGTCAGGACGTTCCCGGGAAGCTGCGTCCGCCCGCTGATCCTCGGCCAGCCGGTCGAACTCCCCGGATTCGATTGGCCGGAACCTGACGCGGTCGCCCACCCGAAGGAGCGCCGGCGGACTCTCGCGGGGGCGAAAGAGCGGGGTCGGCGTCCGGCCGATCAGCTGCCACCCGCCCGGTGTCTCGAGCGGATAGACGCCCGTCTGCGCGCCCCCGATCCCGACAGATCCCGGCGGCACAGACGGACGCGGCGTGGTCCGGCGGGGAGTCCGGAGCGATTCCGGAAGGCCCGCCAGGTACGGGAAGCCGGGCGCAAATCCGATCGCCTGAACGCGATACTCCGCTTCGCTGTGGCGGGCGACGACCTCCGTCTCGGTCAGCCTGCCGTGTCCGGCGACTGCGCCGAGGTCCGGGCCGTGCCCGCCGCCATAGCAAACAGGCAGTTCAATCTGCCGATCCGATGACGAGCCGGGCAAGCTGGCCCCTTCGATCCCGGCCGCTGACGCGCACGCCGCCAGGGCCTGGCAGACGTTGTCGTAGATGTTCCCCGCACCTCCAAGAAACTGGCCGGGGTCGTAGAAGACAGCCACCGTCGAATAGGCGGGCACGACGTCGATGATGCCCGGCAACGCCGCGCTTTCCAAAACCTCGGCGAGGCGGCGGACTCGGGTCAGCGCCGCCCCGCTCATGGGATCCCCCAGGGCCATGACCACGGCGGAGTCGCCCAGCGCGGCAAACGTCATCGTCGTAGATTTATAATGGGGCGGTAAAGGAGCCAGAATAAACCGGGACGCCGGTCCCTTTAAGTTGAAGTTTCAGGACGGATGGGAGATGAAATCCGGTTCCATGGCCGTCCGCCGTCTTTCGATCGCGCTGCTTGCGCTGCCCGTGCTCATCGCGGGCTGCCGCCGGGCAGAGGTGACCGCGTACAGCGTGCCGAAGGAAAAGGATCCGGAACTCCCGGCGGCTCGTGCGGACGCAACGGCACCCGAGGCGCCTGCCGCCGACACAGGCGCGGGAACGATGGCCGGCACCGCCGTGCCGACCGCCGAGGGGCCGGGGCTCGCCTGGACCGTCCCCGCTGGATGGAAGGCCAAGGCCGGCCTGGCAGTGCGCAAGGGCACCTATGCCGTGCCCGGCGAAGGGGGCGCGGAAGCTGAGCTCACGATCACGGCGTTTCCAGGCGAGATGGGCGGCGAGCTGGCCAACGTCAATCGGTGGCGGGGCCAGGTGCAGCTTCCGCCACTCGCCGATCTTGCCGGCGCCGTCTTGCGCGAGGAGGAAAATGGGCTCCAGATGGCCATCGCCGACTGCGCCAGCGGCCAGGGTGACAAGCCCCGGCGCATCATCGGCGTCATCATTCCCTTCAACGGCGGCACCTGGTTCTTCAAGCTGGAGGGTCTGGACGCGCTCGTTGAAGGGGAGAAGCCCGTGTTCCTGGAGTTCCTGAAGACGGTCCACCCCGCCCAGCCGTGAACGAGCTCCTCCGCCAGTTCCGCGACTTCTTCGTCTCGCTGAAGCTCACCGTCGCGCTGCTGGCGCTCGGCATCGTCCTCATCTTCTGGGCGACGCTCGCGCAGACGGATCTCGGCGTCTGGGGCGTGCAGCAGAAGTTTTTCCACAGCTTCTTCGTGCTTGAGCGGATACCCGGAACTGAAATCCCCTTCCCCCTTTTTCCCGGCGGCTACTTCATCGGCGGCCTGCTGTTCATCAATCTCATCGCCGCGCACATCTACCGTTTCCGATATTCCTGGCGGAAGACCGGGATCTGGCTGACCCACCTCGGGCTGATGATCCTTCTTGTCGGCGAACTGCTGAGCGGCATCTGGCAGCAGGACTTTCAGATGAACTTCAAGGAAGGCGAGACGAGGAATTACTCGGAGAGCTTCCGGGACAATGAGCTGGCGATCATCGACGAGGGCGACCCCAAGGTGGACGCCGTCGTCGCCATACCCGAGGCCATCCTGGCCCGGGGAGAAGCCGTCCAGCATCCGAAACTGCCGTTCCGGGTCGTCCCCAGGCTCTATTTTCCAAATGCCGAACTGCAGCAGCCCGGAGCGGTGCCGAACGCCCCGCCTTCGATTGCCACACAGGGGCCGCCCTTCCTGCGGACACTCGTGCCGCAGGCGCAGCCGCTCACCAGCAAGGAGGACGAGCGCAACCTGCCCGCCGCCTACGTGGAGCTGGTCGGGCCCGACGGCTCCCTCGGCACCTGGCTCGTCTCGGCGGAGATCCCCGTCCCGCAGCATTTCACCGACCGCACCGGGCATCCGTGGAAGATCATCCTGCGCATCGCCCGCCACTATGAGCCGTACGCGCTGACCCTGCTCAAGGTCACCAACGACATCTTTCCCGGCTCGGACATCCCGAAGAACTTTGCCAGCAGGGTCCGGCTGCAGAGCGAAGACGGCAGGGAAGCCCGCGAGGTGGTCATCTACATGAACAATCCGCTGCGCTACCGCGGACTCACCTACTACCAATACCAGATGGACAAGGCCTCCGGCACGAGCGTGCTTCAGGTCGTCAGGAATCCGAGCTGGCGGCTCCCCTACCTTGCCTGCGTCCTGATGGCGGGCGGGCTCCTGTTCCAGTTCGGCCTCCATCTCTTCGGATTCGCACGGCGGCGCGTCGCCGGCCCCCAGCCCGTTCGCCCATGAAGCGCTGGCTGCCTCTCCTCGCCCTCATCCTCGGTCTCGCCTACCTGGGATCGACGCTGCTGCCGCCGCGCAATCCCGGCTCCTTCGACACCGTCGGCTTCGGACGGCTGCCCGTCCTCGCCAATGGCCGGATCAAGCCCATGGACACCCTGGCCCGGAGCTCCCTCCTGCAGCTGCAGGACCGCCAGCGCATCGTCGGCTACAACGTCCAGCCCGATGGCCGCGTCGTCCTCGACGAAAGCGATCTTACTCCCGAAGAATGGCTGCTCGACGTGTTCTTCCGGCCGGAGAAGGCCGATGGTTATCGCACCTTCGTCATCGACAATCCCGACCTGCTCACGCTGATCGGAAAATCCGAGGGCGACACCTCGATCAAGTATGCCAATCCGGCCTTTCAGGTCATGGCGGTGATCGGCTTCCTCCCCAGCCACTACCGCCGCTTCCCCTATTCCGAAATCGCGCCCCACTTCGCCGAGATCGAAAGCCAGGCCAAGCTCGCCCAGCCGATCGACGACAAGGCCCGCACTCCCTTCCAGGGCGCGGTCCTGCAGCTCCATGGCAATCTTGTCCTCTACCAGAGTTTGCAGCACGCCCTGGTCATCCCCGGCTCGGAGGACTTTCTGGGCGAGCTCCTGCGCTTTCAAAAGGCCCTGCCGGATGGATTCGCGGCGCTCCGGGCCAAGCAGGCCGGGCAGGCCCACGACGAGGATATGGCCCAGGCCATGCTTGCGCTCGCGAAGCGCTACGTGGCTTTGGCCAACGCGACCAGCCTCCTCGCGATTCCACCCGCCGCGGACAACCCCGATGCCAACGCCTGGCGGACGGCCGGGCAGGCCCTGGAGGAAACCTTCCAGAACGGCTACGTCGAGCCAGCCGTCCTCGCCTACGCCGGCCTCGGCATGGCTTGGCGCAACGGCCAGCCGGACCAATTCAACACGCTGGTCGGCCTCTACCTCGGGGAGCTCTCCCACCGCTTCACCCCCCAGCTCTCGAAGTCCGCAGCCGAGGCGCGCTTCAATGCCGTCGCGCCCTTCTACGCCAGCATGCTGCTCTATGCCGCCGCCTTCCTGGCGGCCCTCGTTTCCTGGCTCAAGTGGCCCGATGCCTTGGGCCGGGCGGCCTTTGTGCTCGTTGCGCTCGCCTGGGCGGCCGCGACCGCCGGCATCGCGACCCGCATGTGCCTTGAGGGCCGGCCGCCCGTGACAAACCTCTATTCCTCCGCCCTGTTCGTGGGCTGGGGCGCCGTGACCCTCTGCCTCGTCCTGGAATTCATCTTTCGCAACGCCATCGGCAGCGTGGCCGCGGGCATGATCGGCTTCTGCACGCTGCTGATCGCGCACCACCTCGCCCTTGGGGGCGACACGATGGAGATGATGCGCGCCGTCCTCGATTCCAACTTCTGGCTGGCCACCCACGTCGTGGTCGTCACGACCGGCTACGCCTCGACTTTCCTGGCCGGCTTCCTTGCGCTCATCTACGTCCTTCGCGGCATGTTCAGCCGCTCTCTGGACAAGGCGACCGCCGACGCCCTCGCGCGGATGGTTTACGGGATCATCTGCTTTGCCACCCTCTTCAGCTTTGTCGGAACCATGCTCGGTGGCATCTGGGCCGATCAGTCCTGGGGCCGCTTCTGGGGCTGGGATCCGAAGGAAAACGGGGCCCTGATCATCGTCCTCTGGAACGCCCTCATCCTCCATGCCCGCTGGGGCGGCCTGGTCAGGACACGCGGCCTCATGTGCCTCGCCATCTTCGGCAACGTCGTCACCAGCTGGAGCTGGTTCGGCGTGAACATGCTCGGCATCGGCCTCCACAGCTACGGCTTCACCGCCGCCGCCTTCCAGTGGCTCTCGATCTTCGTCGCCAGCCAGCTGATCATCATCGCGATCGCCAATCTCCCGCTGGAAAAGTGGCGGAGCGAAGGGGTCAGGCGCTGAGAGATTCTTACCCGCCGAGCAATTCCTCGGCGTGCGCCATGGCGCTTTTGGCGGTGCGGTCGCCGAGCATTCGGGCCAGTTCCCCCACCCTCGCCTTTCGGCTCGCCTGAATGGGCGCGATCGTGACGACCGCGCGGTCCTTCGACTGGTCCTTGGTCACGACGAGATGGCAGGTGGCCTGCGCCGCCACCTGCGGCAGGTGCGTCACGCAGAGCACCTGGTGGGTGCGCGCGATCCCGGCCATCTTTTCCCCGACGACGCGCCCGATCTCCCCGCCCACGTTCGCGTCCACCTCGTCGAACACGAGGAGCGGCACGGAATCGAGGTCGGCGAGGACGGTCTTGAGGGCGAGCATCACCCGCGCGAGTTCGCCGCTCGAGGCAATCCGGTGGAGCGGCAGCGGCGCTTCCCCGACGTTGGGGGAAAACAGAAACTCGCAGCCGCAATCGCCCCGGGGGCCCGGTTCGGCCAAGGGGACGACATGGATCGAAAAATCGGCCTTCTGGAATCCAAGCTGCGCGATCCCCTTGGACGCCGTCTTCGCGAGCTCCTTCGCCGCCTTTTCCCGGCGACCCCGCAAGCCCTGCGCCTCGGACCGAACCGCCTTCTCGGCGTCGGCGATCTCGCGGTCGAAGCGGGCCAGCGTTCCGGCGCGATCAGCTTGGCCCTCGAGGCTTCGCCGCATCTCGTCAGCGGCCGCAAGCACGGACGGCACGTCGCCGCCATGGCGCCGCTTGAGGTCGAGCCAGTCGTTCATGCGCGCGCCGAGCTCCTCCCCCTGCTCGGCGTCGGACTGAAGCTGCTGGCCCAGGGACCCGAATTCCGCGCCGAGATCGTTCAGCTCTGCGGTGGCCGCATTGAGCCGCGCCGCCAGTGGCCGGCTCGCGGGATCGAGGCTCTCGAGCCGCCGGGATTCGCGGAGCAACGCAGCCAGGCGCCCCTGGATGCCGTCCTCTCCCGTCAGGCCGCCGGCCAGGAGATCGGCGATGCCGATAAGCTCCTGG
>Ga0265313_10003519_pt1 | contig 12624 bp, 12 predicted proteins | sample 4123metaG_FD_203122 | JGI IMG/M metagenome (GOLD analysis project Ga0265313, IMG submission 203122) | Rhizosphere microbial communities from Carex aquatilis grown in University of Washington, Seatle, WA, United States - 4-1-23 metaG | ecosystem: Host-associated > Plants > Roots > Rhizosphere >...
GACCGACAGGGTGTTGCGCAGGAACCGCCGGATCGGCGGCTCGTCGTCGATGATCAGGATCGTTGCCGGATTGGCCGGGAGAGGCGGTGGCATGGGGACGGCTCAGGTGCTGCGAAAATGAAAGGCAGGTTCGGATGGCGGGAGTGCCGGTCCAACGAAGACGATCAAATCATCGGCCCTTTGCCCTCTGCGTTCAATGCATCTCGCGCGCGCGCCGCCGGCGGCCGGTCTGCAGCGACGAAGCGGTGCCGGCGCCAGGGTCATTCCGGCGACGGCTCCGTGATCGGTGCCTCGCCCTGCGGAACGGGCAGTGTCACGCTGAATACCGCACCCGGCCGGTCGCCCCTGTTGCCGGCCGTAATCCGGCCGCCCATGGCCTCAACGAAGCCGCGGCAAACCGCAAGACCGAGGCCGGTACCGGCCCGCCGGCGATCGGTGGCGTGGACGCGATAGAACTTGTCGAAAATACGCTCCAGGTCTTCGGCCGGTATTCCCTCGCCTTCGTCCATCACCTGAAGCCGTATCTCGCCGTCCATCCGGGCGGCCTCCAGAGTGACAAGCGTGCCGGAGGGCGAATACTTGGCCGCGTTGTCGAGCAGGTTGAACATGACCTGCTCGAACAGGACGAAGTCGAGCTTTACCATGGGCAGATCGGAGGGCAGACGAAGTTCCACCCTGTGTCCGGCCAGAATCCGCTCGGCCCGCTTCACGGCGCTGTTTACGACCTCCGAGAGATCGATCAAGGCCATGTTGGGCTCTACCGCGCCCGATTCCAGCCGGGTCATATCGAGCAGATTGGCGATAAACCGGTGGAGGCGCTCGGTCTCCTCCTGGATCGTGGCCATGAGCTGGTCTTTCGCCCCGGCATCGAAACTGCCCGAATAGGCCCTGAGGCTGGTGATGGAGCCCAGGATCGACACCAGCGGCGTCTTCAGATCGTGGGAGATCGATGTCAGCAAGGCCGAGCGCAAGCGGTCCGCCTCGGCCGCCAGCTTTGCCTGGTCGACATCCTGGGCCAGGTTGATGCGCTCGATGGCGAGCCCTGCCTGATCCGACAGCGCGTCCAGAAGCCGCCGCTGGTCGGGCGTCAGCAGGGGCCCCTGACGGTCGCTGTCCAGCCCGACCACGCCCACCGACCCGCGCCCCGTGCGCATGGGCAGGAATAGCCATTTCGCGCCCGGCAGTGTGTCGGCGCCCCGCCCGGCGGGGCGGTTGTTCTGCCAACACCATTTGGCTGCCGCGAGATCGGCTTCGTCCAGCACGTCTTCCGGCGGGTAGCCGGCCCTCACCGAAACGGTTTCCCCCTCCGGAAGCAGCAGCACGACGCGGACCTTCAGCATCAGGGCGATCTGATAGGCGGTGGCCCAGAGCAGATCGTCCAGGGTAACCGCGCTGCCGAGCTTGCGGCTGAAGAGGTAGAGATCCTCCGTTGTCTTGGCGCGCTGACGGGCGACCAGGGCCTGGGTGCGCACGCGCGAGGTCAGGTTGCTGGCGATCACCGCCACAACGGCGAAGAAGAACAAGGTGATGACATTGGCGGGATCGGAAATCGTGAAGGTGTAAAACGGCGGCAGGAAGAAGAAGTTGTAGGCCAGCACGCTGGCGAGGCTCGCCGCCAGGGCCGGCCACAAGCCATAGGCGATGGCACTTGCCAATACAGCGGTCAGGAAAACCAGGGGCACCGCGGTACCGACGAAGAACTCACGGAGAATCAAGCCGACTATTAAGGCGGCCCCGACGATGGCCACGCTGCCGGCGTAACTCTTGAGATCGGCCTCCTGAGCATTGGTGGAGGGCCGCCAAGTTGCCTTTGTCGATTCTTGGGCCGCGGCCTGGCTCGGGTCGGCCTGGCCTGCGATGACGTGAAGGCTGATATCACCCGACCGCTGGATCAGTTGCTGAATGGTCGAGCCGTAGAGCTTCGCCGACCAGGCGGAGCGGCGCGACTTGGAGACCAGCACATTGGTGACGTTGTGCTCGCGGGCGTATTCCAGCACCGTGTCGGCGACGCCCTCGCCCGGCACGGTCACCGCCTCCCCGCCCAGGCGCTGGGCGAGCCGCAGCGCCTCGGCGATGCGGTCCCGGTCGGCCTCGGAGAGTCGGCGGGTCCGCGAGGTCTCCACATGCATGGCCGTCCAGGGCGCCCGCAAACGGTCCGCCACCCGTCTCGCATAGCGGACCACCGACTGGCTGCTCGGATCGGCGCCGACGCAGACGAGCACACGCTCTCCTGCCGCCCAGGGGCCTTCGATGGCATGGGCCTGCATGTAGCTGACCATCTGCTCGTCGACCCGTTGGGCCGTGCGGCGCAGCGCCAGCTCGCGCAGCGCGGTCAGGTTGCCCGGCTTGAAGTAGTTGCGGGTCGCCCGCTCCGCCTGCTGGGCGAAGTAGACCTTGCCCTCTTTCAATCTCTGGATCAGGTCGTCCGGGGTCAGGTCGATCATCTCGACGTCGTCGGCCCGGTCGATGATCGAATCCGGCACCGTCTCGCGCACCCGCACGCTGGTGATCTTGGCGACCACGTCGTTCAGGCTCTCGACATGCTGGATGTTCAAGGTGGCATAGACGTCGATCCCGGCATCCAGGATTTCCTCGACGTCCAGGTAGCGCTTCGAATGGCGGCTGCCGGGAGCGTTGGTGTGGGCGAGCTCGTCCACCAGCACGATCTTCGGCCGGCGTTTCAGTATCCCGTCGAGGTCCATCTCCTCGAGCCAATGGCCCTTGTACTCGATCCGCTGGCGCGGGATGACCTCGAGGCCCTGGAGCAGCGCCTCGGTTTCCTTGCGGCCATGGGTCTCAACCACGCCGATGACGATGTCCACACCCTCCTGGCGCTTGGCCTGGGCGGTAGTGAGCATCTCGTAAGTCTTGCCAACGCCCGGCGCGGCGCCGAGAAAGATCTTCAGGCGGCCGCGGGACTCCACGGCTGCCTGCTTCAGCAGAGCCTCCGGCGAGGGCCGCAGATCGCGGCCGGAGCGTTCGGTTCCTACAATGGCCAAAGGGAATCCAGCGCGTCAATCAAGCCGTCAGCATGCCCAGGCACGGCGTGCCCGGTCAACACGCCGTCGGACGGCCTTGGCCGGCGAAGGGTCGGTCGGTTACGAGGCGCCGAGCGCGTCCAACGCGAGGTTGAGCTTCAGCACGTTGACATGGGGCTCGCCGAAAATTCCGAGGAACCGGCCTTCGACGTGGCTATCCACGAGCCCACGGACCTGGTCTTCGGGCAGGTTGCGCGCCTTGGCCACCCGCGGCACCTGGAAATAGGCAGCGGCCGGGGTGATATCGGGGTCGAGGCCGCTGGCCGAGGTCGTGACCAGATCCACCGGCACTGGCTGACTGGGATTCTCGGCCTTCAGCTTGGCCACGTCGCCCGTCACCCGGTCGACCAGGGGCTTGGATGTGGGCCCGTATTGCGAGGCATAGGAATTGGACGCGTCATAGGGCGTGGGGATCGACTTGCCCGCGCTGTCCGTGCCGGTGATGGCGGACGGCCGCCCATGGAAGTATTTCGGGCTGGTGAAATTCTGGCCGATCAGCTCCGAACCGATGACCTTGCCGCTCTTGTCATAGAGCAGGCTCCCGTTCGCCTGGTAGGGGAACAGCAGCTGGGAAACCTTGGTCATGGCCAGTGGATAGGCGACGCCCAGGATCAGCGTCAGCAGGACCAGCATGACGATTGCGGGGCGGATTTCTCTCAACATGGCAGTCTTCCTTAGATCAGGCCGATGGCGGTGATGGCGACGTCGATCGCCTTGATGCCGACGAAGGGAATGATGACGCCGCCGACGCCGTAGATCAGCAAATTGCGGAACAACAGGCGCGCCGCGCTCTCCGGGCGGTACTTGACGCCGCGCAAGGCCAGCGGAATGAGCGCGATGATGATCCAGGCGTTGAAGATAATTGCCGACAGGATGGCGCTCTGAGGCGAATGCAGGTGCATCACGTTGATGACCCCCAGGCTCGGATAGAGCGCTGCGAACATGGCCGGGATGATGGCGAAATACTTGGCCACGTCGTTGGCGATGGAAAAGGTGGTAAGCGCGCCGCGTGTGATCAGCAGCTGTTTGCCGATCATGACCACCTCGATCAGCTTGGTCGGGTCGCTGTCGAGATCCACCATGTTGCCGGCTTCGCGGGCGGCCTGGGTGCCGGTCTGCATGGCCACGCCCACGTCGGCCTGGGCGAGAGCCGGAGCGTCGTTGGTGCCGTCGCCGCACATGGCAACCAGCTTGCCGCCAGCCTGCTCCTTGCGGATCAGGGCCAGCTTGTCCTCAGGTGTCGCCTGGGCGAGGAAGTCGTCGACGCCACTCTCGGCCGCGATGGCCGCGGCGGTCAGCGGGTTGTCGCCGGTGATCATGACCGTCCGGATGCCCATCCGGCGCAGCTCGGCGAAGCGCTCCTTGATGCCGCCCTTGACGATGTCCTTCAGGTGGATGACGCCCAGCACCCGGTCGTTCTTGGCCACGGCGAGCGGCGTGCCGCCGGCCCGGCTGATCTTCTCGGTGATTTCGGTCAGCTGAGCAGGCGCCGGCATGTTGGCGTTGCCCGCCTTCTGCCGGACATAGGTGACGATGGCCTCCACGGCGCCCTTGCGGATCGAATCGCGGCCCACATCGACGCCGCTCATCCGGGTCTGGGCCGTGAACGGCACGAAGGTCGCCTGGAGCTGGGCCACGTCGTGGGCCCTGAGCCCGTATTTCTCCTTCGCCAGCACGACGATGGAGCGGCCTTCCGGCGTCTCGTCGCTCAAGGAAGCGAGATGCGCTGCCTCGGCCAGCTCCTGGGCGTTCACCCCGGGCAGAGGCAGGAACTCGGCCGCCTGACGGTTACCCAGCGTGATCGTGCCGGTCTTGTCCAGCAGCAGAGTATCCACGTCGCCCGCAGCCTCGACGGCACGCCCCGACATGGCCAGCACGTTGAACTTCACCAGCCGATCCATGCCGGCGATGCCAATGGCCGAGAGCAGCGCGCCGATGGTCGTGGGTATCAGGCTCACGAACAAGGCGACCAGGATCACCACTGGGACGGCGCCGCCGGCATAGCTCACGAAGCTCGGGATCGTGACTACCGCGAAAACGAAGATGATGGTCATGCCGGCGAGCAGCACGTTGAGCGCGATCTCGTTGGGCGTCTTCTGGCGCACCGCGCCTTCCACCAGCGCGATCATGCGGTCGAGGAAGGTCGAGCCCTGGGCGGCCGTGATCTTGACCTTGACCCAGTCGGAAAGCACCCGCGTGCCGCCCGTGACCGCCGACCGGTCGCCGCCGCTCTCGCGGATGACCGGGGCCGACTCGCCGGTGATGGCCGACTCGTCGACCGAGGCGATACCTTCGATGACGTCGCCGTCGCTGGGGATCATGTCGCCGGCTTCCACCAGCACCAGGTCGCCGGCCTTGAGGTCCAGGGCGGCCACCTTCTGGAAGTCGCGGGAATCCGCTCTGGCCAGGCGCTTGGCCTGGGTCTGGGTACGGGTCCGGCGCAGGTTTTCCGCCTGGGCCTTGCCCCGGCCCTCGGCCACCGCCTCGGAGAAGTTGGCGAAGACCACGGTGAACCAGAGCCAGAATGCGAGCTGGGCCGTGAACAGCACGCCGCCGTTCCCGACCGCAATGTCGCGGATCATGATGATGGTGGTCAGCGCCGAGACGATCTCGACCACGAACATGACCGGATTGCGCATCAGAGTGCGGGGATTGAGCTTGCGGAAGGATTCCCCGACCGCGCCCAAGAGGATCTGCGAGGAAACTCCGGCCACGCTGCGCTTGCGGCTGCCCATGCCTTCGGCGGGAATTTGGGCGGATGTCGCTTTATTCATGATTCTGCCTCAGTAAAGCGAGCCAGCCTGCATCTGCAGGTGCTCGACGACGGGGCCTAGGACGTCGGCCGGGAAATAGATCAGACCGCCGGTGATGACGATGACGCCGAACAGGAGGGCGACGAACAGGCCGTTATCGGTCGGGAAAGTGCCCGCCGAGGCCGGCACGACTTTCTTCGCCGCCAGCGAGCCGGCGATAGCCAGCACCGGCACCATGATCGCGAAGCGTCCGATCATCATCGCGATCGAGCCCAGCAGGTTGTAGAAGGTCGTGTTGCCCGTGAGCCCGGCGAAGGCGCTGCCGTTGTTGGCCGTCTGGGAGGTGAAGGCGTAGAGGATCTCGCTGAAGCCGTGGGGGCCGGCGTTCTCCGGGCCTGCCAGGCCGGCGGGCAGCACGGTCGCGAGCGCGGTGAAGCCCAGCGCCGACAAGGGGATCGACAGCATGGCCAGCATGGCCATCTTGACCTCGCGCGATTCGAGCTTCTTGCCGAGATATTCCGGCGTGCGCCCGACCATGAGCCCGGCGATGAACAGGGCGACGATGGCGTAGAGCAGCATGCCGTAAAGGCCGCAGCCGACGCCGCCGAAGATGACCTCGCCCAGCTGCATGTTGATGATCGGCACCAGCCCGCCGATGGGCGTGTAGCTGTCATGCATGGAGTTGACCGCGCCGTCCGAGGTGTCGGTCGTGGTCGTTTCGAACAGGGAGGAATCGGTGATCCCGAAGCGAACCTCCTTGCCCTCCATGTTGCCGCCGGCCTGGGTCGCGCTATAGGCCTGGTCGACGCCGAGCTTGGCGAAGGCGGGATTGCCGTTGCTCTCGGCCCAGTAGGAAGTGAAGACACCGCACAGGAACAGGATGCCCATCACGCCGAAAAGGGCCCAGCCCTGGCGCATGTTGCCCACCATCTTCCCGAACATGAAGGTGAGCCCGGCGCCGATCAGGAATTCCATCCATGTCGTGAGGAGATTGGTGAACGCGTTCGGGTTCTCGAACGGATGGGCCGCATTCATGTTGAAGAAGCCGCCACCGTTTGTGCCGACGGTCTTGATGACGATCTGCGAAGCAACGGGACCCCAGGCAATGGTCTGCTTGGCGCCTTCCAAAGTCGTGGCGTCGATATAGCCGGCGAGCGTCTGCGGCATTCCCTGCCAGACAAAGACGAGGGCGAAGACGATGGAGAACGGCAACAGGATGTAGAGATTGCAGCGGACCAGATCGACCCAGAAATTGCCGACGGTCTGGGCCGACCGGCGCGTGAAGCCGCGGATGAGGGCGACGACGACGACGATGCCGACGGCGGCCGAAACGAAATTGTGGAAGGTCAGGCCGACCATCTGGCTGAAATAGCTGAGGGTGGTTTCGCCACCGTAGTTCTGCCAGTTGGTGTTAGTGGCAAAACTGATCGCGGTGTTCAGCGCCAAGCCGGACTCCATGCCGGTCATGCCCTGGGGATTGAAGGGCAGATAGAACTGAACCCGAAGGATCACATAGAGAAGCGCGAAGCAGCCCAGGTTGAACAGCAGGGTAGCAACCGCATAGGTCAGCCAATGCTGTTCCTTCTTGGGATCCACGCCGGAGATCGCATAGAGCAGGCGCTCCACGGGCCCGAGAACGGGCGAGAGGAAGACGCGCTCGCCGGTGAACACCCGGGCCATGTACTTGCCCAGAGGCACGGCCGTCGCCGTGACGATCACGCAGAACAACGCGATCTGCAGAATTCCATTGGTTGTCATGGAGGTTCCTTAGAACTTTTCCGGTCGCACCAGGGCGTAGACCAGGTAGATCAGGATGGCGAGCGACACGAGGCCGCCCAGGAGATAGTCAAACAACATGGCGGACCTCACATCTTTTCGCAGAGGTAGGAATAGGCCAGGAAGGCCACGAACATCCCCACGCCCATGATCACTAATACTGCGTCGTACATGCTTCCTCTCTCGCGGGCCAGGCGCCGGCCTCTCGACTCGGGATCGGCGGCAGGGCTCAACTTCGCAATTGCAACATAGGAAATCGAGACAAGGTGGAGATCGCTGGCATTAAGAGGCCATAAATTCCAAGGAACCGTCCCCCTAATTCAACGAACATACACCGGCAACATTACACTCCAAGTCTTGGACATACTTGATCCAGGTCAACAACCCCCAGCCTCAAGCTGGTACTACCCCGAACAAGACGAGCAAGACGTTGACGACGAGGGCGATGCCCAGGAACGCGGCGAGGTGAATGCCGATCTCCCACAAGACCTGGAAGGCCTCGTTCCTCTCCGTGCCCTGCCGATCCGGAATGAGGAAATCATCCCGATTCTGCGATGGGTGGGCCGTTGTGATGATGCCAAGGCGACGCATGTGACCAAGTCCCGATAGGAGCGATTGCGGGACCAAATTACGTAGCGGAGCCATTGGGATTCGAGGGAGACGGCGACGCAGTTCAATAAGGACGGCATAGGGGTCGCTTTCCGCCGACCAGAGCGTTCGATTTCCACGAGGCTCCGGTCCGCTATGCCGGACTTATCGCAAAGACGGACTCTCGCCATGGAACCCTTAGCCCGGCGGCCGTAATTGCAGGGCCCGGGCATCGCGGTCCCCTCGGGCGAAGCCTCGGAGAGTTGCCCGTCTTCGACGTTCGGCGTTCCCGACGAAGATGGACCCGCTCGGACCATCTGGGGTGGTTCACGCTTGGCGCCAGGCACAGCAAGGTGAGGCAATGCACAATCGCTACATCGCGGTATTTCTCAATGAGTCTATTGCGACTCTGGGGCTTCTCGGATTTGCCGTCGCATGCAAGGGGATTGCGGCCCACGGAGCATCCTGGGCCTATGTGCTGCTAGTGCCATCACTTGGCGTCGCGGCGTTTGGTCTTTGGCGCACATGGATCGCCATCATGCGCCTATCGGCAGAAATCAACGACAGTAAATTCCAAGGCCGCTAGCCGAAGTTCTGCGTAACCGACAGGTAGAGCGCGAACAGGAATCCCGCGATCGTCGGCAGCACGATCAAGGACCGTCCGTCGTGAATCGCCTCCGGGATCATGGCATGGGCCACGAGCGCCAGCACGGCTCCGCCGGCCACGCCCTGAAAGAAGACCGGCAGGAGCGACTCGGAACCTCCGAGCAGTAGTCTTCCCGCGACCGCGGCGACGACACCGGCAAGCAGGACCGTCGACCACAGTCCGAAGATCGCTTTCGGCTTAAATCCCGCGCGCGTCAGGATGGCCGCGCTCGCCGCGGCTTCGGGGATCCCACCGAGGAACATGCCGAGCATGAGGGTGAGCGACATGCTTTCGAAGCCGGTGAACTTCGCGCCGATCACCAGGCAGCCCGGGATTGTATCGAGGATGTTGCCGAACACGATCGCGAGCCCCGCGCCATGGCCGGCCTCGGCGAGAAGCTTGTCCGCCTCGCCGCGCGTCACGTGATGAAGGCTGCTTGCCGCGACATCGGCCCAGCGCGACGGATTGGCCCCGCCCGCGGCGAGGTTCGTGATCGCGCGCTCATGGCTTAGGCGCTCGACGGCACGCGCCATCTGGCGGTCGCCGGCGATGAGCCGTTCGAAGTCCCCCTTGGCGATTGCCAGGAGATCGGCGTCGCCCTTGGCGCGAATGGTCGCCGTGCGCGGCTGGCCGGAGAGAAGCGCCATCTCGCCGAAGGCATGCCCCTCCTCCAGCACCGCGATGGCCTTGCCTGAAGGCTCGATCCCGTCCGGGTCTTCGGCCAGCACCTCGACCGCTCCTTGGGCGACGATGTACAGCGCATCGCCAGGATCGCCCGCGCGATACAGGATCTCACCTGCCTCGACATGGCGGGGTCGGATGACCGGCAGGATGCCCTCGATCTCCTCCGGCGGCAGGTGGCGAAGAAGGTCGCACTTGGCAAGCCGGGCGATGAGCTCCTTCGAATCATGCTGCTTGCGCTCGATCGCATACTCCCGAAAGCGCGTCGGCGAGCGGACGGCCGCACCTTTCTGGTCGAGATAGAGCGATGCCAGGTAGTAGATGATCGCCCCGAGCGCGAAGCCGCCGCCGACCAATGCCCAGGCGGCGGCGGCGTGAAAGCCCTGGGCGTGGAGCTGCTGCGCGCCCTCGTACGCGAGATCGATGGCGAGCGCGCTGATCAGCGATCCCGCGGCGAATGCAAGGACGCAGGCCAGCACCCGCTTCCGGATCGGAACGTAAAGACCGAGCGCGGCGCCCAGGATGGACGAGGCCGTGGTCGCCAGCCCGACCAAGCCCACGTCCAGCACGGCAGCAAAACTATTCATGGGATGCGGGCCATTCCGTCAAAGTGGCGGCTGCGCAGATAATCAATGATTTCCGGCTTAGGCGCGCCTCTCGGCCCGCCCAGGACCGGGTGCTAGCCGACTTGCAGCACGGTAAGCAGCAGGTGAGCCAGGAGCGCGAAGCCCGCGAAGGCCGCCATGCTCGTCAGAACTTCCTGCAGGGCGCGCCGCTTCTGGTCCGGCGAGACCGGCGCGGGATTGCCCTTCTCGTCTCGTTTGTCGCCGGACATGGCAACATGGCCGGGCTCGGACCGATGCGCGTTCGCCGGCTGCCGCCCGGAGACGCTCTGCGCCCCGGAGCGCCCGAAAGTGTCGAGCAGCCGCCCCATTCCGGACTTGGTCTCGGTCGGGATGATGCGATAGAGCAGCCCCGGTTCGACGATGAACTCGCCTTCGCGCAGCGCGGCCGGGTCGTATTGGCCGTTCGTGCGTCTGGGCGCGATACCGGAATATGTGAAGTGGCGCCCGAAATAATCGGCAACCGATTCGCTGAACGGTCGATCCCGGTAAACGCCAATGGTCTGGCCGGTCGGACGGGGATCGACCATCATGTGGAACTCGGCGGTTTCCCTATATCGAACTTCGAACCTGGGCATTTTACGAACTCCGGCACTAGCACGAGAGATCTCGGCGCCGGCGCATAGATATCAATCCGGACTCTAAGCAATCCATGACAGGCGGGAGCGCCCATCGTTAAATCGGCATAAGCGAGGAAGCCGATCGCTCACGTTCTTGCGCGAAAAAAGACGGGCGGCGGCAACCGGCCGCCACCCGCTCTCGCCCCACCCACAGTCGCATTCAGCGAGCCACGGTCACCGGGCAATGGGCCTTGGCAGCAATATCCGCCGCCACGGAGCCCAGGACAAAGCGCGCGATGCCGACCCGCGGGCTTCCGACGACGATGTGGTCGTAGCCGTTGCTCGCGGCATAGTTCACGACGACCGCCGCCGGGTCCCGGCCAAAGGCCCTCACGGTCTTCGCCTTCGGCATGCCGGCTTTCTTGGCGACCTCGGCAGCATGCTCCACCACCTCGTCCAACTTCTCGTGAGTCCAGAGATGGTAGTTGGTGCCCCGGCCGTCGGTGCCGCGGATATTGACGGCGATGATCGACAGCTCGGCGCCGAGCTCGGCCGCCATCTCGGTCGCACGGGCGACCGGGATGTCGGAATGCGGCTCACCATCGGTGGCGCAAAGGATTTTCTTGGTCATGATCAGCTCCATTCGTTTGGGGCGGTTGACGCCCAGGGAAATTCGAACGGACTGTCAGATCATCACTCGGCGCGCGTAATCAAGCCCAACGGGCATCGCATCGGCGCAGGTCAAATAGGCACTGTCGGCATGGCAAAACATGAGTCGCGCAGAAAACGGGCTCACAAGTATTCGTGTCTCCTTGCAGATTATGGAATCAATATCCGGCCCGCCAAAATCACAATGACGTTTTAATTTGCCGGCCGCTTGGCCACCGCCTATATCGCTGGCCATGGCAATCGCACTCGAATCCGACTCGGTTTCCCGCATGAGCCGCAATCACAATTCGCAGGTCCAGCGCATTCGCGAGGCGCTTGGCGCCGTCGCCGCCCGTGAGCCGGCCGTGTTCTGGCTCTACCCGGAACGGGACGGCGCCTGGTGCGTCCGCCGCGAGGGAGATGAGGGCGAAAAGCGGTTCGGCGATTCGCAGAAGGCCCGGGAATTTCTCGGCCTCGAAGCGTCCCGCTGCGCTTCCTATCGGCTGTTCGCCGCCGATGAGAAGGGCCGCTTCGCCGTGGAGTCCTTCAACTGGCCGGCCGAGGCTTGATGCAGTTTTGATGGAGGCGCCGCGACGGCCCTCTCGAACGCTTAGGACTGCAGGCGCATATGGAGCGGCGACACGCGTTACCGGAGACCGCCATCATGTGCTTCCAGCAAGAGCGCCTCGCGATGTCGACCGCCGATGCATTGCATTCGGCCGGCGAACTGGACTGCGACCGCCGCAATGGGATCCAGATGTTGATCGCCGCCAATCTGAAGCGGCTGCGCAAGCAGCGCGGCTTCTCGCGCCGGCAGCTTGCCCATCTCGCCCAGGTCGAGAGATCGACACTGCGCCGGTTGGAGCGCGGCACGACGACGCCCAGCGTCGGCGCGCTGTGGAAGCTCGCCCGGGAACTTCACGTGCCCTGCACCGCTTTCATCGAGAGCGAGCCCGAACGGGCCGGTTTCGATAGCAATCGGGGCCCCGCTTGGCCGGCCATTGGCGCGGCCGTCGGCTCGGCCTGAAAGCTGAGCCGTGCCATCCAGCGGCCAGCGTCGACCACGGAACTTTATGATTCCTTGATACTTCAGGGCCTGACCCCACATCGATCGTTTATGCCCGGCGGGCAGAGTGTGAGGGCTGTCGTTTTTGCCAGGCGCATACCCCGCGCAATCTGGCTGGGGGCTCAGGCGAGATGAGCCCCTTTTCTTTGTGCCGCACTCCCGGGTGAGCCGGCCCGCTCAAAGGTCGGTGGGAAAGAAGATGTGCATGGCGTGAAGGATGCAGTCCGTCACCGGCAGATAATCCG
>Ga0265313_10003522_pt1 | contig 12622 bp, 13 predicted proteins | sample 4123metaG_FD_203122 | JGI IMG/M metagenome (GOLD analysis project Ga0265313, IMG submission 203122) | Rhizosphere microbial communities from Carex aquatilis grown in University of Washington, Seatle, WA, United States - 4-1-23 metaG | ecosystem: Host-associated > Plants > Roots > Rhizosphere >...
CAATCTCAATCTTCTGGAAAATCAAGGGCTGATCCGCACCCTGGTGGAGCCAAACCTGACGGCGGTGTCTGGGGAAACTGCTACCATGCTGGCCGGCGGCGAAGTTCCGGTCCCGGTGTCCCAGACCAACGGTCTGGTAACCATCGAATACAAGGCCTATGGCGTGCTCCTGAACTTCACGCCCACCGTGCTCGACCCCGGCCGCCTCAGCCTCAAGATGGGCACGGAGGTCAGCTCCATCGACAACAACAACAAGGTCGCCATCAGCACCACTATCTCGGTGCCGGCCTTCAAGGTTCGCCGTGCCAGTTCTACGGTGGAACTGCCGTCTGGTGGGTCCATCATGATCGCCGGGCTGCTGCAAAACGACATCATCGGCAATGTCGCCGGTCTGCCGGGTCTGATGGACCTGCCTGTCCTGGGCGCGCTGTTCCGCTCCAACTCGTTCCAGCGCAACGAGACGGAGCTGGTGGTGATCCTGTCGGCCTATGTGGTCCAGCCGGTGGACCATCCCGACGTCCTGTCGCTGCCATCGGACGGCTTCGCGCCGTCCTCGGACATCAAGCGCTTTCTGCTGGGGCGGTTGCAGGATACCTATACCAAGCGTGGCAAGGACCCGTTGCCGGTGCCCCCCGAGCTTCAGGGCCCCTACGGCTATATCATTCAGTAGGAGAAGGACGGACGTGATGAAACTGCACCCTGCCGCCATCCTGCTGCTTCTGCCGCTGCTGGCCGCCTGCCCGGCCGACATGTCCGAGCACGACTATCGAATCAGCCATCCCATTTCCGCCGAGTTGCAGCACGCTACCGCCATCTTCGACCGTCCCGAGGAGGGGGCCGGGCTTTCGGCCTTCGACCGCGACCGTCTGGGCCGTCTGGCCGCCGAGTCCCTGCGCCGGGGTGCCGGGGCGGTGGAGGTCACCATTGGTACCAGGCCGGGAGAAGAGGCCCAGTCCCTGGACTTTGCCCAGGTCCTGGCCTCGGGCCTGCGGCAGGGGGGCGTGGCGGTGGTCGAGATTACTGCCGTCAGCGATCAGACCTCGCCCGGCATTGGGGTGGCCCGGGTGCGGGTGCCGGTATGGAGCGCGGTGGTGCCGGAATGCGGCACCTTCGAACGGGGGCTGAACCCCGACCATACCAATGCGCCGCACAGCAACTGGGGCTGCTCGATCCAACGCAACAAGGCGATGATGGTGCAAAATCCCGGTGACCTGATCCGGGCACGCGATTCCAGTGGTCGTGACGCCAACCGCGCCAGCGATGTGCTCGACAAATATGATCACGGCAAGGCGACCGGTTCGGAGGCGGAGGTGATCAAGCAGGGAAGCACCAGTTCTGTCGGCGGGAAATAGGAGGCGGCTTTGATCTTGCGCCTGACCATCGACGCCTTCACCGCCACCGCCGAGACCAGCGCGACCCTGCGTCAGCTTCAGCAGGATCGGGCCTTGGGAAAATCCAGCATCGCCCTGATGACGGGAGGGATCGGCGGCGCCATCACTCATTATGCCGATGCTGGAACACCGCAGGTGGTGATTGTGGAAGACGACGATCCCGCGTCGCTGCTTTCGCGCCTCGAGCATCTGGCTGAGGTCTGCAACGCTGGCACTCGGGTCGTGGTGATCGGCGGCATCAACGACATCGCGCTCTACCGCAACCTGATCGCAAGGGGGGTGAGCGATTACCTGCCGCGTCCCATTGAGGGGCGGCAGGTGGCTGACGCATTGGAGCGGCTTTTCGCTGACCCCCATACCGCCCCTCGCGGCCGGACCATCGCCTGCTGGGGGGCGCGGGGCGGGGTGGGCTCATCTTCGGTGGCGCAGAACCTGGCCTGGGAACTGGGACGGCAGTACCAGGAGGAGGTGGTCTATATCGATCTCGATCTAGCCTTCGGTACCTCCGTACTGGCGTACAACATTGATGCCAAGCAGACGGTGGCCGATGCGCTGGCCCATCCCGAGCGTCTGGATGAGGTGTTGATCGAGCGTTGCATGGTCGAATACGACGACCACCTCAGTATTCTCGCCTCGCCGGCCGATTGCCGGGTGCGCCCCCCCATGGCGGTGGAGGCGCTGGAGCAGTTGCTGGAATTGACCTGCCGCATGGCGGCTTTCGTGGTTCTCGATCTTCCCCATCAATGGGCGGAATGGACAGAGCACCTGCTCGTCCAGGCCGACGAGGTGGTGCTGACGGCGGTGCCCGACTTCGCTTCGCTTCGTGACACCAAGGCGGTGATGGAGGCGGTTTCTGGCCGTCGTGGCGGGGCGGTGCCTCCGCGTCTTGTCCTCAACAAGGTGGAGGCCTCGCGCAAGACCCAGCTGACCGCCAAGGATTTCGAGGACACTATCTCGGTAAAGGCGGTCGCATCCATCGCCCTGGAGGCCGGAGTTTTCGCCGATGCGGCCACCAACGGCCAGATGGTGGGAGAGGCGGCCAAGAACCACAAGGTAACCCAGGTTCTGGGGCAGCTGGCCACTGTGGTGGCCGGAAAGGCGCCGTCCGGGCGCCGGGCCAAAGCCGGGCCGTTCGCCCAACTGCTCTCCCTGTTGAAAAGGTAGCCTATGTTCGGTCGCCGCACCCAGCCCCCGGGTGGCAATGAGGCGCCGCCGCCGCCCAGTCGTCCGACCCGGGAAGAGCCCGCCGCACCGGCCGCCGCCGCCGCGCCGTCAGGCCAACGGCAGGCGCCACGCTCGGCCGATCTGGATCAGCGGCTGTCCGATCTTAAGATCGCCATCTTCAACGACCTCATCGATTCGGTCGATCCCGGCGAGCTGGCCAAGCTGGAACCGGCGCAGGTCCGCGAGGAAATCTCCGACATCGTCGCCGAGATCATCAGCATGCGCAATCTGGTGCTCTCGGCGGCCGAGCAGCAGGTGGTCATCGCCGATATCTGCAACGATGTGCTCGGGCTTGGGCCGCTGGAACCACTGCTGGCTCGTGACGATATCGCCGACATCATGGTCAACGGGGCCGACATGGTCTACATCGAGACCGGCGGTCGCATTGAGCGGACCGATATCAAATTCCGCGACAATGCCCAGCTGATGAATATCTGCCAACGCATCGTCTCGGCGGTGGGGCGCCGGGTTGATGAGGCCAGCCCTATCTGCGACGCCCGTCTGGCCGACGGCTCTCGCGTCAACGTTATCGTGCCGCCTTTGGCCATCGACGGGCCGACGCTTACCATCCGCAAGTTCAAGCGGGACAAGCTGACGCTGGATAAACTGGTGGAATACGCCTCACTGACGCCACAGGCGGCCAAGGTACTGCAGATCGCTTCGGCGGTGCGCTGCAATATCCTGGTCTCGGGCGGAACTGGCTCGGGCAAGACCACGTTGCTCAATTGCCTGACCCGCTATATCGACGAGAACGAGCGCATCGTCACCTGCGAGGACGCGGCCGAACTGCAATTGCAGCAGCCGCACGTGGTCCGCCTGGAGACCCGTCCGCCCAACCTGGAAGGGGTAGGGCAGGTGACCATGCGCGATCTGGTCAAGAACTGTCTGCGTATGCGGCCCGAGCGCATCATCGTCGGCGAGGTGCGGGGACCCGAGGCCTTCGACCTGCTTCAGGCCATGAATACCGGCCATGATGGCTCCATGGGCACCATCCACGCCAATACCCCCCGCGATGCCCTGGCCCGCGTGGAAAACATGGTGGCCATGGGCGGCTACAACCTGCCAGCCAAGGCGGTACGTGAACAGATCGCCTCGGCGGTCAACGTCATCGTTCAGGCTTCACGCCTGCGGGACGGTTCCCGCAAGATCACCCATATTACCGAGGTGATCGGCATGGAAGGGGAGATCATCACCCTTCAGGACCTGTTCGTCTTCGAATTCGAGGGCGAGGATTCGCGCGGCCGCATCATCGGTCGTCACCGCCCCACCGGTTTGCGGCCGGCATTCTGGGATCGCGCCCGTTATTATGGCCTGGATCGCGATCTGGCCGAGGCCTTGAGCGAAACCCATGCTTGACGCGCTCTCCCGCCTGCCGCCGGAAATCGCGGTATTCATCATCGGACTGCTGACCGCCCTGGCGGTTCTGGGCTGGTCCATGCTGACCCTGATCCACGGGCCTCGGGCCAAGATCGCGCGGCGGCTGGCGGAAGTGGCGGGCAAGGATCGGCAAAGGCCGGGGAGCCGCTCGTCCAGTCGGCTGCCCAAGCGCAAGTCGATCCAGGTCCGCCTCAAGGAGGTCGAGGAAAAGGAAGGCGGCGGCAGGGCCCAGCGCCTACGGGAGGAACTCACCCAGGCCGGCCTGCGCATCGAGATCTGGCATTATCTTGCGGGTTGCGCGCTTGCTTGCGTGGGGGCATTCCTGGTGGCACGGATGTCCAATCTCGGGCCGGGGCCATCGCTTCTGCTATCGATCATCGGTGGCATCGGCCTGCCCAAGCTGATGCTCGGCATTCTGGCCAAGCGCCGCATCAACAAGTTCGTCGGCCAATTCGCCGAATCCATTGATCTGGTGGTGCGCGGCATTCGCTCCGGCCTGCCGCTGGGGGAATGCATCAACATGATTGGCCGCGAGGTTTCCGCCCCGTTGGGAACCGAGTTTCTTCTGATCACCGAGAATCAGAAGCTGGGCCTCGGGTTGCAGGAGGCCCTGGCCCGGGCGGTGGAGCGCATGCCCATTCCCGAACTGCGCTATTTCGCCATCGTCATCGCCATCCAGCAGCAGACCGGCGGCAACCTCGCTGAAACCCTGGCAAAGCTGTCCGAAGTGTTGCGGGCTCGCAAGCGCATGCGCGACAAGATCCAGGCCTATTCCAGCGAGGCCAAGGCGTCCGCCTATATCATCGGCTCGTTGCCCCTGTTCGTGATGGCGGCGCTGACCTTGGTCGCCCCAGACTACCTCAGCATCCTGTTCACCACTGATGCCGGCAACGCCATGCTGTTCGGCGGCGGCCTGACCGAAGTCGTAGGGGTGCTGGTGATGCGCAAGATGATCAATTTCGACATGTGACGGGGGGACCTTGCCATGCTTCTCACCCTGATCATGATTGTAGCCGCCGTGGGCGCCTTCGCTTCGGTGGTGGCGCTGGCGTTGCCGCTGCTGGCGCGTGACCGCGTGAGCAGCCGGCTCAAGGCGGTGGTGGCGCGGCGGCGCGAGCTATCTGCCCTCCAGCAGGCCGGATTGCAGGGAGGGCGCCGGCGCCAGCCGGCTCATCATCGCCGCCTTGCGCTGATGCGCGCCGTGGTGGACCGACTCAAGCTCCAGGATTTATTGGAGGCCAAGGACCTCAAGGTGCGTCTGGCCCAGGCGGGATGGCGTCATCAATCGGCGGCCCTCACCTATATTTTCGGCCGCATTGCCTTGCCGGTGGTATTGCTGGCCGTGGGACTGGTATACGCCACCACGGTATTCGCCGATGAACCATTCACTACTCGGGCGTTTATTCTAATCGGCGCCGTGGCAGCGGGGACCTATCTGCCCGCCATCATGCTCACAAATGCCATTCAAAAGCGTCAGTTCGCGGTGACCCGTGCATTTCCTGATTCCCTGGATCTGATGGTCATCTGCGTCGATGCCGGCCTGTCCATCGAGGCGGCCCTGATCCGGGTAGTGGAAGAAGTCGGGGTATCGGCTCCGGAACTGGCCGAGGAGCTGGGGTTGACCTCGGCCGAACTGGCCTTCCTGGGGGATCGCCGCCATGCCTGGGAGAATCTGGCCGAACGGACCGGCCTGCCGCAGGTCAAGTCGCTGGCCACCACCCTGATTCAGTCGGAAAAATACGGCACCCCGGTCAGCCAGGCCATCAAGGTGCTGGCCCAGGAAAATCGCGAGGCCCGTATGGCGGCGGCGGAAAAGAAGGGTGCCGCGCTGCCGGCCAAGCTGACGGTACCGATGATTCTGTTCTTCCTGCCGGTGTTGTTCCTGGTGATCGCCGGCCCCGCAGCCATCCAGGTCGCCGGCCTGATGAAGTAGATCACCGCGCCGTGGATGAGACGGCCAGGGCGCGCAGGACCTCCACATTATTCTTGGCCATGTCGGGAGGCAGATCGTGGCGGGCCAGCCTCTCGGCGGCGGCGCCATCCCCCTTGAGCGCTAGCAGCAAGGCCAGGTTCTGACGGACCTGGGCGGTGGCGGTGGGCAGATCGGCTGCCCGGCTTATGGTCGCCAGCGCCTCGTCCAACCGTCCGCCGATTGCCTGGGACAGCGCCAGATTGTTCAGCACCACCGGATTGTCCGGTGACAGTTGGGCGGCGCGGCCATAGGCGGACAGGGCCTCGGGGCCTCGGCCCTGAGTATCAAGCGCCACACCCAGAGTGGCATGGGCTTCCCAGCGGTCTGGGGTCGCGGCGCGGGCCTGCTCCAGCGCCTTGATCGCCAATGCGACCCGCTCGGCGGCGAGGTAGTCCTTGCCCAGTTCCAGCAATAGATCGGGGTCGTTGGGCAGGCGGGTCAGCTGGGCCTGGATGATGTCGGCGGCGTTTTGAGCCTGGCCGGAATAGCGCAGGTTGCGGGCCAGCGCCACCGCGATGCCCTTGTCGTCCGAGCGCCGCTGGTAGAGGGTGGAGAGATGCTGGATCGCCCCCTTGTGGTCACGGTTGGCCTCGGCGGCGGCGGCGGCGGCGCGCAACGACGGCTCCACCGCCTCGGCGACGGCCTTATCCGGGTCGGAAGCGGTTCCGGCGCCGGCGCAGCCGGCCAGGGCGAAGAGGAGGACTAGGGCGAAACGCTTGCTCATAGGAGCGGCTCCATGGGTCGAATTCGATAAAAATTGAGATGAATCACGATAATTACTGATATTCGATCAGTGATCGCTGGTGTTGATGCTGTTTTCATTTGTAGCTATCATTGTAGCGTCAAAAATTTGCCAATGGAATGGGGTCGATATGGCGCGCATGGCGTTGACGGCGTTGGTTCTGGCAGCGGTTCTGGAGCTGGCTCCGCCCGCATCGGCGGCGGAGAGCATGGAAGTGCCCCTTGGGGGGGCCGAAACCCTTCGTCTGGGGCAGGCCGCCCATCAGGTGGTGATCGGCAATCCGGCCGTCGCCGACGTCACCCTAGGCTCGCCGCGCTCCCTGACCGTTTTCGGCAAATATCCCGGCGGGACGACGCTTTCGGTGCTGGATGGCGATGGCCGGGTCGTGCTCGACCTCAATGTGGTGGTCACCGATGGCAGTGCCGCCGCGGTATCGGTGCATTATGGCACCGGCAAGAGCTGGACGCCGGGTGGAACTGTTACGGTGGTGGAGTGCGGGCGCGGGCGGTGTGCGCCGGCGATGGCTCTGCCTACCGAATCCCCCTTTAAGAGCCAAAGCGCTGCTCCGGCGCCGCCGGCTAAATAGCCGGTGCGCTCTATTGCGCCACCCGCAGTTTGCTGAGCTCGGTGGCGATGGCGCGGAACGACCCCTGCAAATCGGCCTGAGTCGGCGAGTCGAAATACTTGGCCGGGTCGCTGGCACAGTTGCGATAGATGGTCTTGGTGGCGGCGTTGATGCCCGAGGTGAAGGTGATGGTGTAGACGGTGATGCCCTTGGCCTTCATGGCGGTGCAGACCTGCCCCAGGCGGGTGTCGATATTGGTCTTGGCCGTGGCGGTGTTGGTGGTGCCCATGCGGCCCAACTCATCCAGGCGGCCATAGCCGGTGTAGTCGGAATTGACCGCGTTGTTGACCTTGTTGCCACCCGAGGTGCCGGTGAGCTTATAGAACTGATTGTCGCCGTCGGTCATCAGGATGACGGCCTTGGTCCAATTGGCGGTGCCGTAGGGCAATCCTTGGGTAAACGGCCAGTCCGGCGACAGCACGCGCAGGCCCCAGGCCATGCCGATATCGCCCAGCGTGCCGCCCCGGCTCCAGGCCTGCATGGCGCTGATGGCGGGGACCAGATCTGCATAGATATTGGTCAGCGGCGTGATGGGAGTGGGGCAGCCCAGATTGGGGCCGGTGGCTGAATTGCCATAGGACTGACCGCTCAGGACGGTAGAAGCCTTGGTTGGGTCATAGCTGTTGTCCACCGCCGGCAGCCACTTATAGCGCATCCAGGTGACCGGCGAGGTGTCGCCGATGCCATCTGAACCGGGACGCTCGATGACGCAGCCCTTCCAACCCAGAGGATCGGCGGGAGCGTAGACGTCGCCGGTGGTGATCAGGCTGGGGGCCACCGAGCCGGGATTAACCGCGGCGGAATAGGGCACGATGGCGATCTTGAGATAGGGATGTACCGCGGCGCCACCGAACAGGATATCGGTGAGCAACTGGGCCGAATCCCGTACCGCCTGGATATTGTTGTTCGTGGTCATCGAGCCGGTGTTGTCCAGCACCATGGCCAGTTCCAGACCGCGGATCTGACGCATCACCACGCTCGTGGTGGAGAGGGAAATGGTGTTGATGTTCAGCACCTTCAGGAACGTGGTGGAGACGGCGCCGCTGGCGGTGGCGGTGATGGTATCGCCGTTGACCGTCACCGCGACAGTCGGCTTCGTGCCCAGGGTTCCCGCCGGGTAATTGGCGTTGAAAAAATTCTGCGCCACCGCCGACAATTGGGGGTTGGTGCCGCTGGACGACCCCACTGCCAGTGCGGCGGCGTCCAGGGCTGAGCTCATGCGGCTCTTGGCGGCGTAGGCAACCGCAACATCGACCCCGGCTCCGATGCAGCCCACGATGGGAATAAGGCTGAGCGCGAACAGGATCATGACATTGCCTCGGCGGCAACGGGCGAACCGGCGGAAAAGGGAGCGGAAGCGGAGGAAAAATTTGGTCATGGCAACCCCGTCACGCCGTTGAGGGCGATTGCGCGGGCGGTACGCGGACGCGTTATCGCCGTTTGGGAAAACGTCATCTGCGGTACGATCTCGTGGATCAGCGGCACGCAGGTATAGCTGAGGGTCGCCACGATCACGCTTTCATTGGCTGCGCCGAGATTGGCGGCGATGGTGGCGGCAGGCGGTGTTGAAGCCTTGCCCCAGTGATAGGCCCAGCCGATCTTGGGAACGTCGTTGGCGTCGAAGACGATGGAGGTGATATTGATCGACAGATTGGTATTGTTGGTGACCTTGGGGTCGAGGGTGCGCTGGGCGGCGACCACGATGGAATCCAATTGGGCGGTGACCAGCGAGGATGGCTGGCTGGCTAGGTCGGAAACGGTCTGTGCCGCCGATACCGCCTTGCTGTAAGCGGTCACCAGATCGTTGATCTCAACCATGCCCAGCAGGGCGGTGACCATGACCGGAGCCACCAGAGCGAATTCCACCGCCGAAACTCCCCCGGTGTCGCGGCGCAGGCGCTGGAGCAGGGGGCGGATCATTGATAGGGCTCGGTCTTGAACACGGCGGTGGAGGTGACCGCCAGCGTGTTTCCGCCGCTCGAACCCATCAGTCTGCCGATCAGCGGCGTAATGAATCTATGATTATGGACCACCCGGGCGGTGGTTACAGTGCCGGCTCCGCCGGGTTGGAACACCAGATTGGTGGGAACGCCGTTGGCGTTGAACTGAACCGCCGGCAGGGTGATGGTGGTGAAATCCGAGAAGTTCCGGACATCGACGTAGAAGGTGCCGCAGTCGTAAAGGCCGAGCAGGCCGGTGCACAGGGTCTGCTGGAACAGCCCCATGGGGTCGGCGCTGTTCTGGGCGGCACCGGTTCTCACCTTGCGGGCGGCATCCCGGGTGGCTCCTTCCATGATGGAGGTCTTGAGCAGCAACAGTCCGATTTCCAGCGTGCCGAACATCATGGTAAAGAACGGCAGGGCGATCAGGGCGAATTCCACCGCGGCGATGCCGGAGCGATCTCCGAACAAGGTTTTCATCACTGATCTGATCTGCTGCAACATGGTCAAATGCCCAGGTTTTCCCGATTTGTCCTTGTCAACCATACCAAGGGTCGGCCACCGTCGTCTGTGCAGGTCCTCACTCTAGGGGCATGACCCTATGGGGCGGGCCGTTGACATCCTCGCCCTTGACGCGCCAGTCTGAGCCCCGGACGAAGCGTAGGACGGCGGAATGCGCGAGCACGAGATCGAGGCGGCATGGCAGGGACTGGCATCGTGCGAACGATGCTCCATCCGTGATCTGGCCCTGTTCGCCGATCTCGCCGGTGAGGATTTCGGCATCATCCATCTGCCCATCGAGGATCTGTGGCTGCCGCCGGGCTCGGCGCTGTACCAGCCGGGGCAGGCCGCCACCCATGTCTTCACCGTGCGCGAAGGGCTGTTCAAGCTGGAGCAGTATCTCCCCGATGGCGTCAAGCGCATCGTCAGCCTGCTGGGCCAGGGCGATGTCGCCGGGTTGGAGGCCACGGTGGGCGAGGTTTACGAGCATGCCGCCGTGGCGCTGCAATCGGCCAAAGTCTGTCGCATCCCCAAGGATGTGATCGCCCGCCTGACCCCCAAGCTGCACAGGCAATTGATGAAGAAGTGGCACGATGCGGTACAGCGCTCCCACGACTGTACCCGTGAATTGTCCACTGGCAGTGCGCGGCAGCGTCTGGCCCGGCTGTTCCTGATGTTGGCGCCGGGCTCGGTGGGGCAGTGCCGGGGGTTCGGTCGGGAGGACATGGGGGCCCTGTTGGGCATCACCCCGGAAACCGCCAGCCGTGGCGTGGCGGAACTGAAGCGCGGCAGTGCGGTGATCGAGGTCGCGCCCAATTTGTTCGAGCGCGACCTCGTGGTCCTGGAAAAGATCGCCGAAGACGGTTAACGATCGGGGCCTGCAAACAAGGTTTCCGACTCAACCACCCGACTGGGGCCACTGAGCACGAAGGTTAGCGGCGCCAGCTTGCCGGGAACCTGGGATGGCGGGGCGCTGACAAAGACCTGGAAGCTGCCGACGCTGTCGCCAGCCACCTCCAGCTCGGCCTCGGCCACATGGTTGGCTCCGCCGACCACGTCCATAAAGGCCCCCGGGATGCCCGACAGGCCGAGGCGATAGGTGCGCGGCTCGCGCGCCATGTTCAGCACTTTGTAGACATAGCCATTCCGGATCGATCCGTCGGACATCTGCACGAAGAGCGGTGCCCGCTCGTGCAGGACGTTGACGGTGGTATCGGGGCGGGTGACCAGTTTGAACAACATGGCCGAGCCCACAGCCAGAAGGATGGCGCCATAGATCAGGGTGCGCGGGCGGACGAGGCGGAACTTGGTCTCGCGCCCCTGGCCACGGGCCTCGAGATTGGCTACCGAGTCGTAGGACACCAGATCTGTCGGCAGGCCGAAGCGCTTCATCACCGTGGCGCAGGCGTCGATGCACAGGCCGCAGCCGATACAGGCCAGCTGGTTACCGTTCCGGATGTCGATACCGGTGGGACAGGCTTGGACGCATGCGCCGCAATCGACGCAATGGCCACGGTTGCTGAAGTCTCCGTTGACCGGGGCGGGTGCTCTAGCTTCTCCGCGCCAAGCTTCGTAGGAGATGATCAGCGAGTGCTCGTCGAACATGGCCGACTGGAAGCGGGCATAGGGGCACATGTAAATGCACACTTGCTCGCGGGCATAGCCGGCCAGCAGGAAGCACATGCCACCGACCACGCTGGCGGCCACATAGGTCGCGGCGCTGGCATTGCCGATGAAGATGTCGCGTGACAGTTCGAAGGCATCGCCGAAATACAAGGTGAAGCTGATGCCGCATGCGGCGGCGATCATCAGCCAGAGTAGATTGACGGCGGCCTTGCGGGCGATCTTCTCCGGGCCGAGCGGCTTGCGGTCGAAGGCGATGCGGGCATTGCGGTCGCCGATGACCAGACGCTCCACCGCCACGAACAGATCGGTATAGACCGTCTGCCAGCAGAGGAAGCCGCACCACACCCGACCGGCCAGAGATGTCATCAGGAACAGCGATATGGCAGCGATGAACAGCAGGCCGGTGAGGTAATAAATCTCCTGCGGCCAGATCTCGATGAAGAAGAAATAGGCCCGCCGTCCGGCCATGTCAGCCAGGATGGCCTGACCGGGGGCGCCGGGGCCGCGATCCCAACGGATGAAGGGGGCCAGATGCCAGTAGGCCAGCAACAGGGTCATCGCCCACCACTTCAGCGAGCGGAAACGCCCACTCACCTTGCGCGGGTGAATTATGACCGAGGTGGCATAGGCCTGACTGGTCTGACAGGTCGCGGCGGTGGGCTTGGCGGGCTTATCGATGGACATGGGGCGATCAGCGCTTACGAAGCAAGAGGAAGGCCAGCAGGCCGAAGGTGATAACCAGCACCGAGCCCAACCCACCGAGGGCGAGATAGGCGTCAAGATCGAGATGCATGACGGGGCGACTCCTGAACGTGCGGAAGCGCCAGATTAGGAGCAGGGGGCGCGGGTTCGCATTGACAATTCGCAGTCGCCCGGCGGATTGGCCCGGCAAGGTCGGAAATGATCAGGACATGGGCAAATTCCCCGCCCGCCCAGCCCATATGCATTGGTCGTTGACAACAAGGCGCGGGGGCCGGAAATATCAGCGCGAATTCGGCTGGTGGCGGGCACCGGAGGCCTGGCTAGGTCCTTGGAGGCGAAGGGGAAAAACATGCGGACTTCCGTGACCATGATGGTGGCCGTAGCGGCTTTGGCGGCCCTGGCATCCTCGCCACTGCGGGCGGAAGAGGAGAAGGTCGTCAACGTCTATAACTGGTCGGACTATGTGGCGCCCGATACCTTGGAGAAATTCACCAAGGCAACCGGCATCAAGGTCAATTACGA
>Ga0265313_10003523_pt1 | contig 12621 bp, 18 predicted proteins | sample 4123metaG_FD_203122 | JGI IMG/M metagenome (GOLD analysis project Ga0265313, IMG submission 203122) | Rhizosphere microbial communities from Carex aquatilis grown in University of Washington, Seatle, WA, United States - 4-1-23 metaG | ecosystem: Host-associated > Plants > Roots > Rhizosphere >...
GGTTTATCGTTGATCGTTTTCAATGTCTTGATCGAACGCAGGATTTCAGTGTCACGTTCAGGCTTGAAGTCGAGGGCGAGTTGAACAAGTGGCATACCTTTGAGTGGTGACGTGTCGGATACTTTCGTTATTCTGATAAGCAGCCCCGTCAGTTGCATCCCTTGCAGTGGCGACAAGTCAGACACCTCTGTGCTATCGCAATGCAGGTAGGTCAGCTTCGCCTGCTTCAGGGGAGACAAGTTGGAAATCCTTGACCCATAGCAAACCAACTCGGTAAGCGGCATCCCTTGCAGTGGAGACAGGTCGGATACTTGCGTTCCAACACAAACGAGTAATGTAAGCTTCATCCCTTCGAGTGGAGACAGGTCGGCCAACTTCTCTCCGCTCACATTCAGAAACTTCAGTCCACGCAAAGCACGCACAGGAGAAATATCAGTCACTTTGTCAGTCGAAAATGAAATCCCCACAACCACGCCATTCTCGATCTGTAAAAGCCTGGTCCCTGCCCAATAAGTTTCCGTAAGTTTCCCGTCAAACCCCGGATTCAACTCCATCAACTTCTTGCTGACCGCTTCCACCTGCTGTTCAGCAGGCATGGCTTGCACGTCCTTCACCCATTGATCGAACTCCGGCATTTGGAATCCGAGTTTCTTTCCCTTCTGCCGCTCTTCGACTTCCTTCCAAAATTCCGCTGCCGGATGTTCGTTGATCATAACCAAGGTCTCGATGGAGCGGAGGAATTCGATGTCTCGTCCGGGTTTGATGTCGATAACAAGACTCTTGAGGGGCAGTTGCGCCAACGGAGACAGGTCGGTGACTTTCGAGTTAGGGCTATAAAAATATAGATCTTCGAGCGGCGTGCCGATGAGCGGCGACAAGTCCCGGACAGGGCATTGCAGAAGGTTGAGAAACTTTAGCGGCATGCCCTTCAGCGGGGTCAAGTCCTTGGCTTGGGTACCTCCTAAACTCAGGAAGGTGAGCGGCATGCCATTCAGCGGTTCAATGGCCGTGACCGTGGTGCAGCCATAAAAGTCCAGAGCGGTGAGCGGCATGCCCCTTAAGGGCGAAAGCTCTGATAGTTTTGGATTCCCCCCCAAGATCAGCGTCATCAATTGCATTCCTTGCAGTGGCGACACATCAGCAAGGATTCCATTGAACTGGTTTCCCGGACACTTCAAGGCCATGAGTCCAGAGAGGGCTCGCACCGGCGAGATGTCGGTCACTTTGTCCGTGACGAACTGCAACCCCGTCACGACGCCATTGTCAATCGTTGGCGTCACCTCCCCATCAAACCCCGGATTTAACTCCACCAGCTTCTTGCTGACGGCCTTGATCTGCTCCTCCGCAGACATGGCCTGCACGTCCTTCATCCATTTCTTGAAATCGGGCGAATCCCACGGCTTGTTCCCTACAACGGCTTCCGCCACCGCAGGCTCATCTTTCAGCGGCTCCAGCGTAGCCGTGATCGGCTGCTTTCCGCCCGCTTCGATTTCAAAGTCCTGACCAAAGACGGTGAATCCATCCTTCTGCACCTTCAGGCGATGCTTGCCGGGATCGACTGAAATGGAAATGGTTCCCTTCTTGCCCTTCTTGGTAATCTCGACCGTGCCGTCTTCGGTCAACACTTGCACGTCGGCATCAGGCTCATTGATGGTGACGATCAACGTACCGTCCTTGGTCGTCAGCTTTACTACCAGACCGGCCAGAATTGCCACACCGAGAACAGCGCCTCCGATCAGCAGCTTCTTCTTGCCTTTGTCGGTGGGCGGCTTGGGCACTTTCTCCGTCTGTGTGGCAATTGTTGGTGGCGACGAAGAAGCTTCGAGCAAAGCCGTTTGGGCCGGGTCATTGAGCGTTTGTTCCTTAAAACGACCGCAGCTTTCCAGGGCGGCGACCACTTCCGTCATCGTTTGGTAACGGTCTTCGACCTTCTTGGCGAGCATCTTCCCGAAGACAGCCTCAAGCGGCTCCGGGACTTCGGCCCGAACAGACCGCAAGGACGGAATCGGTCGTTCCCGATGAGCCAGCAGCTTTTGCATGATCGTGTCGCCCTCGTAGGTGGCCGTGCCGGTCAGAAGGTAAAACAGAGAGCACCCCAGCGCATAGATGTCGGCACGGGCATCCGCCGTCTTGGTGTCCAAGGCTTGTTCGGGGGCCATGTAATCCACGGTCCCCATGATGGTGCCGCTCGATGTCAATTCGGCTGCCGTGGGAGCATCACCCTCGCCGGTTAGACGAGCCAAACCCATGTCGAGGATTTTGACGATGCCTTCGTTGTTCAAGAGCAGGTTGGCGGGCTTGATGTCCCGGTGGACAATGCCTTTCTTGTGGGCCGCTTCCAGCCCCCTCGCCGCTTGCAGGACGTAGTTCACGGCTTTCTCAACCGACAAAGGCCCATTCTTCTTGACCAGAGCGGAAAGGTCGTTCCCTTCGACCAACTCCATGACCAGAAAGTGAACTCCATTGGCCTGATCAGCATCGAAGGCGGCAACGATGTTCGGGTGGCTGATCTTGGCTGCCGCAGTGACCTCTCGTTCAAAACGGGCAATCGCAGCAGCATCTTTCGTCAAGTTCGGCGGCAAAACCTTGATCGCTACGATGCGGTGCATTCGGCGATGCTCAGCCTTGAAGACCTGCCCCATGCCGCCTGCCCCGATTTTCTCCATCAGCACGTAGTTGCCAAGAACGAGCGACTTGCCTTTCCCCCTGGAAACCTCTTCCGCTTGGAACTTCGTCAGTTTGTTCTTGCGGATTAGGTCACGGGCGAGTCCCTCGGCATCTTTGGGCTCGCTCGTGGGCGGCAAAAAGTCCTTGAGCGTGTTGCCAGGGATGATCCCGCTGTCTTCAAGCTGCTTGACGAATTTGTCGAGGGGAACGGCCATCGTCGGATGTTCGGCGCACAACAGGGATGGAAGTGGCCATTGTCCCTGAACGACAGCCCATTGGCAACACTGGACACCCGCTTGAAGATCGACCGCTGCGAACCCATCGCCTGACCACGACGCCTATGGTAGTCTCGCCCTTGCGACGGCGGGCAACCATGAGCCATTCGAGGCCATGCCTGCCGAAACGGCTCGGAAATGCTCCAAAGGAGGCCCCAATGCGTGAAATCACCTTGAACCTATCGGGCGGCACCTTCACCTTGTCGGACGGCGAAATCACCAGCGACTTGCACTACGCCTCGCTCAGAGAGTTCCTTGAAGGTGGTAACGAGAAGCCCGGAGATCCGCTCGACGACCAGTACACCTACGGCTGGTGCGAGGGAGCCATTGACGCCGTGGAGTCGATGATCCTTGCCGCTGCCGAGGCCGGGATCGACGTGCAAAGCGATCAGTTCACTTCGGCGATCCAGACCACGCTCGACGCCATCGGCAGCGAGTTGTAGACACCCGCTTGCTCATCGCTCAAATGTTCGCAGTCAGCACGCCGACATCGACGTGGAAATAGTCTGCCAGCTTACGGATCATCTGCCGACTGAACGGCTTTTTTCCGGCGAGCACCTCAGAAATTGTGGACTTCGGCAACCCGGTGTCCCGACTCAGTTGGATCTGGGCAATGCCCTTCGCATCCATCAAATGCCGGAGCATGTCGGCATCGGAAACCGGTTCAATGGGGTGGTGCTCGTCCTCGTAAGCACCTACGAGGTCGCTCAGGGCTTCGAGATAGGTCTCTTCGCCCTCGTCGAGCTTGCCACGGGCAAGAAGCTGGTCCATCATTCGCTGTGCTTCGGCAAGGTGCTCATCGGACTTGATCGACGCCAAGGGGAAATCAAGCACAAGCTCCATGTAGGAGTCTCGGCTCTTTCCTTTCAGGCGGAATTGCGTCTTCGTCGTCATCCTCAGCCTCCTTGTTTCACTGGCCCAGGCTTAGTTTTCTTGGCTGCCCTCGGTGGGGGTCCCTCGAAGCAGCCGCAGTCTACCTTCCATTTTTCCAGGCCGTACTCGGCGTGCGTCATGACCTTCAGGATGAAGACCTTCTGGCTCGGATAAAGGATGCGAGTGATCAGCCGGTACTTGTTTCCGCCGATGTTGAAGACCACGCAGTTTCCAACGAGGCTCGCCCACCCGAATACTGCCTTTACGTCCGCCCATGATCGCCAGGCCACGCTCTTGTGGCTGACATGGGTATGCCAAGCTCGCAAAGGGCCTTCAGAGTCCTCATTTCCAGGGATTTCCCAAAACTCCCGGAGTCTTGCCTTCGAGATAACCCGCATCCGGTGCTTCTCCTTTTATCGGCATCCAAGTTCATTCTAGTTCGCAAAATACGAACTGGCAAGGGCCGGGTTCGCAAATTACGAACTGCTTGACTGGACAGGACTTCCAACGACACCCGCTTGTTCCTCGACACCAACCACCGAGGAGCAAACCATGTCCATCGCAAACGGGGCCGATCCCATCCAGCAAAAGGCCGCAGCCGACGCCAATGCGGTCCAAGATGCCTGCAACCTAGTCGCCGTTGTCGGCTGCTTTCATCGCCACCTGCTGGCCCTACGTCGTAGCGAGGTCTGCGGCGACGATCTAATCAATCATCCCGTGGCCTTGGCGTTCGTGTCGAAGCTGAGCTCGCTCTGCCGCATGACGCTTGACCGGGAACTGGCGGCACTCGGGGCCATCGACCTGATCGAGCAGGCCCCGACGGTCGAATACCAGGTCATTCCGTTGTGATCGGCGGCTTGAAAAACGAAGGGGCTGTGAGGTGATACCATGATCGAGATCGAAGGCAAGCCGGAAGAGATTTTCAGCCCGCATAATTGCTGGCTCGAAGGGATTGCTGCCCACAATCAAGGCAAGTGCCGAGAGTCTTGCCCCATCAACCACCCCCAAGCTGCCTTGGCCTTCCAGCGTGGATGGGATCGAGCCAAAGAAGCACAGACACCCGCTTGACCACGGCTTGGCCGAAGGGCTCCGTTGGGCAGCCATCAATCAACCACAGCCAAACCCTTGAACACCTCTCGTGGCGTACGGGAATTCAGCGACAAGAACGGAATGTCGTTCAGCCGAAACGACGTGTCATGCGGCGACAATTCTCTCTCAATCAGCCACCTCTTGGCATGAACCATCAGGTCGTTCGTCGAGCCAGTGACCGAGCGGCTCAGTGCCTTCGAGAACTGAACCGTACCGCTTGCCGGAGCAATGAACCGCCGAAAGATGAACTCCAGCCCGTCGGCCGACATGTATTCCCGAATCGCCTCCAGCACTCGGTCGATCAACTGACCTTCATCTGCAATGCCCCGGCCGTAGAGCACCGTTGAGTAGAGCGACGGGGTATTCGTCACGATGATGAACTGAGTTCGCTCAGCCGTGAAGAGATTCGCCGACCAGTCGGCAAACGGATTCGGGTCAGGTGGCACGACCGTCGAGGGCTTGACCTTGTATTTGGTGCTGAGTTTTTGGGACAGCCGCAGGATCATCGGCTCAGTCTAGCCCGCCCATCCAACAGCTGCCAGCATCCTGTTCGTCCGTCGTAAGCACAATTCGATCACGCCAAGCGGTGAATTCCGCCATACTGGCTTCAGTCTGGTCCGAGAAGTCTGCGATCTCGCTCGTCTGGCAGTCCACTAAACGAAGTTCAAGCACTTCGCACGCTACTTTCATCACGGCCACCGCACCCGGCGCTGCGTTCGACCTGACACCGATGGACTCGACCTGGCCGCACTCATCGGCCAGCCCGCAGTTGAATTCAATCCAGAACCCATCTCCTACGACGCACGTTTGACCGTCTGCGTGGTCTTGTCCCGGAAAGGCTTGCTCAAGCCACGCCCGCACGTCAGCCGGGGTTCCGATTGCGGGCATCGTCCAATCCCTCGGGATGTCGGCCAACGCCACGTCAGGCGGAAGCCGCAACATGAGTCCGTCCCAAGACATCCGCTACCTGCACTTTCCCGACATCCGGTTCCGATCAGATCGCCTGATACTCCCACTCATCGTCCAGCATTGGCTTGAGGAACTGAAGGGGCTGCTCCGTTTTGGCGCCTACCCAGACGGAGTAACCCTTCCGGTCCTTGATCTCTCCGTTGTACATCGTGTACATAAAGGCCCCATTCTTCGCAAAGAATCGAGTCTCCTCGCACCAATGCCATCCGTTGATTGCCAACGGCGGGATTTGCTCAACGATTCGAGCTAGCGTTTCGCCATCCAGCCACGCAGCAGAGGCACCGTAACGGCAATGACACATCGTTCCTTCAAAAAGGCACGCAAGGATGAGGTGCTCCGACAGCATGATCCCTTCTGGCTCCCACGGCAGAGGCGAACCTTCCCGCCCAAAAACCGGTGGATCATCGCCGTCTTGCAGCGTGGCCCATTCGTAACACCACTGGTTCTCGCCATAAAACACGAGGAGACCTTCGGACGGTTTCGACAAAAGGGCTGGAGGTAGCAGCGAGTTCTGGCCGCTGAGAATTTCGGTGCGTCTTCCCGCAAAGCGATACCACCATCGAAGGGCCGTCGGAAGCTCCATCCCCAGCAAGTCTTCCTCGGGAATTCCGTCTTCGGGCCGAATCTCTCCGTGCCAATATCGAACCAGCGTCTTCAAGATGTCGAGACGCTCATTCATCCCAATGGCGGTTCCAAGCCGCCCGAGTGCCGCATCGACAGCCGCATGATCCACATCTCCGAAGTGAAATTCGCCAATCTGCGACCATATCTGGCTAGGCAGCGTCGGCACCAGTTCAAATTGAGCTTCTCCGTGGTTTGGTTTCCCCCCGATGGATTGCATGTGCGAGGATGTCAGTTTTCCAAGAAACCGGTACTTTCCCGAAGGCGTCGGACGAACAAACAGCCAAATGGCTCGCTTCAACCCGACTTTGCCAACCACTTCGCTGGGCACGAAAGGCGTATGCTTGTTGCCACTCACCCGGTATGGCTTGTCGGCGACCCAGACAAACGTCGCCCCGTTTGTGAAGTGCGATTTCAGCGGCGGATTACCCAAATCTGCAAAACAGATGGCAGTATCCGACCAAAGAATCCATTGACCGTCGCACAGGCTTCGAGCCTTTGACTCGTCGCCAAACATGCCGATGACGGTATGCCGGTCGTACTCCTCGTAGAGTGCAGGCTTTGCCATCGTGGCCTCGGGGAATTGACGGGGGCATTATACGTCGGCTTGACGGCTCTGACACCCGCTTGAAGGCCAGTCGAAGCTGACCAGCAAGGCATGCCGCTCAGCACGGCTTCGGCACTCTGGAGCAAGCCATGCAAACTGGTTCCGTTCGTCAGGGCCAAATTGAAATCGGAATCATCGAGCACAACGGTCGAGAGTTTTCGGCCATCGGCGCATCGGTGATTCGCCGCCGCGTCACCGACTACACCCGCCTCGTAGATGGCGACATCCATCTTGCGACTTGGTGCGGCGAGACCATGCTGGCCTGTCGGTCGGAAGTCGTCGAGCGGTTTTGGTCAGGCACGATGGCGGTAATGTTCCGGCTCGCCCGTGGCCGGTTCATCGTCGGCAATTCGCTGGGCATGGGAATGCTTTTCAGGTGCGAGTTAATTGTCGGCAGCGATGCGGATGCCGTTCAATGGCCCGCCAGTTGGCCGATCAGTTCGCCGAACTCGATGCCGAGGATGAAGAAACTTTCGCCGAGGAAGAGGGGCTGCTCGACATTCAATTTCGCTGCCCCGAATACGGCCATGAGTGGCAAGAGCAGTGGCCGAGTGCCTGCGATTCCGAATGCCCGAATTGCGACACGAAGAACATCACGGCCCTGACCTAGACACCCGCTTGAAGATCACGAGGAAACCAAATGCAAGGAGAAAATCATGGGGAAGGAATTGGCGATTGAACGTCGAGGCCGACAGCGATGCCATCGACGTGTTGGCCGAAAACGAAAAATACGGCGACGAAATCATCGTTGCAGACGAAGATCTCGGCGATTACCCCGAAGACGGCCGCCATTACTCGGGGCAGGGCAAGGTGCTCGCGACCTCGATCACTTGATGGTTCACGGCCCATTCCCATGCCGCTACTTCGGCGACGGGTTGCCCGAGCAAGGCGTGATGCCGACCGAGTTCGAGCCTTGTACTTAGGGAATAAATCCCCGAGGTTGGACACCCGCTTGAAGGACGAAGCTTGACCTTAAGGGCGGCAGCGATGACGGCCAATTCGAGTTGTAACCTTGGCGATGGCCGTCGCACTTGGTTTGGTGAACTGGTTCGGCCCAGAATCAACCTCACTCGCCTCCGCATGGCAATGACCAGCCCAGACGCAGCCCCAAGGCCATTCCAATTTGGGCTTCGGTCGCTCTTCCTGGCAATTTCGGTGTTTGCAATCGTGCTGGGTTTACTGAAGTGCCTCGGTCCCATTGGCTTTTTCGCCGTGTTGTTTTCAACCGGCCCATTTGCGACGGTCATCGCCATACTTGTCAAGAAAGAGAGGCGGTTAGCCTTGATCTGGTTTCTGGTCGCCTCGGTCATCGGCATCGCCTTCTTGCTCATGTTTCCGTCGCTGATCGTCACGCATTGAGCCCCGCTTCACGAACGAGGACGAACCTTGACCTTGATCCTGCAGTGTGGCGACAATGACGACATGGCCGCTCACGAAACCACGACGCCGTTCCAGTTCGAGCTTCGGTCCATCTTCCTTGCGACCTCGGCGACTGCCGTGGCATTTGGTTTCGTGAAGTGGTTCGGCCCAGAAGTCGCAATCATGGTCGTACAGTCGGCGGTCATCGTTGCTGTCGCCAAACGCAAGCGAACCGCCTGGTTCAGCAGTGTCATCTTCGGACTTTTTGTAGCATTTCCGACGTTGTTCTCGGGTCATCGCCACCTCGTTGACTGGCTTCTCCTTGTTGTCTTGTGGGTGAGCCTTCCTGCGTTGATTGCATTCGGTCGAGCAACGGACGGTGAACCGAAACTGCGGTGCCGTTCATTGCGGTGGTCCTGGCTTTTGCCGGTGGTTTGGCTCCTGATCGTCCTTATCGGAATTATCATTTTCGCCGATGATTTACGAAGCTGATGAGCAGACGGCGAGTCTAGAAGTTGCCCCAGAGCCATTCCAATTTCGGCTCCGGTCGATTTTTCTGGCGACCGCAGCAGTCGGCGTGGCTCTTGGCCTATTGCATTGGTTCGGCGCAGTAGCCTTGATTTTGGCGGTCCAGTTCTCAGCGGTCGTCGCCATTTTGGTGATAAGCAGGGGAACGGCTTTGCGAGGCGTGGTAATCGTGGGTGGGTTTGTGGCGATCCTCTCTTTGCTAACTTCGGCGTGGCCCGTCGTCGCATTTTGGACAAGTCTTACTGCGTGGTTTGGGGGAGCGCTAACAGCGGACGCTGAGTCGAAGAGGCGGTCCTTCTTTCTGCGGTGGGCGTGGCTCTTGGCATTGATTTGGCCCCTGATTGTGGTCCTCATCGAGATCATGACCATCTCCTTGCGATAGCCACCACGCTTCCTCCCTGCAAGATGGCCGGGATAAATTGGCGAAATGGACGAGAACCCGTACAAATTATTCCGCTCGGCCGCAAAGCATATTGTGTTAAGCATGCTTCGGGCCTGCTACATCCTGATGATTATTTTCGGGACTTTGGGCGTTCCATTTGGAGCGTTCATTGGCGCTGAAAGCGGTCACGACGGCCCTGGCCCAAAAACCGCCGCCGAATCAAGGGCGAAGAAGAAGTGGGCCTACCAAGTCATGGCAACCAGCGCCTTCCTGGCGATTGCCGGTGCCACGGCGCTTTACCTGGCAGACCGGAGACGATGCCGCAAAAATACGCAGAACAAAATTGAATTTGCCCGCCAAGTCCATCCGCCCAAGCGATTGCCCGAGGGCCAGGATGAGCCACGGCTGAGTCCCGATTCAGCCCCGGAGCCATTCCAATTTCGGCTCCGATCAATCTTCCTGGCGGCTGCGGCAGTTGCTTTGGCACTTGGCGTTTTGACGTGGCTCGGCCCGTTTTACATGATCTTGGCGATCCAGTTTGGAGCGGTCATTGCTGTTTTGGTGAAAAGCAAGGGGAGCGCATGGCGAGGCGTGATCATCGGTGCAATATTGGGCGGATCGTTGTCTTTGGACTATCTCCACGTTGAAAAGTTACTCGACGGTGCCTTTTTTTCGAGCCTAGCCGCCTGGGTTGGCGGAGGATTTGCGGCGGACGACGAGACGAAAAGGCAGTCACTTTTTCTGCGGTGGGCGTGGCAATCGGCGTTGGTTTGGTTGCTGGCCGTCATCGTGGCGTCTCCCGTATTGCAGCGATAATCGTGCTGGCTCGCCAACTCAACGTTCCGCCTGTATTGGCGACATTCACTTGACCATCCTTGACCGTTGGCCGATTTGACGGCGACAATGAGGGCATGGCTAGCCCGGAAACCACCTCACCCCCAAAACCGTTTCAATTCAGCTTGGCGTCGATTTTTCTGGCGACGGCAGCAGTCGGTGTGGCCCTTGGTTTGTTGAGGTGGCTCGGTTTCAGTGACTTCGCCTCCGTGGTTTACGTGGCCGTCCAAAACTCGGCCGTCATCGCCGTTTGGGTGAAGAGCAGGGGCACGGCATGGTTCGGCGTGCTCAACGGTGGACTGACGGCGGCACTTCTTTTGATCGTCTTGAGCGAACTCCACGCTTCGTTTTTCAGCGCCTATTGTTGGGCAAGTCTTGGTGCATGGTTTGGGGGAGGGCTTGCGGCAGACGCCGAGGCGAAACGACGGTCTCCATTTCTGCGGTGGGCCTGGCTATCAGCGTTGGCTCGGTTCATGATCGTCGTCGTCATTGAGTTCGCCAGCTTCGTCACGAACCCACCGTGATGGTTTTGATTGGTTCAGGTTGCTTGACCTTCGCTCAACGGAGCAGCCAAAATGACGGCATGGCGAGCCCTGATGCAACCCCGAAGCCGTTTCAATTTGGGCTCCGTTCGATTTTTATTGCTACTTCGCTGATTGCGTTAGCTTTCGGCCTCTTGCAGTGGCTCCGCCAAGACGCCCTTTCGCTCAAGTTGACCGTGGCGGTCATCGCTGTTGTCGTCACGCAGTGTGCGGCGGTCATCGCCATTTTGATCATCAGCAAGGGAACCGCATGGCCGAGCGTGGTTGCATTCGGATTGTTCGCCGCATTTTACATCCAATTTGTGAATCGTTTCAGTTACACGTACTTGCCGGCCATTTTATTCTGGACGAGCCTCTCTGCCTGGTTCGGTGGAGGGTCAGGGGCAGACGTAGAGTTCAAGAGGCGGTCGCGTTTCCTGCGATGGGCGTGGATCTATGCGCTGATCTGGTTCATGATCGTCGTCGTTATCGAGTCCAACACCGACTTCGTTTATGGGCGCTGATAACAAACCGCCGAGGCCAGCGCTCCTTGACCTTGGTTCAGTTGGGCGGCGACAATGACGGCATGACCAGCCCAGGCTCAGCCACGAGGCCGTTTCAATTTCGCCTGCGGTCGCTCTTCCTGGTGACTTCGGCGATTGGCATCGCACTTGGCGTGTTGAAGTTGCGGCTTGGCCCACTTGGTCTAGTTGGACTCGTGATTGCGACGGTCCAAAGCTCAGCGGTCGTCGCCGTTCTCGTCAAAAGCAGGGGCACCGCATGGCCGGGCTTTGTCGTCCCAGGATTGTCTGTCCCATTCGTGATCGTTGCCTACGGCGCTCGTGCGTCGGTGGTCGCTCTGTTCTTCGCAAGTCTTGCAGCTTGGTTCGGAGGCGGGCTTACGGCGAGCGAAGCGACAAGGGAACGGTCCTGGTTTTTGGAGTGGTCCTGGTTGTTGTCATTGATATGGCTCCTGAGCATCATCCTGCCCGTAATGATTGCCTCTTTCTTGGACCCAACTGACTTTTGGCTTTGATTTGGCCCCTGATTGTCGTCCTCATCGAGAGGTGAGGCGTCAAGCGTTCCCAACAGACCCTGCGCAACCCGGCCCGCGGTCGGCTGGCCCGGCCCAGGCCGCTTCGCGTGGCACTAGTGCCACTTGGCGCTTGCCCGGCCTCTGGCTTAGCCGACTCGCCGCCTTCGTACCGCATGGGGCTCATGTTCCGGAGATCCAAGTGCGTCCGCAGCGTCCAGGTGCGCCATGTCAACCCCACGCCGGCATTCCTGGGAGTAAGCACCTATGCAATCTTCCCCCCAAGGTTCCGTACGAGGGAGGACATCCGACGACCAAGGGGCCGCGGGGCCGCCACGAACGTCCGACCAATGGCCCATGACGCACGCCGCGGGCGAGTCGGCGAAGCCAGAGGCCGGGCAAGCAATAACAGGCACCAGTGCCTGCTTATTGCGGCCCTGGCCGGGCCAGCCGACCGCGACGCGAGTGGGTCAGGGTGTGTGCGACATGGTCGTTCCCGCGGTCCGAGCGAAAACTCTGAGCGCCGCGAGCGTCCCTCCCTCGGTTCCCCTCGTTGGCACGCAGTGTCCGGATGAATCTGCTTTCTTTGCGCATCTTCGCAGGGGATAGATATGCGAATGGCATTCTCTTGACACCCGCCTGCCATCGCATCAAGCTGACGGCATGGTCAAGCGTCTTGCCAAGCTGATTTCAATGCTGACGCCCAAGCGGCGGTGGGCGCAGTTCTCGTTGCTGACGATGTTCCTAGACCTTAAACAAGTATAGCCGGAACCCATTTCGAATGGGCGTGCCAAAAAAAGCTCGAAACCTCCGGCATTTTGCGGCAAGTTCTTGTGGGTGACAAAAAACACACCACAGAAGCA
>Ga0265313_10003531_pt1 | contig 12610 bp, 9 predicted proteins | sample 4123metaG_FD_203122 | JGI IMG/M metagenome (GOLD analysis project Ga0265313, IMG submission 203122) | Rhizosphere microbial communities from Carex aquatilis grown in University of Washington, Seatle, WA, United States - 4-1-23 metaG | ecosystem: Host-associated > Plants > Roots > Rhizosphere >...
GATGCTCTGACCAAGCATCTTCGGGGATTGCCACCCCAGATCTGTTCCCTGGCCATGTACGAAATGCGCGACCTGCGTGAATTCATGGAGCGCAATGCCTGGCTGTACGCCTCGCTTGGCGAATTGGAGGAAGGACGCGACCGCTTGCGGGCCAAAATTCTGTCGAAGAAGAATCCCCTCGCGCTCGATCTCGAAGACGACGCGGAGGAATCGTCGTTGACCCAGACCATCCAGCAACGCCATCCCCGAACTCCCCTCGACCAACGTTTTCCGGATGGAACCTTTTCCCAAGGCGATTTTACGTGGGTCGTGGCGCTTCCCTCCGACACGGCGGGTGTCTTTCAGGAACGCGCCGGCGAGCAGCTCGTAGCGGCGGTACAGGCGTTCTTGAACGCCACACCCGCGACTCAATTCCAACCCGCTATGCGCGTGACGCTCACAGGTCCGGTCATGATTGCTTTGGAGAACCGGCGCGCGGTGGAACAGGACGTGGCGGTTGTCAGCGCCATTTGCATTCTTGTCATCGGACTGTCCATCGCGCTCTTCTTCCGATCCATTTGGGCTATTCCCTTGGTGGTGCTTCCTGCCGCTTTGGGCGCTGCCCTTGCCTTCGCGGCAGAGAAAGTGACCTCGGGCTATTTGAATTCTTCCACCGCTTTCCTGGGTTCGATCATCGTTGGCAATGGAATCAATCACGGCATCGTCTTTCTAGCCCGCTTCCAGGAACTATCGCGCGTGGCGAATCTATCCGTCGACGAGCGACTGCGACGTACGGTGCACGGCGTTTGGAAATCCACGCTGATTGCGGCCATCGCAGCCGCGGTCGGTTACTGCTCTCTGGCATTGACGAGCTTCCGTGGATTCTCGCAATTTGGAATGATGGGCGCGGTAGGAAGCCTCGCGTGTTGGTTGGGAGCCTTCACGGTCCTTCCAGCTCTGTTGCGGATCTTCGACAAAAGACTGCGCAACGGCATGCGAGCGCCTTTGTCGCTGCATTTTGTTGGGCGTCTCTTGCAACAGAAGGCAGTCCCTATTGCTGCTGGCGCGCTCGTTCTTACGGCTTTGGCGGTGATTGGCTTCGGACACTTTTTGCATGATCCCTTCGAATACGATTTCCGACGACTCCGCGCCGATACGGGATCGACCCAAGAGCGGCAGTCGGCGGATGGCAGTCTGTTGCATGTGTTCGGCCACTGGTATGCGCCTACTCCGTTGCTCGCCGACACGATGGAACAAGTTCCTCTCGTTCCAACGGCCATACGCAAGCAAGACGACCAGAACAAACCGCGCATTGGTCACGTCGTCACGATCTTCGATGTCCTTCCCGGAACGCGGGAATCCCAGCAGGAGAAATTGCGCGTACTCGAGGAAATCCGGGTACTGCTGCGTGATCCGGCTCTGAAGCTTCTGCCCGAGGCGCAGCGGCGCGAATTGAATGCTCTGTATCCGCCCGAGACCTTGCGCGTGCTCGGCCCCGAAGATCTGCCGACCCTCGCACGTTACCCCTTCACCGAGACCGACGGCACGATCGGCCGGGTAGTGCTCGCATACCACGACGACCGCATTTCCATGTGGGACGGCAAGGAGCTTCTGCGTGTGGCATCGGTACTCCAAAGCTTGCCTCTGGAGAATGGCACCACCCTGAAAAGCTCGGGTCAGCCAATGGTGCTTGGGGCCATGCTGCGATCCATCTTGCGCGATGGCCCCTTGTCCACTGGACTTGCTTTCGCGGGCTTGGTCGTCCTCTTGCTGCTGATTGTCCGGCCACACACGTCCGGCCTTTTGGTTCTCGGATCGGTGCTCTTGGGAGTGATATGGATGATTGGCGGCGCGGGTCTGTTTGGCGTCCGTATCACCTTTCTTAACTTCATCGCCATTCCCATTACCTTGGGCGTCGGCGTAGAATACGCCTTGAACATGGTCGCGCGACTGGACCAAGAGCGGAACGTCGCTACCGCCGTGGGCACCACCGGCGCAGCCGTCATCCTCTGTTCGTGGACGACCATCGTGGGTTACGGTTCGCTCTTGGCCGCTCACAGTCAAGCGCTGCGTGGATTTGGTTCAATGGCCATTCTGGGTGAAGTGTTTTGTCTCGCCGCCGCTGTGGTTGTCCTGCCCATTGTTGTATTGGCGTGGAGGAGAAGGTTGGTAGCGTCAGCCGTGGTCACACCAGCCTGGTTGCGGCAGTCGCAAGAGGCGTTCGTCAAGGAATAGGACGCTCTGTCGCCCACTCCATCATCGGGACTTGCGGTAAGTGCCCCGAGCCGAGTCCTCGGCACTCTTGGCCGGCCTTGGCTCGGGGCTTTCAGCGTGCGGAGTTGCTAGCCCGTGCCGCCGCCATCGACGACTTGGCGCGGGCCGCAGGTGCCGGGCGTTCCGTTGCCGCGGTTACGGCCGGAGCACACCAGGTTCGTCGAGCAGGTGCCAGTGCCGCCGGTACCGCAGCAGGGTTGGCTGCTGCCGCCGCAGGTGGCGCACGTGTCGTTGGTCGCGCCGAGCACGCATTCTTGCGGAGCCGTGCAGGCGTTCACCCCACCATCGATGGCCGGTCCGCCCGTGACCGGGCAGCAGACCTGATTCGATCCGCCGCAGGCACCGCAGGAACCGGGGGTTCCGGTGGCCGGATCGCGACCGGAGCATACGAAGCCTGCGCTACAGGTGCCATTGCCGCCGGCGCCGCAACAGCTTTGTCCCGAGCCGCCGCAAGTCGAGCAGACGTTCCCGGAGGCGCCGATCACGCACGAGCCTGTGGTGCACGGGGCGGCACCGCCGCAGCAGGTTTGCCCGTCGCCGCCACAGGGCCCGCAGGTACCGGCAGTCCCCTGTGCCACGTTTCGTCCCGAGCACGCGAAGCCGGTGCTGCAGGTCCCGTTGCCGACAGCTCCGCAGCACGACTGCGCCGAGCCACCGCAGGTCCCACACACATTGCCGCTGGCCTTCACCACGCACGAGCCGGTGGTGCACGCAGTGACCCCTACTCCTGCGCAACAGGCTTGCCCGTCGCCGCCACATGGCCCGCACGTTCCTGGGGTTCCTTGCGCCGCGTTTCGTCCGGAGCAAGAGAAGCCCGTGTTGCACGTACCAGCGTTGCCGTCGCCACAGCAGGGTTGGCCGGAGCCACCGCACGACGACGTCGACGAGCACACATCGCCCGTCGAGGACAGCATGCAGGACAGGCCAGTGTTGCAGGTGCTGCCACCGAAGCCTCCGGGACAGCAGGCCTGGCCGGCTCCGCCGCACGCTTTGCACGTTCCGGCCCCGCCCACCCGCGGCCCGCCGTCGGTCGGAGTGGTGAAGCAGCCGAGGCCGCTTTGGCAATTGTTGCCGCCGCAGCAGGCGGCGCCCTCGGCGCCACAGTTTTCGCAGGTTCCGCCGCCGCCGAAGTTACCAGCGTTGCAACCCAAGCCCGCGTTGCAGGTATTGCCCGCGCAACAAGTCTGGGCCGACCCTCCGCACGTGGTGCAGGTCGCCGCGCCCCCGGCCGCGGCTGCGCACACGAGCGAGCCGAGACATTGGTTGCCCTGGCAACACGTGCTGTTTTCGCTGCCACAGGCTACGCAGCTGCCGTTGGTGCAGCGGGCTCCGCTGGCAGTGCAGGAACCAGCGCCTGCTCCGAAGCCGCCAGCATCCGTCACGCCACAACAGGGTTGCCCGATACCGCCGCATTGGCCGCAGGAGCCTGCCGAACAAGTGCCGCTCACGCCCGCGCCGGTGCATTCTTGGCCGGAAGCCACGCACACGCGCGTGGTGCCTCCGAAGGCAGCGTCGGTAGTCATGGAAACGCAGCAGCCGTTGCCATTGCAGGCGTTGCTGGCACAGCAAGGCTGACCTGGGGCGCCGCACGTGTTGGTTCCCGAGCTTCCGCCGTTCGTGCCGCCGCTTCCGCCGCTCCCGCCGCTTCCGCCGTTGCCGATGCTGGCATCGTGGCCTGCCGAGCCGCCGGCGCTCGATCCGCCGACACCTCCGGCTCCTCCGCTTCCGTTGGGCTTGCTGCTACTGCTGCATCCCACCAGCCACAAGGCTGCGACGCCGGTTATCAAGCCAGCGCTCAGCATGCGTCTCATCCCGATCGTATCGAAGGTTCGCGTCATCATGGTGTCCTCCCCTTTTGGACTGCGCGCACGTAGGAGTGCAAGACTTACATATTTCGTCATGAAGAGCACCTTCCAGCCGCAGAATCCGCCGCGGCGAGTTGCGCCGGGGCGCTGGATCACTTCAACCATGGCGCCAGGGACGGCCCGAGCGCGTGACGGCCCGGAGCGAATCGATCGGGTGTGATCGAGATTAAAATCGGAGCCGGGTGCAAACTGTGGATCCAATGACGAATCGTGGGCATTCGGTTTTCGTGAGCTTGGCTGTGTTGGTCGTCACGTCCGTTGTTGCCGGGTGCGGTCAAGGCAGCGGAGGGAGCGGCACTGGCGGCAGGGGAGGCACGACGAGCAGCACGGGAGGCACGAGCAGCTCGGGGGGGACGACGACCAGCACCGGAGGAGCGACCAGTTCGGCCGGTGCAACAGGTGCTGGAGGTACGACTGGTTCTGCGGGCACGATTGTCAGCACTGGAGGTACGACTGGTTCTGCGGGCACGAAGGGCAGCGCTGGAGGCACGACCAGCTCCGGGGGCACGACAGCGGCCAGTACTGGAGGCACGACCAGCTCCGCCGGTGCGACAGGCACCGGGGGTACGACAAATACCGGGGGAATGACCGGCAGCACGGGCGGCACAATCAGCTCGGGGGGCACGACGGCAGCGGGCACCACACTCAAATTCACTACCACCAACTGTCCGGCGGCCACACAGGGTCAAGCTTACAGTTGCACGCTCGCGGCCTCCGGCGGGACGAGTCCGTACACATTCTCAGTTACCAATTCCTCTTCGTATGCTCAGCTCCCCGAGGGGATGTCGTTGAACAGCTCGACAGGCGTAGTCTCGAGCGCCCTCGTTGGCGGTCAGGGTACCTATGGTGTCCAGTTTCAAGTCGCCGATTCGGCGAACCATGTAGTTACCGCCGCCATTACCTTCTCTGTCGCCGGAAGTAACGCCTTCCTGGCTTCGATCTTCCCGCCGAACTCCATCTTCCACCATCGCGTGGACGCCGCCTCGACGGCCTTGCCGGTCGACACTTCACCAGCCGCTCCCATCTACAGCGGTTATCAGGCTTCGCACATCAGGGTGTTCTTCGGCAACGCTGCCTACCTCAATCTTCCGAATGGCATCCCTGCGAGCCGCGCAATTTACTCCACGGAGCAAGTGCATCGCGGTCACGTGGCAAAGGACGTATGGTGAGATGGTCCTTCCATGGAGGTTACCCGCTCCTTGCTACCCTGTCGTAGGCCTTGTCGAAGGCATCTACGGTCACGGTCTTGTTTTCCAAATGCTTTTGGAAGAAGGCCCAGGAGGCTTCCTCGTCCAGTACGGTGTCGCCATCGAGAATGCAGCTGAATACGTGGTTCTTGGCGTGTTCCGATCCGAAGAGCCGCAAAGACACCCGATCTTGAATGCGGACGTCCGGATACAAATTGAACTTCATGTTATTGGTATCGAAACCCTGTTGATGGAGGGTTAAGAGCGCGCCGGCGGCCGTATGGAGCATGAGAGAGTACAGTCGCTCGTTGGCGATCGCAGCTTCCAACCGACACCACACGTGATAGCCGCGGCCACTTGCTATCACCAGCGGATTACAGCCGAGATCAGTCAGTCGCTCTACCAGCGCGTGGACCGCCAGCTGGACTTCGGGAATCAGTCTGCTGCCGTCATGTGCGTGATTGTTGTCAAGATTGAATGAGAACAGCGGGTTCGCCCGCCGCTCGAAGTACAGGCACACATTACACAGCTTGGCCAGATGCCACTTCAACAGCTCGTCTATTTGGGTTTCACTAATCTTGGTCAACTTGTACTTGTGCAATGACTCTGTCAGCGTGAGCTCGCCGTATTCTAGTTGGATGTCACGCTTTTCCAGTTGTGCGAGGAAATCGAAGCCGTAGGCCGACACCTCCAGCTTGACCCTGTCAGTGGGCAGGCCGCGGTAGAAGGTCTTGAGGAGAGCTAGGCGTTGATCCACTGCATCATCTGGTCGAAGGTGTCGAAGGCCCAGGCTCCCTGGCTCCGCACATGTCGATTTTCGTCGGTGATTGGGTAGAACACGCGAACGCCGTATCGATTTCCGTATTGGATATTGAACGGATTGTCATCGACCAGGATGTCGATGCCCCACAGCTTGCAGAACGCAATCTTGTTGCCGGCCCGAAAAATGTAGTCGAACGGAATGCCATTGCGCATCAGCCACGCCTGGGTGGCTTCGTACGAAGTTCGAAGATCCCGTTGCGTGCAGATGACGATTCGCCAGCCTTCCTTCTTCAACCAGCGCATGAACGCGATACCGTCGGGTCGTGCCTGGGCCAGACGGTAACATTCTAGATGGATCTTGGCGCGAAAGTAGGCAAATTCAGTGCTCAGCAACTCTTCGACGGCATGGGGCTGCGTGCGCAGGCGCTCGAGGTAGGCGTCGAACGTCGCGGGCTGCACGACATAGCTTTCCTCGTACGCAAAAGGATGCTCGCGCAACGTCTGCGTGAAGTTGTTCAGCGTATCATCGAGATCGACTGCGATGGTTCTCAAACTGCCAATGGCTATCGGAGGATATGTCCAGGGACTGAAGCGCAGTGGTACGGTCCAATTCCTACTTCAAGAATTGGCCATCGGCCGTGCGGCCATGAGAGTCAGGGCATACAGAGACCGGGTGTGCAGGTCGTGCTGGTCGAACTTCCCCCTCCGTAACCAGTGCCAGCGCAGGTAGCGTCCAGCGACACTGCTTGTCCCCCGGGACAAGTAACAGTCGCGACGTTCGTCGTCGCATCGACAGTCATTATCGCAATGGTATTTCCTGACACATTCTTGAATGTCATTGTCGTGGGTAACGACTCGGTGACGTCGACAGCGTAGCAAGTCGTGCCTCCGTTCTTGAACGTCACAGACGTGATCAGCGAGTTGGTGTCGATGCTGCTGATCATTTTGACGCCGTTTGAATAGCAGGTGTTCGTTGCGAACGTCGTACCGCCTGACTGCTGAACACAAGTCCCGGCAGGCACACAAGTCGTGATTAGCTTCGCAAAACAGCTGGGGTAGTTGCAGCTATCTCCGCCTGCGCTGCTACTTGCACCAACGTCTGCGCTACCGCCGTCAAGGCTGCCATCACCCTCATAGCCGCCATCGCTACCGCTGTCCTCTCCGACGCATCCTGCAGGCTGTGCAAGCATCAAGAGGAACGCTGCCCACCAGACCGCGTCCTTCAAGACTCTCATCATCCGCGAAGCTTCTTTCACGGTCGACCACCTGAACCATCGAAAGGCATTCCTCGCGCGAGGCGACGATCGGGCGCGATGGGACGGAAGCTGTGCCGCTTCGTCAGCCTTTCAAGCCACCAGCTGCGGTAGTCGGCGATGGACTGAACCTCTATTTCTTCGTGGTCCACCTGATTTCCGACTTCCAGATACACGTCGAGGTTCGCAAGGTCGGGCTGGGGGAGCTCTCCCTTTTCGAACTGCGCCCACATTTGTCCGTATAGTTCTTCCAGGTGGCGTACAAGCAATGGCGTATCGAACAGCGTGCACGAGTCGCGTGAGGCATGCAGTCTTGCCCGGTACGGCGCAAGCAGCGAAGGATCCCTACCGAACGCGATGGCGCGGTCTACGAATTCGTCAGCCGAGGAACAGATGAGGTCTGGGATGCCGGCGGAGCGAACCAGACTGCCGCACACGCGCGAAGCGAACGAGCGGCCGCCGAGCGTCAGCACCGGGATTCCCATCCAAAGCGCGTCCGAGGCGGTTGTGTGAGCACCATACGGGGTCGTGTCCAAGAACAGATCGGCAAGCGTGTAACGCGCGAGATGGGCCGGGTTGGCCATTTTCTCGGCAAAGACCAGCCGATCCCGCGCAATGCCGCGTTGGCTGGCATAGCCTCGTAGGCGCTCGTGCGTCCCCTCGGTGCTGCTGAGCAGCCACAGAACGCTATCCGGCACTCCTGCGAGGATCTTCAACCACCTTTCGAAGGTCGCTCGGTTGAGTTTGTGAGTGCCATTGAAACAGCAATACACCATCGCCGTCTCTGGAAGCCCGACATCCCCGCGGGATGGGCGACGCTCTGAGACCTGACGTTGGCGATTGTTGGGTTGATAGCAAGGAAGCCTCAGCACCCTTTCCGAGTAGTAGACTTCGTGCGTTTCGGGAATGACCCAGTCGTCAGCGATGAGGTAGTGGTGGTACGGACTGGCCATGGTTCCTGGGAAGCCTAGCCAATTGACAATGACCGGAGCGGGCCTATGGGCGACCAGTTTGAGGCGCGCATCTCGAGTATAGCCGTTGAGATCCACGAGAATTTGAATACCATCCTCGGCCATCTGCCGAGCCGCTGCCTCGTCATCCATACCACCTATCGAGCGCCAGTGGTCGGCACCGCTCTTGAAGCTGGCATGCAGCGGATCCCGTGCCTCGGGTCCGCAATAGTAGGCGAAGACTTCGACCCGATTGCGGTCGTGCAATCCGAAAACCTCTGCCATAAGGTATCCGACGGCATGTTCGCGCAGGTCGGATGAGAGATATCCAATACGAAGCCGGCCTGTGCTTTTCATTGCCCGCGGCCAAGAGGACATCGCCTCCGATGGCATGCGTACATCGCACTTGTTGTAGAACCACGCGGTCGCCAATTGCAGGATCGGATCGTCCGTGTAAGCCGCGGCCGACAGGGGGGACATCCCTTCCATCAGCGTAGTTCGGCTAACCCGTTCATTCGGACAGACGACCGGCCATTCACACTGCCTTTGCCTGAGCGCAATCAAGTGCTGAATCACTTCTCGCTGGTGACCGTCGAGCTCGAGACTCTGCCGCAGCAGGTTCTCGGCAGCTTGGTCCTGGTTTGCGGTTTCGAGAGCACGTGCGCTTTGATTGAGGGTCGTGGTTTTGTGGCCGACGACGCTGCCTTGGACGGCTGCCATCCGGGTCAAGGCCAGCGTCCATTGAGCGACCGCCTGTCCGACTTGACCTAGTCGCTCGAGAATGCGCCCCAGGTTGATGTAAGCCGGAATGAAATCGGGCTGCAAGGAAAGCGCACGTTCAAGACACTCGCGCGCCAACGGCAGTTTTCCCGCATCCGAAAGCGTGACCGCGTAATTGAACAGAACCGCGTACAGCATCGGATCGTCGTGGTTGCACTCGATCCATACCGAATAGAGGTTTTCCACCGAACCTGACTGGCCGCTCTGCCGAAGGGTATCGCAGGTTCGGATCAGCTCGGCCACAGTGAGCGTGCGCGCGGTCGCCTGAAGGACCGCCGCCGTGAAGGTGTCAATTGCCATTGTTTTCCATTGCATCATGAGGGGCGCGTCTGTGGGACGTCCTAGACTTCGGCGTCACCCAGCGCCTGACGTTGCGCATCGCTCATGCTTGCGACCTGCGTATCCGTAAAGGCTGCGATTTGGGTGGCGTTCAGCGCCTCGATTTCGGTGGGCGTCAGATAGGAGATGGTGGTGGCCGTCAACGCGGAAATGGTCGTGGTCGTGATTTCGCTAAGCTGGGTCGGTGCGAGGGACGCTAGTTGAACTGGTGCCAGAATGCCAAGCTGTGTGGCGCTAAGGGCGGCCATCTGCCAAGCCGTCAGTGCGTTCATCTGCGTGGCGGATAGGTTCTGAAACTGGGTGGCCGTCAGACTCGAGATCTGGATCTCGTTTAGGTTGGAAATCTGGTCGACGGATAACTGCTGCAGCTGTTCTAGAGTCAACGCTCGAAGCTGCATTCGCTGCAGGCCGGCCATTTGATCCGTCGTCAATGCGGCAATCTGCGTGGCGGAGAGAGCGTCGATGCTGGTGGTCGTCAGCGCTCCGAGCTGAGTGTCGGCCAAGACAGCAAACTGGTCTGCGGTCATGGCAGCAATCTGTGTGGCGTTGATGCCGGCCATCCCGCTGGGCGACAGTGCAGCGATTTGCATCGTCGTGAGGGTCGCAATTTGCGTCGAGCTCAGCGCCGAGACCTGCGTCGCTGTGAGACCGCCAACTTCGAGGGAGCCCAGCAGGTTTACCTGGGCTGTCGTCAGACTCGCGAGCATGGTCGGGGATAATCCGGTGATTCCGGTCGCCGAAAGGCTTTCGAACTGGGTGGTGGTCAGGGCGGAAAATTCGTCCGGTGTCAGACCAGCGATCCCAGTGGTCGACAAAGCCGTCATTTCCGTAGCCGAGAGTGCGGCGAGTTGTGTCGTGGCCAAGGCGGCGATCTGCGTCCGATTCAATCCGCTGATGCCGGCTGAGGACAGGGCAGCGATCTGCGTGGTGGTTAGGTCGGCGATTTGGGCCGTGGAAAGGGCCGCCACCTGTGTAGAGGTCAGGCCGCCAAGCTCGGCGGGGGTCAACAGCGCGATCTGCGTAGACGTCAGATTGGAAATGACGGTCGTGGTGAGAGCGGCTATTCCGGTCGGGGCAAGACCGCTGAGCTGGGTCGTCGTGAGAGCGTCGAGAAGGTCGCTCGTCAGGCCCGAAAGGGCGGTGGTGGACAAGGCCGCAACCTCGGCGTCGGTGAAGGAGGCCAACTGGGTGGTCGACATGCCCGCAATCTGCGCTGCGGTCAAGCCAGCCACACCAGAAGCGGACAGCGAGGCCGTTTGGCTGGTCGAAAGGGCAGCAATTTGGGCTGTTGTGAGCGCCGCGACGCCAGTGGATGTCAACGCGGCAATTTGCTGAGTGGTCAGCGCCGCAACTTGCGTTCCGGCAAGGAGCCCTAGCTGGGTCGTGGTCAGGGCTGCGACCTGCGCGGCAGTAAACGCCGCCATTTGCTTGGGCGTGAAGGCGGCGAACTCGGTCGGAGTCAGGCCGGACACGCCCGAAGTCGAAAGACTGGCAATCTGCGTGGTCGACAGTGCTCCGATTTGCGGCATAGTCAGCGCCGCCACCTGGGCGGAAGTCAAACCTCGGAGTTGAGGCGTGGCGAGCGCGGCCAACTGGGTCGTGGCAATGGCATTCAGTTGAGTCGTGGTCAGCGCCCCCATCTCCGTCGGGGTCAAGCCGCCCAATTGAGTAGCGGATAGGGACGTAATCCGCGTGGTGGGCAACACTGACACTTGGGTGGTGGTCAAGGCGCCGAGCTCGCTGGCACTCAAGGCTGCAAACTGCGATGCTGAGAGAACCGCAACTTGCGTCGTGGTCAGCCCGGCCATTGCCGATGAGGAAAAGGCCGCGACCTGCGTGGTCGTCAGTGCCCCAAGCTGGGTAGCGGTCAAGCTCGCGAGCGCAGTGGAGGTCAGGCCACCGATCTCAAGCGTGGTCAAAACACCCATTTGGGTAATCGTCAGGTGTGCCACTTGTGTCGTGGTCAGAGCTCCGACCTGGGCGGAGGTAAACGAGGAGAGCTGTTTGCCGCTCAAGGAAGCGACTTGATCCACTGTAAGCGCGGCCACAGCGGTGCTGCTCAGTGACTCGACTTGGGTCGTGGTCAGCGCGCCAAGTTGCGGCGGACTGAAAGTGCTGATCTGCGTATCGGCCAAAGCGCTGACCTGGGCGCCGGTCAGTGCCGAAATCTGGGTTGGCGTTGCGGCAGCGAGCTGGGGCGGGGTGAGAACGGAAATTTCGGCCTTCGTCAGTCCCTGGAGTTGGGTTGTCGTTAGTGATGCAATCAGTGTGGGAGACAGAATCGCAAGTTGCGTCGTGGTCAAAGATGCCAGCTCCGATGGGGTCAGCGAACCTAGCTGTGTAATGGAGAGCGCCGTAAGCTGGCTCGGAGTGAACCCACTGACCGCCGTCGGGGATAGGGCCGCCATCTGGGTGGCGTTGAGATACCCAAGCTGGGTCATTGTTAATGCGGCGGCCTGAACGTCGGTCAGGCCGCTGAGCTCCGTTTCGGTGAGGACACCCAGCTGTGTGCTTTGCAGCGCGCCGAGCTGGCTGGTCGTGAGCGCGCCAAACTGTGCGGCCGTCAGGCTTGCCATCTGTCTGGAGGTCAACGAGGCCAGCTCGGTCGTCGTCAGTGCCGAAATTCCGGTCGCGCTGAAGGCGCTCATTTGTGTGGTAGTCAGTGCTGCTAGCTGGGACGGTATCAGGACCTCCACCTGGGTGCTGTCCAGAGCCCCAATTTGCCATGTACTGAGGCCACCGACCTGGGTTGCGGTCAGGGCAGTGATCTGGACTGTCGTCACGGCGGAGATCTCGGTCATGCTCAGGCTGTTGAGCTGGGTCGTAGTCAGGCTGCTGATTTGGGCGGTGGTCCAAGCAGCGATCTGGTCCTGGCTGAGACCGCTCATTTGCGTGGTGCTCAGCGAGCCGATTTGCGTCGTCGTCATGGCGGCCATGGCTGTGTCCGAGAATCCCTCAAGCCCGGCCGTAGACAAGGCCGCAACCTGGCCGGCCGTGAGCATCGCAAGTTGGGTGGAGGACAGCGCTCCGACTTGTGTATCCAACAATCCACCAATCTGCGTCGCGCTGAGCGCAGCGATTTGTCCCCTGGTGAGATTCGCAACTTGTGTTTCGGTCAGCGCTGCCAATTGTGTCGAGGTCAGAGCCCCAAACTGGATCGATGTCAACGAGGCCAGCTGGCTTGGGGCCAGTCCGGGCACGGCGGTTGTGGAGATGGCGGC
>Ga0265313_10003533_pt1 | contig 12605 bp, 9 predicted proteins | sample 4123metaG_FD_203122 | JGI IMG/M metagenome (GOLD analysis project Ga0265313, IMG submission 203122) | Rhizosphere microbial communities from Carex aquatilis grown in University of Washington, Seatle, WA, United States - 4-1-23 metaG | ecosystem: Host-associated > Plants > Roots > Rhizosphere >...
GAAGTCGGCGGCGGCCCGGTGGGTGTCGACGCTGAACAGCGGCAGGCCGGCCGCCCGCATCGACGCCTCCATGTCGGTCCAGGGGGCGTAGGCGCGTTCGGCCACCGCATCGGGCCGCTCGTTCAGAATTTCATAGAGGATCTGGAGCCCCTGGTTGGGGAGGCCGATCTCGTAAGTGTCGGGATAGATCAGGAGGAAGGCAGCCCGTCGCGCCTCGTGGTGCGGCCGAACGCTGCCTCGCTCCATGCCGATGTAGCGAGCGGGCTTCTCCACCCGGGCCAGGAGCGGTTCGATCCGCGGCCACAGGTCAGACATCTGGTGATCAGCATAGCTGGCCAGGGGAAACCCAGGCCCGCGGGCCAGCCAGGCGCAGATCCGGAGGCCCGGGCCTCCAGAAAAGTCCGCGCGGCCGATCGAGGGCCGGAGGTCGCAGCCGCATGGAAATGACTGCGCCTGGCTAGCTGAAGCGGCGCATGTTGACGTTGGCGACCAGGCCGATGGCGATGAACGAGGCGATGATCGCCGATCCGCCGTACGACATGAACGGGAGTGGGATGCCGGTGATCGGCATGATGCCCATGGTCATCCCGATGTTCTCGAACACCTGGAACGCGAAGATCCCGAGCATCCCGACGGCCAACAGGGTGCCGAAGAAGTCGGACGAGAGCCGGGCCGTCCGCCAGACCCGCCACACGAGCAGGCTGTAGAGCCCGATCAGGGTGGCGCCGCCGATGAATCCGAGCTCCTCGCCCACGACCGTGAAGATGAAGTCGGTGTGCTGCTCGGGGACGTAGGCCAGGTTCGTCTGGCGGCCCTTGAACAGCCCCTCCCCCGAGAATCCGCCGTCGACGATCGCGATCTTCGACTCGGTGAGGCTGTACTGCGCCTGGGTTTGCTTCTGGGCCGGCAGGTTGGTGCTCGACTGGTCGAGGAAGCCGGCGATGCGATCGACGCGATACGCCGCGACCTTGCCGGTGACGACCGCCGCCCCCACGAGCGTCACGCCGATCATCACGAGGATCCCGATGTGGACCGGCCGGAGCCCGGCCACGACGAGGACCGCGAACGAGCAGACCAGCAGCACGAGCGTGGTGCCGAGGTCGTGCTGCAGGAACACGAGCGCCATCAAGAATCCCGCGAGTGCGATCGCGACGCCCAGCCTCGCGGTGTCGAGGTCGTCGCGATGGTGATGGCAGTAGCCGGCAACGGCAACCACCACCACGATCTTGGTGATCTCCGACGGTTGGAACTGCAGCGGGCCGACCTGGAACCACGCCTGCGCGCCCTTGTGGCGCTGCCCGATCACGAGCACGCCGACGAGCAACGGGAGCACGCCGACGTACACGAGCACCCACAAGTCGCGGATGCGCCGGTAGTCGATCGCGAGCACGACCGCCATCGCGATCACTCCGATGACGATCGCGAGGCCCTGCCGCTCGACGTAGTAGAGCTTGCTGAGCCCTTGACTCGCGAGGCGGTCCTTCGACGACGAGTAGATCATCAACAAGCCGAGCGCCGACAGCGCGAACGGCAACGCGAGCAACAGCGGGTCGGCGTGCCGCCACGGGCTCGTCTCGGACGGTCCGGCCATCAGTCTTGCGACGTCTGCTGGATGGCGACGACGGGTGGGGTCTGGGGTGTCGTCAACCCGTTCATCGCCTCGATGATTCGCCGGGCGATCGGCGCCGCGGTCTGCGCACCGAAGCCGGCCTGCTCGACCACGACCGCCACGACGTACTTGGGATGGTCGGGGATGCCGCCGAACATGCCGACGAACAGCGAGGTGTCACCTTTGCCTGCGACCTGCGCGGTACCGGTCTTTCCTGCGACCGGGATCGTCGCGAGCGGGAAACCCTGAAACGCGGCGTAGGCCGTGCCCTTGGAGTTCGCGATCGCGCCTTGGAACCCGGCGAGCATCGCCGCTCGTGTCGCGGGATCGAAGCTCACGCGGCGGATCACCTTCGGGACGAAGCCGACGACCTTCCCGTCGCCGGTCGTCACCGCCTTCTCGATGTGCGGCTGCCACAACGTGCCGCCGTTCGCGAACGCCGCGTACGCGTTCGCGAGCTGGAGTGGCGTCACCGTGAGGTCACCCTGGCCGACCGCCGGGAAGATGTCGTCGTACGGGTACCACGTGCCGTTCTGCTTGCGTTCGGTGGCAGTCTTGTAGTTCGCGTCGGCGAACGCCTTCACCCACGCGGGGTCGGGTACGCGGCCGGTCGCTTCGTCGAGCTCGAAGTGGGTCGCGGCCCCGAAGCCGAGCTCACGCGCCTGCGACTGGAGTCCCAGTCCGCGGCTCGTATCGCCCTTGTGCCACACGTGCCAGAACGCGTCGCCGACCGTGTAGAAGTACGCGTCACTCGAGACGGTCAACGCCTGCTGGAGATCGACCGGCCCGAACGACTCGTTGCTCGCGTTGTGGAACACCGTGCCCTCGAGCGGCACCGAGCCCGAATCGGTGTAGAAGTCGGCGACGCCGCGGATGTTGTACTTCGTCATCGCCAACGCGCTCACGAGCTTGAACGTCGAGCCCGGCGCGTACTGTCCTTGCGTCGCGAGGTTGAGGAGCGGACTGTTGTTGGGATCGCTCGTGAGCGTCGCGTAGTTCTTCGCGCTGATCCCACCCACCCACCAGCTCGGCTGGTACGTCGGAAAGCTCGCGTCGGCAAGGACCGCCCCGCTGTCGGCGTCGAGCACGATCGCGGCGCCGGCCGGCGCTTTCAGCAGCGCGAAGCCCTTCTTGGCGACTGTCTCGTCCTGGAGCCCACGAGCCGAGAGGATCCCCTGCGCGAGCGCGAGCTGGGCCGCGCGCTGGTCGTGCGAATCGATGGTCAGCGTCACGTTGTCACCGGCCGATCCGCGATCGACCGACACCGGATCACCTACCTGTTGACCTCTCGGATCGACTTCGACGGTCTCGCTCCGGGGCTTGCCGCGCAGCACCGATTCGAACGCGGCTTCGGCGCCGGCCTTTCCGATCTCGTCGCCCGCCTGGTAGTCGGAGTGCTTGTGGCGGGCGAGGTCACCGGCATCGACCTCACCGACGTATCCGAGCACCTGCGCCGCGAGATCTCCCTTCGGATACGAGCGCACCGTGAGCTCCACCACGTGCACGCCGGGATAGTCCTCGGGGTCCTGGAGAATTGCGAGGCGATCGGGCAGCGACACGTCGAGCTTCACGACGGCCGGTTCGAGCGGCGACTGCCGCAGGCTCTCGTACTGCGACTCGAGAAGCGCGGCGGGCACCCGGAGCTGTTCGGCGAGTTGACCGATGACGCGATCGGCCGTGCGCTTCGACAGCGTTCGGTCGATGGTGATCGCCCATGACGCGCGATCACTCACGAGGACCTGGCCGTTGTCGTCGAGAATCTCGCCGCGCGGGTTCTCGGTCTGGAGCACGCGCGTGCTGTCGACGACCGCTTGCACTTTCAGGCTGTTCTCGGGCCCGGACTGCAAGAACCAGAGCCGCGCGAGGAGCGTGCTGAACAGGGCAACGACGACGATGCCGACGATGCTGACTCGAACGCGGCTGTTGTCACTCATGCGGAGGGAAAGTCACGCTACCGGGTCGGTCTTTCCGGCGGGGAGTCGCCTCAGGTCCCTCCCAGCGGGCCGGGTGCGGCGTCAGCCGCGGGCTCTCCTCACGAACCGCCGGCCCACCACGTGCCGGCCACCGAGGCGGTCACGGGGCTCGGTCAGCCCGGCACTGATCACCAGGAACACGAACGGCGCGAGCAGCGCGTCGTACGCCGCCGCGATCGCGACCGTCGAGAAAGCGTGGTTGCCGTGCACCCCGTCGACGCCGGCGAGCAAGCCGACGGCGACGAACAGCATCCCGCCCGCGATCCCGCTCAACCCTCCGATCACGGGCGTGAACCAACGCGGTGTTCGCAACACTCCGCCCTGCAGCACACCGACCGCGTACGCGGTGAGCGCGTACGCGAGCGCCGACAGTCCGAGCGGCGTCTCGAGGAACACGTCGAAGCCGAGCCCGGCGAGGAAGCCCACGAACGCGCCGGCCTCCGGACCGTGGTCGAACGCGACGGCGACTGCGACGACGAGGCCGAGATCGGGAACCCGGCCCGCGAGCCGAAGGTGCGGGAAGAGGGCGACCTGGAGCAGAACAGTGATCACGAGGAGCAACAGCACCCGGCTCGCGCGCATCAGCCGCCCGATCCCGAGGTCGGCGTCGACCCGCTCGTCGTTGTCGTCGACGAGGTGGTGCTCGAAGTGCTCGACGTCGACGAAGTCGACGAGCTGGATGACGACGGGTTGGTCGTCGTTGTCGTCGTCGAGGTCGACGTGGTCGTGGTGGTGACGACCGGCCCTTCGCCCGGTACCCAGCGCAACACGTCGACGAACTCGAGCGCGTCGAAATCGATCGCGGGGTTGATGTGCAGGATCGATCCGAGGCCCGCGGCCTGCACGTCGACGCTCGTGACGGTTCCGACGATCAGGTCGGGTGGATACAAGCTGTTCGTGACGTCGGAGGTGATAACGAGGTCACCGCGCTTCGCCCGCGCGCCCACTGGGAAGGCGGAGACGACGAGTTCCTGGGTTCCCGCGTGGCCCTGCGCGATACCGGTCACCGTGCTCTTGACCGTGCGCACCGCGATCGCCGACTCGGGATCGGCGAGCACGCGAACTTCGGCGCCACCGTGCCAGGAGTTGATCACGTGCCCGACGACGACTGCCTTGAACGCGACAACCGCCATGCCCTTCTCGATCCCGGACTCCTGACCGCGGTCGATCGTGATCGTCGACTCGAAGTTGCCGGGATCGCGATTCACGACTCTCGCCGTCACGACGTGCGCCGCAGGCAGCAACGAGTTCTTGAGATCGACCATCTGGGTGAGTTGCAGGTTGAGCGCGAGCGCGCGCTGCGCCTTGTCTTGTTCGCCTTTGAGCTCGGCAACCTGCCCGCGCAGCGAGCGATTCTCCCGCTTCAGCTTCCCGGAGTCGATCAGGCCGCTCCACCAGTCGCCGATCGGCCCCGCGATCGCGTTGGTGGCCCGCTCGACCGGCGACACGATCGTGTGCGCGACGCGACCGACGGAACCGAGCGGACCGGTCCGGCCGCTGCGGCTGTCGAGCGTGATCAGCGTCAGCGACGTCAGCACCACGAGCGCCAACACGAAACGGCGACGGTTCGCCCCCCGAGGCCTCGCCATCGCCCTCGGCCTCGCTCGGCTACTGCTGGGTCGAGCTCAGGACGCCCTTGAGCACGTCGAAGTTCTCGAGACACTGCCCGGAACCCTGCACGACCGAGTAAAGGGGATTCTTGGCGATGACGATCGGCATGCCGGTCTCGGCCTTCAGACGCTCACTCAGGCCGTGCAGCATCGCGCCGCCACCGGTCGCGACGATGCCCCGCGTCATGATGTCGGCTGCCAACTCGGGCGGCGTCTTGTCGAGGGTGACCTTCACGGTGTCGACGATCGCGGCGACCGGCTCCTCGATCGCCTCGCGGATCTCCTGCGTGGAGACGACGATCGTCTTCGGCAGACCGGTGACGAGATCACGACCGCGCACCTCGGCGTACAGCTCCTCCTGCAAGGGGTACGCGCTGCCGAGCGCGATCTTGATCTCCTCCGCGGTTCGCTCGCCGAGCGCGAGCGCGTACTCCTTCTTCACGTACGTGATGATCGCGTCGTCGAGCTCGTCGCCCGCGATGCGGATCGACTCGCTCGCGACGATCCCGCCGAGTGAGATCACCGCGACCTCGGTCGTACCGCCGCCGATGTCGACGATCATGTTGCCCGCGGGTTCGTGGACCGGCAGACCCGCTCCGATCGCGGCGGCCATCGGCTCCTCGATGATGTACGCAGGCTTGCGAGCACCGGCCTGCTCGGCTGCTTCTTGCACCGCCCGCTGCTCGACACCCGTGATCCCCGACGGCACGCAGATCACCATGCGAGGCCGCGCCCACTTGCGCGGATGCACGCGCTGGATGAAGTAGCGCAACATCTTCTCGCAGATGTCGAAGTCGGCGATCACGCCGTCCTTGAGTGGTCGGATCGCGAGGATGTGCTCGGGAGTCCGGCCGATCATCTTCTTCGCCTCGATGCCGACCGCGAGCGGCCGGCCGTCGCGCACGTTGACCGCGACCACCGACGGCTCGTCGAGCACGACCCCGCGACCGCGCACGTAGACGAGCGTGTTCGCGGTCCCCAAGTCGACCGCCATGTCGCGGCCGAGCAGTCCGGCGTAGAAGGGTTCGCTCATCAACGCGGCTCCCTTCCGTCGACTCGAGGTCAGACTCGGAGGCTGGCGCGTACGGCCAAGGCTACGAGGCGATCCTGCCGACCGCCACTCTCCTCGCGACCGAGCGCTGCGCGATCCGAACACCGCGGAGTCGGTCACACCGCGCCCGGGAAGAAGAGTGCGATTTCGCGCGCAGCCGACTCCGGACCGTCACTACCGTGAACGAGATTCTCGGTGAGCTCGATCGCCAGGTCGCCGCGAATGGTGCCCGGTGCGGCCTCGCGCGGGTTGGTCGTTCCCATCAGGGTGCGCATGACCTTCCACGCGTCGGGGCCCTCCACGACCATCGCAACCAACGGCGAACGCGTGATGAACGCGACCAGATCTTCGAAAAATGGCTTGCCTACGTGCTCGGCATAGTGGTTTTTCGCGGTTTCCGCGTCGAGCAGACGCAGCTCCAGCCGGACGATCCGAAGTTGCTTGCGTTCGATGCGGCCGACGATCTCACCGACGAGCCCACGCTCGACGGCGTCGGGCTTGCAGAGAACGAGCGTGCGTTCGGCGTTGCTTTGGCCAGAAGTCATGGGCCCCGAAGGCTACAGGAGAGTGCCAAATGCACCCAAAGCCGAACACTCGGCCCGACATCACCGCGAGTGGGCTCGCCAATACCGGCCGCGCGTCAGCTGTCCGCCAGAATCCCGCGCGCGGCGCCGACGAAATTCAGGGAGCCGGTCACGACGATCTCGCCTTCGGCCGGGGTCGAGAGGAGGGCGCTCGAGACGGCCTCGGCGACGGTGTCGACGACCTCGATGTGCTCGGCCGGGAAGCCGAGCTCCACCGCGGCCTCGGCGATCACCGCGGGGGCCATCGCTCGCGGGCTCGGCGGCCGCGCGCACACGAGCTGCGCGACCTCGTCGAGCCCGAGCGCGGTGAGCATCTCGACGGGATCCCGCTCCCGGAGGAGGCCGATCACGAGCGTGCGCGGCGCGGGCGCGAACTCCTCGGCGAGCGCCGCGCGCAGGGCCTCCGCACCGGCCGCGTTGTGCGCGCCGTCGAGCAGCACCAACGGGCGCCGACCGACGATCTCGAGCCGTGCGGGCGAGCGCACGCGTGTGAACGCGTCGTAGACGGCCTCCGGCTCGAGCGCCGCACCGACGAACACTTCAGCGGCCGCGAGCGCGAGCGCCGCGTTGTCGCCCTGGTGCGCGCCGTAGAGGGGAAGGAACACCTCCGGGTAACGGCCCTCCGGCGTGAACAGCTCCAACATCCGGCCGCCGACGGCCGACACGTTGGAGCGCGTCCCGAAGTCGATGTCGCGCCGGAGCACGCGCGCCGGCTCACGGTCGGTGAACAACGCCCCGAGCTCGGGATCCGTCTCGCCCAACACGAGCGTGCTGCCCTTCTTCACGATGCCGGCCTTCTCGGACGCGATCTTCGCGACCGTCTCGCCCAACCACTGCGTGTGGTCGAGCGCAACATTGGTGACGACCGCGATGTCGGCGTCGACCACGTTGGTGGCATCCCAGGTGCCGCCGAGGCCGACCTCGATCACCGCGACGTCGACCGCGACGTCGGCGAACCAACTCATCGCGGCGCCGGTCACCACCTCGAAGTACGACGGATCGAGACCCAGCTCCTGCTCCACGAGCGCGACCGAGTGCAGCTGCTCGGCCAGCTCGCGGTCGGAGATGGGTTCGCCGTTCCAGACGATGCGCTCGTTGACGCGTTGCAGATGCGGACTCGTGTACGCGCCGGTGGAGTACCCGACCGTCGAGAGCAACTCCGCGATCATGCGCGTCGCGGTGGTCTTGCCGTTGGTGCCGGTGAGGTGAATCGCGGGGAATTCGAGCTGGGGCGAACCGAGGTACTGGAGGAGCGTCCCGATGCGCTCGAGCGTGGGGGCGCCGCGCTCGCGGGTGGGCGCGGGCACGCCGACGCCGGTCTCCATGTTGACGTGCGCGTCGAGCCAGGCCTGAGGCGACAAGCCGCCTGGGAAGCTCACGCGCTCGCCGGCGGTGCGAGCTCGACCTCGACCCGCAGCTCGGTCGCGACCGCAGTCGCGAGCGCGGCGATCTTGCCGGCCTCGCAAAGGTCGGGCTCGGCGAGTCGGAGGGCCGCGAGCCGCTCCGCCGTGTCGTGCACGACGACCCGCTCCACCGGCGTCATGAGCGAGACCTTGCGCTCCGACTTCACCTTCCGGACCGCGGCGAGCACTGCGCCGGCGACCTCGAACACCAGCGGATCAGCGTCGGCGAGACGCAGCCGCGCCGCGGTCGGCCACGAGCTGCGATGGATCGACCCCTCGGCGAACCACGACCAGACCTCCTCGGTGACGAACGGCATGAACGGTGCGAACGCACGGAGCAGGGTCGAGAGCGCGGTGCGCAGCGTGATCGCCGCCGACACGGCCTCCGGGGCGCCGACACTTCCGTACGCGCGGCCCTTCACGAGCTCGACGTAGTCGTCGCAGAACGACCAGAAGAATCGCTCCACGCGTTCGAGCACGCGCGCGTAGTCGAACACGTCGAACGCGGTCGTCGCGTCGTCGACGAGGTCGGCGAGCACGACGAGCATCGATCGGTCGAGCGGATTGACGATCGCGCCCAGATCGTCGTCGGCCGCGAGTTGCTCGCCGGCCAGCGTCGCGTTGGCGATGTTGAGCGTGAACTTCGAAGCGTTCAGGATCTTGATCGCGAGCTTGCGGCCGATCTTCATGATGCCGTAGTCCACGGCAGTGTCGACCGCAGGTCGGCCGTTGCACGCCCAGTAACGCAGCGCGTCGGGCCCGTACTCCTCGACGAGCGGCATCGGCGTGACGACGTTGCCCTTCGACTTCGACATCTTCTTGCGGTCGGGGTCGAGCACCCAACCGTTGATCGTCGTGTCCGACCACGGGAGCACGCCGTGCTCGAACCGAGCGCGCACCACGGTGTCGAACAGCCACGTGCGGATGATCTCCGGACCCTGCGGCCGCAGGTTCATCGGGAACGTCCGGGCGAAGAGATCGGGGTCGTCGACCCACCCAGTTACGACTTGCGGGGTGAGCGACGACGTGGCCCACGTGTCCATCACGTCGGGATCCTCGACGAAGCCGCCGGGTTTGCCGCGTTGGTCGGCGCCGAAGCCGGGCGGGACGTCGGAGGACGGGTCGACCGGCAGCGCGCTCTCGTCGGGAACGATCGGATCGTCGTACACGACGTCGCCATCGGCATCGACGCGGTACCAAACCGGGAACGGAACGCCGAAATACCGCTGCCGGCTGACGAGCCAGTCGGAGTTGAGGCCCTCGATCCACGTGTCGTAGCGAGCGCGCATGTGCGCGGGGTGCCATCGCAGCTCGCGCCCGAGCCGGAGCAACTCCTCGCGCAGCTCTGCGTCGCGGCCGCCGTTGCGGAAGTACCACTGCCGCGACGTGACGATCTCGAGCGGCCGGTCGCCGCGCTCGTAGAACTTGACCGGGTGCGTGATCGGGCGCGGCTCACCTTCGAGCTCACCGGACGCTCGCAGCTGCTCGACCACGATCTTCTGCGCCTGCTTCACGTTCTTGCCCGCGATCTCGGCGTACGTGCTCGCGCCGCCGTCGACGACCACCTCGGGCGGCTCGGGACGGATCCGACCGTCGAGGCCGAGGATCGCGCGCGTCGGGAGCTGCAGCTCGCGCCACCACACCACGTCGGTGACGTCACCGAACGTGCAGATCATCGCGACTCCCGTCCCCTTCTCGGGATCGGCGAGGCGGTGCGCGACCACCGGCACCGACACTCCGTAGAGCGGTGTCGAGACCTCCGTTCCGAACAGCGACTGGTACCGCTCGTCTTCGGGGTGGGCAACCACCGCGACGCACGCCGCGAGGAGCTCGGGACGCGTCGTGTCGATCAGCAGGTCGCCGGCGCCGTCGTGACGATGGAAACGCAACGCGTGATACGCGCCCTCGAGCTCGCGGTCCTCGAGCTCGGCCTGCGCGACCGCGGTACGGAGATCGACGTCCCAGAGGGTGGGCGCGTCGGCCTGGTACGCCTCACCACGCGCGAGGTTGCGCAGGAACGCGCGCTGGCTCGTTCGCCGGGCCGACGTGCCGATCGTCGTGTAGGTCAGTGTCCAGTCGACCGACAGACCCAGGCCCCGCCAGAGGTCCTCGAACGCCTGCTCGTCCTGCGCGACCAGACGCGCACAGAGCTCGAGGAAGTTCGGCCGCGAGATCGCGATCGGATCCTTCCCGGGCTTCTCCGGCGGCTCGAACGACGGATCGTGCGGGAGGTGCGGATCGCACCGCACCCCGTAGAAGTTCTGGACGCGCCGTTCGGTGGCGAGACCGTTGTCGTCCCAACCCATCGGATAGAAGACCTCGCGGCCGCGCATGCGCTCGTAACGCGCGATTGCGTCCGTCTGCACGTATCCGAACGCGGAACCCATGTGCAGCGACCCGCTGACGGTCGGCGGCGGGGTGTCTATCGAGAAAACTTCATCTCGTTCGCGAGATCGGTCGAAACGGTACGTACCGTCCGTCTCCCATCGCTGCGCCCATCGCTCTCCGATGCCGTCGAGGCTCGGACGATCGGGCACGCGCGAAACGCCACCGGTGTCGACGGGAGCCTGTTCAGGTGCGGATTCACGCGTGTCACCGGTCGTCATCGAGTGCGAGTCTAGGAGGGGCGCTTCGGGCTCCTGCCGGAAGGCGCGACGCACTTTGATGCTTTCGCGCCGAGTATCACGAGGTCGACCACTTTCGACGGTTCTTGCGCACTTCCTGCACCGCGCAATGGTTGGCATTACGGCGCGAGGGATGGCAGGGTGCAGGGCGGTGAGTGGGGCCCCGACCATCTTTCGTACTCGAAACGCGCCGCGTCGCTCGTTCGCAGTGTTCATTGCGATCGTGTGCCTCGTCGGAGCGGGCACCGTCGGCGCGACGTCGAACGACAGCTACGTCGGATCGCTCGGTGGATCGGGGTCGAGTCATCCGGTCGTCGGCATCGCCGCGACGACATCGGGCAAGGGCTACTGGCTCGCCGCGTCCGACGGCGGCGTGTTCACCTTCGGCGACGCGAAGTTCTACGGCTCCACCGGCGGACGCGCGCTCGGCGCGCCGATCGTCGGCATCGCCCCGACGCCTTCCGGCAACGGCTACTGGCTCGTAGCGTCCGACGGCGGCGTCTTCACCTTCGGCCGGGCCCGGTTCTTCGGCTCCACGGGCGGACGCGCGCTCGCCGCGCCGATCGTCGGCATCGCGCCGACGCCTTCCGGCAACGGCTACTGGCTCGCGGCGTCCGACGGCGGCGTCTTCACCTTCGGCGACGCGAAGTTCTACGGCTCCACCGGCGGACGCGCGCTCGCCGCACGCATCGTCGGCATCGCGCCGACGCCTTCCGGTAATGGCTACTGGCTCGCGGCCTCCGACGGGAGCGTGCTCGGGTTCGGCGACGCGCAGTCGCACGGCTCCACCGGCGCACGCGAGCTCGGCGCGCCCGTGGTCGGTATCGCGCCGACGCGCACGGCCTACGGCTACTGGTTGGTCGAAGCCGACGGAGCCACGGTCGCGTTCGGGACCGCTCGCGCGTTCCGAACGGAGTTCCCGTCGCTGGGCACACCGACCGTCCCCGCCGACGCCGACGGGGCAAACGCGATCGCGGCATCGCCCGTCGGCGGCTACTTCGTTGCATCGCGCCGAGGTGCGATCGGAATCTCGACAATTGCGCCCACGCCCACGCCCACGCCTGCGCCGGTGGCCGCGCCCGCACCCGCGGCGCTGCGGACCCCAGCCGAGTCGGCGCCCCACACGGCACCGCTCATCGCGCTGCAACTCCTCCTCCGGATGAACGCGGAGCGCGAGGCCCGCAACCTGGCGCCCCTCGGATGGGACTCGCTCCTCGCGACGCGCGCCCGCGACTGGGCGCACACCCTGCTCGCGACCGACGCGTTCCACCACCAGAACCTCCAGACGATCGCCAACGCGGCCAGAGGGCGCTTCGAGGAGCTCGGGGAGAACATCTTCGCCGGCGGCGGCTCGGCGGCCGACGCCGGAGCCGCGCACGTGGGTTTCATGCGTTCTGCCGATCACCGGGCCAACATGCTCTTGCCGCAGGGCCAGCTCGTGGGCATCGGAGCCGCGTGCCTGCGCGGCAAGCTGGTGGTGGTCGAGGACTTTGCGATCAGGATGGGCGCGCCGATGCCGCCGGCCGGTCAGCCCGTCCCGCCGATGTACCCCATCGTCGCCCCCAAGACCAACGGCGCCAGCTGCTAACGCCTTCATCTCATGAGGCATCTGAGCATCCAGGAGGAGCTCAACTACTTCATCTGATGAAGCGTTCGGGCCGCCCTGGAGACGCGAACCGCTTCATCTGATGGTGCGGTGCGCGACGGGTACTGTCGCCGGCTCTGACGGCTGCACTGGTCTGCTCCCACAT
>Ga0265313_10003535_pt1 | contig 12599 bp, 6 predicted proteins | sample 4123metaG_FD_203122 | JGI IMG/M metagenome (GOLD analysis project Ga0265313, IMG submission 203122) | Rhizosphere microbial communities from Carex aquatilis grown in University of Washington, Seatle, WA, United States - 4-1-23 metaG | ecosystem: Host-associated > Plants > Roots > Rhizosphere >...
GTGCCGCTGCCCGAGTTCGTGATGTTTACTGACTGCGCTGCAGGATTGCTGGCTCCCGCCTGGCCGGAATAGGTCAGATTCGACGATGAAACCGCGAGTCCCGGCGACGCGGATATTCCGCCCGATGTTTGACCCCAAACTACTGAATAAAACGACGCTGGATTGTTCTGGTTGCTATACTCCGCCGCGATCCAATCCGCAGGACGCGCCAAGTTCGACACGCGGACTTCATCTACCAAACCATTGGTGTAGACAGAGGAGCCTGAGGCGCGGCCAAGGAAAATGGTTCCTGCCGAAAATCCTGCAAAGCTTCCTCCCGCGCCGCTCTTCACCAGCGCTCCGTCCACATACAGCTTCATCGTTGCGCCGTCGTAAGTTCCCACCAGGTGATGCCAGGCTCCGTCCGCCAGATTGACCGTGCCTTCTATATTGGCCACGTTGTTGACGTAGAACGCGGCGTGGTTGCTGGCTGCCGTATCCAGATACAGCACCCCTCCTCGCAGACTCCCCTGTTCGCGGTTGTCGATCACCACCGGGTTCCCAGCCGGCGAAGCAACATTCAGCCAGCCTTCCAGAGTCAGCAACGAGCCAGAAGCGACCATATTCGGCGCGCTTAGATACTGCCCGCTGGCAGCGCTGAACTGCTGACCCTTCCCGATTTTTCCATTCGCCTGAGTAGGCACACGGCTTCCCGTAAAATTGGCGTTCGCGGTGGAATCCAGATAAGGGCTCGCCGATTCCGACAGGTGATAGGTCGCCCTGAAATTGCTGTCCCAGGTGCCGCTCTTGTTGGATTGATCCGTGGTCACCGCAGTGTTGCCGTAGAACACATAAATCACCGTGTCGGTGGTGTGCGAAAGATTCGGCACTCGAACCCAATACGCTACCTGTCCAGTGCTTGGCGAATACAATTCCCGCTCGAAATTCAGCTTATTCTGACCGTTGGCGTCCGACGTGAAGATGATGTCGTAGCCGTTGAGGCTGGTGACTTTGCCGACTGCCAGGTCCGGATACGTCCCTGAAATCAACACCGGGAAATTGGCCTGATCCGTGTTTGGCACCTGGGTGTGCGATACCGTAATTGTTCCGGAGTAACTGTAGCCATTCGGCCACAACGCGGACGGTGGCGGGGCATATACAGCCAGTGAGACATTCACCGTCTGAGGCGATCCAGTAACGCCTGTGGCTGTGATGGTAACCGTCTCCGTGTATAAGCCCGGAGCAAGACCGCTGCTGGACGCCTGGATCCAAGTGGTTTGTGTCCCCGTCCCGGAAAGGTTCGACGCGCCCGCACCATTGGCGGTGGTGGACAACAGCATCCAGGGCTGGCTGGCCGAAGCCGACCAACTGAGCGTCCCTCCACCTGAATTCGTGATGCCGATCGGCTGAGCTGCAATTGGATTGCCTGATCCTGCCGTGGTCGAGAAAATGAGATTTTGCGGTGAGACTGAAAGCCCCGGAGTCGTGCTTGTGATCGTCACGGAAACCGGAACGGATGGAATGCCGTTCGCGACCACTACCAAAGTGCTTGCACCGACCTCGGTGTTGACCGGCACATCGAAGTTGGTCGATACGGGCGTGCTTCCTGTAGCGACTCCCATGGTGCTGTGATCGTGCGTCCTGGCATAGAAAACGTGACCCGAGGCGGTGTTCGTAATCCGGATCAGCGGGTAGTTGGTCGCATTCTGATCTTCATCGCCAAAAGCGGAGCCCTGCGACAAGCCATTGAATTGCGTTCCGGTAATCCGGTACGTATGGCCGACTTCCAGTTGCGCCGGAACCGAGCTAATGGTCGGAGCCCACGACGGATTGGAACTCATGTTCGGCGTGTAGAGTTCCACCACATTCGAGCTGTCAACGAGCATCACTTGACCGTTGGGCAAGAGTAGCAGGCTCACATAAGCCGCCGTGTCAGAGTTCGCATTTGGGATGGTGGGAACAGGTATGAGGCTGCTTCCGTCGAACTCAAAGAATGCCGCCCCAAAGCCCATACTGGCCGCGGCTAGCACGTGACCGTCGGGCAAGAGCGCTGCGGGTCCGTCATCAATGACCAGCCCCCCGGGAAAGTTGGGACCCTGAACCCAGGTACCTGGCGCGGCGGAATTGGGCGCGGGAGGAGTAAAAATCGCCGTGCGTCCATTGCCACCCTCCGCGAAAACGGTGCCATTTGGCAGGAGCAGAGCCGGCCCCATCTCCCCAGGTGGTGTGTACACTACACCCGGAGCAATTGTGACGGGACCCTCATCGGGCGCCGAGGCCAAGCTGAGCGGCGTGTTGCCTGCATTAACCCAGGTCGACGTGGAAAGCATGAATCTGTGAGTAGCTGGCGCGGTCTTCACGTCGACCGTCAATACGCTACCGTCGGGAAGAAGCGTCAAAGCTTCCTCGGAATTAATATCGTTCGGTTTTCCCGCTGGGTCGATTGAGGTCCAAGTGAGGGTAGCCGGATCCAGTATTGCCACACGCTGATCGAGTTTGCTTTCTATCAGGAATTGGCCGTTCGGCAACACAACCGCCGGTGCATCGCCGATATAAGACCAGCCGCTCGGCGGTGCCAACGGTGTCCAGGTGTCGGCCTTGGGATCGTAGACTGCACCCTTGTTGCTAAGTAAAATGACACCGGTGTCATCGTATTCACCGCCCACGATCACTGCTCGGCCGTCGGCCAGAACGGCAGCGGCGTATGCGGATGGCTTATACCCCGTCGGCAGGCTGGCAATTTGCGACCAAGTGCCGTTCGAATAACTCCCCGTGATGTCCGGCGTCAGTTTGTACCAGTCGCTGGTCGGGACGTGATACGCGGGGATTCCGGCTTGACAGATCACGGAGGCGTCAGTCAGGAGAAGGCAGGCGCCGATCCCGCCGACACCAATCGGGGGTTGGTGGTTAAGCGGTGTCCAGGTTTTCACTTGCGTCGTGAACAGGAAGTTTGCAGGGACAAACGAGGTGTTTGCCGGCCCATGCGGCGTCCAGGTTGTTCCGTTTAACCAGACCGAACTGTTCACCGCTCCTACCGCGGAGGAGGAAACGGTCCCGTAGTCGTACCACGTGTCCCCCCCAGCCACCTCCTGGCTAACCAAATAGTAGGCGGTGTTCGGCTGCAACGTGATCGGACTAGCCAGGGGCACGTAGTTGAACTGGCCCGGAATGCCTCCAGCCATAGGAATCGTTACGGAGCCGCCAGGCACGTCCGTTCCATCGCTGGCCTGCACGAACTTGACAGAGTGAGTTCCAACATTGCCAGCCTCGAAGATACGGCCCAGCGCATTCACGGTGAGAGCATTTGCACCGACAGTAAACTCCATCCCCACCCAGCCGCTGAAGTCGTTCCGCAGCGGCGGCGTGTTCAGCGCAAACCCAGTGAGGAAGCTGGGAGGCGCAACACTGCACTGGAAGTTGGCCGTCACCGTTAGTGGAGCAGACACGATCACCGTCTGCGGGTTGACACTGCCGCTCAAGGCCCCGCTCCAGTTGGCAAACGTACAGCCGGTAATCGGGATGGCCGTCAGTTGAACCTGAGTTCCACTGTCGTAAAAACCAGTAGCGGAGGCAGGACTCGCTGTCATACTGCCACCGCCCAACGGAGCGATATTAGTAGAGAGTACGTACTGTGTGGTGAAGTTCGCAGTGAATGTTGTGTCGGTGGTCGGAGCCACGGAATGGGAAATGGCGCCGCCATCACTCCAACTGTTCCACACGAACTGCGCACCCGGACTGATGACCTGTGGCGAGGTAGTCGTCAGCGTATGTTGGCTGCCAGGTACCCAGTCGGAACTTGTGCATGGTCCTCCATCCAGCGTTACCGCCGGCCCAGGCACGGAGGTGCCAACCGTCACGTGAACCATGCGCGAAGGAAGAAGTCCGTAAACATCGAGGATGTTGGACTGCGTATTCACATAGACTTTCCCGTTGGCCACTATGGGAGTCGTCATCTTGACGAATGTTCCCATCGCATCCCGGCAGGAGTTCTGGTCGGAATTGTAAAGTTCCTGGGTGATGTCGTTGGCGTTATAGGCACGGAGGGTTCCTGGCACGGCTGCCGAGAAGGGATCCAGTGCCGAAGTTGTGGCCCAAACGATGCCGGTGCCGTCCGTGCTCGCGTTAGAACTGATGGTCATGCCCCCGGCCTGCGACGGCAATACCTTTCCAGTGGTAGCGTTGCCCGGCAGGAATCGCTGTGAGGCATTATCGAATGGAAATGCGCGAAGGTAATCGCCGGTTACCCACGCATACAGATACGGAGTTGTCGAATGAGGCCAATACGCAGTCGGGAGCTTGCTGCCACAGTCTGCCGTACAACCCGACCCGACACTAAACTGTTGCAGAGGAGTATTTCCGGTACCCGGCTCCAAGCCGCCCAGGTCGCTCTGATTCAAAAGGTAAACCACGGCCGACTTCCCGCCGGCGAAGGCAAGGTTTGTCCCCGGCATGAGAGTAACGCCGTTGGCGCTCACGTTCAGGTTGTTGCCCCACAGGTAATTCCAGTTCGCCGGAGTGAACCAGCTAGCGGGCGACAGCGTCCCAGAGGCGAATTTGACGACGGATTCACCGAACGAAGAGGGAGGACTATAAGCCCCGCTATCCATCGCGACAAAAACGTTGCCGGATGAATCGGCGGCGAGACCACGGCCTGCTTGCCAGATTCCGCCACCTGCCCCGCTCGGGGTTGTGTCGAAGCTAGCCAACTGCACGCTTAGGTCATCTGCCCGAAAGGTTTGAATGAATCCTTCCTGAGTCAGCGAATTGGCAGGATTTTCCCATACGTTCGACGTTGCAACATACAACACATTGTTAATTAGCAATAGCCCGGCTCTCTGTATCCAGGAGCTACCGCCGGGCTGGCTAGCATTCGTTTGGGTTATCCCAGACGTGAACGTGTAAGTAATTCTGCGCGGCGAATTGTACTTGAAGGCACCCGTAGTCAGATCGAGCGCGTATACGTAAAGACCTACATCCGTCGTTTGTTTGATTGCGGTCAGGTAGATCGTGTTGGTTGACCGGTCGATCACCGGCGTGCTGAGGATTCCGATCGTAGGGCCGAGATAATATCCGCTCCTGAGAACGGGAGTGCCCAGGTTCACCGACCAATATGCACTGCTGGCTGTCGGATCGTCAGCGTCGAAAGCGTAAACAGTGTTGCCGAGGGTCGCGACATACACTACGTTTTTCAGTCCCACCCCGGGGATATTCAGATTCGTAACGATGAGCGGCGACGCATAGAATGGAGCGTCCACGGCTCGCGAAAACAACTTACCAAATTGCGAACTATTGACATTCGCACGGGTCAGAATTGTTTCCTGCATGTTACTACTAGTACGGTTCAGGTCGTATTGCGCCGTTAGCACATCGACCTGTCCATACACAGCCGCGGTTGCAAGAACCAGGATGAAAGTAGTGGCCCTAAGAGGACGATTCACGGTTGTCATGGCGAGGGGCCGAACGCCAAAGGGCCGCGGTGAGCCTTTTCCCCGCTCTTCTTCGGTTCCAGGGTGTCCGGTTTTCGACCGGGAGATTCCACCTTGCGATCTCATTCTCGTGCCCCGGGTCCCGCCAGTATACACCGCTTCTCCGCGATCGGGATCGGCTTTTTTCGTGAACAGCCCGACTCTATGGGCGTGGCTTGCCGACACCGTTTCTCGTTTCGGAAAACCGATCAAAGCGCTACGTGTCTTCGAGATTCCACCGGCGTGCGAGACTCGTCTTATGCGGAACTACGGCTGGAAGCTGGCGGTACTGGGATGCCTGTCCGTGATTTTCTTCTCGTCGACGTCCATCGGTGGAGCGTGGGCCACTGCAGGTTTCCGATGGATGGCATCCCGATTCTTAATCCATTTACACGAGGGCACACCACCTTACAGAATGGTTAGTTTCATGGCCGAGAAGTGCTTTCATCTGATTGTCTTCGCCGTCTTCGCCATGCTCGTCTGGAAGATTACTCCCGAGATACTGGGGAAACCGTTTGCGATCCTGGCGCTTGGACTAGTAGTCGGAACCACCAGCGAACTCCTGCAAAGCCTTTTTCCCGGTAGAGATCCGACCTTTCGCGATGTTGTCATTAACCTCGCAGGAACCGTAGTTGGCGCGGCAATTAGTCTGACTTTTTTTAAGAGCCGACGTCAGCCGCTGGCGACGAGTTAGCCGACCCCGTTGAGTGAAACCGGAGATATCGCTTGATCCGGACGGCACAGATCGAAGTTCCACAGTACTCACAGTACTCGGCTCAGAGGGATTGCTTGACTTGCCTGACAAGTTTGGTGATAATTAACCACTAGCGATCGTCGGTGCCTGCAGCTTTTTTCTGGCCCGATGTGAGCGAGGTGGCGGAGGCTTGCTTGCCTCCTCTTCCAAGTGCCTTCCTGGCTTTCCCGGCATCTTCCAAATAGCCTGAGGTCGGATCCAGTCTGAGTTTCCAAGGCGCGCATCGCGTCCGCCAAGGCGACCGTTAGCGGCTGTTATCCTCCACATCTTGTCGTTTCGTCCTTTTCACGGATCAATGATCAGCCACACTACCGTTAACAAGAGCCTGAGGCTGGCAGTGCTGTTGCCCGATGGCGTCGGTTTCAGGAATTTTGTGTTTGGACCCTTTCTGCGCGAAGCCGCCATGGAAGCAGACGTCCATCTTTTTCAGCTCAGAGATGAGCAGCCACTCCCCGACTTGCCCTCCTCTGTCACCGATCGGCTGTTTTGGCACAAGTTGATCCCTTTCACCGAAAGGCCGGCACCGTTTATTCTCCGGCAGACCCTCATGTCGGCCTACATGCACTGGGTGAACACGCCCCCAATGCACCTGGCCTTGAACCGGACCTTCGGGGGCTCCCTGCGCCGGCGCGCAGCCATGAGCTTTTCGCGGTGGATGGGCAAAGCGGCCGCATCGCCAACCCGCATGGATTGGGTGGACCGGGCACACCGTGCGACCTTAAGCAGTTCCGAAGAAGTAGCGCACTATCGGCGGGTTTTCTCGGAGATCAAGCCGGATGTTATCTTCTCCTCAAACCAGGGTCCCTTGTTCATCCTCGCTCCCATACTTGCGGCGCAACAGCTTGGAATTCCAACCGCAACGTTCATCTTCAGCTGGGACAATCTAAGCAGCAAGGGACGCATCCTTGCGCCCTTCGATCATTTCCTGCTGTGGAGCGACCAGATGCGCAGGGAATTGCACCGTTTCTATCCGAGCGTGCAGCGCGAACGCACTCATGTTATCGGCACACCGCAGTTCGATCCCTATGCAGACAAGAACCTGCTCTGGTCGCGAGCGGAGTTCAGCCGCCGCATCGGGGCCGATCCGGCGCGGAAAATCATCTGCTATTCCGGCGGAGATGAGGAAACTTCGAAAGCGGATCCATACCACGTGCGCGCACTGATGGAACTGATTCGGTCCGGGAAAATCGAAGGTCGCCCCCAGGTCTTGCTGCGCCCGGCGCCGATTGATCGGGGCGCACGGTATGAAGGAGTGCGCCGGGATTTCCCGGAGCTTATCTATGCGCAACCGCAGTGGATCCATCATGAGTCAGCCTTCGACGGTTTCTACGGTCTGATGCCCTCGTCCGAGGATGTGAGATTTCTTTGCAACTTGACGCACCACGCCGATCTCAACGTCAATTTTGCCTCAACCATGACCCTGGATTTCGCGATTCATGACAAGCCGGTCATCAACGTCGTGTTCGAGGTAACAACGCCTCCGCTATTTGGCACGTCCATGTGGGAGTTCATCCGCGGGTTCGAGCATTACGATCCGGTGGTGGAACTGGGCGCCGCACGTTTTGCCCACACCGTGGACCAGTTGGCCGAACATGTTAACGCCTATCTGGCTGATCCATCTCTCGATCGGGAGGGCCGGAGGCAGTTTGTAGAACTGGAAGTCGGCGCCCCTATCGGCGAGTCTAGTAACCGGATCGTGCAAGTGCTCGAAGCCATTGGGCGTGGCTCAACTCCGATGGTATCCGACAGGCGGGCGATCCCAGCATGACTTCGGGAGGGCCATCGAACCCTCCGCCTTCGCGCATCGCACTGGTGGGTCTGGGTTCAAACTCCTTTACGAACCCGAGCGTAGAAGCCGCCTTGCGAAAGAGATTTCCGGCGCAAGAGATCGATTGGTTCGATTTAGCGCCGCTAGTGATGGCGCGGCCGTTGATGCGGCTCCGTTCCTTGACTCAGGCCGCTCTCGAGTTTCCATCCAGAATCAGACTCGACCCACGCCGACTGAAGCGGCAAAGGCTCTGGACCACGTACATGTTCGAGCAACGTAGCCGGGCCGCGGCCGAGGTGGTTAAGAAAGATCGCTATCTCTTTTCGATGCAGATCCAGTCGACTTACGACGCGAGCATCCCTGGGCTGCCACATTTTATCTACACGGACAACACTCTGCTGGCCAGTTTGCAATACAACGGCACGACGAAGGCCGATTTGCCAGTCACCGACAGTTGGCTCGAGCTGGAACGGCGCTCCTATAACAACGCCGTCGCGTGTTTCGTGATGAGTAAGAATGTCGGGCGGTCACTGGTCGAAGATTATGGCTGCCCCCAGGAAAACGTGATCTGCGCTTACGGAGGCCGTAACACTCCGGCCGCTCCAAACACCGCCGAGGTGATCAAGAACAAGAACATCTTGTTCGTGGGAGTGGACTGGGAGCGCAAGGGAGGTCCGGATTTGATCGAAGCCTTCCGCTTGGTGCGCGCTCGAATTCCAGATGCGACACTGACCGTGATAGGCTGCTCTCCCGCTGTGACGGAACCTGGCTGCCAAATAGTGGGCCGCGTCCCTCCCAATGAGGTAGGTCACTACTACGCGAACGCTTCCATATTTTGCATGCCGACCCGGCATGAACCATTCGGCATCGCGTTCGTCGAAGCCATGGCTCACAAACTTCCGGTGGTCGCCACGGATGTGGGAGCCATTCCCGATTTCGTTACCAACGGACACAACGGATTTTGCGTAAGCCCAGGCGATGTCCATGGCCTTGCCAGCTCCTTGATCACACTTTTGGACAACGCCACGCTGCGTAAGGAGATGGGCGAGCGAAGTGGTGCCGTTTCCGAGAAATACACGTGGCAGAACGTGACTGCAATCATGCGGCGGCACATCGAATGCAGGATCGGGGTAGTGGACTAGTTGGCATCGACAAGACTCTCAATGAAAGCGAGTAATTTGTGCAGCATTCCCGCAGGTCCCTCAAGGTGACAAAACCCGCTCGCAAACTCGTGAGAAGGGCTCTGGAACAAACTGTTTTCAAGGATTACAGTGAACGGATCGACCGTTTCAACTGGAACGCCCGTCTTCTCAAGACCCTTCACGCGGACGACACGTTACCGCTTTTCCGGACCAAGGAAGAAATGTACGGGTACGTGAACGACACGAAACTACATCAGGGCGACCGGCCGATCGATCTTTTCGAGTTCGGCGTTTTCCGCGGTGAAAGCTTGCGGAAATTTTGCAAGCTGAATCGTCACGAGGCTAGCCGCTTTTTCGGCTTCGACTCGTTTCAGGGTCTGCCTGAGGATTGGCTGGAGGGGTGGCCGAAAGGCACGTTTGATACGGGTGGCGTAACACCGTCGATCGAAGACACTCGGGTTCAATTCGTCTCAGGATGGTTCCAAGACTCTCTTCCCAGTTTCCTTCAATCTTTTTCGCCCAAGAACCCGATTGTGATCCATAGCGATTGTGATCTCTACTCTTCCACGCTCTACTGCCTTACCACACTCAATTCGCTGCTGCCGAGTGGCACCGTGATCTTATTCGACGATTTTTACGATCCGATCCACGAATACCGGGCACTGAGCGACTATTGTTCCGCCTATCGGCGCGAGTTCAAGATGTTCGCCGCCAGCGAGAATTTCCATCGGGTCGCGGTCACGCTCGTCTAGCCTTATAGATTTCCATCGCGCGGATGAATTAGAGTTCGCGCCAATACTCAGCCCTACAACCAATAGAGAAGACAATATGCCCACTGTACTTGTAACGGGTTCCTGCGGACTCATCGGTTCGGAAGTCTCGGTGTTCTTTGCGCGACAAGGCTTCCAAGTCTCCGGGATCGACAGCAACCATCGCGCAGTGTTTTTCGGACCGGAAGGCGACACCAGTTGGGTGCAGGAGCGTTTACGCCGTGAGATCCCCGGCTATCGGCACGCGGCTCTCGACATTCGTCAAAGGGAAGAGCTGCTGGCCTTTGTCGACGAACTGCGCCCGGACTTGATCATTCATACGGCCGCCCAGCCATCGCATGATCGTGCGGCCGCGATTCCGTTTCTGGACTTTGAGGTGAATGCGCTCGGCACCCTGCACTTACTCGAAGCTGCCAGGCGCTCCTGCCCCGAGTCCCCGTTCATCCATATGTCCACCAACAAGGTGTATGGTGACCGGCCGAACACCATTGCTTTGAAAGAACTCGAAACTCGCTTTGAGTACGATGATCCGAAGTTCGCTAACGGCATTCCAGAAGAGTTCTCGATTGATCAGAGCAAACATTCCATCTTCGGAGCTTCCAAGGTAGCCGGGGACGTGATGGTGCAGGAATATGGCCGCTATTTCAACATGCCGACCTGCTGCTTGCGCGGTGGCTGCCTTACCGGACCGAATCACGCCGGCGTGGAACTGCACGGCTTCCTCAGTTACCTGATCAAGTGCAACATCGAAGATCGTGAGTACAGAGTGTTCGGCTACAAGGGCAAGCAGGTACGGGACAACATCCACTCCGAGGATGTTGCGCGGTTCATGTTCGAATTCTGGAAATCACCTCGAGTGGCGGAAGTGTACAACTTGGGGGGCGGCAAACAAAATGCGTGCTCAATTCTGGAAGCGTTTCGATTGGCCGAGGGAGTCACCGGACATCCGATGAAGTGGCGGTATGTCGACGAAAACCGCATCGGAGACCACATCTGTTATTACAGCGATCTCCGCAAGATGCGGAATCATTATCCGGCCTGGGATATCAGCAAACCGTTGGATACGATTTTCGGAGAAATCGCTGAGAGCTGGATGGAACGGCTGGCTCAGAACACGCTCAGATGAGACTGTTGATCACAGGAATTTGCGGCTTTGTCGGCAGCTCACTGGCGGAGTGTCTTTTGGAGCGCCGCGATGGAATCTCGATATACGGCATTGACAATCTGATGCGGCCCGGCTCAGAGGGTAACCGGCGCAGGCTTCAGGATCTCGGCGTGACCTTCGTGCATGGCGACATCCGGATTGCCAGCGATTTGGAGTCGTTGCCGCCAGTGGATTGGGTGATCGACGCCGCGGCAAATCCGAGCGTATTGGCCGGCTTGAAAAGCGGGTCCAGCAGCCGGCAGCTTTTTGAGCACAACCTCACGAGCATGCTGAATGTGCTGGAGTACTGCAAAGCGAACGAGGCGGGGTTGTTGCTGCTCAGTTCCAGCCGCGTCTATTCGATTCCCGCACTGGTTTCTCTTCCGCTGCGTACGAATGGGAACGCCTTCCATGTCGACGATTCGGCCGCGCTACCGGCTGGGGTTTCGGCCGAAGGTCTCGACGCTGAGTTCTCCACGCGCGCTCCGATTTCGCTCTACGGGAGCACGAAACTGGCGTCCGAAGCCGTGGCGCTGGAGTACGGCCAGGCGTTCGGTTTCCCGGTTTGGATCAACCGCTGCGGCGTTCTCGCCGGAGCGGGGCAGTTCGGCACACCGGATCAAGGGATCTTCTCCTACTGGATCAACGCGCACTTACGCCAGTACCCCCTTCGCTATATCGGCTTTGACGGGACCGGCAAACAAACCCGGGACGCATTTCATCCCCGTGACTTGGGCGTTCTCCTGGATGCCCAGATGAGAACGGATCGTTCCGGCGGACAGCGCATTTACACCGCTGGTGGGGGACGCATGAATCAGATGTCGCTGGCAAAGTTGACCAGTTGGTGCGATGCGCGTTTTCGCCCGCACGCGCCCCAGGCTGATCTTCGCCCACGCCCGTACGACATTCCCTGGATGGTCATGGATAGCAGCGACGCAGAGCGGGACTTCGGCTGGAAAGTTGACGTTCCGATGGAATGCATTCTCAATGAAATTGCATGCCACGCAGAGCGCAATCCGGACTGGCTGGAACGGAGCGGCTTATGAAAACCCAACACGTTCCCGAAAACCAAGAGCCCCTGCAGTTGCTCTCCGTCGTAGTCCCCGCGCGCGACGAGGAGGGTAGAATCGGAGCCACGGTCGAGCATCTGTATGTGGAGCTGCGTCTGCACGGCATCGAACACGAAATCGTCGTAGTGGATGATGGCAGCACCGACTCGACTTGGAGCGTGCTGCAAGAGGCCCAGTGCCGGGTTCCGACGCTGCGGCCTGTCCGGAACACCGGGCAGCACGGTTTCGGAAGAGCGGTCACCTTCGGACTCGATCACATCCAGGGGGATGCGGTGGTAGTCATGATGGCGGACGAATCAGACGACTGCCGGGACGTCGTTCGCTACTGGCAAGTTCTCAACGAGGGATGGGACGCCGTGTTTGGCTCCCGCTTCGTCCGTTCGGGAGGCACCATCGATTACCCGCTGCACAAGCTAGTAATCAACCGACTCGCCAATTTGTTTCTGCGGATCATGTTCCGCGTTCCGCTCAACGATTTCACTAACGCTTTCAAGGCTTACCGCAGGA
>Ga0265313_10003536_pt1 | contig 12597 bp, 12 predicted proteins | sample 4123metaG_FD_203122 | JGI IMG/M metagenome (GOLD analysis project Ga0265313, IMG submission 203122) | Rhizosphere microbial communities from Carex aquatilis grown in University of Washington, Seatle, WA, United States - 4-1-23 metaG | ecosystem: Host-associated > Plants > Roots > Rhizosphere >...
GGGCGTGCGCGCCCCCAAGGGCGCCAAGCGCCTGCCCGACACCCTGGACGCGGACCAGATGGCACGGCTCCTGGAGATCCCCGGCGATGATCCGGAGACGGTACGGGACCGGGCCATCATGGAGTTGCTCTACTCCTCCGGTCTGCGTTTGGCGGAGATGATCTCCACCGGACTCACGGATATCGACCTCAGCCAGGGTCTCATCACCGTCACCGGCAAGGGCAACAAGACCCGCATCGTGCCGGTGGGCAGCAAGGCGCTGGAGGCTCTGCGCGCCTGGCTCAAAGTCCGCGGTCAGATGGCGAAGATGGATGACATCACGCTGTTCGTGAGCGTACGCGGCGGACCGCTCTCACCCCGCAGTGTGCAGGCGCGGCTCAAACACTGGGGCCGGGTGCAGGGCGTGCAGCAGGGCATCTATCCGCACCTCCTGCGCCATTCCTTCGCCAGCCACGTGCTGGAATCCAGCGGCGACCTGCGGGCGGTGCAGGAACTGCTGGGCCACGCCAACATCAGCACCACCCAGATCTACACCCACCTGGACTTCCAGCACTTGGCCAAGACTTACGACGCGGCGCATCCGCGGGCCAAGAGGAAATCATCCGCCAAATGACCAACCAAATCCCACGCCCCACCGAGATCCGCCTGCGCAAGAGCGCGGGTGTAGTCGCCGTCAGCTTCGACGAAGGTAGTCGTTTCGAACTGCCCTTCGAGTACCTGCGGGTGTTCTCCCCTTCCGCGGAGGTGCGCGGCCACGGCACCGAGATCCTGCAGATCGGCAAGGAACAGGTGAAGGTGGTGGCGGTGGAACCGGTGGGCAACTACGCGGTGCGACTGCGCTTCGACGACGGCCACGACACCGGCCTCTACTCCTGGCCGGTGCTGTGGGACTTGGGTAAGAATCAGTCTAGCAACTGGGAGCGCTACCTGAAGCGCTTGCAGGACGCGGGTTACCAACGCAAGACATGAACCTGCTGGACAAGGATTGACCTCTGCGGGAGAATCCGCGCCGCGGTCGCCCCACGGCGATCGGGGGAAAGGAGGCGCAGGGAACCGCGGGCAATCCGCGGGATCGTCTAAAGATGCCTCCCTTTATGGATATATCAAAACTGGCCTGCCTGTCAGGCATATAGGGGAATCTCGATGAAACGTATCGCATCGGCCTTGGGGCTGAGCACGCTGCTGGCCCTGGCCGGCTGCGCCACCCTCTTCGGTGGCGGCTCGCACCAGAAACTCAGCTTCGACTCCGCGCCGGAAGGCGCCACGGTGTTCATGAACGGCCAGCAGCTGGGCGTGACTCCGTTGACCGTGGACGTGTCGCGCGAGAAGGGCGTGGCGTTCAGCTTCAAGAAAGAGGGCTTCAACACCGTGGCCGTGGTGGCGGACACCCACCTCAACCCCTGGTTCTGGGGCGACGTGGCGGCGGGCAGCCTGCTCTCCACCACCATCGACACCGCAACCGACTCCTCGGTGAAGTACTCCGAAGACCGCTACTTCGTCACCCTGACGGCAGTGGGCACCGGCCCGGACGCGGCAGCACGCCGCAACCAGGTGTCGTCCTACATCGTCACCAACTACGCTGCCATCGGCTCAGAACTAAGTGTCCAGCTGAGCTCCAAGCCCGCCTCCCAGGGCCAGCACATCGTGGCGCTGGCGGACATGGTGGCCCTGCCGGGCGAGGACCAGGATCGCCTGCCCACGCTGAACGTCCTGCGCGAGCTGTATACCAAGACCCACGGCGCCCCCGATTTCGCCAACGCCGTGTTGACGAAGTTCGGCTTGAACTGAGACCGGCCCTAACGACGGCGGGGCTCAAGCCCCGCCGTCTTTTTTCTCCGCCCATGCCGCGCCTGCTGTCCCTGATCCTGTTGCTGCCTTCCACGGCGGCTCATGCCGACGACTACCTCGCAGGACTACGCGCCGCGGCCCACGCACGGGGGCTCGCACAAGCGCCCGAATGGCGCGCGTTGCTGCATTACCACGGCAACGGCAGCGAGGCGGTGACGCCGGATTTCTTCCTGGCGTCTCACGGCGCACAGGATCCTGCCGCCGAACTGGACGCCACGCTCGCGGCCTTCTTCACGCCCGCCGCCGATGCCGATGCCTCGGCGCAATGCCGTTTCGTGGCGCGCTACCGCTGGCTCAAGCAGGAACTCGGTTTCGATCCGGCACGCTTGGCGGAACTCGCATGTCCTGCCTTCGACAAGTGGTATGCCGGGATCGACCCGGGATCGCTGGTGCTGGTGTTCCCCGCCGCTTTCCTCAACAACCCAGCCTCCATGTATGGCCACACCTTCCTGCGTTTCGACCGGGCTGGGCGCGGACCGGAGACCGAACTGGAATCCCAGGCGGTGAACTTCAGCGCCGACATCGCCGGTAACGAGGGTATGGCCGCTGCTTACAAGGGCTTGCTCGGTCTATATCGAGGCCGCTTCCAGATCGAACCTTACTATCGGCTGGTGCGTGAGTACGCCGACATCGAGGACCGGGACATCTGGGAATACCGCCTCGCCTACACCGCCGCGGAGCGACAGCGCATCCTCGAGCACCTGTGGGAGATCAGGAACGTGCAGTTCCGCTATTACTTCTTCGACCGCAACTGTTCCTACTACCTGCTGGCCTTGCTGGACGTGGCGCGCCCGGAGCATCCGCTGGCGGCGCGCTTCGTGTATCAGGTGATCCCGGGCGATGCGCTGCAAGCCGTGCTCTCGCAACCGGACGTACTGGAGCAGGAGCGTCACCGCCCCGCGCTGGCCACGCGCCTGCGTGCGCGACTCGCGGCGATGGACGCGGCGGATCGCGGGCTGATGCTGGCGCTGCTGGACCGGCGCCTGGCGCCGGGTGCGCCTTCGCTCACGGCATTGCCCCCGGCACGGCAGGCCGCCATCTATGACCTGGTCACGGACCGCTTGCTCTACGCCGCCGCCCGCGGCGATGAGGAGAAGGATGCTTACGCGCCGCTGTTGCAGGCGGTGGTACAGGCGCGTGGCGCGTTGCCGGAGGATGCAGACACGCTACCCACGCCGGGCACGGATCCCGCCCTAGGCCATGGTTCCATGCGCCTCGGTCTCGGCGCAGGCAGCGACGGCGGCAGCGGCTACGAGGAGTTGAGCCTGCGTGGCGCCTATCACGACCTCTTGGATCCGGCGCCTGGTTTCACGGAGGGCGCCGCCATCACCATGGGCGATATCGCGCTGCGTCGCGACGACGCAGACGCACGCATACATCTGGAATCCCTGAGCCTCTTTCAGGTCACGGCACTCACGCCACGGGACCTGTTCTACCGGCCCCTGAGCTGGGACGCGGGTGCCGGCTGGGAGCGGCGTTGGCTGGGAGCAGGCCGCCGTCCGCTGCTGGGCGACCTGCACACGGGCTTGGGGCTTAGCTATGACCTGGGGGACGAAGCCCTGGCGTATGGCTTGGTGGATGCGACCCTGCTCACGGGCGGTGGCATCGCGGACGGCTATGCCTTGGGTCTGGGCCCGTACCTGGGGATCGTGTGGCGCGCCACACCGCGGCTGGACCTGGAGTTGAGCGCTACAGCCGGAGATTTTCCGGACCACCTGCACGGCATCAGCCTCGACTATGGCGCTGCGGCGAACCTGGCCCTGGGACGGGATGTGTCGCTGCGTCTCAGTTGGTCACGGCAGGGTCTGCCCGGTGACCTGGAAGACGAGACCGACCTCGGTCTCTATTGGTATTTCTGAGCTCCCGCTCACTCGCGACGCAGCACCCAAGCCACCGCCAGGCCGAAAGACCAGCCACCGGCATCTCCCACCAACGGGCTCGATTGGAAGCGTGCGCCATGCAGGCTGGTGTGCTCGATGAAGGCGCCGTAGACCATGTCGCCACGGTGCCAACTCATGCCGGCTTGGGTACTCCAGCCGGCGTAACCGCCGGGCGCATCGTAAGCCGGGCGTCCGGTGGTGGCGTACTGGGGAGTCACAGCGTAGTAGTAACCCGCGTAACCGCGGTCCACGAAGCGCGCCGCCAAGTTCGTGTCCAGGATCAGCTTGTCGCCCCCGGCCTGGAACCAGGTGGCATGCCACTCGGCGCGCGGATCGCTGTCGAAGCCGCGATGGTGGAACGTGGCCACGTGCACGCTGGTGGCCACCCGCGCCGGCAGCACGAAGTCCACGCCGTTGCCGGGTCCGCCGCGCCATACGTGATAGCGCAAGGCCGGACCCACCTCCCCCAGCCAATCCAGGTCCGGCATGCCCTGGCGTTCCTTGGTGTCGGAGGAACTCACGTCCACATTGCCGCCGAAATCCACGTCCAGTGACCAGCTATCGCTGCGCAGGAGCTTGCCGCGCACCTCATCGCGGTCCGCATCCAGGAACCGGCTGCGGATCGTGAAGTACGGGAAGGGCAGCACCAGCGTGCGTTTCTCGGCCGCGCCGTCGTAGGCGGGGAAGGTCGCGTCGGCTATGCCTATGCCGAACTCGAGGTGCGTCTCCTGGGGCGGCGGCGGTGCAGGTGGGTCGGCGAAGGCGGGCATGGCCGTACCGGCCAGCAACAGCGCGAGCGCCGGTCTCAAAGCTGCACGCAATCGAAGTCGAGCTTGGTAGGCACGTCCGCCGCGTAGTCCACGTCGCTACGGCTGAAACCGAAGTTCTTCAGGAAGTCGTGCTTGTAGCCGGCGTAGTCGGTGAGTTGCATGAGCGTGGCGTCGGTCACCTGCGGCCACAACTGCTTGCAGGCCTGCTGCACGTCGTCCCGCATCTCGCGTTCGTCCAGACGGATGCGGCCTTCCGCATCCAAGGGCGGCGCGCCGGGGACGTAGAGCCGCTCGCGGAACAGGCGCTGCATCTGCTGGATGGCGCCTTCGTGCAGGCCCTTCTCCTTCATGACCTTGAACACGATGGAGACGTAGAGCGGTATCACCGGGATGGCGGCGCTGGCCTGGGTGACGATGGACTTGAGCATGGTGACGCGCGCATCGAGACCGGGATGCCGCGCGCGCAAGGCCCGCGCCGTCTGCTCCAGGTCCTGCTTGGCGCGGCCGATGGTGCCGTGCCAGTAGATGGGCCAGGTCACCTCGGGTCCGATGTAGCTGAAAGCCAGGGTCTTGGCGTCCTTCGCCACCACGCCCGCGGCATACAGGGCATCCACCCACTGGGCCCAGGCTGAGCCGCCCATCACCTGCACCGTCTCCTGGATCTCCTGTTCGTTGGCGGGTTCCACCTTCACTTCCGCCAGTTGGTCCTTGTCGGTGTCGATGGTGCGCCCGGTGTAGGGCGCGCCAATGGGCTTCAGGGTGGTGTGCGCGACTGTGCCGTCGGGCAGCTTGCGCGCCGGCGAGGCCAGGGAATAGACGATGAGGTCCACCGGGCCGCCGAGCCCTTCGCGGATCATCTCGATGGTCCGGTCGCGCGCGGCATCGGAGAAAGCATCCGCATTGAGGTTGAGGCTCACCAAGCCTGCCTGCTTGGCGGCGACATCGAAGGCGGCGCTGTTGTACCAGCCGGCGGTGCCGGCCTTGGCATCCTTGCCTGGCTTCTCATAGAACACACCCAGCGTGGCTGCACCATGACCGAAGGCGGCGGTGATGCGCGCCGCCAGGCCGTAGCCGGTGGAAGCGCCGATGATCAGCACGCGTTTGGGGCCTGCGCCGGACGCCCCGGCGGCACGCACCGCTTCCACCTGCTCACGCACGTTGGCGGCACAACCCACGGGGTGGGAGGTGGTGCAGATGAAGCCCCAGATGCGGGGTTTGATGATCAAGGCGCTCTCCTGAGGCGATAGGCCCATTCTAGCCCGGCACTGACGCCGCGATACCTTACAATCCAGGCCATGAACGATGCCATCGTCTACAACGGAGGTCTGCGGGAAGCCTGGGCCCGTTTCGCTTTCCGCTGGTGGCTGAAGACCTTGGGCATCAGCGCCTACATCACCGGTTTCATGTTCCTGTACTTCACGCTGCTCAGGCATCCGCAGTTCCCGGTGACGGTGATGCCGCTCTCGGCCCTGGACCGGGCCATCGGCTTCGCGCCCTGGAGCCTCGTCCTCTACGCCACACTGTGGTTCTACATCTCCCTGGTATCGGGGCTGCTGTGGTCCTGGAACGAGATGCGCGCATACCTGCTGCAGGTGACCCTGCTGGGCCTGCTGGGTTCCTGCATCTTCCTGTTCTGGCCCACGGCAGTGCCGGCGACACTCATAGATTGGTCCGCCGATCCGGCCACGGCATTCCTGAAGTCCGTGGACGCCGCCGGCAATGCCTGCCCGTCCCTGCACGCGGCCTTCGCGGTGCAGAGCGCGCTGTGGCTGCAGCGCCTGCTGCGCCACTTCCGCGCCCCGTCCTACGTGCATGTCCTCAACTGGCTGTGGTGCTTGGGGATCCTCTATTCCACGCTCGCCACCAAGCAGCATGTGGCCCTGGACCTCTATGCGGGGGTGGTGCTGGGCCTCGCGGTGGCCCTGATCCTGCCCAAGCCCATACTCACGCGGATGCCCCTCAGCGCCTGAGACCGGGTATTTACCCCGTGTAACAGGCAGCCCCCAAGCCGCTATGATGGGCGCCGGGGGTAAACCGGTCCCAATCCGGGGCCAACGCATTAAAAATGCTGCAAACTACTGATAATACAGGATATTTCAGCATAGCCCGCTGGCATGCCTGGGCGCCCGGCGTGGACGGGGCGGAGGCTTGGCGCGCCTGGCTGCCGGACGGCGCCTGCCCGGACCCGATGGCGCAACCGGACGTGAGTTACCTGCCGAGCCTCTTGCGCCGCCGTCTGGACCGGGGTGGCCGCATGGCCCTCTCCACCGCCTGGCCCTGCACTGCGGGCGTGGACTCCGTGCAATCGGTGTTTGCCTCCCGCCACGGCGCCTTGAGCCGGACCCTGGAACTCCTGGGCAACCTGGCAGAGCACGAGACGCTCTCACCCACCACCTTCAGCCTCTCGGTGCACAACAGCACCGTGGGCCTGTTCTCCATCGCCCGCAGCGACCGCGGCGCCGCCACCGCCATGGCCGCCGGTTCCGACAGCCTCACCATGGCCCTCCTGGAAGGCGCCAACCTGATACAGGAAGGCGCATCGCACGTGCTCGTCTGCTATGCAGACGACGTGATGCCGCAGCCTTACTCCGACTTCAAGGTGGAGGACACCAGCCATCGCCCCTTCGCCGTGTCGCTGTTGCTGACACCGCCCGGCGAGGCGACCGCGTACCGCCTGTCGCGCAGCACTGCCGCTGGCAGCGAGACACCTGAAGCGGCGCTGATGCGTTTCCTGGTGGAGCAGACCTCAGACTCGGTGATCGGCGTGGACCAGCCCTGGCGGCTGGAACGGAGCAGCCGTGCTCACTAGCATCGGCCGCGTCTGGCGCATGCTCGGCACCGGCTTCTGCTTCCTGGTGTATGGGCTCCTGAGCCTGCTGTTCAGCCTGAGCGTGCTGCCGGCGCTGATGTTCTGGCCCGGCAGCGCCGCGTCCCGCGAGCGCCGCATCAGGCTGTTCGTGAGCCGCACGTTCCGGTTGCTGCTGTGGGGCGTCGCCCTCCTGGGGCTCGGCAGCGTGGAAGTGGAAGGCGAGGAATGGCTGGCCCAGGCGGACGGCAAGCTGGTGGTGGCGAGCCATCCCATGTACCTCGACGTGGTGGCGCTCCTGATGCTGCTGCCCTTCGCCGACTGCGTGGTGAAGAGCGCCATGCTGAAGAACACCTACTACCGCCGTTTCGTGCAGGCCGCCGGCTACATCAGCAACGGCGACTCCGCCGCGGCGCTGGACGCCTGCGTGGACACGCTGCGGCGCGGCCGGACGCTGGTGCTGTTCCCGGAAGGGACCCGCAGCACGCCGGGCCGGCCGCTCAGCTTCCGCCGCGGAGCGGCGCAGGTGGCGGTGCGCAGCGGTTGCCGTATCCTGCCGGTGCTGATCCACTGCGACCCGCCGGCACTCACCAAGGACCTGGCCTGGTGGCAGGTGCCGGTACGCCCCTGGCGCCTCACCCTGCGCTTCTACCCGCCGCAGGACCTGTCCGCCTTCGGCTACCGCGCCGACCAGCCGCACGGTGTCGTCGCCCGGCGCCTGACCCAGGCGTTGGAAGATTTCTTCACACAGCAGCTCGCCAACCATGAACGCACTGATCGAAGAACTGAAGCAGCTCATCATCGACTCGCTCGATCTTGAGGACGTGACTGCGGCGGACATCGACGCCAAGGCGCCCTTGTTCGGCAACGGCGGACTGGGGCTCGACTCCATCGATGCGCTGGAGCTGGGCGTGGCCATCCAGAAGAAGTACCACGTGAAGCTGGACGCCAACTCCGCCGACACGCGCCAGCACTTCCACTCGGTCGAGAACCTGGCGAAGTTCATCACCTCCCAGCAGACAGGCTGAGGCCGCGCGGGGCGCTATGGCGATACGGCAGCCCGAGTCGCGTGCGCTACCGCAGGTGCTGGGCGGCCGTGCGCCCGTGGACCGCGCCGGCTTCCGCCGCCGCGTGCATGTCCTGCGCGCCATCGTGGACCTGCATCCCGCCAGGCGCTGGGCGCTGGTGTGCGACGACGCCGGCTGGTTCGGCGCGGGATTGCTGGCCTTGGCGGGTCGCGGCCGCAGCATCGTGCTTCCGCAAGCGCCGCAGGCGGGAAGCCTCGCCGGCACCGGCATCGAAGCGGTGCTCACCGACCGCCCCGGGAGCTTCCGGGACTTCGAGACCCTGGCGGTGGCGGAACCGAGCGACGATTTCCAGCCTGAGCCTCCCCTCCCCGATGACGAAACCCGCGTGGAGTTCTACACCTCCGGTTCCTCCGGCGCGCCCAAGTGCGTGCCTAAGGCTTATCTGCAACTGCGCCTGGAAGTGGAGGCGCTGGAACGGCAGTGGGGCGCTGCCCTGGGCGATGCCGCCGTGGTCGGTACCGTCCCGCATCATCATCTCTATGGCTTGCTGTTCCGGGTGCTGTGGCCCTTGAGCGCGGGACGCCCTTTCGCCGCCGACATGTGCCTGCAACCCGGCGAGCTGCGCTCGGCCACAGCCGCGCGCCGCTGCGCGGTCGTGAGTAGCCCCGCCTTCCTGAGCCGGCTCACCGACCACGCAGGTCTGCCGCCCGCCGCCCAAGTGGCAGGCCTATTCAGTTCCGGTGCGCCGCTGCCGGATCCCACGGCCCAAGCCTTGGGCGAGGGCTGGGGCCGCGCTGCCGTGGAGGTCTATGGGAGCACCGAGACCGGCGGTGTGGCCTGGCGGGCCTGGGATGGTCCGCAAGATCGCCCCTGGTGGACCCCCATCCGGGGTGTGGCTGCCGAACTGCGCGAAGATGATGCGGGCCCGCGCCTGTGGGCGCGCTCCGCCTGTACCTACGCCCAGGACTGGATGCCCACCGGCGACCTGGCTCGCTTCGGTGGCGATGGACGTTTCATGCTCCTGGGCCGTGCCGACGACGTGCTCAAGTTCGAGGACAAGCGCGTCTCCTTGGGTGAGATGCGCACGCACCTGTTGCAGCACCCTGCGGTGGCGGAAGCGCGCCTGCTGCTGCTGCCGGGGCGCCGCCAGCACATCGGCGCGGTGGTGGTGTTGCAGCCCGAGCAGCGCGGCGCCGAGCGTGGCGAGACGCGCGAGACACTGCGTGCGTGGATGGCGGAACGCTACGAGGCGCTGCTGATCCCGCGCAAGTGGCGCTTCCCCGATGCCCTGCCGGACAACGCCATGGGCAAGACCGAACAGGCGCGCCTCTTGGCGCTGTTCGAGGACGCGCCATGAACGGGCTGCCGTCGGTATTGGCGCGCCGCGACGCACAAGGTTGCAGCGAGCTCGATCTCGAGGTGCAGGCCGGCAACCCCTGGTTCGCCGGCCACTTCCCGGAGATGGCCATCCTGCCGGGCGTGGTGCAGATCGGTTGGGCCGCGCACTTCGGTCACACCTTATATGGGTTCGGCCCCGGCGTGACACTGATGGAGCAGGTGAAGTTCCGGCGGCCCATCCTGCCGGGTGCGCGCGTCACCCTCTCGCTGAAAGCCGATGTGACCGCGGGCAGGCTGCGCTACGAATACAAGGATGCGGAGCACGCCTTCTCCAGCGGTAACCTGCGCTTCGGGACGGCGCCATGAGTTTCCGGCCCTGCGCGGTGATACCGGTATACGACCACCACACTGCGCTGCCGCGTCTCACGGCGGCGCTGCAAGGCATTGGCCTGCCGGTGATCCTGGTGGACGACGGTAGCGACGCCGTCACCAAGGCGATGCTGGCCGCGCTCAGCGGCGTGGAAGTCCTCACGCTAGCCCGCAACAGCGGCAAGGGTGCCGCGGTGCTGGCGGGCATCGCTCTCGCCTCCGAGCGCGGCTATAGCCACGCCCTGCAGGTGGACGCGGATGGGCAGCACGACATCTCCGACGCCGGCGCACTGCTGAAGCTCGCCGAGGAGCATCCGCACCATCTCGTGTCCGGCTGTCCCCAGTACGACGCGTCCGTGCCAAAGGTGCGTTTCTATGGGCGCTACCTCACCCATACCCTGGTCTGGCTCTCGACGCTGTCCTTCACGCTCATCGACAGCATGTGCGGGTTCCGGGTCTATCCGGTGGCGGAGACGCTCGCGCTGGCCAAGCGTGTGCGCATCGGCACGCGCATGGACTTCGACACCGACATCATGGTGCGGCTGTACTGGGACGGTACCGAATGCCTGTTCCTGCCCACCAAGGTGCGTTATCCGGAAGACGGGCTATCGCACTACCGCATGGTGAAGGACAACCTGCGCATGATCTGGCTGCACCTGCGCCTGGATGCGGGCATGCTGCTGCGAGCCCCGAGCCTGATCCGTCGCAACCTGGCGCGCCGCCGTCAGCTGCACTGGGCGCACATCGGCGAACGCGGCACCCTCACCGGCCTGCGCGTCATCGGTGCCCTGGATCGCACCTTGCCCAGGTGGGTGGGACATGTGGTGCTGTATCCGGTGACCCTGTACTTCTTCCTCACGCATGCGCGGGCGCGCCGTGCCTCGCGCCAGTTCCTGGCGGCCGCCGGGCAAGTCGCCACGCTGCGCTTGAGCTTCCGCCACTTCTTCTCCTTCTCGCTCACCATCCTCGACAAGGTGGCAGCCTGGCACGATCCGGAGCGCATCCCGGTGGAACTGGGTGAGACCGAGCGCCGCACCTTCCTGGATGCAGTGGCGCAGCGGCGCGGCCTTCTGCTCCTGAGCGCGCACATCGGCAACCTGGAGCTGGCCCGCGCCATCTCCACGCTCATCCCCGGTGTCGCCATCAACGCGCTGGTCTACACCCGGAACGCCCAGAAACTGAACCGGGTGCTGGAAGAGTCCAACCAGGCCTATGCGCTCAAGCTCATCTATGTGGAGGAGATCGGCCCCGACACCGCCGTGCTGCTGCGGGACAAGATCGCCGCCGGCGAAGTGGTGGTGATCGTGGGGGACCGCACGCCGGTGGCGTCAGGCAGTCAGCTGCTGCGGGCATCCTTCTTGGGCAAGCCGGCGCCCTTCGCCGTGGGGCCCTATGTCTTGGCGCACGTGCTGGAATGCCCGGTACTGCTGTTCTTCTGCATGCGGCGCGACGATGGCGGCTACAAGGTCTATATGGAACCCTTCGCCGAGTCCATCCGTCTGCCGCGCCAGGGCCGCAGCGAAGCCGCCGCCGCCTGGGCCGCTCGCTACGCGGAACGGCTGGCGGATTACGCCGCCCGTTTTCCGTTACAGTGGTACAACTTCTATGATTTCTGGGACGAAGATTCGTCCCGTCAAGGGACTCACCGCTGATGCGTAGCGATAAGCACGAGGCCCCCGTCACCGTCGGTGGCCGGCGTCTGACTATCGAAGAGGTGTGCCGCGTCTCCCGCGGTGCGTCGTTGCAGCTGCAACCGGATGCTGCCTTCCGCGCCCGCATCGAGCGCGGCGCCAAGGTGCTGGCGGATGCGCTGGCCTCGGGGCGCATGGTCTACGGCGTGAATACCGGCTACGGCGACTCCTGCACCGTGGAGATCCCCGCCGAGGTGGTGGAACAGCTGCCGGCGCACCTGGTGCGCTACCACGGCTGCGGCCTGGGCGATCACTTCGACGAGCCGGTCACCGCCGCGATCCTGGTGACGCGCCTCAACTCCCTGGCCGCAGGTTTCTCCGGTGTGCGCTGGGAGGTGCTGCAGCAGCTCGAGGGCTTGATCCGTCACGGCATCGCGCCGCTCATCCCCGAGGAAGGTTCGGTAGGCGCCAGCGGAGACCTCACGCCGCTCTCCTACGTGGCCGCAGCCTTGGTCGGCGATCGCCAGGTGATGCACCAGGGCCGCGAGATGTCCGCCGCCGAGGCCCTGAAGGCCAACGGCATGACGCCCATCACGCTGGCCCCCAAGGAAGGCCTGGCGCTCATGAACGGCACCTCGGTCATGACCGCGCTCACCTGCCTGTCCTGGGAGCGCGCCGACTACCTGGCGCGGCTCGCCACCCGCATCACCGCCATGGTGAGCATCGCGCTCGGCAGCAACCCCAAGCACTTCGCGCCGGGACTGTTCGCCGTGAAGCCCCACGCGGGCCAGCAGGAAGTGGCCGCGAGGATCTTCGCCGACATGGGCGCCTCGGATCGCGAGAGTCCGATCCGCATCCAGGACCGCTACTCCATCCGCTGCTCGCCCCACGTGATCGGCGTGCTGGCGGACGCCTTGCCCTGGATGC
>Ga0265313_10003537_pt1 | contig 12594 bp, 9 predicted proteins | sample 4123metaG_FD_203122 | JGI IMG/M metagenome (GOLD analysis project Ga0265313, IMG submission 203122) | Rhizosphere microbial communities from Carex aquatilis grown in University of Washington, Seatle, WA, United States - 4-1-23 metaG | ecosystem: Host-associated > Plants > Roots > Rhizosphere >...
TGATGGTGGCGCTGGGGCCGCTCTCGACCGATCTCTATTTGCCCTCCCTGCCGGCGCTGCGCGCGGCCTTCGGCGCCAGCATCGGCGAGGTGCAGCTGACCTTGAGCGTATTCCTGGCTGGGCTCGCCGGCGGTCAGCTTTTCTATGGGCCGCTTTCGGATCGCTTCGGGCGCCGGCCGGTGCTGCTGGCGGGCGTGGCGATCTATGTTGTCGCCAGCATCGCCTGCGTCGCCGCGCAGGGCATCGGCAGCCTCATCGTCGCCCGCTTCGTCCAGGCCGCCGGCGCCGGCGCAGGGCCCGTCGTCTGCCGAGCCATCGTGCGCGACGTCCATGGCCGCGAAGGCTCGGCGCGCATCCTGTCCTACATGGGTGCGGCCATGGCCCTGGCCCCGGCGCTCGGCCCCGTGCTGGGCGGGCTGGTCGAGGCCTCGGCCGGCTGGCGCGCCAATTTCGCCGTCCTCGCCGCCTACGGCATCGCCGGACTGGCGCTCACCTTCGCGGCCCTGCCCGAGACCGTTCCGGATTCAAGATCCGACGCAACGACCCTCAGCGGCCTGCTGCGCGGCTATCTCGGACTGCTGACGGAGCGCTCCTACATGGGCTACGTCGTCTGCTCCGCGCTCGCCTATGGCGGCATCTTCTCCTTCATCTCCGGCTCCTCCTTCGTCTTCGTCGAGATCGTCGGGCTTTCGCCGCCGGTCTATGGCCTCTGCTTCGGCGCCATCGTGCTGGGCTACATGGCGGGGACGCTCGCCGCCGGCAGACTGACCCGGCGCCTGGGCATCGAATGGATGGTGCGCAACGGCGGTTTCGTCTCGGCCGCGGGCGGACTCGCGTTGCTGCTTTCGGTCCTGGCTTTCGGCGCCAGCGTTCCCGGCATACTTCTGCCGACGGTCTTCTACATGGTGAGAACCGGCCTCGTGCTTCCCAACGCCATGGCCGGCGCCATCGGCCCCTTCCCCCGCCTCGCCGGCACGGCGGCGGCGCTGCTCGGCTTCATCCAGATGGGCGTGGCGGCCCTCATCGGCGCCGCCATCGGTCATCTCGCCGACGGCACCGCCCGGCCGATGGCGGCGGCGATCGCGCTATGCGGACTGCTGCAGCCGCTCGTCTACCGGCTGCTCATTGGCGGTGGCTCGACTTCAGCCGGTCGATGATGCCCTGGATCTCCGGCGATGGCGTGTTGTCCCCCAGCGGCTGGATCGATGCGGTGCCGCTCGAGCCGGTGCTCGTCACCAGCGGCGTCATGGGGTTGAGCGCCACTTCCGGCAGCTCGCCGTTGGGCACGGGCAGCGGCATGGGCATCTTTCCCGCCTCGGCCTGATCCATGAAATCATGCCAGATGCGGGTCGGGATGGACCCGCCCACGACGTTGTTCATGGGTGTGTTGTCGTCGTTTCCCAGCCACACGCCGGTCACCAGATCGGCGGTGAAGCCGATGAACCAGGCATCTCGGAAGTCCTGGCTCGTGCCCGTCTTGCCGGCGACCGGCCAGTCGCCGAGCGCGGCCGCCCGTCCCGTGCCCGAAGTCACCACCTCCTGCATCATGTCCAGGAGCTCCGAGGCGGCATGGCTGCCCACCACCTGCCCGGGGCCCGAGCCGGCGCGCTTGTAGAGCACATTGCCCTGGCCATCGAGGATCTGCGTGATGCCGTAGGGCCAGACCCCACGCCCGCGGTTGGCGAACACCGCATAGGCGCCGGTCATCTCCAGCAGCGACACGCCGCTCGCGCCCAGCGCGACGCTGGGCACGGGTTCGAGCGCGGCGGTGATGCCGAGCCGGCGCGCCACATCGATCACCTTGGGCAGGCCGACGCGCTGGGAAATCTGCACGGCGACACTGTTGAGGGACTGGGCGAAGGCCTGGTGGAGCGTGACCTGGCCCAGATACCGGTCGTCGAAGTTGGTCGGCCGCCAGTTGCCGACCGAGATCGGCGCGTCGACGAGGGTGTCGTCGGGGCTCATCCCCGCCTCGAGCGCGGCCAGGTAGTCGAACAGCTTGAAGGTCGATCCCGGCGGCCGTAGCGCCTGGGTCGCCCGGTTGTATTGGCTGGCGCCGTAGTCGCGCCCGCCCACCATGGCGCGCACCGCCCCGTCGGGCGACATGGCGACCAGCGCCGCCTGGCTCGCGTTCTTGGCCACGTCGGCGTCCGAGAGCGCCTTCACCACCACCGCCTCGGCCGCCTGTTGCGCCCGGGGATCGATGGTGGTGACGACCACGAGGTCGCGGTCGCTGTAATTGACGTAGCTCGACACCTGGTCGAGCACCCAGTCGGAATAATACTGGCCGCTCGCCGCCGGCGCCGACTTCATGGCGGCTTCGCCTTGGGACGATATCCGCGCGGCGTCCGGTGCGACCATGTAGCCGGCGTCCACCATGTTGACCAGCACCTGCTTGGCGCGCTCCGCCGCGCGCTTGGGGTCGACCAGCGGGTTGAAGCGCGACGGCGCCTTCACCATGCCGACCAGCATCGCCGCCTCGAAGGGCGTCACCTTGGCCGCCGGTTTGCCGAAATATTTCCGCGCGGCGGCATCGACGCCATAGGTGCCGGCGCCGAAATAGACCCGGTTCAGATACAGGGTCAGGATCTGCTCCTTGGTCATGGTGTGCTCGAGCCAGAGGGCGAGCATGATCTCCTGGCCCTTGCGCCGGATCGTGCGATCGGGCGTGAGGAAGACGTTCTTGGCCAGCTGCTGGGTGATGGTGCTGCCGCCCTGGACCACATGACCGGCCTCGACGTTGGCAACGGTCGCCCGCAAGAGCCCGCGCAGGTCGAGGCCGAAATGGCTGTAGAACCGCCGGTCCTCGGTCGCAAGCAGGGCTTCGGGCAGATAGGGCGGCACTTCATCAAGGCTGATGGGCTTGCCGTAGAGATCGCCGTAGCTCGCCAGGATCTGGCCGTCGGCGGTGACCAGGGTCACCGACGGCCGGCGCTCGGCGCTGGTGAGCCGGCTCAGATCCGGCAGGTCATAGGCGAGCCAGGCGATGAAGCAGAGGCCGATGAAAAAAGCCCAGACCGCGGCGACCGCGCTCCATTTGGCGAGCCTGACGCCGAACGCGCGCGCCTTGCCTCCGCCGCGCCCGCGTTTTTTCTTGCGCTTGCGCTTGCCTTTTGCGTCGTCGGTCTTGCTCATGCCGGACGCTTCTTTAGGCGATTTGGCGCGCGAGCGCCATCGTCCCTTGCCGTCACTTCGGCTTCCCCACATATTGCGCGGCCATGACCGAAACCGTCATTCGCCGCGCGCGCATCGAGGACGCGGATATCCTCGCCTCTTTCGTCGCCCGCCTGTCGGAAGCGGAAGGCAGTTCGCCGCCGGGCTTCGACGCCGCCATCTGCCGGCGCGATGGCTTCGGGGCCAATCCCCTGTTCGCCGTACTGCTCGCCGAGGTCGATGGCCGGCCGGCGGGCTATGCGCTCTATCATCCATCCTACGATACGGATCGGGTCGTCCCTTCCGTCTGGCTAGCCGATCTTTATGTCGAAAGCTGGGCGCGCGGGCGGGGCATCGGCCGGCGCCTCGCGGCCAAGGTGGCGAGCCTCGCGGCGGCTGAGGGCGACCGCGGCATGCACTGGGGCGTCCTCCGGAACAATGTCGCCGCCCGCAGATTCTACGCGCAGTTCGCCCGTGAGGATGACGCGCTGCTCCATTGCTTCATGAGAGAAGCGACCCTCCGCCAGCTGGCCCAATCCCAGCCGCGCTCGCGGGCCGTTCTTCGCCCGGCGCGGCGTTCCGACGCGCCGATCCTCGCGCGCTACTTGAACGCGCTTCTGATCTACCTCGGCGAAGCCCCGCTCGGCTTCGACGCTGGGCCCAGGCTCGCGGCCGACGGGTTCGGCCATGCCCCTCGTTTCAGTGCCGTCATCGCGGAAATTGGGCGAGAAGCGGTTGGTCACGCTCTCTTCTGGCCGATCTATGACACCGATACCGGCGGGCCGCTCATGTTTCTGTCGGACCTGCTGGTGGAAGAGAACTATCGCGGCCAGGGCGTGGCCGAAGACCTGATGGCGGCCACCGCGAGGCAGGCCGCGGCGGCCGGCCATCTCGGCATGACCTGGGAAGTCATGCGCAGCAATGAACGGGCGCGGGCCTTCTATCGCCGCATGGCCGAGGAAAGCGACAAGGAACTCACGGTCAACTGCTTCGGCGAGGACTTCCAGCATCTGGCGGCCGAGGCGACGCCGACCCTTCCCTAGTCCCCGTTTCGCCTAATGCCCGGTTTCCGAGGTCCGCGAAACCGGCAGCTCGCGCATGCGCACCCGTTCGCGATGGAGGATGTAGAGGCCGCTGGCGATGACGACGGCGGCGCCCAGGAACACGAAGCGGTCGGGGACCTGGCCCCAGATGGCGAAGCCGAAGCCGGTCGCGAACAGGAGGCCGGTGTATTCGAACGGCGCCACGATGGACACCGGCCCGATGCGATAGGCGACGGTCAGAGCCATCTGGGCGAGCCCGCCGATGAGCCCGATGACGACGAGGCAGACGAGCATGAGCGGGCCCGGCGTCACCCATTGCCAGGGCAGGCTGGCGCCGCCGACCCCTGTCGCGATCAGGCTGAAGAAGAACACCGTGGTCGCCGCCGGCTCGCCTGCCGGCATCTTGCGGATTTGCACGATGGCGAACGCATAGAGCAGGGCGCCCGCCAGGGCCAGCAGCGCGCCGGCGCCGAACACGCCCATGCCCGGGCGGGTGATGATGAGGATGCCGAGGAATCCGACGATCACCGCCGCCCAGCGCCGCCAGCCGACCTTTTCGCCCAGCAGCGGCACCGACACGGCGGTGAGGAAGATCGGCGCCGACATGCCGATGGCCACGGAATCGGCGAGCGGCATGAGCGCGAAGGAGAGGAAGCCGCAGCCCATGCTGGTGATGCCGAAGACCGCCCGCAGCAGATGCTGCTTGAAGTGTCGCGTGCGCAGGATCTTCAGGCCGCCCGCCTTGAAGATGAAGAACGACAGGGGCAGGAAGGCGAAGGCGTTGCGAAAGAAGATGATCTGGCCTGTGGGATAGCGGACCGAGGCGAGCTTGATGAGCGCGTCCATGCAGGAGAACAGCAGGACGGCAAGAAGCATGATCAGCACCCCGCTCAGCTTGCCGCGCGGCGGTGAGGAGGCGATCGAGGAAACCAAGGCTGAGGCCGCCGGGCTGAAAAAGGGCGAGGGCATGAGAATAGCCCGCTTCCCTCGTGCCCGCCAGAACGCTCTGGATACGCGCCATGGATGCGCTCGAAGCCGGGCCAGGGGGGCTTGGCGGAAGGTCCTCAATCCCCTAGATTGCCGGCCGGTTTGGGAGGCGGACAATCGAGGGGATCGCCATTTTGGCGGATATCGCAGCGGTCGAGGCGCGCGGCGTAACCAAGATTTTCGGACAAGGCCAGGACGGCGTACGGGCCCTGGACGATGTTTCGATCGCCATCCGGCAGAACGAGTTCTTCACCCTTTTGGGGCCCTCGGGCTGCGGCAAGACGACCTTGCTGCGCCTCATTGCCGGTTTCGAGCAGCCGACGTCGGGCGAGATACTGCTGAAGGGCAGCCCGGTCGAGCATCTCCCGCCCTATCGGCGCGCCGTCAACACCGTGTTCCAGAGCTACGCCCTGTTTCCCCATATGACCGTCGCCCAGAACATCGCCTTCGGGCTGGAAATGCGCGGCAGCCCCAAGGAAAAGGTGCAGGGCGTCGTCGAGGAGATGCTGGCGCTGGTCAAGATGACCGGGCTCGGCGGGCGCCGGCCGGCCCAGCTCTCGGGCGGACAGCAGCAGCGCGTGGCCCTTGCCCGCGCGCTCGCCAACCATCCCGACGTGCTGCTGCTGGACGAGCCCTTGTCCGCCCTCGACCTGAAGCTGCGCCAGGAGATGCGCAGCGAGTTGAAGAACCTCCAGCGGCGGACCGGCATCACCTTCATCTTTGTCACCCATGACCAGGAAGAGGCGCTCACCATGAGCGACCGCATCGCGGTGATGAGCAAAGGCAAGATCCAGCAGCTGGGCTCGCCCATCGGCATCTATGAACAGCCGGTCAATCGGTTCGTGGCGGATTTCATCGGCGACACCAACTTCGTCGAGGCGTCGGTCGACGGAAGCGCCGGCGAGTTCGTCCATTGCCGCGCCGCCGGCGGGCTCGATTTCCTCGCCAATCCCACTACCAATGCCACGGCGGGCGCCAAGGTTACGCTGGCGATCCGGCCCGAGAAGATCAGCCTCAGGATGGGCGGCGACGCCGGCACCATCGCGCAAACGGTCTATGTCGGCACCGACACCAACTATGAAATCAGCCTGGCCGACGGCAGCCGGCTCACGGTCCGGGTCCAGAATGCGATGGATGGCCGGGCGCAGTTCGCGGTGGGCGAGAAGGTCGGCATCGAGGTGCCTGCCGGCGCTGCCCGCATGCTGCTGGATTGAGGCCGCCGATGTCCGCACCCGCCATCCCTTCCGAACGAGTCACTCAGGCCCAGGCCGTGATGCGCCGGCGGTGGCTGCGCTCCCGCTGGGGCCTGGCCGCGCCGGCGCTCGTCATCATCGGCCTGTTCGGCGTGCTGCCGCTCGCGATCATGGTGATCTATTCCTTCCTCGAGGCCGGCGAATACGGCGGCGTGGTCTGGAACTTTTCGACCGAGGCCTATGTCTCGTTCCTGTTCCAGCGCGACATCTTCGACGGGCACCTCATCTTTTCGCCCGACTACCTGATCATCTTCGTTCGCTCCATTTTGTTTGCCGCGGCGACCACGGTCATTTGCCTGGCGCTCGGCTTCCCCACCGCCTATTTCATGGCCACCCGCCCGGTCCATCAGCGCACCCTGTGGGTGTTCCTGATCACGCTTCCGTTCTGGTCCAATCTTCTGGTGCGCACGCTCGCGGTGATGCTGATCATCCGCGACGAGGGCCTGATCAACGATGTCCTCATGGGGCTCGGGCTGATTCATGCGCCGATCGTGATGCTCTACACCGACGGCGCCGTGCTGCTGGGCCTGCTCTACAGCTTCCTGCCCTTCATGGTGCTGCCGCTCTACGCCAGCCTGGAGAAGATGGACTTCCGCCTGGTGGAAGCAGGCTTCGACCTCTATGCCACCCGGGGCAAGGTGCTGCGCCGCATCATCGTTCCGCTGGCCCGGCCCGGCATCGTCGCCGGCTGCCTGCTGGTCTTCATTCCGGCTATCGGCGCCTACGTGACGCCGCTCGTGCTCGGCGGCGGCAAGCATCTGATGATCGGCGACCTCGTCGCGCTTCAGTTCGCCTCGTCGCGCAATTGGCCGCTCGGCTCGGCCCAGGCCCTCATCCTCATGGTCGGCGTGCTGGTGGCCCTCCTGTTCTATGTGCGCTCCACCACGGGCAAGGCACAGGCGCTCCATGGCTGAGCAGGCGATGACCACGCGCGCCGCCGTCCTGCCCGAGGCCGGGGAAACCAGGGGGCCCAAGAAGGCACTCGACCTGCGCTATCAGCCGGGCTTCGGCACCATCGCGATATGCTGCCTCGCCATGCTCTATGCGCCGATCCTTGTGCTGGCGATCTTCTCGTTCAATGGCGGCAGTTCGGTGACGCGCTGGGGCGGTTTCGGCCTCAACTGGTATGTCAGCGCCTTCAACAGCGAAGGCTTTCACAACGCTGCATTGACCACCCTGAAGATCTCGATCACGGCCACCATCGTCTCGACCCTGGTCGGCACCGCTGCGGCACTGGCGACGACGCGCACGCGCCGGTGGCCGGGCCAGACGGTCGCCTTCACGATCATCAACCTGCCCCTCATGGTGCCCGAGATCATCACCGCGGTGGCAAGCCTCTCCTTCTTCGCGCTGGTCGCTTCCGTCGCCCACATCAATCTCGGGCTCGGCAACCTGATGCTGGTCCACACGGTCTTCTGCATCCCGTTTGCCTATATGCCGATCCGGGCCAGGCTGGAGGATATGGACCTGACCCTGGAACAGGCGGCGGCCGATCTCTACGCCACGCCATGGCGGGCCTTCCGGCGGGTGACCCTGCCGCTGCTCATGCCCGGCATCAGCGCCGGTGCCGCGCTTGCCTTCATCGTGTCGTTCGACGATTTCACCATCACCCAGATGGTTGCCGGTCCGGGGCAGACCACGCTGCCGCTCTTCATCTGGGACCACACGCGGATGCCGCTGACCCCGGAAATCAATGCGATGAGCACGATCCTGCTCGGCGTTTCGGTCGCCTTTGTGACAACGTCCTTCTTGATCGCGCGCCGACGCCGCAGATAGCCAACGACCGTTCGAAAACTCAAATCGGGAGGAATGTCTATGAGACGACACGTATTGGGCCTTGCGGGAGCAGCGGCCCTGATGATGTCCGCCGCCTCGGCCATGGCCGGGGGCGAGCTTCATATCTACAACTGGGGCGACTACACCAACCCCAAGCTGATCGAGAAGTTCACCAAGGAAACCGGCATCAAGGTCACCCTCGACACCTACGACTCCAATGAGACCATGCTGGCCAAGGTGCGCGCCGGCGGCACCGGCTACGACATCGTCGTGCCCTCGGACTACACCGTGAAGATCATGGTCGAGGAAGGCATGCTGGCGGAGACCCATCCCAACCAGATGCCCAATTTCAAGAACCTGAAGCCGGAGTTCGTCACCGTCTATTGGGACAACGGCCGCAACTACACGGTGCCCTGGCAGACCGGCACCACCGCCTTCACCGTCAACACCGCCAAGTACAAGGGCGACATAGACACCTACGCCATCCTGTTCGATCCGCCGGCGGAGCTGAAGGGCCGCATCAACATGCTGGATGACGAGATGTCGGTGATCCACGCCGCCGAGCGCTATCTGGGCGTGCCGCGTTGCGGGGCCGACCCGGCGAACCTGAAGAAAGTGAACGACCTGCTGGTGAGCGCCAAGCAGAACTGGCGTACCTTCAGCTACGACACCCAGGTGAAGATCACCTCGGGCGACGTCGACGTGACCCAGGACTGGAACGGCGACGCCAGGCGCATTCGTCTTCAGCTGCCGACGGCCAAATACGCCTATCCCAAGGAAGGCATCGAGGGCTGGATGGACAACGTCGCGGTGCTGAAGGACGCACCCAATATGGACAACGCCAAGCTGTTCCAGAATTTCCTGATGGACCCGCAGAACGCGGCGCTCATCTCGGAGTTCGCCAGCTACAACAACGGAGTCATGGGAAGCGACCAGTATCTGCCGGCCGACTTCGCCAATTCGCCGGAGATCAAGGCGCCGGCCGGCTCGCCGACGCCGGAGTTCGTGCCGCCCTGCCCGAAGAACGTCGTCGAGATCTACAACAAGATCTGGACCAACCTGCGCAAGTAGGCCATACCGCCGACGATCAAGGCCGGGCGCTTCGGTGCCCGGCCTTTTTCTTTGTCCGAAGCCGGACCTTGCCGGCTTGTAATCATAGCCCGCGTTGACAGCCGGCACGCCGAAGGGTAAAGCGCCCAGACGAGCGGGCGCCGGAACGTCAAGGTCGGGCGCAAGGTCAAGCCCAAGACGTCAGGTGCGCCCATGCGCTGGTCCACGCCGACCCTCTCGGTCATACCGCGCGGCATCGTCCCCAACCGTTGGGACCTGCTGGCCCTGCCGCTGGTTCTGAGCCTTCTGTTCCTGTTCGGCGCCGCTGCGCATCAGATGGCCTTGCCCATCGCCGCGCCGCAGGCCGTCGGCCTTTCCCTCAATCCAAGCCATCTGCCCGGCTATGCGCTACGCACCACGCTGCGCATGCTGGTGGCGATGCTGGCCTCGCTCGTCTTTACGTTCACCTACGCCACTGCCGCGGCCAAGAGCCGGCGGGCCGAGCTGATCCTGGTGCCGGTTCTGGACGTGCTCCAGTCGGTGCCGGTGCTGGGCTACGTCTCGTTTACCGTGGCCTTCTTCCTCGATCTCTTCCCGGGCAACGTGCTGGGAGCGGAGTTTGCCGCCATCTTCGCCATCTTCACCAGCCAGGCCTGGAACATGGCCTTCAGCTTCTACCAGTCGCTGCGCACGGTGCCGCACGACCTGCATGAGGTCAGCCTCAGCTTCCGCTTCACCGCCTGGCAGCGCTTCTGGCGCCTGGAGGTTCCCTTCGCGATGCCGGGCCTGATCTGGAACATGATGATGTCCATGTCGGGCGGCTGGTTCTTCGTCGTTGCCTCGGAGGCGATCGCCGTCGGGACCCACACCGTGCGCCTGCCGGGCGTTGGCTCCTATGTCGCGCTCGCCATCGAGCAGCGCGATCTGGGCGCCATCGGCTGGGCGGTGCTGACCATGCTGATCGTCATCCTGATCTACGACCAGCTGCTGTTCCGCCCGCTCATTGCCTGGACCGACAAGTTCCGCTTCGAGCAGACGCCGGGCGAAGTGGCGCCCGATTCCTGGTTCCTCATGCTGCTGAGACGCACCCGGCTGATGAACACCATCCTCGGGCCCGTCGGCCAGTCGCTCCGGCGCATCGCTGTGTGGCCCGGTCCCGGCTTCGCGCGGCATCCCGCGCGGCCGACACCCAAGAGCCTGCGCGCCCTTGGCGAGGCGCTGTGGTATGCCGCCGTTGGCAGCGTCACCCTCTATCTCGTCTGGCTCGCCGCCAGCACCGTTTCCGAGAGTCTCGGCTGGCGCGATCTGGGCGTCGCGTTCGGGCTTGGCGCCCTCACCATGCTGCGGGTCGCGGTGCTGGTCGGCCTCGCCACCCTGGTCTGGCTGCCGCTCGGCGTGCTCATCGGCCTGAAGCCCCGCCTCGCTCAGACGGTGCAGCCCGTGGCCCAGTTTCTGGCCGCTTTTCCGGCCAATCTGCTGTTCCCGGTCGCGGTGCTGCTGATCGTGCGCTTCGGGCTCAATACCGACGTGTGGCTGAGCCCGCTCATGATCCTGGGCGCCCAGTGGTACATCCTGTTCAACGTCGTCGCCGGGGCCAGCGCCTTTCCGACCGACCTGCGCGACGCGGCGGCGAACCTGCATATCCGGGGCTGGCAGTGGTGGAAGAAGGTGGCGCTGCCCGGCGTGCTCTCCTACTACGTCACCGGGGCCATCACCGCCTCGGGCGGGGCCTGGAATGCGAGCATCGTTGCCGAGGCGGTCAGCTGGGGCAACACGAAGCTTGCCGCCCATGGCCTCGGCGCCTATATCGCCGAGGCGACCACTAACGGCGACTTCCCGCGCATCGTGCTGGGGATTGCCGTGATGTCGGTCTATGTCATCCTGTTCAACCGGCTGCTCTGGCGCCCGCTTTATCGCCTGGCCGAGCGCCGGTTCCGCTTCGACTGAGACCCTTTCGAGCGAGGACCACCGCCATGATGTCAGCCACCCTGCCGACAGCGACCACCAGCCCGAAACTGCTCGAGGTCCGCGACGTCCGCCAGGGCTTCGCGCGCCCTTCCGGCGGCGAGCGCGTGGTCATCGAGAACGTCAACATGACCCTGGCGGATCATGAGATCGTCGGCCTGCTCGGCCGTTCGGGCTGCGGCAAGTCGACCCTGCTTCGCATCGTCGCCGGCCTCATCCGCCCGACCGGCGGCGAGGCGGTCTATCTGGGCCAACCCATCACGGGCCCGGCCGAGGGCATCGCCATGGTCTTCCAGACTTTCGCGCTGTTTCCCTGGCTGACGGTGCTGGGCAATGTGGAGGCCGGGTTGGAAGCGCTCGCCGTGCCCGAGCGCGACATGCGCAAGCGCGCGCTTGCCGCCATCGACCTCATCGGCCTGGACGGCTACGAATCCGCCTACCCGCGCGAGCTATCCGGCGGCATGCGCCAGCGCGTCGGTTTCGCGCGCGCCCTGGTGGTCAACCCCGCCATCCTGCTCATGGACGAGCCCTTCTCGGCCCTCGACGTGCTCACCGCCGAAACCCTGCGCACCGACCTGGTCGAGCTTTGGAGCGAGGGGAAGCTGCCCATCCGCGCCGTGCTGATGGTGACCCACAACATCGAGGAAGCGGTGCTCATGTGCGACCGCATCCTGATGCTGGCCGGCACGCCCGGCCGGATCGCCGCCGAATTCAAGGTCGACATGCCGCGGCCGCGCAACCGTCTCAGCCCCCATTTCCGCGCTCTCGTCGACGACATCTATGCCAGCATGACCGCGCGCGTCGCCCAGGCGGCGAGCGCCGCCGCGGCCAAGGCCACGACCCAGATCGCGCTGCATATGAGCCGCGTCTCGGCCAACATCCTGTCCGGCCTCATGGAGGCGCTGGCCGCTGAGCCCTATCGCGGCAAGGCCGATCTGCCGCAGATCGCCGGCGAGCTCCAGCTCGAGGTGGACGAACTTCTGCCCATCGCCGAGGCCTTGCAGCTTCTGGCCTTCGCCGAGCTGGCCCAGGGCGACATCAAGCTGACCGATTCGGGGCGGCAATTCGTCGAGTCCGACCTTGAGACGAGGAAGCGCCTGTTCGCCGACCACTTGCGCCGCTATGTGCCGCTGGCGGCCCACATCCGCCGGGTGCTGGACGAGCGGCCCGGCCACCGGGCGCCCCGTGTGCGCTTCGAGACCGAGCTCGAGGACCAGCTGAGCGAAGAAGACGCCCAGGAAACCCTGCAGACCGCCATCTCCTGGGGCCGCTTCGCCGAACTCTTCTCCTACGACGACCAGGCCGAAGTGTTCAGCCTCGACAATCCGACCTGATTCCCCTCTCCGCGCGAAGCGCGGAGAGGGGGG
>Ga0265313_10003538_pt1 | contig 12593 bp, 3 predicted proteins | sample 4123metaG_FD_203122 | JGI IMG/M metagenome (GOLD analysis project Ga0265313, IMG submission 203122) | Rhizosphere microbial communities from Carex aquatilis grown in University of Washington, Seatle, WA, United States - 4-1-23 metaG | ecosystem: Host-associated > Plants > Roots > Rhizosphere >...
CACAGACGGTGCTGCCAGTGGCGGGCGCCCCGCTGCTGCCCGCGCCGCAGCAGATCGCGCGGGGCGACGCCGCCTACTACCGGCCCATCATCGGGGGCTCGCAGCTGATGCCGGCGCCGATGCTGGGTTCACCGAACGCCGCGACCCTGGGCTGCATCGTGACGGAGACCGACGACTCGGACACCGCCTACGCGCTGACCTGCTACGACAGCCTCACGGCGAACGGGACCATCCCGCCCATCCCTGCCACGGAGCTGGGGCAGCCGGACAATCACAGCAGCATCAGCGGCTGTTGCTCGAACACGATCGCGCATTTCACCACGGGTGGTCCCGACAAGGGCGCGCCGGCCGTGGCGCTGGTGAAGCTGAAGGACGATCAGAAGTGGCTGCCCGAGCTCCTGCGCATCGGCGTCATCCCCGAGCAGATCCCGCCGCTGTCGACGATGAGCAGCGTCCGCAAGCACGGCGCGGAGACGCGACTGACGGGGGGACAGGTCATCGCCATCGGCGGCCTGTTCGGAACCCTGCCCAGCGGCGTGCGCGGCGACGCGATCGTCATCAAGCCCAATCCGAATCCGAAGCAGCCGAACGGCGACCTCTGTTTCTCGCAGCGGGGCGATCGGGGCGCCGTCGTGGTCAACGACTTCAACCAGGTTCTGGGGATGCTGTACGACGAGCTCGACATCCCGGATGCCCAGGGACACCACCTGGTCCACGGCATCGCCGTGCCCATCCAGACCGTGCTCGACGCCTTGAAGGACGGAGCCGGCGTCGAGGTCACGCTGGCGGGCGCCAACGAGGTCGGGCAGGTGAAGACGACCCGCGCCAGGACGGCGCTGCCGGAAGCGCTGGTGGCGCCGGCCGCCATCCCGGGGCCGGTGGCCAGCGAAGGATGGCTGGCCGGCGCGCGTGACACCGGGGCGGGGCGCTGGCTGGCGGCGGCCTGGGCCACCCACCAGGCCGAGCTCCGCGGTCTGATCGCTTCCAACCGGAAGGTGGCGGCGAGCTGGCATCGCAGCGGCGGGCCCGCGCTGCTGCAAGCGCTGTCGCGCGTGTTCCGCACCGCCTCGGCGCGCTTCCCGGCGCTGGTCAACGGCACGCCGACGGCCCGGTGCATCGACTGGCTGGCCCGGGCGTTCTCCCGCTACGGCAGTCAGCCGCTGGTTCGCGACCTGACGCTGTTCCGTTCCTTCCTGCCGCCGGTCGAAGGATTGTCGGGGCACGAGCTGCTGGCGACGGTCGACACGGCCTTCCTGCGTCTGCGCGCGGAGGCGACCCGATGAGCGACCAGCCTGGCACGCTGGAGAAGCTGGCCATCCTGCTGGGCAGCATCCTGGCGCGGGCCGGCGCGCGCCTGTCCGACGACGAGCTGTCGGACACGCTGGCCACGCTGGGGATCGTGTTCCCGCCGGCGTTGCTGCAGCTTCCCGCCGTCACCACGGCGCGAAGCGCGCTGGTCACGGCCGCCGGCGAGCTGCCGAACGCGATCCAGCAGCTGATCGCCGCCGCCGGCAGCGGTGACGTGACGGCGATCGTCCAGCAAGGGGAGAAGCTGCGCACCGATGCGCTGGGCCTGATCACCGCGTTCGCGACGCTGCCCGCCGCCATCGACAGCGGGCGCGCCGCGTTCCCACAGATCGCCGACGCCGCCTTTCACGACTTCGTGGACGGCTTTCCGCGCAAGCTGGTCGACCTGCTGACCGCCGACGCCCTGGACGTGGTGCCGGGGGTGGGCGCGACGCTGACGTTGCTGGGCCTGATCGATCGGACGCGACCGTACGAGACGTCGAACCCCGACCTGGCGCACCTCGAGCGATGCACCATCCGCTACGACCGCATCACGCAGCTCCTCGATGCGCCGGTCGATTATCTGACGGCGCTGTACGACTGGGGCAGCCCGCAGTTCGACGGCACCGCGCTGCTGCCCGCGTTGTACGAGCTGCTGGCGCACCTGGACCTGCCCACCGCGTATCACCCGCCCAGCGAATCGAACCGCGCCTTGCTGGAGGCGTACGTCGTCGACGTCACGCCGACGACGAGCGGCAGCCCGCCAGGCCTGGATTTCACGATCCAGGCGCCCTTCGGCGACGAGATCGACCAGACGCTCCCGCTGGGAACCGGGGGCTGGACGGGGCGCTTCACCGCCAGCGGCGCCTTCTCGACCAGCGTGACGCTCACGCTACGCCCGCCGCTCGACATCTCGGTCGGCGCGGCCGCTGCGCTGGAGGCGAAGGCGCAGGCGGCGCTGGTACGTGACACCGGCACGCCGCTGATCCTCATCGGCTCGGCGGGCGGCAGCCGCATGGAGGTGAAGACGATCTCCCTCGGCCTGGGCGCCGCGTTCAGCACGGGGGCGGGCGCGGGCGGCAGCGCGCCCGCCTTGACCGGCGCCATCAAGGGCGGACAGGTCGTCATCGACGGCTCGCAAGGGGACGGCTTCATCAGCCTGCTGCTCGGTGGCAAGAAGATTCAAGCGGCGTTCGACGTCGCGTTCACCTACAGCGTGGCGACGGGCCTGACGTTCGACGGCAGCTCGGGCTTGACCATCGTGCTGCCGGCCTCGATCGACTTCGGGCCGTTCACGCTGACGAATCTGTCGCTGCTGGCGACGCTGGGGGATGGCCTGGCGCTGGAGGTGTCGACCGCGATCTCGGCGGCGCTGGGCCCGGTCGCGGTCAGCCTGTCGCGGCTGGGCTTCGTGGCCACGCTGTCGTTTCCCAGCGGGGGCGGCAACCTGGGGCCCGCCGCGCTGGAGCTCGCCTTCAAGCCGCCGAACGGCCTGGGCGTCAGCGTCGACATCGGCGCGGTGACGGGGGGCGGCTTCCTGGACTACGACCCGGCCAGCGGCCGCTACGCCGGCGCGGTGGCGCTGTCGGTGTTCGGCGTTCAAGTGTGCGCCATCGGCCTGCTGGACACGAAGCTCCCCAACGGCGAACACGGCTACTCGTTCCTGATCCTGGTCACCGTCCAGTTCTCGCCCATCGAGCTGGGCTTCGGCGTCACGCTGAACGGCGTGGGCGGTCTGTGCGGCATCAACCGCGACTTCGTCACCGACGCCCTGCAGGCGGCGCTGCGCGCGCACAACCTGGACCACGTCCTGTTCCCCGCCGACCCGATCAAGAACGCGCCCGCCATCCTCAGCGACCTGGCGACGATCTTCCCGCCGCGCAGCGGTCACTCGGTCTTCGCGCCCATGTTCAAGCTGGGCTGGGGCGGCGACCTGCAGCTGGTCACCGCCGAGCTGGGCGTGGTCCTGGCGTTCCCCGCGCCCATCGTGATCGCCATCCTGGGCACCATGCAGGTGCTGCTGCCGCGACCCGAGGTGAAGATCGTCGTCCTGAACCTGGACGTGCTGGGGATCATCGACCCGGGCCAGAAGCGGCTGTCGATCGATGCGACCCTGCGCGACTCGCGCATCGCCTCGTTCACGGTCAGCGGCGACCTGGCGATGCGGCTCAACTGGGGGAGCGGCGGCGGCGGGGCCCTGGCCATCGGCGGATTCAATCCGCACTTTCAACCGCCACCCGAGTTTCCGACCTTGCAGCGGGTGTCGATCGCGATGTCCTCCAGCGCGGCCTTCCGCCTCACGGCGCAGTGTTACCTGGCGATCACGTCCAATACCTTCCAGATCGGCGCGCTCTGCGAGCTGTACGCGTCGTCGGGCTCGTTCAACATCTACGGCTGGCTGGGGTTCGATGCCCTGTTCGCGCGCCACCCGTTCCGCTTCGTCGCCGACGTGACGGCCGGCTTCGCGCTGCGCAAGGGAACGACGACCTTGATGGGCATCGGGTTCCAGGGTGAGCTGTCGGGCACCTCGCCCTGGCACGCCAAGGGCGAGGCGCACATCTCGCTGTGGTTCTTCGACGTGGGCGTCTCGTTCGAGCACGTCTGGGGCGACGACGCGTCGGACGGCGACCTGCCGCCGATCGACGCCTGGCCACCGCTGCGCGACGCCATCTCGGACCCGCGCAACTGGTCGGCCGCCTTGCCGGCGAGCGTGCCGGCCGCGGTCGCCTTCGTGACGCCGGCGGCCGGCCCCTCGGGGACACCGCCGATCTTGATCGAACCGAGCGGCGTGCTGACCCTTCGCGAGCGCGTGTTGCCGCTCAACCAGACCCTGGCCCGCTTCGGCGACGCCGTCCCCGGACCGCAGAACATCTTCACGTTGCAGTCGGTCGCGTTGCACGGCGACGGGATGCCGTTCACGGTGGTGCGCGATCAGTTCGCGCCTGCCCAGTTCGAAGCTCTCTCGGATCAGGACAAGCTGTCGCGCCCTTCGTTCGAGGACCGCGACGCCGGATTCTCCGTGGGTGCCGACGAGATCGCCTTCGGGCGACAGTTCGGTGTCGACGTCGAGTTCAACGACATCTACGTCGACGATCACGGCCCGCGCCCTGCCCTGGTGAAGTACCAGCTGGCGCTGGACGCGCAGCTTCGGTGGAGCGGCAGCAGCGGCGCGGCACGGTCGCCCCTGGTCACGGCCAGCGCCGGGAGATACACCGTCCTTGGCGCCCCGCCGCTGGTGTCGCTGGACCCGGAGACGTTCGTGGTGGCGACTGTCTCCGATCTGCAGGCGCGCGCCGACGTCACCCCGCCGGTGACGAAAGGCGAGGCCTTTCTGGCGCTGGCGGCGCACCTGGCCCTCTACCCCGGCGATCGGGATAAGCTGCAGGTCGTCCCCGCGCACGAGGTGGCATCATGAGCAACGGGTTGGGCAGCTACGCGTTCCTGCCCTGGTTGCGCAGAGGGATCTCGACCCACATCACCCAGCACGAGGGCGACCCGATCTCGGGGCGCGCCGAGCTGCAGGTGACGGTCGGCATCGCCGGTGGCCCGGAGTCGGCGCCGCTGAACGTGACGCTGTCGTTCCTGGGTCCGGGCGACGTGCGCAGCTTCGACGCCCGGGCCATCAGCCGCCACTGGCCGCGCCCGGACGTCCCCGAGGTTCCCCCGAACTACTTTCCGCTGCTCGAGCTGGCGCCCGCCGATCTGGCCTGGCGCTACACGCCCGCCACCGCGAATGAGCAGGATCGCCTGCGCCCATGGCTGGCGCTGATCGTCCTGCACGAGGACGAGATCGCGTCGATCCAGCCGCCCACGAACACACGTCCGCACGCGCTGCTGCGCACCCAGGCAGGCGCACCGCTTCCCCCCCATGATCAGCTCTGGGCCTGGGCCCATGTGCACGTCGACGGCGGCGATGAGCTCGACGCACCGACCCTGCGGGGCCTGCTCGACGACGGCTGGCACCGGGTCGTCGCCCGCCTGCTGTGCCCGCGCCGGCTCGACCCCCGCACGACCTACACGGCGTTCCTGGTCCCCACGTTCGAGGCCACCCGTTGCGCCGTGCTGGGCGTACCGGCCGATGCGACCATGGATGCCGCCACGCCGGCGTGGGGGAACGACGGGGCCGCGGTGGACCTGCCGATCTTCTATCGCTGGAGCTTCCAGACGGGAGACGCGGGCGACTTCGCGTCGCTGGCGGCGCGCATCGTCCCGCGCGATCTGCCGCCCACCGCGGGGACGCGTCCCCTCGACGAATCGTCGCCGGGCATGGGGCTGCCCGCGGCGGCCTCCGTACCGCTGGCCGTCGAGAGCGCGCTGGCGGCGCTGGATGCGGCGTCGACTCCGTGGGCGGATTCCGAGCGACAGACCTGGACCACGGCTCTGGCGGCGCTGCTGAACCTGCCGGAGCAGCGGCTGCAGCAGGCGGGCGCGCCGCGCACGCTCGCGCCGCCGCTTTACGGCCGATGGTACGCGGCCAGCGGAACGCTCGAGCCCGCCGGTACGCCGGCCTGGTTCGAAGAGCTGAACGCCGACCCGCGCCTGCGGACCGCCAGCGCGCTCGGCTGGTCGGTCGTGCAGCGGAATCAGCCGCAGTTGCTGGCAGGGGCCTGGGCGCAGGTGCAGAGCGTTCGAGACGCCAACGCCCGGCTCCGTCAGGCGCAGCTGGCGCGCGAGGCGGCCACGCAGCTGTACCTGCGCAGCATCGTCGGGAGGAGTCAGCTGTCGCTGATGCTGCTGACCCGTCCCTTGCACGGGCGCGTGTTGCTGACTGCTTCGGCGTCGCAACCGGCAGCCGTCACCGTGCAGGCTGTCGTGCGCAGCAGCCCGCTGCGCGCCGGCGTGTTGCATCCGACGTACGTCAGGTTGGCGCGGCCGCTTGGCCCCGTGGGCGTCCGCCAGGGACGGGCGCTGGATCCGGCGACCACGCTGGTGACGCGGGTCAACACCGGAGAGCTGACGATCGCGCCCACACCAGCCACGCCGGGGGCGATGGTGACGCCTGCCCGCGCGGCGGCGGCGATCGCGCCTATCTGGCTCACCTCCGAGGTCGTGAAGGTCGTGGTCACGTCGCCCGTGCTCACGCACCCGGTTCATCCCGTCGACACCTCCGGTGTGGTGACGACCACGCACAGCCCCGAGCGTCTGGCCACCACGCCCGTGATCGCAAGACCGGGCCCGGCCTCGCCGGTGGGCCCGCCCACACCGGCAGGCCCCGTGACGACGACGCCGGCGGCCGAAGCGGCCGCGGCGCGGGTGGCGGCGCTGACCGATGCGACCTGGGCGTCGTGGCCGCGCTCCGTTGCCCTGCCCACGAAGTCGGAGCTGTCACAATTCCTGTCACAGGTGCAAGCGGCGCAAGGTAGCTCGCCGGCCGCCTTGCAGGACGAGCTGCAGCGGCGCATGGCCCTGCGCGACGCCACCTTCAGCGCCACCCAGATCCAGGCGGCGCCGGCGCGGCCCGGCTTCGTCGCACGCGAGCTGCAGGCGGACGGCACGCTTCCCGCGGCGCCGGTGTCGGCCGCGGCCGAGGACACGCGCTTTCGTACGGCGGTCAGCGGGGTGTTCGGCGCGTTTGGAGATCTGAACGCCGCGCCCGCCGCGGGCGACACGCTGACGTCCGTCGATCTGCCGGCGACGGCCGCCGCGCTGTCGGGCGCCATCGATCCCCGGCTGACCATCGGCGCCACGTTCACACAGGGCCTGCACGTGACCGGCGCCTGGAATCCCCCCGACCCGCTCGAACCGGTGATGGCGGCGCCGGCCTTTCCGCAGCCGCTCTACAAGCCGCTCTTCGACCTGTCGCCGGACTGGATCCTCACCGGGTTCGACGCCTTGCCGCAGGACTCGGTCACGCTGGCGCGGGTCAACGAGCGGTTCATCGAGGCGTTCATGACGGGCGCGAACGACGAGCTGGGCCGAACGCTGCTGTTCAACGAATACCCCACCGATCAGCGAGGCACATACTTCCGTCAGTTCTGGGACGTGTCGGGCGTGGGAGAGCCGGCCCCGGACATCAATCGGATCGCGGAGTGGCCCAGGACCGCCGCGCTCGGCGCGAATTCGAGCCGCCCCAACCCCAACGCGCTGGTGCTGCTGGTCCGGGCCGAGCTGCTGCGGCGCTATCCGAACCTGGTCGTCTATGCGATCGAGGCGCAGTGGAACGCCGACGGCTCCCGCAGCGTGCCGGCGACGAATCCGAACGAGCGGTCACCGGACTTTCTGGGAACGCTGGGCAGCGGCGCCGCGTTCTGGGGATTCTCGCTGACCACCGCCGAGGCGCGCGGGGCCTCCTCGCAGGCGGCGGGGGCGGCGGGCTGGTACCTGGCGCTGCAAGAGCATCCGTCCGAGCCGCGCTTCGGCCTGGAACCGCCGGCCGCGACCTTCGCGACGACGCCCCAGTCGTCCGCGAAGCTGGCGTGGTCGGATCTGGCGGCCGACGCGGTGACGCTCGGTGCCAGCAGCTACATCAATCTCGGCGCATCGCTGCCCAACCTGACCGCTGTCACCGATGCGGGCGGGGCGGCGTGGCACGTCTCCGACGGCGCCCGCGCCTCGGATCTGGCGCGCCTCACGTACCGCGAACCGGCGCGCATCCTGATTCATGCCTCCCGCATGATCCCGGCGGACGTCCCATGAGAACCCTTCACCCCACCGATCGCTCCGCGCTCGTCAAGGCGCGCGCGCAGCTTGCCGCCGCTCGCACGGCCCGCCTCACCGCGCAGGCGGGCGCGGCGGCGAAGGCCGCCACGCTGGCGACCCTGGCTCGCACGGCATCGCCCACGGATCCCAAGCTGGCCGCTGCCCAGCAGGACGCGGCAGCCCAGGCGAAGGCCGCCAGCGCCGCCCGTCAGAAGGAAGCGGCAGCGCTCGCTGCGGTTGTCGCGGCGGTGAATGCCTGGTTGCCGCCCGATCCAGGGGCAGACCTGCTGCGCCTCTCGGCCGGGTATCCCATCGTGCTGTTGCCGGTCCGCCTCGAGACGCGCTTCGCGCCAGAGCGCTCCGAGCTGCTGGTCCGCATCTACCCCGACGAGATCTCCGCCGATGGGCACGAGGTCGAGCTAGCGACCGACGAGCGCGCCGCCGGCCAGGCCTACTGGACGGCCTCCCAGACGGCCGGTGGCGAACAGCTCGATGGCTGGCGAACGTTGCTGGCGAGCTATCCCGCGCCGCGCGCCGCCTGGATCGTCCGCGTCACCGATCCGAAAGTGACGGCGGCAGCAGCTCCCGACAAGCCGCCAGGCTGGAGCCGCGCCGTCGAAGCACGGCTGCTTCCCGATCGCTTCGTCGTCACGGCGACCCGCGGCACCACGATCAAGCGCGCGGTCGGCACGGCCATCGTCGAACCATTGGCGATGTCCATCTCGCCCGACGCGGACGACGCCGACCTCGCGCCGTTCAGCCCCGATGGGACCCTGGTGCTGGACGATGCCGTGAAGTGGACGGTGGACTTCGACGCGGCGGTGGCGGCGGGCATGGGCATCCGGCTGCCCCTCGACGCCGACGATCTGCGGGCCGGCTTCGATCGCTTGACCGTCCTCGGGGTGAAGACGTCGCTCGACGCCCCCTCCAGCGCCGCGGGTCTGGGCGCGCTGTTCGACGCGCATCACTACAAGAGCGGCCTGGCGTTCGTGAAGCAGGGGACGCCCACCAACAACCTGGCCGGCAGTCCGCCCGCGTATCCGCCCCCGGATGACAACGGCGCGCGCAGCTTCGCCGTCGAGCGAGGCGCAGCGCTGGACACGGCCACGGACGGCGCGGCGGCGGCGGTCACCGCGGCGTTCGCTCTTCCGGCGGGTGTCTTCACCCACGTCGACGGGGCCGAGCTGCGCGAGACGACGCCGGCAGGCAGCATGAATCGCGTGCTGTTTTCGGCGACGCTGGGCTACTACCTGGATCAGATGCTGGCGCCGCTGGTCGGGCGCGCCACGGTGGACGCGATCGGACGGCACTTCGCGCAGTGGGTGCTCCCGCGGGGCAGCGTCCCCGCGATCCGGATCGGGCGCGCGCCCTACGGGATCTTGCCGGTCACGTCCCTCGCCCGCTGGCAACATGCCGACAAGACGTCGCCGTTCGTGCCGCGTCTGGTGACGTTGTTGCAGCAGCTGCGTGCGACCTGGCTGGCGGCGGCGGCCCAGGCGCCCCGCATCGGCCGCACCGCCGACGCCGATCAGGACCTCCTCGACGTCTTGTCGATGGACGCCAGCGCCCGGCAGGTGCGCGTGCGCCGCGTTCTCGGCGACACCGTGTACTTGAATCTGACGCAGCTCTTCAACTGGCCGGCTGCCGCGTGGCAGACCGCGCACGCCACCACGGGACGCGCGGCGCTGACCTCGCTGGGCCTCGATCCGACGGTGCGACCGCGGGTGGTCGGCCTGAACTACGCCGACAACTCCTGGAGCTATCACGGCCCGCTGGTGGACATCGTTCCGTCGTCGGAGACGGCGACGCTTCAGCAGGACTACATCACCTGGATCAAGGGTGCGGCCGTCGCGGCGCTGCGAAGCGAGGCGGTGCCCGCCGCGTGGTCGTCCGACGTGAAGCGGGTGCTGCTGTACCGGTTCCTGCGCCACAGCGCGCTGGCCGACTACCACTGGTGGGCCGGGCAGCTGCTGGCCCAGTTCGCCGCCCCAGGCGCCAGCACCGTGCAAGCCGCCTGGAGCGAGCCCGAGCTGGTCGGCGTCGTCCCGGGAACCGAGGCGCGCGCGACACCGTGGCAGCGCCTGGATGCGCACGTCCAGCTCCCGAACGCCGGTGTGGTCGCCATCTCGACTTTGCTCGATGGCGACGACGAGCAACTCCGCGCGCTGACGGGCGTGGGTGACTTTCGCGACGCGCTGGCGACGCTGGCGCCGCTGGCGACCGCCGAGCTGGAGCGACTGTTCACCGAGTCACTGGACGCCGCCTCGCACCGCCTCGACGCCTGGATCACCTCGCTGGCGAGCCGCCGGCTGGCAGAGCTGCATACGGCGCAGGCCGCGGCGCCGGGGTGCTTCGTCGGCGCGTACGGCTGGGTCGAGGAGCTACGTCCCGCGGTCGCCTCCCCGGTGACGCTGCCCGACGGGTCCGTCGGGCGCACCACGCCGGGCGGATACATTCAGGCCCCTTCGATGGCGCACGCCATGACGGCGGCCGTCCTGCGCAACGCCTATCTCACGCACGCGGCCTCCGCCTCGTCGCCTTACGCCGTCGATCTCTCGTCGGCGCAGGTGCGCGTGGGGCGCTTCGTGCTCGATAGCGTGCGCAACGGCCAGCCAGCGGGAGCGGTGCTCGGGTACCTGCTGGAACGGGCGCTTCACGAGCGCCAGGTCGAGGTCCTGATCGATCCACTGCGACAGGTCGCGCCGCTGGTCGCCAACAAGGTCGAAGACTCGGGCCAGCCAGCCGACACCGTGGCGGCCCGCAACGTCGTCGACGGGTTGGTGCTGCGGACCAAGTGGAAGGCGAATCAGCTCTTCGATGTCCCCGGTGGGCTCGCGAACCCTCCGCATCGCGACGTGCTGGAACAAGAGCTGACCAGCCTGGACACCGCCATCGACGCGGTCGCCGATCTGCTGCTGGCAGAGTCGGTGCACCAGACGATTCGCGGCAGCACTCCTGCCAGCGCTGCCGGCCTGGACGCCCTGGCCCAGGGGACGCGGCCCCCCGACCCCGACGTGGCCCGCGTGCCCGTCGGCGGCACGACGCTGACGCATCGGCTCGCCTTGGTCCTCCCCGCCACGCCGGTGGCCGCGCCCGGCTGGCCGGCCGCGCCGACGCCGCGTGCCGCCTGCGAGCCGCGCTTCGACGCCTGGATGGCCTCGCGGCTGGGCGATCCGCGGAACGTCCGCTGCCGCGTGCAGTACCCGAACAGCGCCCAGCTCTTGCAGACCGTCACGGTCAGCCTCGATCAGCTCGGCCTGTGCGCGCTCGACGCGGTCGCGCTCGCGCGCGCCGCCGCGGGCGACCCGGCGGCGAGCGAGCTCGATCGACGCGTGCTCGACGCGGCGTTCCCCGGCGGCCTGCCATCCGATGCGGCGGCCGGCGTGTCGTTCTCCATTCTCTACGCGGCCGATCCGAGCTGGAACCGCGCCACTACCCGAACATTCCCAGAGCTGCTCGACCTCGCCAACGCCGCCGTACGGGTCGTAGGCGGCCTGCGCGAGCTGGCGCCGATGGATCTGGTGCCACCCGAGAACGCGTCGCGCGCCGGCGACGCGCAGGTGCAGAGCGCAGAGGCGGCCGTTCGCGTGCAGGCAGCCCAGGCGGCGCTGTCGGCAGCGGCGGCGGCGCTCGCGGCCTCCGTGAGCGCCGTTCCGGACGGCGGCGCACCAACGGTCGCTCAAAGCGGGGCCCTCCAGCAGCAGCTGGCAAGGATTGCCGCCTTCGGCATCGCGGCGGCGTTTCCTTCGTTCGGGGGCCAGCAAGAGGGTGGCGTATCGCCGCTGCCGCTCCTCGATCAGGCGCGCGCCGTGCTGAACGAGGCGAGGCAGCGGCTGAGTCAGGCCGCAGCGGTAGCTGATCCGGCCGCGCAGGCCCAGGCGATCTTTGGCCGCGACTTCACGCTGCTGACTGGCTTCAGCTTTCCCGCCACCAGCGCCGCGGGCGCCGAGCTGACGCAGGCTCTCGCTTACGGTCCCACGATGCTGAGCGGGCGGCCGCACGCGGTCGAGCAGTGGTTGACTCAGGCGAGCCACGTTCGCGAGCCGCTCGGCCGCTTGCGCCTGTTGAACGTCCTCGGTGCCGCGGCCGGCGCGACCCCGGCCGTCTGGCAGCTCGCGCAACTTCCTCATGCGGCCACCGCGTCGTGGGTGGGCCTACCTCCGGCTCCCGGCGAGACGCGCCTCTCCGGCACGATGTCCCTCGCGCTCGCGACGGCGGGCACGGTCACGGGCACCGACACGTGGTACGGCGTCTTTGTGGACGAGTGGGTCGAGACAATTCCGGACGACCGCCAGCACACCGGCATCGCGTTCCGCTACGAAGACACGGGCAACGAGGCGCCGCAGGCGATCCTGGTGGCGGTGCCTCCCACGGACGCACCGTCGTGGGACCTGGATACGCTGGCGGCGATCGTCGACGAGACGCTCGATCTCGCCAAGATTCGCGCCGTCGACCTCGAGACCCTGGATCCCCTCGCGCAGATCCTTCCGACGATCTTCCTGGCGGCCAACGCAGGTGACGACACCATCTCCACGCCGCTCGCCGGGATCCGGGACGCGGTGATCCTGGGAAAGGCGCAGACCTGATGCCATCGATCACCTGGTGGAACCGCGTGGAGCCCAGGCCCCGGACCGACGACGTCACGGGACCGTTGCGCGCGGCGGTGC
>Ga0265313_10003539_pt1 | contig 12590 bp, 15 predicted proteins | sample 4123metaG_FD_203122 | JGI IMG/M metagenome (GOLD analysis project Ga0265313, IMG submission 203122) | Rhizosphere microbial communities from Carex aquatilis grown in University of Washington, Seatle, WA, United States - 4-1-23 metaG | ecosystem: Host-associated > Plants > Roots > Rhizosphere >...
GTCGCGTCAAGTCCAGGCCGCGCACCGGCCAGCCGGCTGGGCTTGACTTGTTGGTGGTGGAGGGGTAGGCAAAGTCCCGTATCGGGGTGTCGCGCGCGGTTGCCGTGCCCCGGAAGCTCGCGGCGATGCCGCTCGGGAAGCCAATTGAACTCAGACGAACACTTGAGGTGATGAAATCGCCCTTTAATTTTCTCCGGAGATCAGCCGACGACCAGAGGATCGCGAACTTCAAGCGATTGAGCTTGTTCCGGCGGCTGACTGCGCGCGAACTGCGGGAGCTGGACGAGTTGTTGCACGCGCGGTCGTACCAGAAGGACGAGGTGATCTTTGATGAAGGGGACACGGGCCTGGGGCTGTTCATCGTCGTCAGCGGCCGGGTGAAGATCGTGTCCAGTCATGAAGCGTTGCAGCGGCTCGCGCCGGAATTTGGCGTGGGAGATTACTTTGGCGAACTGGCATTGTTCGAGGAATCCCAGCGAACGGCCCGGGCGGTGGCCCTGGAGCCGACGCAGGTTTTGGCCCTGTTCCGCACGGAATTTATCTCGCTGCTGGAACGTGACCGGGGTATTGGGGTGAAGATCCTGTTTGAACTTTCGCGAACGGTGGTGCGGCGTTCGCGCAAACTGTTGACCAGCCAGCCGCATTTGCCGACGGTATGAAAAACGAGCCGGAATCAGGCATTTTAACCTGGGGCGTGATCATCGTGGTCACGTGTCTGATCCTCTATTTGTTCGAGCGGGTCCTTTGGCTGGTGGTGCCGGGGCTGCTGGCATTGGTGGGCTACTATTGTCTGCAGCCGTTGGTGCGGGCGCTGGTGCGATCGGGTTTGAAACATCGAACGGCAGGCAGGGTGGTCACCGGGCTCCTGTTCCTGGTGACCTGCCTGGGAGTGATCTTGCTTCTGTCCATGGCCACGACCCGGGCGGCGGGCTGGAAGGCGGTGACGGCCCATTATGTGCAAGGGGGGCTGGATTTTCTGGGAAGGACCGAGGCACAGTTGGAAGCGAAACTGCCGTTGCTGAAACGGTCGGCCTTGGTGCAAAGCACCCCGACCAATCTGAATGCCGCGGCTGAAAATTTTGCGGACAAATACCTGGGCGGGCTGCTGTTGCAGATCGTCTACTGGCTGCCCTCGCTCCTGCTGGTGCCTTATCTGACCTACTTCATGTTGCAGGATGGGAATCGATTCAAGAAACACCTGATCCGCAGTGTGCCCAACGCGTTTTTCGAGAAGACGCTTCTGTTGTTTGACCGCGTGGACCGCAGCCTGCGGAGTTTCCTGATCGGGATGGTGAAGCTGACGTTTTTGGACACGGCCTTCCTGGGAGTGGGCCTCTGGCTTCTGGGGATTTCCCATTCCTTCCTGCTGGGACTGATTGCCGCAGTGCTGGCCTGGGTGCCTTATGCGGGATCGGCGGTCGGGTGTGCGCTCGTGGTCATGGTCGCCGCCACGGACTTCCCCAATGACCTCGCAACCATTTACGGCTGCCTCGTCCTGTTTGTCTGCGTCCGCATCCTGGATGACTTTGTGTTCCTGCCCTTGACCGTGGGCCGGAGCCTGCGTTTTCACCCGGTACTAAGTGTGTCGATGTTATTCTTGGGAGCGACGGTGGCCGGGCTGGCCGGGCTGCTTCTGGTTTTGCCGGTCATGGGTGTGGTGGCGGTCATCATCGAAACTCTCGGCCAGATTCTCACAGACGAGCGGCTTCGGAAGCGCTATCGTCAATCCCGCCAGCTGCAGCGGACGACGGTCGAGGTTGGATAGATACTGGAATCCCGCGTTTGCCATTTTCCCGGTGCGATGACCGTGACGGGCAGCATCCAGGTCAAACGAAACCAGGCAGGGCATCGAAACAACGTCACACACGCTTCCAAGTTGATAACAGGTAACTCCGGGTGTTGCGGACGGAGGATTATGACGGCTGCCTTTTTCGCCGGAACAATCTCCAGACGGAGAACGCCATGGAAGCATATTTTCCCAGCCGACCAATTCCGCTTATCGCCGTGCGGGGTTTGCGCAGGGTTTTGGCCATCAACGTCCCGGCCACTGTGACCAGCGTCACGATCCAGAAGGGCTGACGGCGGGTAAGGCGCAGGATTTCACCCAGCCAGAAATCCGACGATTGAAGCCGTCGCCAGTCGGACACCAGCTGTTGCCGGTTGGCATCGCTTTGTAAAACGAGCCGTTCCTTCTGCAAGCGCAGTTGCGCTAACTCTTTTCTTTGAAACATTTCCGGTCCTTTTTGATTTGTTCCAGTGTGGCGTCAAACGGCCGCCACCGCCGGAGCCGGGAGTTCAGCATCCCAAAAGCCACTGCGGCCATGCCGGCGTAGGCAAGGATGATCAGGGTCAGTACCAGTACCGGATGCGTGTTCCAGAAAACCGCCACAATCACCAGCGTGACCATGAACAGCGCCATCAACGCGCACACCGTTCCCGCAAGCAACAGCAACAGCAGCTCCACCAACCGCAGCCGTTCCTCCCGCCACTCGACCAGAAACAGTTCGACACGGTTTTCCGCCACGTCGCGCAGGGTCTTAAAAATTTGTGTGAGTGTGGACCAGAGGCCACGCTCGGTGTGAGGCGCTTCGTCCATGGCTTTACTTGCGGCCAGCAGGGACGCCCATCAACCGGCCCAGGCCAAACGCCACTCTCGCTGCAATGCCGATCAATTTCGGGTGTTCGCGAATTGTTTTATCTGCGACTTTTACGCCGGCAACGGTCTTTTCTCCAAGCCGATGATAGGTGGCTTTGACCGGGTCAAGCACCGCAGATAATCGACTGCGCAACTCGTTTATGTTTTCACCGGTCGGTCCGGCGGTCGCATGCAACATGGCTTCCGCGTCGCGTATCAACTCCTTAAAGCCGGTTCCGGGTCTTTCCATGTTCGCTTCATTTGCCATAATGGAGTCCGTTCTCTTAAGATTTTTGCCTTCAGCAGACCTGCCCTTATGCAAGTCCCGGCCGTCAGAATACTTCATTTTCATCGGACATGCAGTGATTTTTTTTGCCGAATTGAAAACTTTGTTGGTGAACCGATTAATTGTCCGGTTGGAAGTTGGACACGTCAGAAAGGGACAATTGGTGCGCGAGGGCATATCGATGTGTTTTCGCTGATAAGTTATCCGCTTCTGGCATGGCCAACGTCCAAATCCACCTGCCAACTCCCTCCTGTTTACTGGTGTTTCAGGTTTTCCGCTGGAACACAGATGACTGATAATTATCCATGCTTTTTAGAACGTGCACGTCGACTGCAACCAACCTGCAGCGCCGCTGCAAAACCGTTGCGTTGGGTACGGACATCAGGCAGGCTCGGATGATTAGACTAAAACCACTGAGGCAAGGGGCTGGAATCAAAGGAGGAACCATTATCGTTGTGCATGAGATAATGATTTGCTATTTCCCAGCTCGCGTGTGAAAACCTTACCCCGTTATGCAGTTGGGAAGAGCCTGTTGTTTGGCGCGCTGCTTTTCCTGATCGGGTTTATTTCTCATTCCACAAAGGCTGCCGGCGTGACGATTATCACGCATGGTTACGAGGCTGACAGTTCATTTCCGACATGGATCGCTGCCATGGCCGACCGGTTGCCAACTTATTTTAATTACCGCCATCCAAATCTGAATTCGAATTTTACGACTTATACCCTGACCCTTTCGTACAACGGTAGCAGTTATCTCTTTTCATCAAGTCGCACCAACGGCGCGCCGCCTTCAGCCACTGAATCCGGTGAAATCATTGTCGAACTGGACTGGAGTTCCTTGTCGGGAGACCTGTTTGATTCATATGCCAGCACTTATAATGTTGGCTGGGCGGTTAGCCAAGTATTGATGCTAACGAACGCGATACCCGAGCTCAATGGCCATGCTTTGACCGAATTCCCAATTCATTTAATTGGGCATAGTCGCGGTGGCTCCTTAATGTCTCAAATCAGTCATGTGCTCGGGACTAATGGCGTTTGGGTTGACCATTTGACAACCCTTGATCCCTATCCAATAAACAATGATGGCAATGAAGATTTCCCAGCAACTGTTGTGGATGCACCCGCCAACGAAACGTATATCAATGTTTTGTTTGCTGATAACTATTGGCAAGATCTCGGGCTCGGCGCGTATTTGGGTGATCCCGATGGAGAATCAGTTTCCGGTGCTTATGTTCGCCAACTCTATAATCTTTCAGGAGGTTATTGGAATGTATCATCACTCGATGCTCCCGATCATTCGAACGTGCATCTTTGGTATCATGGGACAATCGATCTGAACGTTCCGACGAGTGATGGCAGTGCGTCCATTACCAGCGTGGAGCGGACAAAATGGTGGGTGAATCATGAACAAGCAGGGACAAATGCCGGATTTGAATATAGCCTGATCGGCGGCGGTAATCGCATCAGCACGGATGAACCCGTTGGCCAGGGGTTTCCCGCCATCGTTGACGGCTACAATCAGAGCTGGGATTTGGGAGCTGGAATTTTGAATCCAAATCGCACCGCTTTGCCATCCAACAACGGCACATGGCCCAACATCATCAAATTCAATGTCAACGGGACGAACGAAGTTGTGGCGGGAAATTTGATTTCCACATCCCTGTATTATCAATACGCCGGTGCATCCAATTTGACGCTTCAAATTTACTACGACAATGATTTCAATCCATATAACTCAAACAGCGTGTTGGTTGCCCAACTACAGCCATCAGGCACAGGCTCAGGGTCTGTGTTTTATTATTCAGATCTTAATTTGACCACCACGAATGTTCCGCCGGGTGTTTATGCCATATACGGAAAAATTTCGGACGGCGTGCATACCCGTTATCTTTACACGCCTGAAGTGGTTGAAATTGTTTCCATCCAGCAGCCGCCAGTTTTGGGGATCTTAAAATCGAATGGCACTCAATTTGTCATCAGCATCAATGGCGTTTCCGGTCAGACTAATGTGCTTCAAACTTCGACTGACTTGCAAAACTGGCTGCCGCTGGCAACGAATACTTTGACACCAGATACTTGGAATTACACGAACAACGCGGCAAGCAACGTCAGCGAGCAATTTTATCGCGCAGTGATAATCCCGTGATCTTATGCTGGTCAAGGGCCAGATTATCGCCAGCCGCCGTGGACCCAGATATGCCGGCCGCCACGATAGGCATAATGTGGCCGCAACCATACTGCGCCGGAATGCGGAGGTCTTCCCCAGTAGCCACGATGCCAGGCCCATCCGGCTGGTCCCCAACCCCAGAAGCCGCCGATCCAGATGAAATCCGGCGCCGGAGCCACGCCCACGACAACATCGACTTGGTCTGGCGGCGGTGGACCTGTCACTTCCAATTCTGTGGACACGGTTGCTGCTGGCGGCGGCCCGTTACGGTAAACGGTTCGTTCACGGATGACACACCCCGTCAGCAGGAAAGAGGCGCCGACGATTAACCAAACTGGCTTCAATAGTTTTTTATTCATATTGTTCATTCGATGCGTGGATCGACTGTTTATTTACACTGATTTTCGCGTTCGCCTGTGCGATTCACCGCATCTCCACTGAGCTAGACGTGGACAGTTTCGTATTGTTACAACCGATCTGCAATAGTTTCCTCCACAAGCGCCTCAGATAGACTCTGACCTTCGAGCCGGGTGATCTCCGGCATTTTTTCCGGACTAGTTGAATGCTGGCTGGTGTTCCGAAAGCATAGAAAGTCGTGTTTTGCAAACGTGGTCACTGGCACCCGTGGCTGTCTAAGGCGTGGTACGTAAGCTTCGATAACCCCTTGTGATTGCGGATAGGTAATAACGATGGTCGCTTCATCTTCCACTTTGGTATAGATTTCTGGTTTGATGTGTTGGGCAACGGCAAATACAGAAGCAGGACGTTGGCCGTTCATGAACCATGTAACCAAGTTGGCTCCGTAACAGCCGAAATCCGTAAGCGCGCCACCCCCATTAAGGACTGGATCCGTCAACCAATCCAAAAAAGTGTCTGAGCAACCGGCTTCCTTGGGCCCCTGATCTCCTGCGGTGACGATGATCTTCCGCATATCGCTGATGGCGTGCCGGTCGTGGGTAATCGCATACGCCGTTTGAACACTCGAATACCAGGACGTCTCGTAATCCACGATAATTTGAATCCCGCTTTTGTTTGCGGCAGCAGCAATGCCTAACGCGTCTTCCATATTAACAGCCAGGGGTTTTTCCAACATAACGTCGATTTTATGAGAAGCGCAGGTCTCTACCACCCGACGGTGTTCGAACGTGCTGGTAAAAACCACCGCAGCTTGGACGTTGGTTTTGGCCACCAAATCTTCAAGACTTGAGTCAAAAAAATTGGTGCTCAAATTAAAAAGCCGCGCATAACGGGTAACCAATATTTGATTTGATTCCACAATGCCAACTAACTGAACATCGTGATCGTGACGTACCCGGGAAATAAAATCACCCACGGCATCGTGGCCCAGGCCGATGATCACAAGATTTATGGGAGGCTTGGGTCCATCCGCCCGGACCGGACCGACGACAACCACCCAAAGCAAAATGATGCCAACGAGTTCCCTCATAATTTAGTGGAGCATCTCATTTTAATTTCCCATTCTCAACCACGGATCGCTTCCGGTCGACTCATCTTTTGAGCGACTACAGATCGTAGGATCAAGATCAGGTTTATGATAATTTTTGGCTCTCGTTTTGTCCATCTCCGGTGAAGGAAAAGCATGGGCGCCAGGAACAGGATGGACTGTTTTGCGTTGGAAACCGTTCCCTGCCCTGTAAGCCGGGCTATTACCGCTTCAGATTACAGCAGCAAGTTGCGCCGGGGTGGAAAACCCGCTTGCACTACGCTTATTGATTTGCCGGCTTGGACGTTGGAAATGTCAAAACCGCACAAAATCATCGCGGCTTTACACACCTGTGTCAAAATGGTGCGCGCGGCGGGGGTCGAACCCACAACCTTCGGCTCCGGAGGCCGACGCTCTATCCAATTGAGCTACGCGCGCGAGGCAACGCCCAAAATACCGGCACAGACGGCATTGCTCAAATGGAATCTGCGCCGATTTCCGACACGACACCGCCGGCCGGGGGCCGGTTCACCGTTCGGGTTGCGCCGGCTGCAGGAAGTGCTGGTTCTGCTGCTGCATCTGTTCAAAGCGTGCCTCCTGTTCCGGCGTCAGGATGGCGGAAATTTGCGTTTCGGCGTTGGTGAGCACGACGACCATCTGCGGGCGATATTGCTGTCGCAAATCCCGCAACTGGACACGCGCGTCGGTCAGGATCCGATGCACCTGCACCCGCTGGCGCGGGTCGAGGTGGAGCTGCCAGCGCAGATTGCGCTCCAGCAGCAACTGAAAGTTCTCCGGCCGTTGAATGGCCGTATTCATCCAGTGACGGATGACGAGGCGCGTGCCGACCACGCCGGCCGCCGCGCCGGCCAGAAAGACCAGCGTCACGAGTGCCAATAATTTGAAGGTCTTCATAATCAAAGTCCGGTCGGCGTCAAAAGCCATTGCGCGGAAAGCTGCGACACACCGTCGCTCAAGCTTGGAACGCCCGCTGCCGTCAGCCCGTAATCCAGCGCCACGCACAATACGATGAACGTTGACGACGCGAGCGCCAGGCGCGGAAACCATGAATTCAGCTGGTCAAATCCCGAAAGGGTCTGCGGCGCGCGGGCGGGTGGCTCGCCTCGAAGGGCGCGCAATACGTCCGTGGCAAAATCCGCCGGTGGCGCGGGCGCGGCTTGCTTTTGCGCCAACGTAAACAGTTGTTTCAATTTCCGGTCATTCATAACTTTTCGTTCGCAAGCTTTTCCAGCGCCTGCCGCAGTTTTGAGCGGGCCCGCATGGCCCGTACGCGCACGGCCACGCCGGAGGCGCCCATCGCCACGGCAATTTCCTTCACGCTGCGGCCTTCCAGTTCCTGCATCGTGATGACCATGCGGTCGGCGGGCGACAACTCGCGCATCGCCAGCTCGAGCAGTTCCGCCGCGCTGCGCACGTCCAGCTCGTTCTTCTCATCGTCACTGCGCAGCCAGTCCAACGCGTCGTCGCCGAGTTCCGGCAGGCCGATTTCATTCTGCCGCCGTTTTTCTTTTCTCAAGTGGTCCAGCGCCACCCGCGCGGCGATGCGGGCAAGCCAGTGTTCAAAGGGCGCGCGGCCGTCAAATTGCCCCAGCGCGCGCCACGCCTTGAGAAAAGTTTCCTGCGCGAGGTCTTCGACTTTTTGGGCATCGCGTTCATATCGGTGCAATATGGCAAACACGCGCGACTGATGCCGTCGGACGAGCTCGGCGAAATCGTCGGTGGCGCCGCCAAGGATGCGCTCAAGCAATTCGGCATCGTCACCCGTGGTTTCGGTGGAGTTCAAGTTTTTGCCTGCCGGTGGTTCGCATCCATGCTCGCGGCTCTCCGCCGCTCCGGACAGGCTGGAACCCGGACTCCAGCCGTGAAATCATTGCACCGGTGCCTCCGCCGCGTGGGTGATGGCCCGGTCCGTAAAATTGTCGGCACGCTGCCGGAACTCGCTGATTTGCTGACGTTGTTCATTGGTCAGGACGGGCGCAATCTTGCCGTAAATTTTCATCCGTTCAACCGCCAAATCGGCCTCCATGGCAGCGACTTGGGCCGACGCGGCGCGCACGGAGGTCTCGTTGGCGTCGCCGGCCTGAATGGCGGCGCGCAGATTGGCTCGCGCGGCGTGCAACTGGCCGAGCAACGTGGTCCGTGTGCCTTTCTCCGCGCGCAAAATGGTTTTGATCTGCGCCTTTTGATCAGCGGTCAGATTCAAGCTTTGGGCGAGTTGCTGCAAAAATCTTCCGTGCGCGGGCGGGGCGGTGTCGGCCGCCAGCGAAGGGGTCGTGAGCCAGCCACCGAGGTTGAGCGCGGCGGCCAGGGTAAGGGAAAGCCATTTATGCGTTGTCATACTGAGTTTAATACGGAAATGGCGCCGTAAATGTTACAGCCAAAACGAAGAGGGACGGCTGGTGCCGCCCCTCGGTCGATGTGTGTTCCGGCCCCTCAATAGGTTACAACCCACGCAATACGTTTGGGCCAACCCGGGGACGGGGAAGCGCACCCGTCGAACCGTCCGCATACGTTCGTATCCAGCGATACGATCTCCAAGTAAACTGATAGTATCTATAAATTACTCTTGACAGCCTGGCAATTTTTGGATATCACTCCGCCTGAGTCGGACGTTTCGTTCCTGCCCGATTGGTTTCCGGTACCGGGGGCGGTGATACCAATGGCGGGAGGTTTTTTGCGTTTGATTAACCCAGTTGTTCCCACAGAAGGAAAATCATGAAAACTAAAATTGGCATCTTGACCCTTGTGTTGCTGTGCAGTTTTAACCGGTTGGATTCCGCTTTTGCCCAAGGCACGGCGTTCACCTATCAAGGCCAGTTGCTTGCCACCAATGGGCCGGCCCACGGTCTCTATGACCTGACCTTCGCACTTTACAATGCCGGCAGTGGCGGCAGCCAGTTTGGCAGCACCGTCCAGACCAATGGCGTCTTTGTCACCAACGGTTTGTTTGTGGTCACGGTGGATTTCGGCGCGGGGCTTTTCAATGGCACGCCATATTGGTTGCAGATCGGCGTGCGCACCAACGGCGCCGTCTCGTTTTTCCCCTTGTCGGGACGCCAGGCACTCACGCCGACGCCGTATGCGATTTACGCCGAAAGTGCGAACGCGACGGCGACGCTGGGCGGATTGCCGGCGGCGGACTTCTGGCAACTGACCGGAAACATTGTTTCACCGGGTCAATTCCTCGGCAGTGTGAACAGCCAGCCGGTCGTGTTTGAAGTCAATAATGCGCCTGAGCTCACACTGGAATTGAATGGCTCGCTGGCCATGGGTACCAGCACGGCGAGCGGCAGTGATTCGGTTGCGTTGGGTTATAACTCAACCGCCAGCGGCGGTGCCTATGAAGTCGCCATAGGCAATGCCGCCCAAGCCACTGGCAATGGGTCCGTTGCCATTGGTTGGACCCCTATTTCGAGTGGTCCAGGTTCGGTGGCTTTGGGCGAATCTGTAACTTCCTCAGGCAATGACTCCTTTGCCGCAGGCTTCGGTTCAAAGGCCAGTGGCCAGTACAGCGTGGCGATGGGCAACAATAGCATGGCCAGTGGACAAAGTTCCTGGGCTTTGGGTAATTATGCGGCGGCCACAAACAATGGTTCATTCGTCTGGGCGGACGATTCTACCAGCAGCCCCTTTGGCGACACCGCCCCCAATCAGTTCCTGCTCCGCGCCAGCTTTGTCGGCATCAACCGGACCAGTCCGGTCACCGGCGCCGATGTCTTCGCGGTCAGGTCGCCGACCACCTCCGGCTTCGGGGGCATGTATCTGGACACTGCCGGCGCGGCGGGTTGGCCGTTTTACGGTTACGCGCAGGCAGGTTCTGCCGTGGCCTGGACTTACATTGACGGATCCGACGCGAACAAATGGAAGTTGTTTAACGGAGGCAATTGGCTGACGGTGACCACCAGCGGCCTTGTCGGCATCAACACAACGACACCCAATGGACAGTTGGACATTGAAAGTCCTTCCACCGGCAACGGACTTTATATCCTTAATGGAGCGCCATCTGGCAACGGGATTTACGTTGAAGCGACCAACGGAACCAGCGCCTACGGCGTGTGGGCAATAGCCCCGACCGGATACGGTGTGGTCGCCAGCAGCACGTCTGGCACCGGCGTTTCTGCCTATAGCGCGTCTGGCACAGGTGTTTACGCTTCCAGCAGCAGTGGGTCGGCTTTGACCATCGGCGGCGGCGCCTTCCACGTTTCGGGCGCGGGCACCAACTCGAACACGGCTGCTTTCATCCAAGTGGCGACAGCCGGCAATATTGCGGGATCCGTGTCGTTCATCAACAACCCGATCTGCAATAATGATCCTAACGCGATACTTATAGTAACGCCAAACTACAACGTCGGTTCCGGTTTTTGGAACCATCCCCTCGGCGTGTTTTATGAAAACAGCGGCGTGAACGCCGGGAAGTGGTCCATCGTAAACGAGGACGGTGCGACAATGACTGCGGGCCCCGGCTTCAACGTGCTGATCATCAAAAATTAGTTTCTGGAGAAATCTCTCATGAATACTAATGTTTTTTTGCCCGGACGCTCACGGCTGCTGTCGCTTTTCAGCACCTTGGCTTTGCTGGCCTTGGCCCTTCCGGTGCAAGCGCAGCCATACTCCATCAACTGGTATAAAGTTTCCGGCGGTGGCGGCACCAGCACTAACAGCCCATATACGGTCAGCGGCACCATTGGCCAGCACGACGCCAGCCGGCCACTGACCAGCGGCAGTTACGAACTTGCCGGCGGGTTTTGGGCGCTGATTTCCGTCCTGCAAACTCCAGGCGCGCCGACACTTTACATCAGCCATTCCGGCAGCACGGTGACGGTGTTTTGGCAGGACGAGTTGGGCTGGGGTTTGCAGCAGAACAACACCCTCACCAATAGCCTCAGCTGGTCCGCCAGCGGTGGCGTGACCACTTCCAGCGGCACGAACTATCTGAACCTCGTGTCGCCGACGGGCAATCTGTTTTTCCGGTTGAAACATCCCTAGCGCAACCTGCGCTTATCGATTCGAAGATGATCTGAACCGGTCGGCGGCAGGTCTCAGGCAATTACCCGCAACACCTTTGCCGCCGCTTTCACCGTTTGATCAATGTCCGCCGTCGTGTGTGCGACCGAGATGAAACCCGCCTCGAACTGCGATGGCGCAAGATAGATCCCCGCATCCAGCATCCCGTGAAAATATTTGGCGAAGTGCGCGCGGTCGCTTTTCATCGCGTCGGCCAGATTGTGAACCGGCCCGCTCGTGAAGTAGGCGCAGAACATTGAGCCGCAGCGGTTGAAGGTGACGGGGATGCCGGCAGCTTTCGCGGCGTCCTTCAGACCCGCCTCCAGTTGCGCGCCCAACTTTTCGAGTTGTTGGTAGGGACAGCGCGCTGCGCTGTCCGGACGCCGCAGCGTGGCGTCCCTGCCGGCGTTCAATTCCCCCAGTGCTGCCATGCCCGCCGCCATCGCCAGTGGATTGCCACTCAACGTGCCGGCCTGATACACCGGTCCCAGCGGCGCAAGCATCTCCATGATGTCCGCCCGTCCGCCGAACGCGCCGACCGGCAGGCCGCCGCCGATGATTTTGCCGAAGCATGTCAGATCCGGCTTGATGTTGAACCGCTCCTGCGCACCGCCAGGTGCGAGGCGAAAACCGGTCATCACTTCATCGAAAATCAACAACGCCCCGTTGGCCTGTGTGATTTCGCGCAGAAATTCCAGGTAACCCGGCTTCGGCAGATAAAGTCCGGCATTGCCGGGTACCGGTTCGACAATGATGCCGGCGATTTGATTTTTATTTGCGCCGAACGCGGCCTTCACGGCGTCAATCTCATTGAATGGCCGAACGATGGTGTGTTGCGTGAATGCGGCTGGCACGCCTGCGCTGTCGGGATTGCCGAAGGTGAGCGCGCCGGAACCGGCCTTGACCAGCAGGGAATCCGCATGGCCGTGATAACAGCCGTCGAACTTGATGATTTTATCGCGTCCGGTGAACCCGCGCGCGAGGCGGATGGCGCTCATGCACGCCTCGGTGCCGGAATTGGTCATGCGCACCT
>Ga0265313_10003540_pt1 | contig 12587 bp, 12 predicted proteins | sample 4123metaG_FD_203122 | JGI IMG/M metagenome (GOLD analysis project Ga0265313, IMG submission 203122) | Rhizosphere microbial communities from Carex aquatilis grown in University of Washington, Seatle, WA, United States - 4-1-23 metaG | ecosystem: Host-associated > Plants > Roots > Rhizosphere >...
TATCTCGGCAGCCACGTGCTGGTCAGCCTGTGCGCGCTGGCCATAGGGCTCGGCATCAGCCTGCCGCTGGCGGTTCTCTCGCGGCGGCGGCCCTATCTGCGCGCGGTGCTGCTCGGCACGGCAAGCGTGATCCAGACCATCCCGGGTCTCGCGCTGCTGACGCTGTTCTATCCGCTGCTGCTCGCGCTCTCGGCGCTCTCCGAGCGCGCTTTCGGCAAGGGATTTTCCGCGCTCGGCTTCCTGCCGGCGGTGGCGGCGCTGGCGCTTTATTCGATGCTGCCGGTGCTGCGCAACACGGTCGCCGGATTGAACGGCGTCGGCGATGAGTTGCGCGACGCGGCAAAGGCGCTGGCGCTGACGCCGGGGCAATCTCTGGCGCTGGTCGAACTGCCGATCGCCATGCCGGTCATCATGGCCGGCATCCGCACCTCCGCGGTGTGGGTGATCGGCACGGCGACGCTGTCGACGCCGATCGGGCAGACCAGCCTCGGCAATTACATCTTCGCCGGATTGCAGACGCAGAACTGGGTGTTCGTGCTGTTCGGCTGCGTCGCCGCCGCGGCGCTGGCGCTCGCCGTCGATCAGCTGCTGGCGCTGATGGAGCGCGGCGTGGCGACGCACAGCGGCGCCAAGCTCGCCGGCGGCGGTGTGGGCCTCGCGCTGATCGTGCTCGCGGCGCTGCTGCCGGGCCTCACCCGCGCGCAGGGCGCCATCGTCATCGGCGCCAAGCCGTTCACCGAGCAATACGTGTTGACGGCGCTGATGGAGGAGCGCCTCGCGGCGCAAGGGTTGCACGCCGAACGGCGCGACGGCTTGGGCTCCAGCGTCATCTTCAACGCGCTCGCCGCCGGCGACATAGACGCCTACGTCGACTACACCGGCACGATCTGGGCGAACCAGATGCACCGCGACGACGTGAAGCCGCGCGCGGAGGTGCTCGCCGCCGTGTCGCAATGGCTCGAAACGACGCACGGGATCAGGATGCTGGGCGCGCTCGGCTTCGAGAACGCCTACGCGCTGGCGGTGCCGCGGCCGCTCGCCGCCAAGCTCGGCCTGCGCTCGATCGCCGATCTCGCGGCGCGCGCGCCGCAGCTTTCGATCGCGGCCGACTACGAATTCTTCGAGCGGCCGGAATGGAAGGCGCTGGTGGGGGCCTACGGGTTGCATTTCCGCGCGCAGCGCACCATGCAGTCCGACTTCATGTACCGCGCGGCGCAAGGCGGCGAAGTCGACATCGTCGCCGCCTATTCGAGCGACGGGCGCATCGCGCAATACGATCTCGCCGTGCTCGACGACCCGAAACAGGCGCTGCCGCCGTACGACGCCATCCTGCTGCTGTCGCCGAAGCGGGCGCACGACGAGAGCCTGATCGCCGCGCTCAGGCCGCTGATCGGCGCCATTCCCGTCGCGCTGATGCGCGAGGCCAATTTGCGCGCCGGCAACGGGGATTCTGCGGCGCAGGCCGCGGACTGGCTAAAGGCTCAAATCACGGGCAAGCCGCGCTAGAGCCTCAGTGCTTCTCGGTCTTGCTTTCCAGCTCGAGCGCGCGTGTCTTGGTCAAATCGACCGTGCAGTAGCCGGTCTCGATGCGGGCGATGGTGCCCTCACCCAGATCGTAATAGAGGCAGTTGGCGTCGCGGTACTGCACCCACAGCCGCTGCGCCTTGCGCAATTGCTCGGCCTGTTTTTTATCGACAGCATCCTTGAGCGCCTGCTGATAGGCGGCGTTGAGCCGCTTGTCCCATTGCGCGGCCTCCGCCTTCAGGCACTCGACGATCTCGTAGGTGCTGCCGTCGCAATGCGGCTCGGCGTCCGGCTGGTCGTCGGCAAAAGCAAACGCGGCCGTCCCGATCAGGACAGCCGCGGCTGAGATCGCGACGATGGCGCGCAAGATCAGTTCTTGCTCTTGTCCACCAACGCGCGCTGCTTGATCCACGGCATCATCTCGCGCAGCTTGGCGCCGACCTGCTCGATGCCGTGCTCGGCAAGCTTGGTGCGGGTGGCCTTGAACGAGGTCTGGTTGACCTTGTTCTCCAGCATCCAGTCGCGGGTGAAACGGCCGGACTGGATGTCGCCGAGGATCTTCTTCATCTCCGCCTTGGTCTCCGGCGTGATGACGCGCGGGCCTGAGACGTACTCGCCGTATTCGGCGGTGTTGGAGATCGAGTAGTTCATGTTGGCGATGCCGCCTTCGTAGATGAGGTCGACGATCAGCTTCACCTCGTGGACGCATTCGAAGTACGCCATCTCCGGCGCATAGCCCGCCTCGACCAGCGTCTCGTAGCCGGCCTTCATCAATTCGACGAGGCCGCCGCACAGCACGGTCTGCTCGCCGAACAGGTCGGTCTCGCACTCTTCCTTGAACGTCGTCTCGATGATGCCGGCGCGGCCGCCGCCGATCGCCGAGGCGTAAGAGAGCCCGAGATCGTGCGCGTTGCCCGACGCATCCTGATGGATGGCGATGAGACACGGCACGCCCGCGCCGCGCTGATACTCCGAGCGCACGGTGTGGCCGGGGCCCTTCGGCGCCACCATCAGCACGTCGATGCCTTTGCCCGGCTCGATCAGGTTGAAGTGCACGTTGAGGCCGTGGGCGAACATGATCGCGGCGCCGTCCTTGATGTTCTTGACGATATGGTCGCGCCAGATGTCGCCCTGCAATTCGTCGGGCGTCAGCATCATCATCACGTCCGCCCATTTGGCGGCGTCGGCGACCTCCATCACCTTGAACTTCTCGGCCTCGGCCTTCTTCACACCGGCCGAGGACTTGCGTAGCGCTACCGCCACGTCCTTGACGCCTGAATCGCGCAAATTAAGCGCGTGGGCGTGGCCCTGGCTGCCATAGCCGATGACGGCGACCTTCTTGCCTTTGATCAGGTTCAGGTCGGCGTCGCGATCGTAATAAACACGCATTGATGCACCTTATTGGCCGGCGGCCGTTGAAAACGCGATGAAACGGCCCCCCGGCCGCAACCGGCGTTGCTTCTAAGACGCCTGCGCTGGATGGGCAAGTCCGCCGGATGGCGGCGGTTCAGGCGTGGCCGGTGCCCCAGCGCTCGTGCATGAAGCGCTCCCAGGGCGAGAACAGGATGCGGTCGGCAACGAGGCCGATGACGACAATGACCAGCATGATGCCGATCACCTGGTCCATGGCGTTGAGCTCGCGGCCGTAGTGCAGCAGGTGGCCGAGCCCGAAGCCGGTCAGGATGGTGACGTAGATTTCCGCCGCCATCAGCGAGCGCCAGGCGAAGGCCCAGCCCTGCTTCATGCCGCTGACCAGGAACGGCAGCGACGCCGGCAGCACGACGCGGGTCCACTTGTGGAAGCCCTCGGAGCCCATGGTGCGTGCGGCGCGCGCGTAGATCGGCGGAATGCTGCGGGCGCCCAGATCGGTCGCGATCATCACCGAGCCGACCGTGCCCATGATGACGACGAACAGCATGGCGCCTTCGGTCTGTCCGAACCAAATCAGCGCCAGCGGCACCCAGCACACGCTCGGCAGCGTCTGGAAGCCGAGCGCCAGCGCGCCGATCGTGTCCTCGGCCCATTGGCTGGCGCTCATCAACAGCCCGAGCGGCAGGCCGAGCGCGACACCCGCGACGTAGCCGATGAGGAGACGTTTGGTCGTCACCAGCGTCGCTTGCAGGATCGTGCCGTCGCGCAGCGCCCCCCACAGATAATCCGCCACCTGTTCCGGCGACGGCAGCAACACGGCCGACCAGCGGCCGCTCGCCACCGCGAGCGACCACAGCGCGACCAGACAGGCAAAAAACAAGGCGGCGATGGCGGCGCGCTTCATTGCGGACCTTCGAGCACGACCGTCTCTTTCAACGCGCGGGCGATTTCGCTGGCGTGCCGCGCGAGCTCGATGCCGTTGATGTCGCGCGGACGCGGCAGCGCGATGGTGAATTCCTTCCTGATGCGGCCGGGACGCGGCGACATCAGGATGACGCGGTCACCGAGGCAGACGGCTTCGCGCACATTGTGCGTGACGAAGACGATGGTCTTGCGGGTATCCTGCCAGATGCGCTGGATGTCGTCGTAAAGTTGCTCGCGGGTGATGGCGTCGAGCGCGGCGAAGGGCTCATCCATCAGCAGGATATCGGGATCTGGCGCCAGCGAGCGGGCAAGCGCCACGCGCTGCTTCATGCCGCCCGACAGTTCGTGCACGTTGGCGCGCGCAAACGCCTCGAGCCCGACCATATGGAGGAAGTGCTGCGCGCGCTCCTTGCGCTCCGCTTGCGACAGATTGGGCGTCAGTTTGAGCCCGAACATGACGTTGCCGAAGACGTCGAGCCACGGGAACAAGGCCGGCTCCTGAAACATCACCAGCCGGTCCCGGCCGGGCCCTTTCACGCGCTCGCCTTTGGACAGGATCTTTCCAGCATCGGGCTTGGTCAGCCCCGCCATGATGTCGAGCAGCGTCGATTTGCCGCAGCCGCTCGGCCCGACGATGCAGATGAACTCGCCGTCGGCGACCTCGAGCGACACATCGTCAAGCGCGTGAACGTCCCGGCGTTTGGTGACGAACTCCTTCGACACCCGGTCGACCACGAGTTTGGGCGGCGCCGGCGCGAGCCTCAGCTGGATCGGTGCGGTTGCGACGCCCATGACAAAGGCTCAGCGCGCAGCCACGAAGCGGGACAGATCGGAGGCGTCGCGCAGGAAGCCGACCTTCTGCGCGTCGGCGACCCAGGAGACGAAAGCCTCCGGCGACACGTCCGGCGTCGCGGTGATGCGGCCCCAGGCCTGCGCGATCAGCTTGGCGCTGACCTCGCCGTGGGTCTCGGCGCTCAGTTCCTCGCGCAGCAGGTTCTGCGCCTCAGCCGGGTGGGCGTTGATCCACTGCGTCAGCTCGCGATGCGCCTTGACGAAGCGCGCCACAAGATCCGGCTGCTCGCGCAGGAACTTGGTGCTCGACACCAGCACGGTGGTGATGGCGTTGCGCTCGTCGACCAGGACCTTGCCGTTGGCCTCGAGCTCAAGCCGCGACACCCAGGGCTCGACCGTCCACACGGCGTCAAGCTGTTTGGTTTTGAACAGCGCCAGCTGATCGGGGTTCTGCGTCGGGACGACCTGAGCATCGCCCCCGGTCTGGGTGATGTGCAGGCCGCCGGCCGTGAGCCAGGCGCGCGCCGCGACGTCTTGCGTGTTGCCGAACTGCGGCGTGGCGACCGTCTTGCCGCGGAAATCGGCCGCCTTCTGCAAGCCGCTGTCACCCTGCACGACGAGTGCCGAGCCGCCGTTGACGGCGCCGGCAACGACGCGCACTTCCTCGCCGCGCGAGCGGAAATAGGCGTTGAGCGCCGGGCTCGGCCCTACATAAGTGAGATCGATGGAGTTGGCGAAGATCGCTTCCATCGCGCTCGGGCCGGCGTTGTAGCTGTACCACTCGATCTTGACGTTCGAACCGAGGCGCGGCGCAAACCAGTCGCGGCCCTTGTGTTCCAGCGCACGCGCAACCAAGGCTTGCACGTGGGTCACGTTGGGGAAATGGCCAACGCGGATCGTGACATCGGCGGCGGAGGCCGGCGCCGCAGCCGCGGCGGCAAAAAGGCCAAATACAGTCAATACGTTACGGCTAAGACGAGCGCCGAGCATCAAACACCCCTATCGGTTCCGGCCCCCAAGGGCCGATGCGCGCCGCGGGCACCAGGCAACCAAATCGGAAACCGCCAATAGGTTCCTGCGACGCTCCGGCAGTGAAGCGCCTAATCCTGACTAAGTCAATCAGGATAGTATGGATTAGCCGGTATGCTTAAGAACGCCGCCGTTTCGACACCGGCCTGGCGCTCGCCAGCGTGGTGTTCTCGAGAATGTCGGCGCTCGCATCGCGCACCAGGATCAGCGTCTGCCGCAACTCGCAGGTGCGCACGTCGCGGCATTCGGGACACGGCCGGTAGGCGGTGCGGCTCGCGCAAGGCGCCAGCGCCAGCGGGCCGTCGATATGGCGGATGATCTCGGCAAAGCTGATGTCCTCCGGCTTGCCGGCCAGCAGGAAGCCGCCCTGCTTGCCGCGGCGGCTGACCAGCAGATTGCGGCGCTTGAGATCGGAGAGGATCTGCTCGAGGAAGGCGCGCGGGACGTTGGCACGCTCGGCGATGTCGGTAACGGACAGATGCGCCGCATCCGTCGCCTGCGCGAGGCAGATCATCGCCTTCAATGCGTATTTGGCGCGCCGCGACAGCATCGCGAATCCTTGGACGTTGCGCAACCGATATAGGCAGCGCGCGCGAAACGCAAACGGACTAGCGGCTCACCATGCCGTCTGGACCGCGCGCGATGGCCGCGATACCGGTGCGCGCGACGTCGACCAGGCCGAGCGGCACCATCAGCGCGATGAACTGGTCGACCTTGTCGTTCTTGCCGGTGATCTCGAAGATGAAGCTTTCGGTGGTTGCGTCGATGACGCGGGCGCGGAAGGCGTCGGCCAGCCGCAGCGCCTCGACGCGGTGCTCGCCCTTGCCGCGCACCTTGACCATGGCGAGCTCGCGTTCGATCGACGCGCCGGCAAGCGTCATGTCGACCACTTGATGCACGGGCACCAGCCGGTCGAGCTGGTTCTTGATCTGCTCGATCACCATCGGCGTGCCGGTGGTGACGACCGTGATCAGCGACAAATGCTTGGTGTGTTCGGTCTCCGACACGGTCAGCGACTCGATATTGTAGCCGCGGCCAGCAAACAGGCCGATGACGCGCGCCAGCACGCCAGGCTCGTTGTCGACCAGCACCGAAAGCGTGTGCTTCTCCTGCTTCTGCGCTTTCGGCGCGGCCGGATAATGGCTCGTGGTCGGTGCGTTCATGTCAGCGCCTCACAATTGCAAAGGCCCAATCGCGGCCCTGGCCGCGGAAGAGCGCAAGATCGATCCACAACATGGCATGCGCCTCGAGGAGGCGCGCGTTGATCAGCGCGCCGGCGTCGACCACGTCGAAGCCGAGCTGGCCGACCAGATCCATGACCTTCGGCTTGTTGGCCTCGTCGTCGCCGGCGACGAACATCACCGATTTGACGCCCTTGAACACCGGGTTGGCCATGCCGCCGAAGCCGGTGGTGTTGAGCGTCTTGAACACCGAGGCGCCGGCCGCCCAGTTGTGCACGTGCTCGCCGCCCGAGGTCGAATGGCCGATCTCGAGGCCAAGCCCGTTCGGGCCGACCATCAGCGGATTGGTCGAGTCGATGACGATCTTGCCCTTGAGGCTGCCCATCGCCGTGATGGCGGCTTCGGTCGCCGTCCACGGCGTCGCCAGCACGATGGTGTCGGCAAAGGCCGCGGCTTCCGCTGCGGTGCCTACCCTCGCCTTGGCGCCGATCGACTTCACCAGCGCCTGCGTCTTGTCGGCCGCCGGGTTGCGGACGCCGAAGAAGACGTCGTGGCCGGCCTTCTGCGCCCAGGCGGTACCGAGCGCGCCGCCGACATTGCCGGCGCCAATGATGGAAAGTTTCATGGCTACACCAACATCTTGCCTTCTTCGGTGATCGCGTCGTCCAGTTTGTCCGCCGCATCGCCGAGGATCATCTCATTGTGCGCGCGCCCGGACGGGATCATCGGGAAGCAGTTTTCCTTCGGATCGACCACGCAGTCGAACAGCACCGGCCTGTCGACGTTGATCATCTCCTTGATGGCGTGATCGAGATCGCCCGGCTTGTCGCAGCGGATGCCGACGGCGTGATAGGCCTCGGCGAGCTTGACGAAATCCGGCAGCGCCTCCGAGTAGCTCTCCGAATAGCGGCCGCCGTGCAGCAGCTCCTGCCACTGCCGCACCATGCCCATGTACTGGTTGTTGAGGATGAAGATCTTGATCGGCAGCCGGTACTGCACCGCCGTCGACAATTCCTGCATCGTCATCAGCACCGAGGCTTCGCCGGCGATGTCGATGACCAGCGATTTCGGATGCGCGAGCTGCACGCCGACGGAGGCCGGCAGGCCGTAGCCCATGGTGCCGAGGCCGCCGGAGGTCATCCAGCGGTTCGGCTCCTGGAAGCCGTAGAACTGCGCCGCCCACATCTGGTGCTGGCCTACTTCGGTGGTGATGTAGGTGTCCTTGTCCTTGGTCAGCTCGTAGAGCCGCTGGATGGCGTATTGCGGCTTGATCACCTCGTTCGACGCGCGATAGGCGAGCGACTTGCGCCCGCGCCACTTGTCGATCTGCTTCCACCAGTCGCCGAGGGCCTTCTTGTTGACCTGCCTGGCTTCGGAGCGCCACAGCCGCACCATGTCTTCCAGCACGTGCGCGCAGTCGCCGACGATCGGGATGTCGACGTGGACGTTCTTGTTGATCGACGACGGATCGATGTCGACGTGGATCTTCTTGGAGCCGGGCGAGAACGCATCGATCCGGCCGGTGATGCGGTCGTCGAAGCGCGCGCCGATGCAGATCATGACGTCGCAGTCATGCATCGCCATGTTAGATTCAAGGGTGCCGTGCATGCCGAGCATGCCCATCCACTGCGGATCAGCCGACGGGAACGCGCCGAGCCCCATCAGGGTCGACGTGATCGGGAACCCGGTGAGCTTGACCAGTTCCGTCAGCAGCGCGCTCGCGTGCTTGCCGGAATTGACGACGCCGCCGCCGGTGTAGAACAGCGGCTTCTTGGCGTTCGCCATCAGCTCGATTGCCGCTTTGATCTTGTCGAGGTCGCCCTTCACCTTCGGCTTGTAGCCAGTGTGCGCAAAATCCTTCGGCTTCGAGTACATGCCCTTGGCGAACTGGATATCCTTCGGGATGTCGACGACGACGGGACCGGGGCGTCCGCTCGAGGCGATGTGGAACGCCTCGTGCAGCACGCGCGGCAAATCCTCGATGCGCTTCACCAGGTAATTGTATTTGGTGCACGGCCGGGTGATGCCGACGGTGTCGCATTCCTGGAAGGCGTCGTTGCCGATGAGATGCGTCGGCACTTGGCCCGTGATGCAGACGATCGGGATCGAATCCATCAGCGCGTCGGTCAAGCCCGTGACGGCATTGGTGGCGCCGGGGCCGGAGGTGACCAGCACACAGCCGACCTTGCCGGTCGAGCGCGCGTAGCCTTCGGCGGCGTGCACCGCGCCCTGCTCATGGCGCACCAGGATGTGCTGGACCTTGTCCTGCGCGAAAATGGCGTCGTAAATCGGCAGCACCGCGCCGCCCGGATAGCCGAACAGATGCTTCACGCCCTGATCGGCGAGAGCCCGGATCACCATTTCGGCGCCGCTCATTTCCTCGGTCATGGTCGTCATCCCTGCCTGTGCCCTGCCATTGATCGCGCAATAAAAAAGGCCCGCTAAGGGCCATGTCCGGACGCATCCTGCGGGCTTTTTCTAAGCCAGCCGGGGCGTCCAGACGCTTACCACGAGAGTAATAATATTGCGCAACATTGTACCCTGCCGTCGTTTTATTGCGCGCTTTATAGATACCGTTTGAAGCCGGGTCAAGTCTCATTTCGCGGCACGTCGGCGGCGGCCAGCTGCTTTTCGAGATCCTTGACGGCCGGCTCCGGCGCAACCGACGGCCAATCCTTCATCTGGTTTCTGAACCAGGTGACCTGGCGCTTGGCGTAGCGGCGCGTGTCCATGATGGCGCCGGCGGCGGCTTCGTCGCGCGAGATTTCGCCGCGCAGATGCCGCAACAGCCACGGCACGCCGTGCGCCTTCATCGCCGGCAGCAGCGGGTCGAGCTTGCGCTCGCCAAGCGCCCGCACCTCGTCCAGCGCGCCGGCCTCGAGCATCGCGGCAAAGCGCGTCTCGATGCGCGTCACCAGCTCCTGCCGCTCGACGGTGAGGAACACCTTGGCGGCCTGCGCCGGGTCGATCAGCGGCGCCATGCCCTCCTTGTGCCAGTCGGTGAGCGAGCGGCCAGTGGCGTCAAGCACCTCCAGCGCGCGCGCGATGCGCGAGCGGTCATTCGGCATCAGGCGGTGCGCGGTGGCAGCGTCGCGCGCCAGCAGCTCGGCGTAGAGCGGCGCGACGCCCTCGCTCTGCAGGCGGCCACGCACCACATTGCGGATCGCGGCCGGCACCGGCGGTATGGCGGCGAGCCCGACGGTCAGCGCCTTGAAATAAAGCCCGGTGCCGCCGACGAAGACCGGCACGCGGCCGGCGGCGCGCACCTCGTCGAGCACGGCGGCGACATCGCGCAGCCAGTGCCCGGTCGAATAATTCACCGCCGCGTCGACATGGCCGTAGAGCCGGTGCGGCACGCGCGCTTCCTCCGCGGGCGTCGGCCGCGCGGTGAGAACGCGCAGGTCGCGATAGACCTGCATCGAGTCGGCATTGATGACGGTGCCGCCGATTTTTTCGGCAAGCGCGAGCGCCAGCGCCGACTTGCCGCTGGCGGTCGGGCCTGCAATCAGAATGGCGACAGGATTGCTCACACCGTCTGGCTAGCCAGCGCGGGCGATGAAATCAACTGCGACTAATTGAATGGCGTCGGGATCTCGTGGAAGGTCGGCAGCCTTGGATCCGGCTTCATTGGCGAGAAATTGACGGTCAGCGGCTCGTGATGCTCGGCGGCGGCGCGGATCATCGCCACCATATGCGGATCGATGGCTGTGCCGCCAAACGTGGTGCGCCCGAGCGTCAACGTCCCGAGATCGGGACTGCCGCTTTGCGGAGTAACGGTCGCATATTTCGCAGCCGCGCCGCTGTCGGCGGCGACGCCGCGGCCGATCTTGTAGTCAAGAGACAGATTGAGCGAAGCAACGGGATTGCCAGCCTTGGCCGCGGCGGAATGCAGTTTGAAAGCTTCCTCGGCTCTGCCTTCCCCGGCCACGCCGGAGAGGTAGAGATCGGCAAGGTTGTTCATTGCCGGGGCAAAACCCTCATCCGCCGACATGCGATAGAGCTTTTCCGCCGCCTCGAAATTGTCGCGGCCGGCGCGCGGGGTGCCCAGATCGATCTCCGAGCCGAACCCATTATTGGTATCGGCGGCCTGGCCGATAAACTCGTGCAGTTGTGCGTATCCGCCCTGCTCCACCGCCCAGGCAAGATGAAAGAGTGCTGCCGGATGGTGCTTCTGCGCCGCGCGGGCATACCAGAGGGTCGCCCGCTCAAGGTCGCCCTTGAGCGACCAGGCATGGCCCATCGCCACCATGCGATCCTGACAACTCTTGCTGGGGTCGGTCATCGAGCAGGTGAGCTTGAGCGCCATCTCGCTGATCTGGGGAAACATGAGCATGGCGCCGGCCGCGCCGACGACGAGCACGACAACGATCCCTGCAATCATGAGAAAGCGACGCATGGTTTCCTTTTGCGACGGCTTTGCTAACAGAGCGCGGCTAATTCAACGTGAATTGGGTTGCGAAAATTCGGCCAAACGGCGAAACCAACCGCACATGACCCATGTCGCAACCCTGATTGCGCCTGCGCTCGACGACACCGCGCTCAAGAGCGCGCGTGCGGCGCTGCCTCGTGCGGCTGAGCCGGTTTGGCTCGCCGACGGCGTCGCCGCCGACATCACCTTTAGCGTGGAAGCCTTGTTCGACCAACGCGCCATCTCGGATCGCCTGCGCGAAGCGCTCGGCGGCGCGATCGACGTCGTGGTGCAGCCCGCGACGCACCGGCGCAAGAAGCTGTTCCTGGCCGACATGGATTCGACCATGATCCAGCAGGAATGCATCGACGAACTGGCCGATTACGCAGGATTAAAGACGCATATCGCCGCCATCACCGAACGCGCGATGCGCGGCGAGATCGCGTTTGAGCCGGCGCTGCGCGAACGCGTGGCGCTGCTCGAAGGACTGCCGGTTTCGGTGGTCGAGGAGGTGCTGCGCGACCGCATCAAACTCACGCCCGGCGCGCGCACGCTGATCGCCACCATGCGGGCCAACGGCGCGCGCACCTGCATGGTGTCGGGCGGCTTCACGTTGTTCACGCAACCCATCGCGGTGCTAATCGGCTTCGACCAGACGCGGGCGAACACGCTCACCATCATCGACGGCCACAAGCTTGCCGGCACGGTGGCCGAGCCAATCTTCGGCCGCGACGGCAAGCGCGCGGTGCTCATCGAGCTGCGCCAGGAGATGGGCATCGGCAAGGACGAGACCATGGCGATCGGTGACGGCGCCAACGACATGGACATGATCGCCGAGGCTGGTCTCGGCGTCGCCTATCACGCCAAGCCGAAGGTGGCGGCGGCGGCGGCGGCGCGCATCGACCACGCTGATCTCACCGCGCTGCTCTACGCGCAGGGCTACCGGAAAGACGAGTTTGTGGGATAGCCGTCATTCCGGGGCGCCGCGAAGCGGCGAACCCGGAATCCAGAGCCACAAAAAACGTCTGAAATCTAAACTCTGGATTCCGGGTTCGCGCCTTCGGCGCGCCCCGGAATGACAAAGCCTACTGCAGGCTCAGCGCGATAAAGCTTGGGTCGCCGTCCGCGGTGACCACCAGCAGCACGACCGCCTTCTTGCCGTCTTTCTTCAGCTTGTCGAGCCGCGCCTGCAATTCGACGGCGGTCGTCACCGGCTGCTGCTGCACCTCGGCGATCACCATGCCCGGTTGCAGCCGCTTGTCGGCCGCCGGCGAGTTCGCATCGACGCCGGTGATCAGCACGCCCTTCACCTTGTCCTTGATGTGGTGCTTCTTGCGCAGATCATCGGTCAGGTTGGC
>Ga0265313_10003541_pt1 | contig 12586 bp, 12 predicted proteins | sample 4123metaG_FD_203122 | JGI IMG/M metagenome (GOLD analysis project Ga0265313, IMG submission 203122) | Rhizosphere microbial communities from Carex aquatilis grown in University of Washington, Seatle, WA, United States - 4-1-23 metaG | ecosystem: Host-associated > Plants > Roots > Rhizosphere >...
AGCCTACTACTGTAGGCGAGCACGCTCGACGCCGGGATCGCGAAGCTATCAGCGAAAAGCACCAGGCTTATCCGGTTGGCGATCCGCGTGTGCGCGCTCGAACGCGTCTAACCCCGCGCACGTGTTCGCGATCCGCACGAGCGTCGGGAAAGGCGTGAGATCGATCTGGAAGCGCCGCGAAAACTCCAGCTGCGGAACGAGGCATACGTCCGCGAACGTCACAGAATCGCCCACGCAAAATCGCCCCGCCCCATCGGCGACCACCGTTTCGAGCGCGGCGAGCCCGCGGGGGACCCAGTGGCCCACCCACGCCGCCTCGTCGAGCCCGAGCTCGCGTACGCGCTCGGTGACGCCCGTGTTCTGGAGCGGTTGGATTCCCGAGTTAATCATCTCGGCGATCTGGCGAGCTCGCGCGCGGTCGGAGCGACTTTGCGGCAGGAGCGGCGGAGTCGGCCAACGCTCTTCGAGGTACTCCAGGATGGCGAGCGACTGGGCGAGCCGGACGTGCCGTCCCTCGTCGTCGAGCTCGAGGAGCGGCACCTGGCCCATCGGGTTCTTCGCGCGATACTCCGGGCGGTGCTGGTCGCCCCCGCCGGCTCGACGCAGGTCGATGGGGCAGAGTTCGTAATCGATGCCCTTGTGCGCCAGCGCAATGCGCACGCGCCAGGTCGCGGTGCTTCGCCAGTAGCCGTAGAGGACCATGGCGCTCACGATAGCGCACGCCAGGGCCGCGTCCCACGGCCCGCGCGGGGCCCGCGGCGGCGGTTCGTGGCCGTGCGGGTGGAGCGGCCGCACGCGCCGCCCCGCTGAAATCGTCCGTTCTGCGCGCGACCAAAACGCGACCTTCCCGATTAAGGAGATGCCAGACACGATCGCGGTCCTCCGCCGCACGCGGTTCGGACAGGATGGCCGCTTCGGCGATACGGACGCTCCTTCGACAAGAAACGACCAACCGGAAATGCCGCTCCGCCAACTGAAAATGTCGCTCGGCCAATCCGGAATGCCACTCCGCCAACTGAAAATGACGCTCGCCCAATCGGAAATTCCGCTCGGCCAACTGAAAATGACGCTCGGTCAACGAGAAATGCCGCGCTACCGATTGAACACGACGCGCTACCGATTGAACACGACGCGCTACCGATTGAACTCGACGCGCTACCGATTGAACTTGACGCGCTACCGATTGAACTTGCCGCGCTACCGATTGAACTTGACGCGCTACCGATTGAACTTGACGCGCTACCGATTGAACTTGACGCGCTACCGATTGAACTTGCCGCGCTACCGATTGAACTTGCCGCGCTACCGATTGAACTTGACGCGCTACCGATTGAACTTGACGCGCTACCGATTGAACATGACGCTTTCCCAATACGAAGAGACGCGCTGCGTCGCGGACTCCCACCCCGATCCCATCGGCGAGGACGTCGACTCAGTACAGCGGTTGCGCTGAGGACTGGTCTTCTCGCGGCATGTGCGCCCGCGCTCTGAGAGCCCCCCTCAGGTCCCCCCGCGTCGCGGGGGGACGCTTCACCATGAGTTGTTATCCCCCTTCGCATTGAACTGACAGCCGTTTCTCAGGTGCAACGTCCCCCGCCCCGCGGGGGGACCTGAGGGGGGTCTCCTCTGCGGCGTTCGAGCGCCTCATCATTCGTCATATCGCGCTCGGCCTTCGAGAAAAAGCCCACGCCAGGGCGCCCCCTCCTTCCCCAGAGAACCTCACCCCCGGCCCCTCTCCGCAAGCGGAGAGGGGTGTCTGCGGTCTCGCGATACCGGAGCTGCTCCCCCTCTCCGCAAGCGCTGGAGACCAGGTTTCGGCGCGCCGTCCGCGAAGACTCAGGTCGCTTGCGACCCGACCGCCTTTGCGGCGACGAATTCCAACCGGTTGCCCCACGGGTCATCGGCGAAGAAGCGCGCGGTGTCGGCCAGCTCTTCGCCGTCGCGGGTGGCGACCCCCGCGCTCTCCAGCCGCAGCCTCACCTCGTGGAGAGCTCGCTGGTCGACCAAACGCAGCGCGGGGTGGGCCTTCTTGGCGGGCCGAAATTCGGTCTCGGCGCCGACGTGGATCTGCTGCGCTCCACATTGAAACCAGGCGCCGCCGCGTACGGCCAGCGCGGCTGGCTTCGGAAGCTCGGTCAGGCCGAGGAGCTGGCCGAAGAAGCGGCGCGCATCGCTCTCGCAGCCGGGCGGAGCCGCGATCTGCACGTGGTCGATGCCCTGAAATGCGATGACATTCGTGGACGCCATGCGCTCGGAGTGTAGTCGCTCCGGAAATCAGAAGCTCCCGACCAGGCCGAAGGTGGCGCCGCCCTGGGTCGGGGCGACCGTCGGCTGGATGTGGACGAGGCTCGGATCGCGCCGCCAGACCGTCGTCAGCCGGGCGATCGGCGATTCGATGAAAAACGCCGAAGCGAGCCCCGCGACTCCGATGAGGCCGAGTGCCCCACCGAAGGCGCGCACGTCGAGGCGGGTGGCGGCGCTCTCGCTCGAGAGCTCGGTTCCCGCGATCGCGGCGGCCGAGCCGGCGATGAGGACGCCGCCGGCGATGCCGCGGATCCAGCGATTGCGCGTCTCCACCGCGGCGAGCTCGTCGAGGCGCTCGTTGGCGACCGCGAACGCGTGCGCGTAGTCCCCGGATCCGAGCGCGGCGCGGTACTCGGACGCGAGACGCTCTCCGGCCCAGGGTCGCGCGAAGGTATAGGCGCTATAGCCGAGCGAGATCGCGCCCAATCCGAGAAGGATGGCGCCGGCCGCGTCGGCGCTGCTCTTGGGGGTCGAAGAATCACTCCGGTCGAAGGCGATCTCCGATGCCCCGACCGCGGCGTAGAGCGCCGCCACACCGAGAAACGCCGTGGCGCTCAGCAGCCGCTGGCCGCGCTCGGCGCCCTCGATCTGACCGAGGAGAAGATCCATCCGGTCCGCATCTTCTCGCGATACGCCGTAGACGGGCGGAGGCGCCGCGCTCGCCTCCGCCACGTACGCGGCGAGAGCCCGAGGTCCGAACGGCCGGATGAAGAGCTTCTGGAAGATCTCCGCCGGGCCTCGCGATGCGCCGCGCGGAACGATCGGCTGGAGCGACGCCAGCGTGACGTCGGCGGTCGACAGGGGCACCGCGAACGTCTCGGGCGCCGCCCCCGCCCTCGTCGACGTTGCGCGCTCGAAGACGGCCCCGTCGGTCCAGTCGTCGGGCAGCGTGAGAACGAGCGGGCGACCCGCCTCTTCGTTCGCGTCGAGCAGCGGCAGAAACTCTCGGTCCCGGAGCCGAACGCGCATCGCCGCGGGGTCGGTGAGCCGGACCGTGCGCGCCCCCGTGCGGTCGCGCGCGCCGACGATAGGCTGCTCGTCGCGACCGCCCGGTCCGCGAGAGAACACGTGCGGGCGCATGTTGGGGTTCGGGACGTCGGCAGTCGCCGTGGCGACGAACGCCGCGAGCTCCTGGTAACTCACGTTCCCGTCGCCGTCGGCGTCGGCCGCGCCGAGCAGTCCGGAACGGACGACGTGGCTGAAGACTCCAGACTGGATCTCCGACCACTCGAACGACTCGCCCTCCGCGCTCGTCGACAGAAACACGCCGACGTTCGGCATGCGCGCGGCGAGCGTGCGCATCGCGTCCTCCGGCGTCGCGTAGTAGCGGCCTCCGGGCTTTCGCGCTCCGAACATGAAGAACGAATTGCAGCTGTCGAGGATCACGTGGGCCCGCGAGAACGGGATGGCGCGGAGCCACTGCTCGAGGTCGACCGAAGTGAACCGCGCGTCGGCGAGGTCGACGAACCCCATTCCTTGGTCGACGTCTCCGTGGCCAGCGAAGACGAAGTAGACGTCCGTCTCGGTGCCCGCGTTCGCTGCGGCCTGCACCCGCGCGGTCAGCTCTCGTCCCGCGCGGAGCAGCTCCTCGCGGGTCGGTGCGCGCGCCCGCGCCCGCGCGGCGGGGAAGAGACGCGCCGTGTCTTCGTCGAAGTCGGCGAGGAGCGCGACATCGTCCTTGGCGATGGTTTGGAGGATGGCGAAGTACTTGGCGGCGTCGTCGTCGGCGTAATGAAGATCGGGCCGCCGGCCCCCCAGACTTCGGTTGTTCCCGACGACCACCGCGAACGCGGCGCGAGGCGCTGGCGCGGCGGCGCGGACGGCAGGAGCCGTGAGCCCGACAATCAGAACTGCAAAGAGAGCGAACAGAACTCGGCGAACGGTCATCGCGTACCTCCCAAGCTGTCATGCACATCCACGGTCGTCTCTCGCACTTCGGCGCCGGGAAGCCGGCGCGTCAGACGAGCCGCGCTCAAGTCGGTTCCGGCGAGCGACTCGACGTCGGAGACGTGCGCCGGCGCCGATGTGATCACGGCAATCAAGCGGAGAGGACCCGCGCGGACGTCGTCGAAGACCACCGTCGCACCGATCATCTGCTCGCGAGTGGAAGCGGACAGTCGCGTCGAGGGCGGATCGTCGTCCGATCGCGTGTAGGCCGGCGAAATCCAGTGCACGACGCTCTGCGCGTCGACGGCGAAAAGAAGCAAGAACGCCGGCGTTTCGCCCAGGTTGCGGAATCCGGCCGTCAGCGGCGTCGTGGCGTCGATCGTCGACCCGGAAACGAGCGGACGAAGCCCTCCTTCTACCGCGTACGGCTGCACTCCGACGTCCCGCCCGATCGCCGCCGGCGCGGAGCCGCCCCGCGACTGCCATGCGGACCTCGCCGAAGGCGCGCGCATCGCCCCGTAGGCCGCCGCCAGCAGGACACACGCCGCGGCCGCACCGGCGAACCAGGAAGCCCGCCGAGGTTTCGGCTCGGCCGCGGCGGGCCCGTCGAGCCGCTCCATGACGGCGCGCGCGTGCGCCCGCCCGTCGAACTCCGACGAGACCGCGCCTCTCACGTCTTGCACGATCGCGCGCAGAGCCGCTTCGGCTTCACGGCAGCCCGGACAGCGGGCCAGGTGACCGCGCAAGCGGTCGGTCTCTTCGAGCGAGAGCGCACCATCGACGAAGCGCACAAGCTCGTCGTCCGTTGGACACCGGATCATCGGTTCTTCTCCAGGATGTTCCGAAGCAGCCGCAAGCCGTGGTGTACACGGGAGCGAAGGGTCGACTCGCCCGTGCCCAAGACTTCGGCCATTTCGTCGTAGCGAAGCTCCTCCGCATACCGGAGAACGAGCGCCTCGCGCATCCTCTCGGGAAGCTGAGAGAGCGCGTCGAGAACGCGGCGCCGCCTCTCTTCGAGCAGGAGGCGATCAATCTGGTCGGGTGACGGCTCCGCGTCTTCCGCGGCGGCCTGCTGCGCGTGACGCCGGACGACGCCATGGCGCCGCACATGGTTTCGGCAGCGGTTGCGCGCCGCGGTGATAAGCCAGACGACGAATCTACCCTCGGGGCGATAGCGCGATCGCTGGGCCCAGATCGTGACCCACGTCTCCTGCGCGAGCTCGGCCCCGACCCCCGAGTCGTGGACCCATGCGCTGCACGCGTGCACCAGCCGGGCCGCGTGGCGCTCGACGAGCACCGCGAACGCCTCGCGCACCCCGGCTTGCGCCAGCGCCATCAGTTCGTCGTCGGTGCGCTCCGGCAGCGAGCCGGGCGCTGTCCGCACGAGGCGAGGAAAGGACATCACGACTCAAAGAACACGGCTGCCGGTTCCGCGTTGACGAAATTCGCGCCGGGGGGGAGGCCGAAAGCTGGCCGCCTGGACGTGCGGGTCTCGCCATGACTGGGAGCGACATGGCATCATGCGATCCGCAATGCAGCGTCTTTCATGCACGGGCCTTTGCGTCCTTCTTGCGGCTGCCACGGCGTGCGGAACCACAGGCTCCGGCACGGCGGGCCAGCCAATTCCGGCGGACACCGGGTCGAGTTCGGTCGGCGGCGCCAACACCGGCGACGCCACGTCTACGTCGCTTGGTTCGTCGACCGCTCCGGCGGGCGGCTCTTCGGGCCCCGCCTCGAGCCCGAGCAACCACGGCTCCACGGCGCCCGCCAACTCGAGCTCCCCATCGACCGCGACGGCGACCATGACGACCGCTCGGACCACGTCCGTGTCCACGTCGACGACCACGACCACGACCACGACCACGACCACGACCACGACGACTGCGACCGCGACGGCCACGGCGTCCAACCCGGCGGGGTCGAGTCGTTCCGGAGACATCGTGGTCAATCCGGCGACGGCGCACCAGTCGATCTCGGGCTTCGGCGCCTCGTCTGCATGGGAGGGGGGCTTCGCCAACGCCGCCGATGCCGATACCCTCTTTTCGGTGACGGCCGGAGCTGGGCTTTCGCTGCTGCGCGTGCGCATCGCCCCCGACGGGACCACCGCTGCAGGCGAAATCGCCATGGCCAAGGCGGCCCAGCAGCGAGGTGCCTCGGTCTGGGCTACGCCGTGGTCACCGCCTCCGGCCGACAAATCGAATAGCAGCGCCATTGCGGGAGCCCTGTCGAACGGGCAAGGCTTCGCGGCGACGCTGGCGAGCTACGTCGCGTCGATGAAGGCCGCCGGCATCAACTTGGTGGCCATCTCGGCGCAGAACGAGCCCGACGCAAAAGTGAGCTACGAGTCGTGCTCGTACACGGCCGCGTCGCTCGCGTCGTTCATCGGCTCGAACATGGGTCCGGCACTCGCGGGCACGGGCGTCAAGATCGTGGGCCCCGAGACGCAGAGCTGGTGCGACTTCTCGAGCTACGCGCCTGCGATCTTCGCCAACGCGGCGGCCTCCTCGTACACGTCGGTCCTCGCGACCCACGAATATGGCTGCGCTCCCCCGACCCAAAATGCGGCCGTCATGCAGGCGATGACCTCGGGCAAAGAGTTCTGGGAGACGGAGATCTACGATCAGACGGCGGCGTCCGATCCCGGGATGGCGAGCGCGCTCCGAGTCGCGAAGCTCATCACCGACGCGCTCACGATCGCCAACGTCAATGCCTGGCACTACTGGTGGATCTATCCGACGGGGGCCGGCAACGGCGCTCTGTGGGACATGGGTACCGGACAGGCCAGCAAGCGATTGTGGGTGCTCGGAAACTTCAGTCGCTTCGTTCGGCCCGGATTCAAGCGAATCGACGTGACCGGCACCACCCCCGGGGTGACGGCCGTGGCCTTCGTCAACCCCGCCGACCAGACCATCGCGATCGTCGCGGTGAATTCGAACAGCGGCTCGACCACCGTGCCCTTCTTCGTCTCGGGCACGGCGTGGCCCATTCAGGTCACTCCGTGGGTCACGTCGGCGAGCGCCAACTTGGTCTCGGCGGCCGCGATTCCGCTCTCGGCGGGGCGCTTCTCGGCAACGCTCGCGGGCTCGAGCGTCACGACGTTCGTCGGCAAGCCGTGACGCGGGATCAACCGGGTGGATGCGCCGCGCGCAGGCGCCCGATCTTCAGAAGCAGGTAATCGCGCTCCGGAATGCTCGCGGTCTTCTCGGCCGCCGCCTCGTAGTACGGGAGGGCGGCATCGACTTTACCCGAGCGCTCGAGGAGGTGGGCGCGCACGGCATCGAGACGGTAGTGCTCCTTGATGCGCGGATCGCGAGCGAGCGCCTCGAGGAGCGCGAGCCCTTCGGCGGGTCCCTGCACCATGGCGACTGCGACCGCGTGGTTCAACGCGATCATCGGGTTGTCGGACATCTGCATCAGCACGCCGTAAAGCGCGACGATCTGCGGCCAGTCCGTGTCTTCGGCGCGCGCCGCTTCGTCGTGCACCGCCGCGATGGCGGCCTGCGTGAGATACGAGCCCGCCGGGCCACCGGTCATCGCCTCGGTCACGAGCCGCACGCCTTCGGCGATCCCTTCCTTGTTCCAGAGCGCTCGATCCTGTTCGTCGAGCGGAACAATCTCGCCGTTCGGTCCGGTTCGCGCGCCGCGCCGCGCGTCGGTGAGGAGCATGAGCGCGAGAAGGCCGCTCACCTCGCCGCTGTCCGGGAGGAGATCGTGCGCCGCGCGCGCGAGCCGGATCGCTTCACTCGAGAGGTCCACGCGCTGGTGGGCTCTTCCTGAGCTCGCGGCATAGCCCTCGTTGAAGATGAGATAAAGGACGTGGAGGACGGCGCCGAGCCTCGCGCTTCGCTCTTCGGGCGCCGGCATCGCGAAGCCCACGCCGGAGCTCTTGATGCTCTGCTTTGCGCGGCTGATTCGCTGGGCCATGGTTGCCTCGGGTACGAGAAACGCGCTCGCGATCTCGCCCGTGGTGAGACCACCGACCGCGCGCAGGGTGAGCGCGATCGCGGAGGGGCGCGTGAGCGCCGGATGGCAGCACATGAAGAGAAGAACGAGGGCGTCGTCCTCTTCTGCACGCGTTTCGTCGGGCGGAGGTGCCACGTTCTCTTCGGGTGGTGTTTCGAGGGCAATCTTGGTTTCGCGCCGGCGGCGCGCAGACTCCGACCGGATCTGATCGGTGAGCTTTCGGACGGCGACCTGAACGAGCCATGCGCGTGGGTTTTCGGGCACGCCCGTTCGTGGCCACTGGAAGGCGGCCGCGGTGAGCGCTTCCTGCACGGCGTCTTCCGCGGTCCCGAAGTCGCCGTAGCGACGGACGACGGCGCCGAGCACCTGCGGCGCAAGCTCGCGGAGCAGGTGCTCGCCGGTCGTTTTCATCGCCCCAAGTGTATATTTTACAACGAATCGGGCGGCGCGCTCATCACCTGACGCACCTCGATCTTGATGCCCAGCGGCTTTCCACCGGGGCCCGGCGCGGTCGACGCCTTGCCGGCGATGGCGTACGCGCGCTCCGCGTTCTCGACGTCGACGATCCAGTAGCCCACGAGGAACTCTTTGGACTCGGCGAAGGGGCCGTCCGTGACTTCGGGCGCGCCTTCGCCCTTCGATCGGACGATGCGTGCCTGCCCCGGAGGCGCAAGGCCCTCCGCGCCGACGAGCTCGCCGGCGTCACGGAGCTCCTTGTTGAGATTCTTCATGAACTGGATGTGCGCCCGGAACTCCTCGGGCTTCCACTGGTTGACCGCGTAGTCGCCGTTGCCGCGTGGTGCGTGCATCATCAGCATGTATTTCATCGACGGGTCTCCTTGCCTCGACCGGGGCCGCCCCGGCGTCACCCATAGGTCGGAGCAGACGAGCGGCGCTCGACATGCCCTTGCTGGATTTGTTCGAGGTCCAGGTGTTCGAAGCGCTTGGGGCGGTCTCGATGGTAGCCGGGAGGGCACGCGTTTACGGGCACACGATGGGGACAGCACTAGACGATCCCGAGATGCCTGAACACCGGGACTTTGACGAAGTCCACGAGGAACGCGAAGGCGACGGCCCCCGCGAGCGTGGCCCCGATAACGACGGAGGGAAGAGGCGCCATGGCGAGCCCCCAGTTCGCCATCGTCGACGCGACAAGCACATCGACGGCGGACGACACCACGAGCCCGCGGCTCGGCGCCGTCGACCAGAGGCGCGGACGTGCGCGATTCGCATAGGTCGTCGCCTGATTGCCGAACACGATGACGACGAAGGCCAGCGTTCTGAGGGTGTCGATTCCAAAGCCCAGCCGGACTTTGCCGACGACGAGCGCCGCGACGCAGAGCGCGAGCTCGGAGAGCCCCATGAAAACGCCCGCCAGCGTGAGAGCGCCGACGCGCCAGACGCTGGGCTTCGGAGAGGGCTTCACGTTGTCGGTCGTCAAGGCCATGCCCAGGAAATCGCCGGTGATCATGATGATGACCATCAGCAGCGGAGTCAGGATGGCCTGCCCGGTGATCATCAGCCCCGCCGCCAGGAAGAACACCTGCACGATCTTCTTGGTCACGGAGTTGATGGTATAGGTCAGGATCCGCTGGAAGGTGGTTCGACCTTCCTTGACGGCGGCCACCACCCCTTCGAGGCCGGGCTTCGTCAACACGATCCCTGCGGCGGATTTGGCGACGTCCGTCGCGGTCGACACGGCGATTCCCATCTGCGCCTGGCGCAGCGCGGGCGCATCGTTCGCCCCATCGCCGCACATGCCGACAGTGTGGCCGGTCTTCTGGAACTCTTGGACGAGGTAAAATTTGTCCTCCGGCATCACGCCGGCAAAGACCGCGAAGGTTTCCGGACGTACGCCCGCGGGGATTGGCCCGGCCGGGCATATGGCTCCTTCGAGGCCAACCTGTCGCGCGACAATCTGCGCCGTCGCCGGCGCGTCGCCGGTGACCATGACGGTGCGAACGCCAAGCGCACGCAACGCCTCGATGAGTGCTGAGGCGTCGGGGCGCGGTGGATCGCTCAGCGCGATGACTCCCGCGAGCTTCAGCGTCGTCGCGCCCACGGCCACGGCGAGAACGCGAAAGCCCTTGGCTTCGAGCTCCTGCGCAGTCGCCGCGGCCGTGGGCGGGGATTCGGCCATCTTGGACACCACCGCGAAGGCCCCCTTCACCACGCGCAGCGCGCCGCCTCTTCCATCCACGGCGATCGCCTCACTCCGCTTGGTCGCCGGGTCGAACGGAACGAGCTTGGTCAGCCTGGGCGGATCGGCGACGGCTCGCTTCGCAGAGGCCGCACGGATGGCGGCGTCCACGGGATCCTGCCCGCCGTCGGAGCTCGCGAGTGCCGCCATCGCCAGGAGGTGCGGCTCGTCGAAGCCCGGCTCGGGCCGGAGGGCGGTGACAGAAAGGGCGTTGAGGGTCAGCGTGCCTGTCTTGTCCGAGCAGAGAACGTCCATCGTGGCAGCCTCGTCGACGGCGGACAATCGCGTCGGCAGCACGCCTACGTGAGCCAGGGCCCTCGCGCCGAGCGCCGCTGCGAGGGTGAAGGTGGCGGGAAGAGCGACGGGAATGGAGGCCAGGACTGCCGTGAGCACGAGATGGATGATGTCGCCGCCCGGCATCCTACGAACGAGCGCGTACGTGACGAGCAATGCGATGAGCACCCCGTTGAAGGCCGCGAGGTTTCTCACCACCCGCATGACCGTCTTCTGCTGAGTGCTGACCACGTGGGCGGTGCGGACCAGCTCGGCGGTGCGACCAAACTTCGTGTGCGCCCCGGTCGCGGTGACGATCGCCGTGGCCTCTCCGCGCCGCACCAGCGCGCCCGCAAAGGTCCTGAGACCTGGCCCCGCTTCGGTCGGGACCGATTCGCCGGTGAGCGTCGATTGATCGAGCAGGACGGAACCGTCGACCAGCTCGACGTCGGCAGCCACCACCCCTCCGAGTGAGAGCTTTACCGTGTCGCCCGGCACGAGCCCGCTCGCGGGGATGTTCTTCCAAACGCCGTCGCGCCGTACCGAGGCCGTGAGCGCCAGGCGCGATTTCAACGCAGCAAGCGTCGCCTGGGCACGCCCCTCCTGGAAGAAACCGAGTGCGGCGTTGAAGACGAGCAGCCCCGCGATGACCGCCGCCTCGACATACTCGCGAAGAACCAGCTGCAGGATGATCGCGGCTTCGAGCATCCACGGGACCGGCGCCCAGAACTTCGCCAACGCCATCCGCCACGGCCGCATCGCGGTGTCCGGCATCTCGTTGGGGCCGGACTTCTCGAGACGCGCGCGTGCCTCGTCGCTCGAGAGCCCCTGAGACGGAGCGGCTACGACTTGCTTTGCCCCTTCCACGATCTCACCGGAATTCAGCACGGATCGTCCTCCCGTGCGACCCTCTCCGCGGGGACCGGGAGCGAGCGGAGAAGAAGCCTTTTCGGCGAAGTCGCTTGTGTACCTGCGACGATCAGACGAAGCTCCCGCGTGTGAAGCCCGATCCGCACGATCGGCGGAACGGGCTACGCGAAAGGAACGCGACCGCGTTCGACAAGCGCTTCGTCGCGCCGCTCTACCTCGGCACCGCGATGAATCCGGTGAATACGTCGCTCATCGCGACCGCGCTCGTCGCGATCGCCACCTGTCCTTTCCTCGATTCCACGAGAGAAATCATGAACCCGATCGATCCCGATTCAAGCGCGCTCCTGGTGATGGACTACCAGCCCACGATTCTGGGCCGCGTCGGCGACGCCGAAGGACTGCTGGGTCGCGCCGTCCGCGCCATCGACCTCGCCCGCGGCGCTGGCCTCCAGGTCGGTCACGTGCGCGTCGCCTTCGAGCCGGCCGACGTCGCCAATGTCCCCGCGACCAACGCGGCGTTCTCCCGAGCGGCCGCCGCCATGCCCGCCCATGCGCCGCACACGCAGTTCCACGAGCGCGTCGCTCCGTGCGCCGGCGACATCGTCGTGCGGAAGACGCGCGTCGGCGCGTTCTCGACGACCGATCTCGACGCGAAACTCCGCGCGCGGAAGGTGACGACGCTGGTGCTGGCGGGAATCTCGACGAGCGGCGTCGTGCTCTCGACGGTCTGCGACGGCGCCGATCGCGACTACCGCTTGATCGTGCTCTCCGACGGCTGCGCCGATCCCGACGAGGAGGTGCACCGCGTGCTCCTGACGAAGGTGTTCCCCCGCCGCGCCGACGTCATCCCGATCGACGAGCTCGCGAAGAGTCTCGGGCAAGCTTAGGCACCGACGGTGCTCTAGAGCCTGGTGATTTTCGAGAGCGAGCGAGGCCGGCGACGAGCGCGCGGAGCGTACGACCGTCTCATCATTCGTCACATCGCGCTCGGCCTCCGAGAAAAGGCCCACGCCAGGGCGTCCCCTGCTTGCCTCGGGGCCCCAGAGAACCTCACCCCCGGCCCCTCTCCGCAAGCGGAGAGGGGTGTCT
>Ga0265313_10003544_pt1 | contig 12582 bp, 9 predicted proteins | sample 4123metaG_FD_203122 | JGI IMG/M metagenome (GOLD analysis project Ga0265313, IMG submission 203122) | Rhizosphere microbial communities from Carex aquatilis grown in University of Washington, Seatle, WA, United States - 4-1-23 metaG | ecosystem: Host-associated > Plants > Roots > Rhizosphere >...
GGACGTCGTCCTGACGCCCAGCGCCGCCACAAGTTTTTTTCGGGAAGGCGCCGGTCGGCGCCGATCCGTCACGGCGCGGGAATGATTTCGATCCCGTTGATTTCCGGGTTTTCGACTTTGTCCGTGAAGGTGATGTCGAGCTGGCCGTCGGCGATTTCCACTTCGACCGTCTCGACATACGCCTTGTTGGCGCCGCCGGCTTTCGCGAAGACGTCGAAATCCTTGAACTCGTGCCCTTCGACCGTAAAGGAGAAGACCCGCTGCCCGGCGGCGCTGACCTCTTCATACGTCTCGGCGAAATGGAGCTTCACCGTATATTTTCCGTTTGGGAGCTTTTGCGTGAAGCCGGTCATGCTGTAGTGCTCCGTGCGGTAGATCGACGGTGTCTTCGTGTTCGCGATCGCGATGTCGCCGCGATCGGCGGTGTCTCCGCCGACGAAGCCCTGATCAGGCAGCCAGACATTGCCCAGTTCATCGGTGACCGCCGCGGCGGCACCGGCGTCGATGCGAATCGCGGCCTTGGCCGGCGCCGGTTCGGCCGGCGCCGCGGTCGCGGATTTAAGTGCACCGCCGACGACCAAAGCGGCGGCGACAATGGAAGCGAAGGTCCAGTGACGGAGATGGTTTAATTTACTCATGGGTTCTTTTCGGGGTTGAAGATGACGCGGAGAAACCGCGCATCCGTCCCGACTATCCCGCCGGACAAAATCGGAGCAAGCCCAACCTGCCGCCACGCCCTCGTGTTTACGAGTGTTTCAGCCGATCCCAAATCCGCACCCACGTCGCCTCGTCGCCGAATCCGCCGGGCTTCACCGCGAGCAGCATCGGACCGCCCGCCGTGCGCGTGCCCGAGACGCTGACGCCGATTTCAATTTCTTCCAAAAATTCCAACGACGAAATTCCCAGCGCGCCGCAAACCGCAAACGCCGTTTCGCCACCAGTGACAAACACGCGCCGAACTCCGGTCGTTGCGATCAATTCCGCCGCCGCCGCGGCGATCGCGCGCAGCGCGCCGCCACTCTCCGCGCGCGCGAGCTCGATCGCCAGCGCCGCCGTGCCGCTTGCTGCAAGACTCGCCACCGCGGCCCGGATGCCCGCTTGCGGATCCGCCAAGCTCAACTCGTGCAGCGCCACGCCGCGCTCGCGCCGCAATCGCTCCGCTTGCCTGCGATTCGCCGGATGCGCGCTGCCGCACACCATCAACATCGCCCGTGACGCGATCGCCGGCCATTCGCGCGGCGGCACGACTGCGCGCGTTTCGCCTCGCGTCGCCACGGCGCGAGCCAGCGCACCTGATCCGACGGCGATCCACGGTCCGTCCGCCGCCGCCATCCGCGCCACGGCTGCATCCAAATCATCCTGCGTTTCGGCGTCGGCGATCACGACGCGATCCGTCGCGGCCGCGCCGAGGAGTTTTGGCAGCGAGCTTTCGCGCACCGGGCTCAACGGGTCGCGGCCGAACTCCGTTTCCGCCACGGGCACGCCGTTCACGCGCAGCACGCCGGCGCGAACCGTCCGCCCGACGGCCGGGTTCGCCGGCGTGAACAGAATCCGCGCCTCCGGCATCGCCGCCGCCAGCGCCGCGAGTTCCGCCGCAACCGGTCCGCGCATCGTCGAATCGATTTTTTTGAAAAGCAGCCGGCCGCCGCGCGTGCGAATTTCAGTCACCACCCGCGCAACTCTTTCGGCGGCGAGCGCGGGCGCGGCGTTGCGCGTCTCGGTGGTGAGCGCGACGACATCGGCGCGCTCTTCGCCCGCACCCGGCTGATCGAAAGCCAGCCGCGTCGTCACGCGCCGGCCCGCGTGGTGAAACGCCGCGGCCGCATCGAGCGCGCCGCTCAAATCATCGGCGAGGAAAAAATCCGGCATGATCGGGCGCGACGCAGACGGGTTTTTACACAAATCCACCGGCGCGAAAATTCACGCGTTAGCCGACGCGTCGCCGAAATTCGCCTCGGCTTTCGCATCGTCGAACTCGCCCTCCCAGCGCGCAACAACGACGCTCGCGAGGCAGTTGCCGGCGACGTTCACGGACGTGCGCGCCATGTCGAGCAGCGCATCGACGCCGAGGATCATCGCCGCGCCCTCGAGCGGCAGGCCGAACGACTGGAGCGCGGCGATGAGCACGACGAGTGACGCGCGCGGGACGGCGGCGACGCCTTTCGAGGTGAGCATGAGCGTGAGCATCATCGTGAGCTGCTGGCCGATCCCGAAGTGAACCCCGGTTACCGCCTCCGCGGCCTGCGCGACGAAGACGGACGCGACGGCGAGATGGAGCGTCGAGCCGTCGAGGTTGAACGTGTAGCCCGCGGGCAGCACGAAGCTGACGATGCCGCGCGGCACGCCGAGTTTTTCCATGTTGGCGAACGCGTCGGGCAGCGCGGCCTCGCTGTTCGCGGTCGCGAACGCGAGCGCGAACGGCTCGCGCACGGCGCGCACGAACGGCTTCAGCGGCACGCGCGCGATGCGAATGACGGCGCCGAAAACGATGACGACGAAAATCACGAGCGCGAGGTAGAGCGTGAGGACGAGCTTGCCGAGGTTCAGCAACACGCCGAGGCCCTGGTGGCCGACGGTCACGGCGATCGCGGCGCCGACACCAAGCGGCGCGAAGCGCATGATGATGCCGGCGAACTTGAACATCACCTGGGTGAGGCTGCCGCACCACACGAGCACGGGCCGGCCCGCCTCGCCGGCGGCGATCACGGCGGTCGCGAAGATGACGGAAAACGCGACGATCTGGAGCACGTCGTTGCGCGCGAGCGCGTCGAGGAAGCTCGTCGGGAAGACGTGCAGGATCGTCTCCGTGAACGTGAGCGGTTTTGTCTGCACGGCGGTGCCGAGCGCGGCGGCGCCGCCGGCAAGTTTCACGCCGACGCCGGGGCCGATGAGATTAACGACGGTGAGCCCGACGGCGAGGGCGGCGCCGGTAACGATTTCGAAATAAAGCAGCGCTTTGAAGCCGATGCGACCGACTTTCTTCATGTCGCCGGTGCCGGCGATGCCCTGGACGACGCTCGCGAAGATGAGCGGCGCGATCATGGCCTTGATGAGATGAAGAAAAATGTCGCGGACGAGCGTGAGCCATTCATCCCAAGCAGCCTTCGCGACGTCGGGCCGGCTGCTGATCCACCAGCCGAGAAAGCACCCGGCGATCAGGCCGAGGAGAATTTGCTGCGTGAGCGAGAGGCGAAAGCGGGAACGCGCGGCGGGCGCGGATCCGTGGGCTGACATGCGCGCAGTCTGCGCGGCGGGCGCGGCGGACGCCAAGCGCGAAGCGCGCGCCTCCGAAATAAAATGCCGGCGGCGCTACTCAGGCGAAGAACTTGTCGTGATCGTCGTGGCCGTTGGTCCCGTTGGACTCGGCGTGGCCGTTCGTGCCGTTGTGAGCCGGCTCGTCCTGGTGGACGGGCAGGCGCGTGGCGGCGGACTGGCGGATGGTGCGCGGCGCAGGCGCGGGTGGCGAGGCGCGGCGGACCGGCGCGGGCGTCCTGATTTTCGCCGGCGGGGCGGCCGGCGGAATTTCGGCGGATTCCACCGGCGCAGAGTCCGAGCCGCGGGCCATGCGCATGAGTTCGGCCACGGCGACGCGGACTTGCTCGGCCTGCGATTTCAGTTCCTCGGCGGAGGCGGAGGATTCCTCGGCGAGCGCGGCGTTGTCCTGCGTGATTTTGTCCATGCTGGCGACGGCGCTGTTGAGCTGGCCGATACCCTCGCTTTGTTCGTGCGAGGACTGCGCGATCTCGGCGATCCGTTCGTCGAGCTGGCGGGTTTTATCGACGATGGCGGCGAGGTTGGAGGCCATCTTTTCGCTGATGCGGGCGCCCTGCTCGCTTTTCTCGGTGGAGGCGGAAATTTTTTCGGCGGTTTCCTTCGCGGCGCCGGCGCAGCGCTGGGCGAGGCTGCGGACTTCGTCGGCGACGACGGCGAAGCCGAGGCCGGCCTCGCCGGCGCGGGCGGCTTCGACGGCAGCGTTGAGCGCGAGGATGTTGGTCTGAAACGCGATCTCGTCGATCGTCTTGATGATCTTGGAAATTTCGGCGCTGGAGCCCTTGATCGCGGCCATCGCGGTCTTCATCTGCTCCATGTCGGTGGCGCCGGCGTCGGCGGTCTGGCGGGTCTGGTTCGCGAGGGTCTTGGCGTTCTGGGCGTTTTCGGAATTGCGCGTGGTCATGCTCGCCATCTCGTGGAGCGAGGAGCTGGTTTCCTCGAGCGAAGCGGCCTGCTGCGAGGCGCCGTTGGCCATCGACTGGCTGGCGGAGGAAACTTGCACGGCGGCGGAGCCGGTCTTTTCAGACTCGAGGGAAAGGCGGGACGCCACCTCGGTGATGCGGTGCGTGACGCCGCGGGTGATAAGCCAGGCAAACACGGCGCCGAGGACGAGGCCGATCCCGGTGATGGTCATGACGACGATTTCGTTGCGGTGTTGTTCGGCGCGGGTGCGGGTCTCGAGTTCGCTCTGGTAGTCGTGAACGGCGGTTTTCACGCGGGCGAGGCTGGCGGTGAACTCGGGGGCGACGCGGTTGACGCGTTCGGAAAGAATTTTCGCGCGGGCCTGTTCGCCGTTGACGACCTGGTCGAGGCCGTCGCGGTAGCTGACGGCGGTTTGCTGGAGTTTGACGAGGAGCTGGTTCTTGGCCTCGTCCTTCATCGTCGCATCGAGTTTTTCCATCTCGGCCTGGTCCTTCTGCATTTTCTGGATTTGCGTGACGGTGACGCCGAGGGCGTCGCGGGCGGCGGCGGCCTTGGCGGCGTCGGAGGTGAGCAGGAAGGCGTTGGTGAGGCTGGAGCATTCGAAGAAGGCTTTAAGGCCGTTCGAAATCTGAAAGGCGGCGTTCATGTCGCCCTGGGTCTTGGCCTGCGCGAGCATTTGCTGAAGGCCGTCGGCGATGATCTTGGCCTGGGGCGTGAGGATGGTCGCCTCGATCTGGACGCGGGCCTTGTGATTCGCGACGAGATCAACAAAGGCGGTCTGATAGGTCGCGAGCAGTTCGCGGGCTTTGGCGATCTGGGCGGCGCGGGCGGGCTCGACGATGAGTTCGGCGGCGCGGGCAAGGTCGGCATCGAGGGTTTGCTTGGCGGTGTCGCAGGCCGCGATGCTTTCGGCTGAGCCGGTGGCGAGGAAGTCGTTTACCTCGAGCTTGAGCGCCTGCATCGAGGATTCGAGCGAGGCGGCGGCGTAGGTTTCCTGGGCGCTGTCGGCGAAGAGCGTGAGGCGGCGGCCGGCGCCGCCGAGGGCGGTGTAGGCGATGGTCGCAACGACAATCAGCAGCGCGAAGAGCAGGCCGAACCCGAGGGTAATTTTCCGACCGATGGTGAGATTGCGAAAGGACATGGCGTGGCGGCAGGGAAAACGGGTGGACGGCGGTCAGCTTTCTTCGGCGACGAACTTGATGGGGATGGTGACCTGCATGGAGACTGGGTTGCCGTCCTGGCGGGCCGGCTTGAATTTCCACTTTTTCAGCGCGTCCATCGCGTATTTGTCGAAGGTCTCGTTGCTCGATTTCGAAACAGTGGTCTCGGCGACATTGCCCTGTTCATCGATCGTGCACTTGACCATCACGACACCGGAAACGCCTTGGTTGCGCAGATCGCTCGGATAGTCGGGAGCGACGGTGCGCACCGGCACGGGTGGCTCGCGCCCCGGTATGGCCGCCAACACCGGCGCAAGCGCGGCGAAGCAAAATACGCATCCGGCAAACAATAATTTCGAAATAGTCATAATGTCGGGAAGAGTCGGAGTTGGGTGAACATCGTCACGATCAGCGGAGAAGTTTAATTCGTCGCGCCTCACTCGCCTGAGTGGGGCGCTCCCCGGCCAATCGTCACGCCGGTAAAAAACTGAAACGGGCGGGAGCAAAAAATGCACACCACGCGCCGGGGAGGGCACGGGCCGGCCGGCCATTGCAATTGCGGAAGCAATCGGCACGATCCGGCACTTTCTCCTTCACCATCGGAATGCTGCCCGAAGAAAAACTCCGCCGCCTCCCCAGCTTGGCCGCCGCGCTGGCCGGCGCGATTTCCCTGATCGAACTGGTCGGCGCCGTCGCCGGAACGCGCACGCCGTCTTCCGCGCCACCCGCGGCCGCGGCGGCGCTGGCGCTGCTGGGCGCGGCGCTCTGGCTGCACCACGAACGGCGATTCCCGCGGGCGGCGGCCGGGTGCGCGGTGCTGGCGCTGGGCGTGCTCGGCGCGGCGCTCGCGCTCGACGCCGCGGATGGCCGGCTGCGCTGGGAGGCGATTCCGTTTCGCGCCGCCGCGGCGGGTGACACGCACCTGCCGGCGCCGCGGCTGCCACTCGACACGGCCACGGTGATCGCCGCCACCGGGATTGCGCTGGCGGTTTTCGGCAACGGTGCGCGCCGCGCGCGGCGTGGGCTTTTCGCCTGGCTGGCGGCGGCGGCGTTCGCCGTGAGCGCGGCGACCTTGCTGATGCACGCGCTGCAGGCGTTCACGAAATACGCGCTCCCGCTGCAAATCGGCATCCCGGATACAATCGCGTTGCTGGCGCTGAACGGCGGCGCGCTGTTGATGAGCACCGACAGCAAGCTGATCCGGATGCTGCTCGTGCAGTCGTCGGCGGGAGCGTTGTCGCGGCAGTTGTTTCTCGGGGTGACGGTGCTGCCGGCCGGGCTGATCGGCGCGACGCTGGTGCTGATGAACCAGCGCACGATCGAGCCGTATTTCGCGCCGGTCTTCCTGCTTTCCGGGCTGATCGTCACGGGGCTGATCCACGCGATGATATCGGCCGAGACCGCGGCCGAGCTCGACGACCGCCGGAAGGCCGCCGAGGGCGAGCAGGCGCGGCTCAACGCCGTGCTCGAACACCAGGCCGCGCGGTTGCAGGAGCTCGTCGCGCGGCGCACGAGCGAGTTGCGCACGCTCAGCGTGAACTTGCGCACCACCACGCGCGAGAATGCGCAGCTCGGCCTGGTCGCGCGCAACACGACCAACGGCGTCGTCATCACCGACGCAGACGGCTGCCTCGAGTGGGCGAACACGGCGTTCGAGCGGATGACGGGCTACACGCTCGCGGAAGTGAAGGGCCAGAAGCCGGGGCATTTCCTGCAGGGGCCGGACACCGATGCGGCCAGCGTCGCGCAAATGCGGCGCGCGGTGCAGGCCGGCGAGCGCTGTTACGTCGAGGTGCTCAACTACACGAAGAGCCGGCACCCTTACTGGCAGATCGTCGACATGGAGCCGGTCCACGACGCGAGCGGGAAGATCGTCAACTGGATCGCGATCCAGACCGACGTGACTGCGCACCGGCTCGCTGAGCAGCACCTGCGCGTGCTCAACGAGCGGCTGCAGCTCGCAACGCAATCCGCCGCGCTCGGCGTGTGGGAATGGGATGCCACGAGCCAAAAACACACGTGGGACGAGCGCACGCACGCGATCCACGGGCTGAAGCCGGGCGAGTTCGACGGCAGCTTCGAGGCGTGGATGAAATGCCTGCACCCCGACGACCGCACACTGGCGGAGGCGCGGTTCCAACTCGTGCTCGCCGGGGGGAATTTCTACGATCAGGACTTCCGGGTCGTATGCGCCGGCGAGCGGGGCGTGCGACATGTCGAGTCGCGCGCGATCGTGCAGCGTGACGCGCATGGGAAGCTGTTGCGCATCACCGGCACGAGCCGCGACGTGACGACGGATCGCGAAAACGAGGAACGGTTGCGCACGCTGACGGATCGCTGGCAACTCGCGTTGCGGGCGTCGCGCTACGGCGTGTGGGACTGGGATCCGGCGACGGGCAAGGTGATCTGGGACGAACGGATCTTCGAGATTTACGGCGTGACGCGGGACACGTTCCAAAACACCCACCAGGCGTGGCTCGAGCGACTGCACCCGGAGGATCGCGCGCGTGCCGACCAGAGTGAACAGGACGCGCTGCGGCTCGGCCGCGAGGAGTTCGACAACGAATTCCGGATCGTCCTGTCCGACGGTTTCGTTCGGCACGTCGAGACACACGGCTACATCCGGCGCGACGAGCAGGGTCGGCCGGTGCGCGTTGTCGGCATGGATCGCGACATCACCGCGGAGAAACAGACGCTCGAGGCGCTCCGCATGGCGGAGGAACGCTGGCAGCTCGCGGTCGAGGGCACGAACGACGGCGTGTGGGATTGGAACGTGCCGACCGGCGTCAGCTACCACGACCAGCGCTGGTCGCAGATGCTCGGTTACGAACCGGGCGAGGTGCCCGACACGGTCGAGAGCTGGAACAATCTCATCCACCCCGAAGATCTGCCCGGCTGCATCGCGGCGACGGAGGACCACTTCGCGCGGCGCACGCCGCTTTATCACTGCGAGTATCGGATGCGGACGAAGTCGGGCGACTGGAAGTGGATCCTCGACCGCGGCAAGGTCGTGAGCCGCGACGCGCAAGGCCGGCCGTTGCGCATGGTCGGCATGCACACCGACATCACGGCGCGCAAAAACCTCGAGCAGCAGCTGCACCGCTTCGAGCAACTCGCCAGCCAGACGAGCGAACTCGCGCAAATCGGCGGCTGGGAACTCGACCTCGAGACGATGCAGCTCACGTGGTCCGAGCAGGTGCGCCGCATCCTCGAGGTGGACGACCGCTACCGGCCGACGGTGCAAAGTTCGATCGAGTTCTACGCGCCCGAGGCGCGCGACATCATCTCGATCGCGCTGAAAGCGGCGATGACGCGCGGCAAGGACTACGATCTCGAGCTGCCGCTGATCACCGCCGCGGACCGGCGCATCTGGGTGCGGGCGCTCACCCGCGCGGAATTTCGCGACAACAAACCCGTGCGGCTGATCGGCGCCTTCCAGGACATCAGCAGCCGGCGCGACAGCGAGGAGGCGCGCCGCAAGCTCGAGTTCCAGCTTTTCCAGGCGCAGAAAATGGAGACGCTCGGCACGCTCGCCGGCGGGATCGCGCACGATTTCAACAACCTGCTCACCGGTATCATGGGCTATCAGGAACTCATCGCCGACGTGCTGGGCGACAACCCGACGGCGCGCGATTACCTCGCGCAGGCGCGTGGCGCGAGCCTGCGCGCGCGCGAGCTGGTGGAGCAAATCCTGACATTCGGCCGGCAATCGCCGGACGAGCAGCACATGCCGCTCGACCTGGCGCTCGTGATCGAGGAGGCGCGGCGGCTGTTGCGCGCGACGATCCCGGCGACGATCGCGATCGAGGTGCGCATCGCGCCCGACTGCGGTTCCGTGCTCGGCGACGCAACGCAGATTCACCAGGTGCTGCTCAACCTCGGGTCGAACGCGGCGCACGCGATGCAGGGCAAGGGCGGCACGCTCACGATCGGCCTCGATCGCGCGGACCGGGAAATCTCGCGCAGCGCGACGCTGGCGCGGCTGCCGCCGGGCGACTATCTGCGCCTGACTGTCAGCGATACCGGCCACGGCATGGACGAGGCGACGATTCAACGCATCTTCGATCCGTTTTTCACGACCAAGGAAGTGCGCGAGGGCACGGGGCTCGGGCTCGCGGTCGTGCACGGCATCGTGCGCGCGCACCGCGGCGCGATCGACGTCGAGAGCCGGGTCGGGCGCGGCTCGACTTTCCACCTTTACCTGCCCATCGCGATGACCGAGGCCGAGCGCGACGGCAGCGAAGTGCTGCAGGCGCCGCGCGGCGGGGGCGAGGCGGTCTTCATCGTCGATGACGAGGACACGGTCGCGAGTTTCACGAAGTTCGCGCTCGAGAACAAGGGCTACCGCGCCGCGACGATCGACACCGCGGCGCAATGCCTCGAGATGATGCGCGCAAATCCGTCGGCCTGCGCGGTGCTCGTGACGGACCAGACGATGCCGGGGATGACGGGCACCGAGCTGGCGGGAAAAGTGCGCGAGTTCGCACCCAACCTGCCGATCATCGTGATGTCGGGTTATTTTCTAAAAATTCCGCCGCAGGACATCGCGCAGATCGGACGCGTGGAGCTGCTCGGAAAACCGTTCACGACCGACGAACTCGCGTGGATGGTGCACCGGGCCCTGCACCCGGACGCGGTGGGCGTGTGACGAAAAATCGCCTGCCGGGGATCACTGTTGCAAGAGCTTCAGGACGGCGGCAGGGGTCTGGTTCGCCTGGGAGAGCATGGCCGTGCCGGCCTGCATGAGGATGTTGTATTTTGCCAGCTGGGTGGACTCGCTGGCCACGTCCACGTCGCGAATGTCGGAAATGGCGGAGGTGAGGTTTTGCGATTCGACCGCGAGCTGCGTGGCGGCGATGTCGAGGCGGGACTGCATGCCCGCGACACTGGCGCGGGCGGTGGCGGTCTGGTCGAGCGCACTGTTGATGGAATCGATGGCGCCCGGGTCGGTCACGGAAATATCATACGCGCCGGTGGGGTCCTGATGAATGAGATCGAGCATCGCACCCTGCTGGAAGTTCGCGCCGCTGATCGGCATGGTTTCACCGGCGTTCTTGCCGATGGTAACGGTAAGGTTGGTGGTGCTGGCCTCGAAGAGGGCGGTGCCGTTGAACGAGCCGAGCGGCGATGTGACGCCGGTCTGGCCGCCGAGCGTCGAGGTGTCGCCGCCGACGGTGGCGCGGAGCTGGTCCTGCAGCGCGCTGAACTCATCCTGATACTGGGCGATGTCGCTGGAGTTTTTGGTCGGGTCCTTGGCGTCGGCCGCCAGCTCGCTCATGCGCGTGAGAATCTGTGTCATGTTGCCCATGAAGCCGTCCATGGTTTGGACGAAGGAGACGGCGTTTTGGACGTTGGTGCTCGCGGCCTGGGCGCGGAGGTTTTGCGAGTCGAGCTTGTCGGCCGTGGCGAGGCCGGCGCTGTCGTCGCCGGGGTCGCTGATCTTGTTGCCGGAGGAAAGCCGGTTCATGGAACGCGTCAGCATCGTCTGGGTGAGGCCAAGCTGCCGGGCGATGTCGAGGGTCTGGAGATTGGTGCTGTTGGTGACGCTCATGGGAGGCGGTGGAATTCAGGATTGGGTGGCGGGCTGGGCGGCGACCGCCGGGAGCTTGGCCGGAATGGGGAGCGCGGGCAGCGCGTCGGGACGCGCGGCGCGGACGGCGGCGGCGTGATTGCTGGCGGCGATGACGGTGAGGACTTCCTTGCGGAAAATCGGGATTTCGCGCGGGGCGGAGATGCCGATCTTCACGAGGTCGCCCTCGATGCGGGTGATGCGAATCTCGATCGAATCGCCGATCACAATCGCCTCGTTAACTTTGCGGGTGAGGACGAGCATGGGCGTTCAGGCGATGCGGAGGTTGGCGTGGAGGGGCGAGTGATCGACGAGCGCGTGGTGCGCGCTGTAACGGGAGTAGTTCGAGACCACCAACTGCCGTCCGATGCGCGTGCGGCGGTTGACGACGAGCGGGCCGACGAGATTAACCGTGGCTTCGACCGGCTGCTGCTGGCGCAGGGTGACGATGTTGAGAATCATCGCCTCGGCCGGGTCGCCGATGCCGAGCTGCACGGCATCCTCGTCGAAGATCTCCGGTTCGTAGTCGGCGATGATACCGCCGGGTTCCATGACGATGAAGTGAACCGTATCGGGACCGTGGAGCCGCAGCCAGAGAAACGGCAGGTGGTCGGGCATGTAGAGGAGTTCGGCGCGCTGGTAGGCGGAGAACCCGATGATGCCCTGGGGCAAGACGATCTCGTTGGCCGCGGCGGTGCCGAGCTCGATGGGAGTGACGTCGGAATAAACTTTCATGGGGCGAGGGCGGTCAGGCGGGGGGGTTATTGAATGTAATCGAGAAGGGACATGTTCATGATCTTCGCACCGGAAGCCAAAGCCGCCTGGTAGGCGGTCTGCGCCTGACTGAGCTTGACGACGGCCGTCGAGATGTCGGTGGAATCTTCGTTGGAGACGAGGGAGTCGAGCGTGGTCGAACGCGACTGGAGATCGGATTGAGCGGCCTCGATGCGCGTCTGGACGCCGCCGGTTTCGGCGACGGCGGAGATGATGGTGTTCTCGCCGTCGGTAAGGCCGCTCTGGGTCGCACTGACCGCGGCGGTGTCGCCGCTTTGGAGCGCGTTACGCAACGCAACGAGCTGGTTGATAAAATCGCCGATGCCGGTGTTGGTGGTGCCGCTGGTGGACGGAGCGACGCTGGTGCCTTCGGACAATGGGACCGAGGCCTGACTGGTGTTGCCAGCGTAGGCGACGGAGGTGATCTGGCCGCTGCTGTCTCGCGTCGCGACGTAGGGAGGCGAGTCCACCGCGGTGCCGCCGTAAATGTAGCTGTTGTTGTAGCTCGTGTTGCCCACCTGCACGGCCTGCTCGATGAGCTGGTTGACCTCGACGGCGTAGGATTGCATCGAGGTGGTGCCGAGGCTGCTCGAGCCGAGCGTGACAAGTTCGCCGGCGCGGTCGGAGATGGTCTTCAGACTTTGGAGGCCGGCGTAGGAAGCCTGGCTGAGGGCGAGGGCGGTCGAGGCGTTGTTGGTGTATTGCGCGGCCTGACGCTGGGCGGTCTCGTAGTTGAGGACGCGTCCGTAGGCAGCGGGATCGTCATCGGGCTCGGAGATGCGCAGGCCGGTGGAAATCTGCGTCTGCAGTTTCGATTGATTGGCGCTGAGATCCTGAATCTGCTGGAGAATCGTGTCGGAGATCGTGTTGTTGGCGATGCGCATG
>Ga0265313_10003545_pt1 | contig 12577 bp, 11 predicted proteins | sample 4123metaG_FD_203122 | JGI IMG/M metagenome (GOLD analysis project Ga0265313, IMG submission 203122) | Rhizosphere microbial communities from Carex aquatilis grown in University of Washington, Seatle, WA, United States - 4-1-23 metaG | ecosystem: Host-associated > Plants > Roots > Rhizosphere >...
GACACCGAAATAACTGACGGCATCCGATTTTGTCCAAAAGCCGATGTGGCCAGTGGTGAAGGTGTTGTCGACCAGTGGTGGCATGGCCAGGTGATTGTCCAGCAGGCAGGTGATTTGGTTGCCCTGGCATTGAATGCCCAGGCTATGCCAGACGTTGGTGGCAATGTCCATGTCCGGCCCCACAAGATTGCCGCGCAGGCCGTTCACCACCTTGTAGAAGCGAAGGTTGTGTCCCAGGGCGCTGGCGCGGATTACGTAAAAATTCGACGCGTTCTGATATCGGAACACGATGCCTGCCATTTGTTCCGCCACGCCGCTGACGATCTTAAACTGCGTCGCCAGCTTGAAATCCCTGAAGGTCTCCTTGCCATAAACCAGCATGGGAAACCGTTCGTCGGTGGAGTCCTGGCTGAGTTGGGCGAGCACGGCGTGTTGGTTCATCGCCGGCGTCCGGCCGGCCTGGGGCGTCAACGGCGCAAACGCCGACGGTACTTCGTCCACAAGGATTTTCCAATCGCCAGGACTGCCGCCCCCGGCCAGCGTGCTGTGAAAACCAGCCGGCGTTTCATTCGTGGGGAAATTACCGAAATTTAGATTTATTTCCGTACCGTGGACCGGCAGGGTCGACGCCAGCGCGAGGCTGAGGAACAATTTACGCATTACCCGCAGCGTAACAAAAACCAGCCGGACGACAAGTTTTTGCGCCCGGCACCAAGGAGCGCCGCCGTCCCGGCAGCATTCCCAGTCGACCAAAAGGCGCCGGCGAGACGCCGGCGCTCCCGGGTTTTATGCCTTCCAGATCATATCGGCCACCGTGCGGCCCGCGGGAATGAACGGGATGACGTGCGTGCTGTAAGGCGTGACCACGTCGAGAACGTAAGGCTCCTTGGCATCGAGCATCCGCTGGATGGCGGCGCGCAAATCCTTTTTGAACATCACGCGTTCGCATTTGACACCGAAGGAATTGCAGACGCGGACATAGTCGGGATAAATCTCGGGACGATGTTCCGGGTCGCCGAGGTAGGTGTGGCCGCGGTTGCCGGCGTAGAAGTTGTCCTCCCACTGCACCACCATGCCGAGGTGCTGATTGTTCAGAATGATGGCCTTGGCGTTGATTTTTTCGACGTGCGCGGTGGCCAGTTCCTGGATGTTCATCAGGAATGAGCCGTCGCCGTCGATGTCAATCACTTCCTTGTCCGGGTGGGCAATCTTGATGCCGAGTGCCGCGGGAAATCCAAAACCCATCGAACCCAAGCCGCCGCTGGTGATGAACTGGCGCGGATGTTCGTATTTGAACCATTGTGCGGCCCACATCTGGTGCTGGCCCACGCCGGTCGTGATGATGGCGTCGCCCTGGGTCAATTCGTAGAGCGTCTCCACCACCATTTGCTGAAGGATGACCTGATTTTCCTGTCCCTGCATATGGTCTTTCATGTGGTCGCTGCCGGCGATTTCGCTGGTGATGCGATAGTTAAACGGCCCCTTCTTCTTCCACTCGTCGATCTGCGCGAGCCAGGCCGTGTGCTTTTTGTTGAGCGGGCGCTTGGCCAGCATGACATTGAGCCGCGCGAGCGCGTCCTGGATGTCGCCCACCACGGGGAGGTGCGCCTTCCGGTTTTTATTTAACTCGGAAGCGTCGATGTCCAGGTGGACAATCGTGCCGCTCTTGCAAAATTCCTCGAACTTGCCGGTCACGCGGTCGTCGAATCGCACGCCGAAGGCGAGCAGCAGGTCTGCGCCGTCCTGGATCTTCACCATCGGGTCGTTAAAAGACTTGCGGAGCTCATATTCGCCGTTGACGGCCCAGTTGGCAAAGGCCGCCCCGTGCATGCCCAGCCAGCGCAGCGAGAGCGGATGCGTCTCCGGAAAACCGCCGATGCCCATGAGCGTTGTGGTCACGGGAATGTTCGTCGCCTCGGCAAACTTCTTCAATTCCGCCGCCGCGCCGCTGCTGATGATGCCGCCGCCGCAATAAATCACCGGGCGCTCGGCCTTTTCAATCAGGCCCATGATTTCGTTCAACGCGAGATCGTCGGCGCGCAGGTCGGGCTGATGATAGCCGCGCAATCCCTTCTTGACCTGCGCCAGGGTCGGCCATACCGGCTGGGTTTTGGCCTGCTGGATGTTTTTGGGCACGTCCAGTACCACCGGGCCGGGCCGGCCGGTTTGCGCGATGTAAAACGCCTCCTTCACGATGCGCGGAATGTCGTTCACGTCCGTGATGAGGTAGCTGTGCTTCACAATGGGCAGCGTCACGCCGATGATGTCGGTTTCCTGAAACGCGCCGCGACCAATCATGTTCTGGTTGACCTGGCCGGTGATGGCAATCAGCGGGCAGGAATCCAGGTAGGCGTCGGCGATGGCGGTGACAAGGTTGGTCGCCCCGGGTCCGCTGGTGCCCATGCACACGCCGGCCTTGCCGGTCGCCCGGCCGTACCCTTCCGCTGCAAAACTGCCGCCCTGCTCGTGGCGTGGCAGAATGGTGCGGATTTTTGACTTCGTGAGGGACTGGTGGATTTCCATGCTCGCGCCGCCGGGATAGGCAAAAATGACTTCGACGCCTTCGCGCTCAAGGGCTTCGACGAGGATGTCGCGTCCAAACATGGCGGCGCCAACCTCGGCGCGGGCGGCGGCGGGTTTCTTTTCTTGTCGCGCCGAAGCCGCTTTGGCGGCGGCGGTGGTTTCAGTTGTCTTGGTCATATGTGTTTTCAGTTGTGGCTGGTATCATTCGCGGGTCAAACAAAAAACCCACGACTGTTGCCAGCCGTGGGTTCTTGTTAAAGTTTGGTTATGCTCAACAAGCGCCGACGGCGTCGCTAACTACGACGACCAGACTGACAACTTGTGGAACGTTTTTCAACATTATGTATTCAGCTTACAGGAGTTATCGGCCGGGTCAAGCCCTGTTTTTGGCCAATTTCAACCCTTTTTTTGGCTTGGGGGGTGGAAACCAAGCGGGCATTGTTGGCAGGAACGGGAATTTGGCCCATGAAAAAGCCGCGGAATCATTCCGCGGCTGGTTGAAATGAATGGCGCCGTTGACGGCCTATTCCGCCTTTTCCTTCTTATCGGCCTTGGGCGCTTTGGCGGTTTTTTCCGGTTTTTCAGCCTTCTCCGGCCTGGCGCGTTTCTCGCCATGCTTTGCGTCTTTGGGTTTGGCTTCAGCGGCTTCCGCCTTTTCCGGTTTTGGCGTCTTTTCGACTTTGACGTCCCGCTTGGCAAAACCGCGTTTCTCCGTCCTGGGTTTTTTACCGTCCTCGGTCCGGGCCTCGGCGGGCGCTACCGCGGCAGTCGCTTCCGATGCCGGCGCGGCCGCGGGCGTGGTGCTTTCCACGCGGACTTTCAGCGTGCCTTTGACCTCGGCATGCAGATGCAATTCGACCTCATAATTACCCAGGGTGCGAACCGGGTGTTCCAGGTGGATTTTCCGTTTATCGAGCGAGATGTCGAACTGATGCTTCAATTCGTCGGCAATCATGCCGGCGGTCACCGACCCGAACATCTTGCCGTCCTCGCCCGCCTTCACCTTGATAACGCAGATGAGTTTGGACAGCGCCTTGGAAAGTTCGGTCATGGTGTTGAACTCGTGCGCTTCGCGTTCGGCGCGGCGCTGGCGCAGGGCCTCCAGGTGGCGCCGGTTGCCTTGCGTGACTGGGATGGCCAGCCGCTGCGGAAACAGAAAATTGCGAGCGTAACCGGCGGCAACCTTTACCTGGTCGGACTCGGCCCCCAGGCCGACGATGTTATGGGTGAGAATGATTTCAGTCTTTGGCATACAACAATTAATGGTTGAGAGTTGAGGGTTGAGAGCGAAGGCTCTCAAAATTCATTTTAAAAGGGAACGTCATCGCTTTCCGGCGGTCCGTCGCTGTCAGCGGGTTCGGCGGCGGCGGGCGCGGCCCCGGCGGTCGCGCGCGGACGGGGCGCTTCGGCGGCACCTTCGCCGCGACCAGCGCCGGAGTCCAGAAACTGAAAGTTCTCCAGCACGACGCTGAGTTTGCTTTTCTTCTGGCCGCTTTGTTTGTCTTCCCAGGTATCGTAACGCAGGCGGCCTTCGATGAGAATCGGCCGGCCCTTTTTCAGATATTGGCCGATGGTTTCGGCGGTTTTGCCGAAGGCGTCCACGTCCACAAAAGTCACCTCTTCCTTCATTTCGCCGGTTTCGCTCTTCCACTTGCGGTTGCAGGCGATGCCGAGGCGGGCCACCGCCGTGCCCTTGGGGGTGTAACGCAATTCGGGGTCGCGGGTCAGATTTCCGGCGAGAATCACTTTATTGAAACTGGCCATAGGAAGTTAGGGGTTCAAGGTTGGGGATTGACGGATAATGTGGCGGGTTTGGGCTCGGGCGAATGCGTAAAGAAAACGCGAAAAACCTCATCGTCCAGCGCCAGTTTCGTCCGCAGTTGCGTGACAATCGTCGGCGTGCCCGTGAAAATGACATTCGCGTAAAATCCGGCGTTGTGTTTTTTGTCCGCCACGCGCGCAAAGCTTTTGCGGTCCATTTTTTGCACCGTTTCAACCTTGCCGCCCGCCGCGGTGATTTCGGAGGAAATCTTGTCGAGGGCGTCCTTGACGCCTTCTTCCCGTCCCGTTGTGTTCAGGATGAACAGACCTTCGTATCGTTTCACTGTTTTCTTTCTTCGTTCGTGGAGTCCACGACTCCATTAAACTGGTTCATTGCTCTTTCTATCCCGTCATTCAGCCAGCATTCCGCCTGGCAGGACGCCCGGTCCAAAACTTTTTCCATCAGCGCCGCTTCCACCCGGTCAAAACGGCTCAGCACGTAATCCGTGATTTCCCGCGCGCCGTCCTGGCGTCCGATGCCGAGCCGCAACCGCGCAAATTCGCGCGCGCCCAGATGCCGCTCGATGGATTCCAGCCCGTGATGGCCGCCGCTGCTGCCACCCGCCCGCAACCGGAGCTCGCCCAGCGGCAGATCCGCGTCGTCCACCGCCACCAAAATCCGTGTCCGGGGCAACCGGTAAAAACCCACCACCGCCCCGACCGTTTCGCCGCTTAAATTCATGAACGTCTGCGGCTGGCACAGCAGAACCTGGCGGCCGGAACGTTCGGCGCGCGCCATCCGCGCGTTGAACTTGCGTTCGTGTTTCCAGTCCACCCGCCAGCGGACGGCCAGCGCTTCGACCAGCCCAAAGCCGGCATTGTGGCGCGTTTTTGCATATTCCGCACCTGGATTGCCCAAGCCCACGATGAGATGCAATGACTCCATGTGCGGGGCGGGCGCGGCGATCCTCGCGGATCGCCCGCAAAATTATTTCTTTTTCTCCGCCGGCTTTTTCTCGCCGACCTTTTCCGCTGCTGCCGCCGCGCCTTTCTCGGCGCCTTTGGCCGGGGCTTTCTCGCCGGGCTTGGCGCCTTTTTCGCCCTTGGCCGGCGCTTCGCCTTCCTCGCCCTCTTCCTTCTTTTCCTTGATCATCTCGACGTCGCCGGCGGACGCCACGGCGCCTTCAGCCGGGGCGACTTCTTCCTCCGCCCGCGGCAGCGCCACGGACACGACCGGGATGTGTTTGTCACCGATAATTTCAACGCCGGCGGGCGCCTTGATTTCACCGAGGTGAACGGCCTTGCCGAGTTCGAGATGGCTGACATCAATCACAATCTGCTCCGGCAAATCCTTGGGCAGGCAGCGGACCTTGAGCTTGAACAGGACGTGTTCGAGCACGCCGCCGCCGGTCTTCACGCCGGCGGCTTCGCCGACGGTTTCCACCGGCACCTGGACGATGACCTTTTCGTTCTCGGCCACTTCATGGAAATCCACGTGCAAAACCTTGCCGTCGAGCGGGTGATGCTGGACTTCCTGGACGAGGGCGAGGCGCTTGGCGCGCGCGTCGTTTTCCACGGACAAATCCACCAGCATGTTCTCCGAGGCGGAATGGTGAATGAGATCGCCGATTTCCTTCGCGCTGATTTCGAGGTTCTGCGGCTTCGCCTGGCGGCCGTAAATGACGGCCGGCACGCGACCCGTGTCCCGCAATTTCTTGACTTCGCCCCGACGCGTCTGCGTCCGGGGATACGCTTTTAATGGCACCGATTTCATGCTAAAATTACTTTCTTGCGGGCTAACTGGTGCGCCCGCCTTTGAATTCAAAGAGCGAATTCACCGACGAATTACTGTTGATCCGTTTGATGGCTTCGCCCAATAGCCCCGCCACCGTCAGGGTGGTTATTTTCACACCGTCAATTGCGGGGCGTTGGACTGTATCAGTTGTAATCAATTCGTCAATCGCTGATTTTCGCAATCTTTCGATGCCCACATCGTTGAGAATCGCATGGGAAACACAGGCCAGAATCTTCCGGGCGCCCTTTTTCTTCAACAACGCCGCCGCTGATGTCAGCGTGCCCGCCGTCTCCGTCAAATCGTCCACCAACAGGATGTTTTTGCCGCGGATTTCACCAATGACGGCCATGGATTCCACTTCGGTTGCGTTTTTCCGCCGTTTGGCCACAATGGCCAGTCCCGAGCCCAGCACCTGGGAATACGCGTGGGCCATCTTCAAACCGCCCACGTCCGGGCTGACCACCACGAGGTCGGTCAGGTTTTTTTTTCGTAAATACTCATACATGACCGGTGCGGCGTAGAGGTGGTCCACCGGAATGTCAAAAAACCCCTGGATCTGCTGCGCGTGCAAATCCATGGTGAGGATGCGGTTGACCCCCGCCGCCACCAGCAGGTTGGCGATGAGCTTGGCCGTGATGGGCACGCGCGGCTGGTCCTTGCGGTCCTGCCGGGCGTAACCGTAAAACGGCAGCACGGCCGTGATGCGCATCGCACTCGCCCGCCGCAACGCGTCAATCATGATGAACAGCTCCATCAAATTGTGGTTGGTCGGCGGCGACGTCGGCTGGACCACGAACACGTCCTCGCCGCGCACGTTCTCCTCGATTTTAATGAAGGTCTCGCCGTCGGGGAAGGGCTGGATGGAACACTTGCCGAGTTCGATGTTGATGGATTTGCAAATTGCGCGAGCCAAAGGCTCATTGGAGGTGCCGCTGAAAACTTTCACGAGTTAATTCGGTTTCTGGTTAAAAAACGGGCCGTCGCACTGAAGCGGCGCCGGGCCGCGCCGCGAAGGCGGAAAAACCGTCCCGCAATGCGGGACGGATGAAAATGCGGGGTGACTTTAGCAACGAACAAACTTGGCGCAAGTGGAAACTGCGCGTTAACATGGGCCATGCGTTATCGAATTCTGGGTAAAACGGGTTTGCGCCCGTCGGTCATCGGCGTCGGTACCTGGCAGTTTGGCGGCGAGTGGGGACGCGATTTTTCACAGGCCGACGCCGACGCCATCCTCGACGCGGCGGCGGAATGCGGCATCAACTTCATCGACACCGCCGAATGCTACGGCGACCACCTGTCCGAACGGCTGATCGGCGATTACCTGTCGCGCCGCGATCGCTCGCGCTGGCTGGTGGCTACCAAGTTCGGTCACCATTTCAATAGTTTCATGAACCGCGATGACGACTTTTCCATTGCCGGCGTGCGCCAGCAACTCGAGGCTTCGCTCCACGCCCTGCGCGTCGAGGCGATTGACCTCTACCAGTTTCATTCCGGTTCCGACGCGCTGTTTCAAAATCAGGAATTGTGGACCATGCTGGCGGAACAAAAGCGCCTGGGCAAAATCCGGCATCTCGGGGTTTCCATTTTACAGAAGGGCAGCGAATTGCAGGCGCGCGAAGCCGCGCCATTCGGCGTCGAAACCCTGCAGGTGTTCTACAACCGGCTCGATCGCCGCGCCGAGACCATGTATTTCCCGCAGGCGCAGAAGGCGAACCTCGGCGTCCTCGCCCGCGTCCCGCTCGCCAGCGGCTTGCTGTCCGGCAAATACAAACCCGGCGCGACGTTTGCCGCCAATGACGTCCGCGCCACGTTCAACGCGGAAAAATTGAAACGCGACCTCGCCGAAGTCGAGCGCCTGCAAAAGGAGGAAGTGCCGCCCGGTGTGCCGATGGCCAAATGGGCCATGGCGTGGTGCCTGAAAAACCAGATTATTTCCACGCTCATCCCCGGCTGCAAAAATCCGGAACAGGTCCGGGCGAATGCGAGCGCGGCGGAGTTGGTTGACTGATTTTTGTAGCAGCCGACTCACGCCGGCTGCTGCTTGTTATTGATCTGCAAAACCGGCGTTATTTCGCTGCCAGTGCCGCTTCGATGGCTTGCGTCAATTCCGCGGAATCAGGTTTAACCGGTGAGGCGAAGCGGTTCAGAGTTTTGCCGTCGCGGCCGATCAGGAACTTGGTGAAGTTCCAGCCGATGTCGCCGGGAAATGGCGAGTCCTTGCCCGCCAGCAGTACGTACAGCGGATGACGGTTGGCGCCGTTGACTTCCAGTTTGTCGAACATCGGAAAGGTCACGTCGTATTTCGAGGTGCAGAACTGTTTGATTTCCGCGTCCGTGCCGGGTTCCTGCTGCTTGAACTGGTTGCAGGGAAATCCGAGCACGACCAGACCCTGGTCCTTGTATTTCTGATACAGCGCCTCCAACGCGGTGTATTGCGGGGTGAACCCGCATTTCGACGCGACATTGACGATGAGCAGCACCTTGCCCTGATACGGCTTCAACGAGGTGCTGTTACCGTCAATGTCCGTGAGCGGAATATCGTAAATGGACTCCGCCGCGCCGGCGGCCAGGATTTGAAAAAAGGTCATCGCGACCAGTAGAATGATTGCTCTCATGATGGGAACGATGCACCGGGTCGCATCAGCTGTCAATGCACGCATCAAGGCCGGGCCAATGCGTCGCCGCCGATTTTACTTCCGGGCGGTTTCACATACTTTCCGATACCGGTCCACTGCCGCGCCGATGCCGGGCTGGTTGCCAAACGCGACGTCCCGGTAAAGGCTGGCGCAGACCGGGTGCGTTGCTTTCAATGCGCGCCATTCCTGCCAAAGCGCGTCATACCTGTCAATGGCCGCGGAGAGCTTGTCGCAATCATAATGTCCCGATTGGTCGCCCTGCCGGCCGTAGAGCAAAATTGTCCACGCCTGCTCAAATATGGAATACTTGATTCGTCCGTAGGCACAGGAGGTCTCCACAAACTCCTGCGTCGGCGGATCGGCGAAATGTATTTGCCGGGCGAGTGATTCGATCTGCTTCCACAAGGTCACGGCCTCGGCCTTTTCGGCAAGCGCGGCGGCAATCAGGTTCGGCGTCGCAAACCGGCTCAAATCCGGCGCGGCGATGAAATCATCACGCGCCCACCAAAGATCCACCGTCTTGATGAGACTGCACTGGCCGCGCAATACGGCGGCGGCGGACAGCAGATTGAGTTTGCGGAACCGCGCCAGATCGTCGCCCTGCAAATGGAGCTGTTGTGTGGCGAACTCATTGAAAATTTCCTCTTCGGTGCGCTTGGGATTCTCCGCGTATTTGGCAATGACATAAGCATTAAGCGCACACCACAGTTCGTTGGTGATGTAAGGCCCTTCCCAACCGCCACCGCGCGACCAGGTCCAGATGCCGGCGAAGTTGGGGTTGCTGACCAAGTCACGCAGACCTTTAGGCTGGCCGGGCTTTGTAATTTGCGCGTATTCCTCCCATCCGTTGATGACGCCGTCACCAACGTAAAACGGATGCGCGCCCTTGCCATACGCCTCCCGCTGGCACTGCACCTCGACAATTTGCCGGTGTTTCCCGATGCCGAGGGTCGGATTGAACGGTGTCATGCGTAGAAAATCGCCAGCCTGAGGTTTGATGGAGAAAATCAAATCCGGATGCGGCTCAATCGCGTCGGTCACCTTCAAATAGTATTCCGGATTCACATGAAAGTTGTTCCCGAAGTCCCAAGTGCGATAAAAAACCAGCTTATGGCGCCGCACGCAGACTTCGTCGCGGAGCAGTTTCAGCAAGGTAATGTGGCTTTCCGGGCCGTGGAGGATCGCGGTGCTGCCCTGTGTTTTGCCTTCGTGGGTGTTGGCGCTCGCCGCATGAAAGGGACTGTCCTGCAAATAAATTTCCCCCGTGCGCACCACAATGCCGTCCAGCGAAGGACAGCGCGCAAACAACTCATCAATCTGCGCCCGCAAAATTTTCTGCGTCATCGGCCGCTCCAGATCAATCCGCCCACGAACGTCGCAGATCTCATTCTGGTAACGCGCCACGAGTGCCTTGGGCAGAACGACAAACTGCATCCACGCGTACGCCTGGATCCCCGCCGCATGAGCCTTTTGCGCCTTGAGTTCCAGCGCCCGGGCGCGTTGCTCGATCCAGATGCGCGCCTCGCTGCCGTTCGGCAAAATGTCCGGCGCCATCGCATCAAAGGTCTCGCACGAATCCGCTCCGGCTTCGATGACCTGGCCATTGTAACCCCAGTCGGCCAGATGGCGCGGGTCCCGGAAGGCCGACGACTGCGGCGGTTCGCCCGGATTGTCCTGCACCATGTCCAGGACGAAGCGCGCTGGAGAATCCCCGCCCGCTTTGGCGGTAGGCGAAAAAACACCGGCCAGAATCAACCATGCGATCAAGCCGGGAGCAAATTTTGAAAAGCGGAGCGCGAACACGCCGGAGTTTTACCACGCCGAAAGGAGCAGGCGAGCAAATGTTCAGCGGCAAATCCACCCGCCACCGAGAACCAGGTCATCCTGATAAAACACCGCCGCCTGGCCGGGCGTGATGGCGCGTTGGGCGGAATGCAGTTTTACCTTTACCGAGGCGTTACCCGTCGGGGTTACGGTGGCCGGCGTTCCGGGATGATTGTAACGGATTTTCGTGGTGACCTCGACCGGCTCCGTGAGCTTGTCGAACGGGATCCAATTGCAATTGCTCGCATTGAATTCATCGCGGTCAAGCGCGGATTCGTCGCCCACCACGACGCGATTATTTTCCGCGTCCAGTTCCACCACATAAACCGGCTTGGGCGTGGTGATACCCAGACCCTTGCGCTGGCCGATGGTGTAAAAGGCGATGCCATCATGGTGGCCGAGCACATGGCCATGAACGTCCGTGATTTCGCCGCGAAGTTTCTGCACGAGGTTCGCCTGCTGGAGAAAGCCGCCGTAATTGTTGTCCGGCACGAAGCAGATTTCCATGCTCTCCTCCTTGTCGGCGGTCTTCAGGTTGCAATGCCGCGCCACTTCACGCGTGTCACTCTTGGTCTTTTCGCCAAGCGGAAACAGCGCGCGCGCGAGCTGGTCCTGCCGCAATGAAAACAGGAAGTAACTCTGGTCCTTCTTCAAATCGCGTCCGCGCTTGAGCAGGTACCGGCCCCCGGTAGGGACGGCGCGCTGCGCCGTCCGCGCCGCGTCTAGCGGCGCAACCGTTTCGCCCGCTGCTTCGCGGGCGAGGACATCGCAGCGCGATGTCCCTACCAGGGCAGGATTCGTTGAGGGCGACGGAACATGCTCAATCCGCGCGAAATGCCCTGTGGCGATGTAATCCGCACCGAGCTGCCGGGCGCGGTCAATGAGCCGGCCGAACTTGAGATTCTGATTGCACATCACGCACGGGTTCGGCGTGCGACCGGCCTTGTATTCGTCCGCAAAGTAATTGATGACGTGCTTCTGGAATTCCGCCGCCTCGTCAATGAGGTAATAGGGGATATCCAGCTTATGGCAGACTGCACGCGCATCGGTGACGGCCTGCGGGCCGCAGCACTTGTCCTCGGCGCGGTTCACGCAATCCTGCGGCCAGAGCTTGAGCGTGATGCCGATGACCTCATAGCCCTGTTCGAGCAGCAGCGCCGCCGTGGCGGAGGAGTCCACCCCCCCGCTCATGCCGCAGACCACGCGCTGACGCTTTTGCGAATTCACAGTGGGACCTTATACAAGGTGCGGGCGGCGTGTAAAATGGTTTGCGGGGTGTGGTAAAAGGAGATGCATTGTGCTTTTTTGACAAACGACATCCCAACAGATTCGCGTCATCGCTCAAAATCTGCCGGTAGAAACGTTTTGTTCGCGACGATGTTCATATGGGTTTCCGTTGAAGTGATGCCTTGCGGTGTAATTTGCGGATGAACACCGGTGACTTTTGCGGCTTGGTCAAGGGCCGCTTTCATGGCTTCAGCACTTGTTACAGTGCGAACCTGATGAATCAAGAAATCCTTTTTACCAATCCAAAGCGTTCTCGTTCTGCCCTTTGATTCGCTTGTTAAAACATAGCAGACTACTTCTCCGACTTTCTCGTCGGCTCGTCGCGTTTCACTTGATGCCGCAGCACCAAGCTGATTGCCCCATTTCATTTTGAAAAAAGTTCCCGGAATGGTTGCGGCTGCGCTACCGGAGATGCCAGTGGCACTACTCAAAGCTGACTCCCGGTTTCCTTGATTTTGTGCGCCCCGATCTCCCATCACCATAAAATCACCCTTGCCCGCCGACCAAACAACGCCTTGGTTGGTATAGAATGAATGCACCGGCTGTTGCCACTCAATCCGATAAAAATTTGGTCGGGCCAGCTTGATAGTGAAAGTGGTGATGAGCGTCATGTCATTTAGAGTGGCAACGGTTTTTCCTTCGTCGCTATAACTTGAAAGCGAGGCGTAAGCGTCCTGTGATTGTTTAAAGATATCCTGTGTCGTTAATCTGTCGTTTCCATTGGTTTGCGAAATCGCAACCGTTGCCGCGC
>Ga0265313_10003546_pt1 | contig 12576 bp, 10 predicted proteins | sample 4123metaG_FD_203122 | JGI IMG/M metagenome (GOLD analysis project Ga0265313, IMG submission 203122) | Rhizosphere microbial communities from Carex aquatilis grown in University of Washington, Seatle, WA, United States - 4-1-23 metaG | ecosystem: Host-associated > Plants > Roots > Rhizosphere >...
TCTGGCCGACGAGCGGCTGGACGCGACCACCATGCTGCTCAAGGAGTCAGAGTTCGATCTTCGCGCCCTGCTGACCGAACTGTGCGAGGACAAGCAGCCCATCGCCCGTAACCGGCTTCTTTCGGTCACGGGCGATCCGTCGGCCATGATCGAGGCGGATATGACTCTGCTGCGGATCGCCTTCTCCAATCTGATCGACAATGCCCTGAAATTCTCTCCGCCCGAGTCACCGGTGGAGATCGGAGTTTTCCGCCAGAGCGGCGGGGTCGGAGTCAGCATCGCCGATCAGGGGCCGGGGATCGCCCCGGAGGATCAGGGCCATATCTTCGAGAAATACTTTCGCTCGACCAAGACCGACCGGGTCCGTGGAGCCGGTCTCGGTCTTTACATCGTGCGCCGGGTGATCGACCTCCACGCCGGCCGGATCGAGGTGGACAGCCGGCCGGGGGCGGGGGCGACATTCCGGGTATGGTTGCCGCGGCACGCACCTCCCCCGGCCGCCTCGCGTTTCATCGGGCTCGGCGATCTGGAGTGAGGTCCGGCCTATTTCCCGGTCCACCTGATGGAGGCGTCGCCGTCTTCGCTGTTGCACAACTCGGTGATGATCGCCGAGGAGACGCGGCTGGGGGTGACGCCGTTGATGGTCAGGATGCCCTTGTGGGCCAGGGGCCATCCCGCCGCCGCACAAACGCGCGGTGGGATGCCCTCCGCCACCACCGTGGCCCGCCCTTTTTCCTCCACCAGCCTGAGAGGGCCGCCGAAGAGGTGGGTCGTCTCTCCCGAGCCGGCCGCCGCGGCCGTCACCTGGGAGACGAAGGTGTTGGCGTCGGCGAAAGTCGAGGGACCGCGGGTACTTGCGCCGTACCACAGCAGGGCACCACCCAGGGCGACCATCGCCGCCGCCGCCGCCATCACCACCCATCGGGTCGTCGCGACGGTGGGGCTTTGTCGCCGCACCGGCGGGGCCGTCCTTGACGGTCGGGCTCGGGGAGGAAACAGGATGTCGCGCGGCAGGCGGTGTTCCTTGGCGGCTTGCAGCACCTCCACGCAATTGCGGGCGGTCCGGCGCATGCCGGCGCGCATCTCGTCGGTCGAGACCGGCGGCGGAGCCTGGGCAAAGATGTTCTGGACGCATCGGGTCAAGGTCCGCCTCAGCCCCTGGTCCTCGGGCCGGCGCAGCATCAGGGTCACCGCCAGGGTGACCAGTTCCTGAAGCCGTCCGGAGTCCGAGATCGAGGGGATCTTGCGGATGATGGTTTGAAAAAGGACTTCCTGGTCTTCGGTCGCTAGGGAGAGCGGCATGACACAAGCCCCTCCGGATGATCGCCCAGGAAAATGATGCGCTTGTGGTGTGAATGGCGTTCGCGGGGCAGGTAAATCGTCTGGCAATACCTTCGATATATTCCGATGCGCCGGATTATCGCTGTGGGGCCGGTACGGTGTCGAGGGCATAGAACCACACCGGTTCCACGCGGCCCTTGATGCTTTCCTGATGTAGCGCGGCTTCGGGCAAGGTCAGGCCGGCGGCCTCGGCGGCGTCACGCGACACCACCAGCGGGCAGTCGTGGTCCTTGGTCAGGCCTTCCAGCCGGGCGGCGGTGTTCACGGTGTCGCCGATGGCGCTGACGATCTTCGAACCCGGAGGTCCCATGGAGCCGACGATCGCTTCGCCGAAATGGATGCCGATTCCCATGCGCAGCGGCGCGGTCAGGTCCAGCGCCAGATCACGGTTGAGCCGCTCCATCCGGCGGATCATCTCGCTGGCTCCGGCCAGGGCGTCGCCCACCGCCACGGCGGGGTCGCGGGTGTCGAGGCCGTACAGCGCCATCAGCCCGTCGCCGGTGAAGTTGGAATAATAGCCGCCGGTGGATACCAGCGCCGCCGTCATCTGCTGGAAGAAGCGGTGCAGGATGAACATCACGTCATAGGGCATCCTGGCCTCGCCCAGAGTGGTCGAACCGCGCAGATCGACGAACACCACCACCACCTGACGCTCGCGTCCATCCATGCCGCCATGCAGATTGCCATCGGCGGCGCTGGCGTCGGCCGGCAGGAGTGGCAGCACGGAGAGATCGGCGGAGGGACGGATCTGGCAGGCCAGGCGCACCCCGGCCGGGGCTTCGATGCGCTCCAGCGCTCCAGCCTCCTCCGGGCCGGGCGGCGGCAGGTCCGGCCCTCCCGCCAGGATGCGGACGCGACAGGTGGTACAGCGGGCGCGGCCGCCGCAGACCGAGGCATGAGGAATGCCGTGTTCGCGCAGGGTCTCCAGCACGGTGGCGCCGGGCGGCATCCGCAGGGTCCGGCCGGTGGGATGGGTCAGCAGGGGCTGTCCCAGGCGGGTCCAGCGGCGGGCCTGCCGGGCGGCGAATGGCAGCAGAACCAGTCCGCCATGTAGGGCGATGCCGAAAAGCATTAACCGGGTGACGGCGGCGGCGGTGCCGGCGCCAAAGCGCGCCTCGGTCAGGACGGCATGGACCCAGGCCGGATTGGCGGCGTCGCGGATCACCTGATTGCCGGCGGCGATCCAGCCCGAGATGGCGAAGGTGGGAATCATCACGGCCAGGGCCTGAAGCCATGGCCGCCAGGAAGGGTACCATCGCTTGCCGTTCATGCGCAGATGCAGGCCGACACAGGCATGCCCCCAGACCACCCCCACCAGGATCGCCTGTGACAGGCCCTTCCAAGGGCTCAGCACCCACTGGGTCAGCAGTACCGAGGGGTAGCCGGGACGCAGCCCCAGCACCTCCTCGCCCAGCCGGGTGCCGCTGAGATGAACCAGCATCAGGACCGGGATCAGCAGGCCCAGCGCCATTTGCCAGGCCTCCGAGGCCGGCATGCGCAGGGAGCGGCGCAGATAGATCGACCACAGGGCGTTGCCGTAATGGGTGAGGCCGGCGGCCAGCAACAGGGCGGTGCCGGCATCGCTCTCCCACGGGGCCATGAGACTCTCATGCGCGGTGATGGCGGATTCCAGCGAAATCAGCGCCACGGCGTGATTGGCCAGATGACAGATTACGAAGGCGATGACGATCAGGGCGCTGGCGAAACGAAGATTGGCCCGAATTCCCCGCAGAACCATTCCATCTCCTCCGTGCCGCGCCATGATCGGTCCGCCCGGCTCCGGAATGCAAGCGGAAGCACGGACGTGAAAAGGGGTATGTATGCTATTTGGCGTGCTCCTCGGCGCGAAAGGGTGCACCATAGGTTTGTCAGTGTCACCACCTCTGGTGGATGAAGGTTGAGAAAGCCTTGCTGGCACCAGGATGCGGAGTTTCCGATGGCCGGCGAATACCAAGATCGCGTGCGCAGCCTCGACGAACTATACGCCATGTTCGACCATGACCGGCTGGCGGCGGCCAAGATGACCGAGGCCACCTTTCAGGTGGATGTCAACGCCGCCATCACCAATATCTCGGAGATCAGTTCCGTAGCCAGCGCCCGGGTGTTGGCCGATACCCAGGTCGCTTCGGCCAAGATGCTGATCGATGCCGAAGTGGTGGCGACGCGGTTGTCGGCGGGAGCTGAAATGGCGATCCTGGACTACAAGAGCCGTGTGCTGGGTCAGGACGAGCATGTATCCCCCGACGTGGTTGCTTCCATGATCACCGAGATCGGCCGCACCCATTCCGAACGTCTGTCCGACAGCGCCCGCCATTCGGTGGAGAGCATCGAGCGCGACGCGGCGGCTGCCATCGCCAAGCTCAAGGAGATCGGAATCAGCGCTATCGGCGAAATTCGCGGCTTCGCGGTGGCGACGTCATTGAAGACCCAGGAAGCTGCCGTCAAGGCGGCCGAGCGGCTGGAGGCCTTTCGTCGTCAGCCCTATACCATGGCCGAAACCGCCACCGAGGCCGATGCCGCCACCGAGATGGTGATCGATGCCGCGGAACAGGCCGCGATATTGCTGCACGAGGCGGCAGATGCCGCCTTGCGCAACCTCGTGGCGGTGACCAATGAGGCCAGCTCCGCCATCCTGGCCGCAGCCAAGGCCGCCGAGGACCGGGTGGAGGCGGCGCTGCAAAAGGCACTGGCCCGGATTCGCGAGGTCATGCGACTGGAAATCGCGAATTACCGAGGCAGCGGCTGAGCCTTGGAGGGCTTCAGAGTTTGATTCAGTAGGACTGGATCAAACTCTAATACTCCTTCTTGTTCTCCCACATGGATTCGTTGAAGCGAACCACCCGGTTGCGGCCGCCATCCTTGGCTTGATACAGCGCCACGTCGGCGAATTTCACCGCCTGCCAGAAGGTATCGCTGTCGGTGGGGAAGTCGGACAGGCCGATGGAGATGGTCTTGCGAATGACCACCGCGCCGGTTTGGACGGTCATGGCTTCGACCGAGGCGCGGATCTTCTCGGCGACCATATCGGCGGAGGAGGACGGGGTATCGACCAGGATGATCAGGAATTCCTCACCGCCGAACCGGATAACCAGATCGGAGGACCGGACCGACTGGCGCAATATCTTGGACAGTGCTTTCAGCACCGCGTCGCCGGCATCGTGGCCATAAGTGTCGTTGACCATCTTGAAGTGGTCGAGGTCGAGCATCATCACGGTCAGCGCCGTCTTGCGGCGGTGGACATTGGCGACCAGGGTGTCCACATACTCCTCGAGGAAGCGGCGGTTGTTGAGGCCGGTCATGGGGTCGCTCAGGCTGGATTCACGCAGCGTCTCCATCAGCCGCTTGGTCTCCAGCACCGGGGCTGCCTCGCGCAGATAGACATTCACAAAGGGAATCTGGCTGGCCAGCCGGGCCTCGTTCTCGACCTTCGTCACCAATTGCAGCACGTTGCCGACCGAGCCTGATTGGATGATGGGCAGGCAGATATGCTTGTAGCTGCCGTCATCGTCCTGCGGTTGGAAGGCGTAACAGATGTCCGGATTGACGACACTGTCGACGCGATGGCCGGTCCGCCGGGCGCGGCAGCCCTCGCTGCGGACCAGAATCTGCGGGTCACACCAACGACACGCGATATCCTGTTGGCCATCCACGAACAGGGGGATCATCTGGTTCTTGTTGGGGACGATCTCATAGAGCGAGAAGGTCTCGATGGCGAATTCCTCGCTTAACATGCGCGCCAGCCGGCGGTGAATTTCGGACTTGGTCTCGTCTTCCTCGATGGCCTGCTTGAAGCGGGCGGCCCGCGACAGCCCATCCACCATGTCGATGGTGGCGTTGAGCAGGTTTTCCTCGGCATTGGGCACGCGTTCGGTCAGGCGCGCGACGCTTTCGCCGATCCGGTTGAGGCCGTTGTCGAGGAAGGCCAGCAGGCGGTTCATGTCGGCGGCGATCTGTCCGACCTCGTCCTCGGTCTTTTGCTCCACCTGTCCCTTGAAGTCGCCGCGCAGCGCCCGCTGCACCGCCAGTTCCACATTGACGGCGGTCAGCGAGACCGGCTGGATGACCCGGCGGATCAGCAGGAAGGTGATGGCGGAAAACAGGGCCACGATTCCGACGATGCCGCCGACGGTGAGAAGGGCCTTGGTCTTCAGGTCCTCGATGGACATGGACATGGTCACCGCGCCCAGCACCGCGCCTTCCGATACCTGATGGCATTGCAGGCAGTTGGGCGAGCCATGGGTCGAGGCGATGAAGGGAATGGTGCCGCGGAATATGGTGCCGTTGTCACTCTCTTCGACCCGGTATTGCGGCTTGCCGTCGCGCAGAACCTGCTGCTCGACGTCGTCATCGGGCGATTCGCGTCCCAACCCTTTGCCGAATTGCTGGACGACCAGCGGCGAGCGGACCACTCGGGCCGAGGTCAGCCCCTGAACCTCCATCAGCCGTTGCAGAAAGCTTTCGCGCTTGTCGATCACGCCGTTGATCATGGATTCGGTCAGATGCACCCGCACGATTTCCGCGGCGGTACGGATATGCTCCGACGATGACGCGATGGAAAACGAGCGGAAAGCGTACAGGTTAATGGCCACCAGCATGAAGACCAGGCTGACGGCCATGGCAACGAAGAACATCGTCACCTTCGAGTTCAAGCTCATTATGGTCTGTGCCCCCGATGCGCAGCGTTGAAACTGCGCCTTCCCCCGCCGGATCCAACGTCCTAATGTACTTATGATAGTCATGATAAAATGAATCTAAAGTTGACGGCGGAGCTATATTAGCCGGGGCGCGATATCACCCGCAAGTCGTATACACGGTCGGGCCGGCACTTCGAATTCCGGGGCCGTCCGTTTCCAAGGGGATCGGCAAAACAAAACCCCCTCCCGTTTCCGGGAGGGGGTTCCGTACAAGCGAGATGCCTGTTCGGCCAGGAGCCTGGACTTTAGAAGTCCATGCCGCCCATGCCGCCCATGCCGCCCATGTCGCCGCCGGGCATGCCGCCGGCTTCCTTCTTGGGCTTCTCGACGATCAGGGCCTCGGTGGTCACCAGCAGGCCGGCGACCGAAGCGGCGTCCTGCAGGGCGGTGCGAACCACCTTGGTCGGATCGATGATGCCGGCCTTGATCATGTCGACATATTCGCCGGTCTGGGCGTTGAAGCCCCAGTTCAGGTCCTTGGACTCCAGCAGCTTGCCGGCGACCAGGACGCCATCGGAACCGGCGTTCTCGGCGATCTGACGCACCGGCGCCTGCAGGGCGCGGCGGACGATCTCGATGCCGACCTTCTGGTCGTCATTGCCGGCCTTGAGGCCTTCCAGGGCCTTGATGGCGTGCAGCAGGGCCACGCCACCACCGGGGACGATGCCTTCCTCGACCGCGGCGCGGGTAGCGTGCAGGGCGTCATCGACGCGATCCTTGCGCTCCTTGACCTCGACCTCGGTGGCGCCGCCGACCTTGATGATCGCGACACCGCCGGCCAGCTTGGCCAGACGCTCCTGGAGCTTCTCACGGTCGTAGTCCGAGGTGGTTTCCTCGACCTGCGCACGGATCTGCTTGCAGCGGGCTTCGATGTCGGCCTTCTTGCCGGCGCCGTCAACGATGGTGGTGTCTTCCTTGGTGATGGTCAGGCGCTTGGCGGTGCCCAGATCAGCCACGGTGACGTTTTCCAGCTTGATGCCGAGGTCTTCGCTGATGACCTGGCCGCCGGTGAGGATGGCGATGTCTTCCAGCATGGCCTTGCGACGGTCACCGAAGCCCGGGGCCTTGACGGCCGCGACCTTGAGGCCGCCGCGCAGCTTGTTGACCACCAGGGTGGCCAGGGCCTCGCCCTCGATGTCCTCGGCGATGATCAGCAGCGGACGGCCCGACTGGACCACCTGCTCGAGCACCGGCAGCAGCGGCTGCAGGCCCGACAGCTTCTTCTCGTGCAGGAGGATGTAGGGATTCTCCAGCTCGACGGTCATCTTCTCGGCATTGGTCACGAAGTACGGGCTGGTGTAGCCACGGTCGAACTGCATGCCCTCGACCACGTCCAGCTCGGTGTCCAGGCCCTTGGCTTCCTCGACGGTGATGACACCCTCGTTGCCGACCTTTTCCATGGCCTCGGCGATCTTCTTGCCGATATCCTCTTCGCCGTTGGCGGAGATGGTGCCCACCTGGGCGATCTCGGCATTGGTCGAAACCTTGCGCGAACGCTTCTTCAGATCGGCGATCACCACCTCGACGGCGATGTCGATGCCGCGCTTCAGATCCATCGGATTGATGCCGGCGGCCACCGACTTGGCGCCTTCGCGGACGATGGACTGGGCCAGCACGGTGGCGGTGGTGGTGCCATCACCGACCAGATCGGCGGTCTTGGAGGCGACTTCGCGAACCAGCTGGGCGCCCAGGTTCTCGAACTTGTCGGCCAGCTCGATCTCCTTGGCGACGGTGACGCCGTCCTTGGTGATGCGCGGAGCGCCGAACGACTTCTCGATCACCACATTGCGACCCTTCGGGCCCAGGGTGACCTTCACCGCGTCGGCGAGGATGTCGACGCCGCGCAGCAGACGCGTGCGGGCATCGGTGGAGAATTTGACTTCCTTGGCAGCCATATTTCTAAACCCCTGAATTGATTAGGCGAGAATGCCGAGAATGTCGGATTCCTTCATGATCAACAGCTCGTCGCCGTCGATCTTGACCTCGGTGCCGGACCACTTGCCGAACAGCACGCGGTCACCGGCCTTGACGTCGAGCGCAACGACCTTGCCGTCCTCGCCACGGACGCCCGAGCCGACGGCGACCACTTCGCCCTGCATCGGCTTTTCCTTGGCGGTATCGGGGATGATGATGCCGCCAGCGGTCTTTTCTTCGGACTCGAGGCGCTTCACCAGCACGCGATCGTGGAGCGGTCTGAACTTCATGTTTCCGAACCTCCGTAAAGTCGGTCTGCATATAACCATTGAGCCGGCCAGGGTGCGCTGTTAGCACTCTCGGCCGACGAGTGCCAACCATCTAGGGGGAGGTGGGGCGAGAGTCAAGCGCGGTCCTGGCGATTTTTCGCCGGTTAAGGGGCAGTATATTGATTTTATGTCATAATTTTCCGCCATGGACTCGCCGCAATTCGGTATTACATAGTCTCTTGCGTTTCCGCCAACCGGGAAGACCGACCATGAACCCCTCCGAACGTGACCTGATCCTCTCCGTGTTCGACCGTCTGGCCCGTCTGGCCGGCGGGGCCAAGGACCGCGAGGCCGAGGCCCTGATCGCCGAGCGCATGCGCGCCGTGCCCGACGCCGCCTATAATCTGGTGGAGGCGGTGGTGGTGCAAGAGATGACCCTCAAGGAGAACGAGACCCGTATCCGCGAGCTGGAACGTCAGCTGGCCGCCGGCCCGCAGAACCAGCAGCCGCAGGGTGGCGGCTTTGCCCAGGGCGGCAATCCCTGGGGGCGCGGCTCGGTGCCGCCGGTGCAGCCGCAGCCGCAGCAGCCACAGCAGTACGCTCCGCAGCCGCAGCAATACGCTCCGCAGCCGCAATATGCCCAGTCTCAGCCCTGGGGACAGCCGGCGGGGGGCAACTTTCTGCGCACCGCCGCCGGAGCAGCGGTCGGCGTGGCCGGTGGTATGTTGCTGGCCGAGGGCGTCTCGCACATGTTCGCCGGTGGTGGCCGTGGTGGCGCCAGTCCCTGGGGCGGCGGTGCCAGCCCGGCCTCGGAGACCATCAACGAGACCGTCACCAACAATTACTACGGCACGCCCCCGGCCGCCGAGGCGCCGCAGCAGCAGGTGTCCTACGACACCAATGTCGCCGATGACGGTGGCTATGACAGCGGGATCGACAGCGGCTTCGATGGTGGCGACGACAGCTTCTAAGGTCTAGGGCGGCTGTTAAACCGACTTTCTCAACAGCCCTCTAGGCGCTTGATGTCTATTCTGGCGCCATGACGCCGGAATGTTGCCTTGCGCGTCCGCCCTCCCGTATAAGGGGGCGGCTTTTACCATGGCGGACCCCGATATGATCCTCTACAGCCTGCGTTGTTCCCACGAACATGAATTCGAGGAATGGTTCTCCAACAGCGGTGATTACGACGCCAAGAAGGTGGCGGGCGAGTTGGCCTGCCCCGAATGCGGCGACACGGCGGTGACCAAGGCGATCATGGCCCCCAATGTGGGCAAGTCCCACGGCGCCAAGCCCCAGCCGGCCCCCAGCTGCGGCACGCCCATGGGCTGCGGCGGCTGCGCCTTCGCCGGCCAGCATTGAGGTCTTCTCCCGCTCCCGCCTCGGCGGGGGCGGGGCTTATTCCGCGCTCCGGTGGCCGATGGCCTTGCGCAGGCGGCGCACGCCCAGCCAGACAGCGCCGGCCACCACCGGCAGGCCGATCAGCCCGGCGAGGTCGTAATCCACCGGCAGGCCGGCGGCCTTGAGACCCTTGGCCAGATAGCCGATCAAGCCCAGCAGGTAATAGCTGATGGCCACCACCGACAGGCCCTCCACCGTCTCCTGCAAGCGGAGCTGAAGCTCGGCGCGACGGTTCATGGAGTTGAGCAGGTCGCGGTTTTTTTCCTCCAGGGCGATATCGACCCGGGTACGCAGCAGGTCGCCGGCCCGCGACACGCGCCGGGCCAGCAATTGCTGGCGCTCCGACGCCGAGTCGCAGGTCTTCATGGCCGGACCCAGGCGGCGGTCGGTGAATTCGGCCACGGTCTGGAGGCCGGGGATGCGCTCCTCGCGCAGTTCGGCGATGCGCTGGAGCACAATGGCGTAATAGGCCTTGGCCGCCGACAGCCGGAAGCTGGTGTCGGCGTCGATCTGCTCGGCCTCGGCCGCCAGCCGGGTGAGGTGCTCCAGCAATTCGCGGTCGTTCTGCCGGATGGCGGGATCGGCCAGCTGAGTGACGATGCCGGCCAGCTCGCGGTCGATGCGGGCGATGTCACCGGCGGCATTGCGGGCCAGGGGGAAGGCCAGCAGCGCCATCATGCGGTAGGTCTCGATCTCCAGCAGCCGTTGCACCAGCCGGCCGGTCTGCCCCCGGGACAGGCCGAGATCGCGCAGGACGAAGCGGCTGAAGCCGTCGGCATGGAGGCGGAAATCCGTCCAGGCCTCGCCGGCGCCCCACAGCACCTTGGCACCCACCAGGGCATTGCCGTCGAAGGCGGCGCCCAGGTCCTCGGGCAGATCCCTGGCCACCGCCACATGCACCCCGGTCATCAGCGCGCCGGGCAGTGCCTCCAGCCAGTCGGCGGGAAGCAGGTCGAGGGCGCAGGCGGCGAAAGGGGCCGCGAAGGGATCGTCGCGCAGCACGGTATAGGTGGAGAATTCGCTGTGGCGCTCCCAGCGCAGGCGAAAGCCACCGAGATCGCGCAGGAAATAGCCGGCGCCGTCGCCCGGCGGCTCGGCGCCGTGGCTGGCCAGCAGCAGGGCGAGGTGGGCGCGCTCCGCCTCCGGGCTGGCGCCCACCATCACCAGCCGCGAGGCGCGGACCGGGGTGCTCAGGGGCTCGTAGGGGCGGGCATGGACCTCGCCGGCCAGGGCGCGGCGTTCCGGGTGTTCATGGAAAGTCAGGGTTCGCAGTGGTACCGTTTCGCCCATTGCCCATATATCCCTGATGAGAGATGCTTGCCGGCCGAGATGTACACCCTCGACCCTTGCCTGCCAACGACCCCTTCGGGGGGGATCAGGAGTTTCCATGCCCCACGCCGCTTCGGCTACCGAGCTGTTTTTCCAACGCGCCGGCCTGGATCGCGACAGGCTGCGGCGCATCGTCGCCGACGCGCTGGATGGCGCCGATGACGGCGAACTGTTCCTGGAATACCGCCAGTCCGAGACGGTGGTCCTCGACGACGGCCAGATCAAGAGCGCCAATTTCGATACCGCCCAGGGCTTCGGCCTGCGGGCGGTGGCGGGCGAGGCCCACGGCTACGCCCATGGCTCCGAGTTGAACGAGGAAGCGGTTCTACGCGGCGCCCGCACGGTCAAGGCGGTGCGTGGCGGCCGTTCCGGCACCCTGGCGGCCGGTCCCAGCGCCACCAGCCGGGTGCTCTATACCGGCGTCAATCCCCTGGGGCAGGTGCCGTTCGAGACCAAGGTCAAGCTGCTGGAAACCATCGACACCTATGCCCGCGCCAAGGACAACCGTGTCCGTCAGGTTTCGGCCTCGCTGTCGGGATCGTGGCAGGCGGTCTGCATCTTGCGCGCCGATGGCGCCCTGGCCGCCGACATCCGGCCCATGGTGCGGCTCAATATCAGCGTGGTGCTGGGCGAGGGCGACCGGCTGGAGACCGGCGGCCATGGCATCGGCGGCCGCATCGCCTATGGCGGCGTCATGGGGCTGGACGATTGGAAGCGCTGCGTCGACGAGGCCTTCCGTCAGGCCGACGTCAACCTCGGGTCGATCCCGGCTCCGGCCGGCGAGATGCCGGTGGTGTTGGGGCCCGGCTGGCCCGGCGTCATGCTGCACGAGGCGGTGGGCCACGGCCTGGAAGGGGATTTCAACCGCAAGGGGACCTCGGCCTTCTCCGGCAAGATCGGCCAGCGCGTCGCTTCGCCCGGGGTCACCGTGGTCGATGACGGCACCATGCCCGACCGGCGCGGCTCGATCTCCATCGACGACGAGGGCACGCCGTCGTCCCGCACCGTCCTGATCGAGGATGGCATTCTGGTCGGCTATCTCCAGGATCGCCTCAATGCCCGCCTGATGGGCGCGGTGGCCACCGGCAACGGCCGCCGGCAATCCTATGCCCACGCCCCGATCCCGCGCATGACCAACACCTTCATGCTGGCCGGCGACCGTGACCCGGCGGAGATCATCGCCTCGGTCAGCCGGGGCATCTACGCCGTCAATTTCGGCGGCGGGCAGGTGGATATCACCAGCGGCAAATTCGTGTTCTCCGCCTCCGAGGCCTATCTGATCGAGAACGGCAAGGTCGGGCCGGCGGTCAAGGGCGCCACCCTGATCGGAAATGGCCCCGACGCCCTGACCCGGGTCAGCATGATCGGCAACGACCTGCAACTGGACCCCGGCATCGGCACCTGCGGCAAGGACGGCCAGGGCGTCCCCGTCGGCGTCGGCCAGCCGACCCTTCGCATGGATGGCCTGACCGTGGGGGGGACGGCGGTATAGGCCGCTACTGCTTTAGGCCGTAGACTCATTACCGCTGACACCAAATCCTCGCCGCGACCAATTTGACTGCGGCGAGGAAGTTGAGTGGGTCTTTGTCGTATCGGGTGGCGATGCCCCGGAACTGCTTGATCTTGTTGAA
>Ga0265313_10003548_pt1 | contig 12563 bp, 14 predicted proteins | sample 4123metaG_FD_203122 | JGI IMG/M metagenome (GOLD analysis project Ga0265313, IMG submission 203122) | Rhizosphere microbial communities from Carex aquatilis grown in University of Washington, Seatle, WA, United States - 4-1-23 metaG | ecosystem: Host-associated > Plants > Roots > Rhizosphere >...
CTTGAGGATGGCCAGCCGCGCTTTCACCGCCTCGGCGATGCGGAGGCGAATTTTCATGGACGGGAGATCCATTGCCGCCAGCCGTTCTTCCATCTCCCTGTCCACCGACGCCGAATAGAACTCGATCAGTGCCAGCGGCCCTTCCGGGAAAAGGCGCGTCAATTCGGCGGCGTTCACACCCGCCTCATTGCCCGCCGCTTCCAGCACCTTGTCGGTGAAGCCATCAAAACCGGCATGGGCGAGCGCGGCATCCAGCACCGCCGCTTTCAGAGCCTCGTCGTCGCGCGCTTCCGCCTTGGCTTCCACGCCTGCCGGCTTCTTCGCCGCCTTGTCTTTTTGCGCCGCCGCCTTGTCGGCGGTCGCGCGGGGCTTTTTGGGTGTGTCGCTCATTGCGCCGCCATGACGTGATGGATTTCGGATTCGAACACCAGCTTGGAAAGATCGCTCATGCGCGCGGGATAGAGCCGCCCTTCGAGATGGTCGCATTCATGCTGCACCACCCGGGCATGAAAGCCGCGCGCCGTCCGCTCGATCAGTTTTCCATCCAGGTCGAAGCCGCGATAGCGGATATGGGCCGGCCGCTCGACCCAGCCGCGCAGGCCGGGAACCGACAAGCACCCTTCCCAGCCGCCTTCGGGGCGGGCATCCAGGATGGCGATTTCCGGGTTGACCAGCACGGTCAGGGGGGCGGTGTGGTCAAAACTCTCCTCGCTCGAAAGGCCGGGGTCGGTGGAACGCTCGCCGGGGGCCTGGAACACCACCACCCGCAGCGGCACATGCACCTGGAGGGCGGCCAGGCCGGCCCCGTTGGCGTCAGCCATGGTTTCGATCATGTCATTGACCAGGCGGCGGATTTCCGGGTCGTTGGGGTCGGAAACCGGGGCGGCCCTGGTGGCGAGGATGGGATGGCCCATGCGGGCGATTTTGAGAATGGCCATGGCCCGGAATATGGGCTTGGGGACGGAACGGCGGAAGCCCCAAAAGGTTAAAACCCGCAGGTAGACAGGGTTTTGCCCGTCTGCTATCACCCGCGACCTTCAAAAAGACCCGGAGCCGCCCTTTGCAGATCATCGTCCGCGACAACAACATCGACCAGGCCCTCAAGGCCCTGAAGAAGAAGATGCAGCGTGAAGGCATCTTCCGCGAGATGAAGCTGCGCGGCGCCTATGAGAAGCCCTCCGAGAAGCGCGCCCGCGAGCGCGCCGAGGCCGTCCGCCGCTACCGCAAGCTGCAGCGCAAGCGCATGCAGCGCGAAGGCCTGCTGCCGCCCAGCAAGCCTCGCACGCCGCGCGCTTAAGGCCGTTTATCGGATTTCGAAGAAGCCGCGGCGTTGACCTCGGCTTTTTTGTTTTTGCGGCGCTGGTGGACCACATAGGCGCCTGCTGCCGCCACGGCCAGGCCGCCCAGTATCAGGGCATAGCTTCCCACGCCCGGCGCGATCTGGTCGCCCGCGACTTCGGCGACGCTCTTGATGTCTTCGGTGATTTTCTTCCGGCGGCGCCAGAACATCGGAACTCTCTGGTCAGGTGCAGTCGGCGCAGACCGCCACTTCCACCGTCACATGAGATAGGCCGGGATAGCGCCGGCGCAAGGCCGTCTTGATGCTTTCCGCCGAGGTTTCAGACGGGGAGATCAACGAAACGATCAGCCCCTGATGCCCCGGTCCCAGCCGCCATAGATGCAGGTCGGAGATGCGGGTTCCCATCTCGGCTTCCAGCAGCTGGCGGATGCCTTTCGACAAGGCCGGGTCGGCGTCGGCGTCCAACAGCACCAGCGAGGAATCCCGGATCAGCCCGATCGCCCAGGAAGCGATGACGGCGGCGCCGATCAAGCCGCTGAGCGGATCGAGAAAGCCCAGCCCGAAATAATAGGCGCCGGCCAGCGCCAGGATCGCCATCAGGCTGGTGGCGGCGTCGGCCAACACATGCACATAGGCGGCGCGCATATTGTTGTCATGGCCATGGGAGTGAGCATGACCATGATCGTGACCGTGATGATCGTGGCTATGTGAATCCTTCAGGATCAGGGCGCTGACCAGATTGACCGCCAAGCCGATCGCGGCGATCAAAAGCGCGTCGCGATAGGCCACCGTTTCGGGCCGGATCAGCCGCAGCACCGATTCCACCGCCACGGCGATGGCGGTGGCGCCCAGCAGCAGGGCGCTGGCGAAAGCCGCCAGGTCGCCGAACTTGCCCGAGCCGAAGCTAAAGCGGCCGCTGCCGGCATGGCGGCGCGCCAGCCAATAGGCCAGCGCCGCCAGCCCCAGCGCGCCGACATGCGTCGCCATGTGGACGCCGTCGGCCAGCAGCGCCATGGAGCGATAGGCCAGGCCGCAACTGATCTCGACGGCCATGAAGACGGCGGTGACGATGGTGGCGAGGCGCGCGCGCCTTAAAGCGCGGTCATGGCCCTGGCCAAGAAAGACGTGCCCGGCCGTCCAGATGCCGTGGCCGTGCGTGTCATCCGCATGGCCATGATGATCGTGATGATCATGATGGGAGTGGTCGCCATGGTCGTGGGTATGTGCCATGGCGCCAGTCTAGCGCGTTCGTCGCGGCGGCAATATTACAATCCTGTCGCCCTTACATGGCCCCCTTACATAGGCTGGGGCGGGAATTTCCCTTCCGGGGCGCGGCAGGCGAAATTCGCCGCCTCATTGGTCGACCCATGGCCCAGATAGCGCGCTTCCAGCGGATAGCGGCAGATCGGGCGGGTGGCGACGGGTTTGCCGCCCTGCACCTTGGCGCCGATGAAGAGCGAAGGCGCTTCCTTTTTGGTCACCCAGCGGTCCAGGGCCTTGACCATGTCATGATCGGAATCGTCCTTGACCGGCGCGCCGGTGGCGCCGCCGATATGGGAGAAGCCCACCCCGCCGCCGCAATGGCCCATACCGGGCAAGAGGAAGAAGCGGAAGAAGTCGTCGGTCTTGGTCTGGCCGTAGCGGGCGGTGATCTGGTCCGTATATCCCACATCCATCAGCGGCGTGATCACCGAATCCGCCCAGCCCTGGAAGAAGATGAATTTGCCGCCGCGCTTGCGGAAACCGTCCAGGTTGGCGGTCTCGTCATAGGTCGCGGCCAGGGTGGAGTTGCTCACCTTGGTCTTCATCGCCCGCGCTGAATCCTTGTCGAAATCGAAATCGACATTCTTGAAATCGGGATCCTGGAACACCGTCAGCTTCCAGAACTCCATGCTGCTGCCGCCGGGCGTTGCGCCGCCATTCTGCGCCGGCCAGCCTTCCTCGCTGCCGCGCACCTGGCCCGGCATCAGGAAGACGCCCTTGCTTGTGGTGGTGCCGTGATAGATGTGGCGCGCCGCTTCCACCTGCACCGGCGTCAGGCAATCGGCGGTCTCGCCGGCCTTGCACTGGAACTGAACCGGATCGACGGTGCAGCGGCGCGGGTCAGAAATCACGCCATCCTTGACACCATCCAGCTCGTCGCAGGCCGCGATCATGCGGCGGTTGAGGATAGCGGTGCTCTGGGCCGTGACCGCGCTGATGTCGCGCAGGGCGGGATTGGCGTTCCAGGTATGGCCGAACATCAGCGAAGTCCATTTCCACGGCGCCGCGCCGGCGACGAAGCCGTCATAGTCCGCCGGGAAGCGCGTCGCCTCCATCAGGGCGTGATGGCCGCCGGCCGAACAGGCGATGAAATAATTTTCGTTCGAGGGCTTGCCGTAGAAGTCCGTCACCGCCTGCTTGGCCGCGACAGTGGACAGATGCAGCGCCCGCCAGGCCCAGTCGATCATTTTCTCCGGATGCTTGAACGCCCAGCTCTGGGCGCTGCCGCCCAAGGGGTCCTTGTGATCGTCGAGATGGCCATTGTCGGTGGACATGGTGGCAAAGCCGTTCGTCAGGGCGTCGCGCATCGGGCCGGGCGAGACCGCCCCGGAGGAGCCGCCCGAACCTTCGCCGCGGAATTTTCCGTTCCAGGTGGAAGCGGGGGGCAGCCAGACCTCGAAGCCGATATGGGAATCGCTCGTGGGCGTGGCGACGCCGATGGCGCGGCAGAAGGGCTGCGTGACCTTGGTGCCGCCCACCGTATCGCCGTCCGGTCGCCACTGGGCGGTTTCGATCACCGTATTGGCGCCAACCTTCTTGCCGGCCAGGGCGGCGCAGCGTGCGGCATCGCCTTGCGGGGCAGGTTGGGCATGAGGCGTGGCGTAGAGGCTTGCCGCCAGCACCAGAGCCGATGCGGAAGCCAGGAAAATGGCGCTTTTCATGACTTTCCCCCGTTATTTCGGGGAATTAGGAGCCCTGAGGCGCCTGCCGTCAAGCAGGGGGTGTTGGCCGTTGCACCCTGTGAAACGGCCGGCGTCACCCGGCTACGCCGGGTCGCGCCTCACCCGTGCGGGGGGCTGTGCATGTAGCTCTGCACCAGTGAACTGGCCACCAGCTTCCAGCCATCCACCAGCACAAAGAAGATCAGCTTGAAGGGCAGGGAGATGATCACCGGCGGCAACATCATCATGCCCATGGACATCAGGATCGAGGCCACGGCCATGTCGATGATGAGGAAGGGCACAAAGAGCAGAAAGCCGATTTCGAAGGCGCGCTTGAGCTCGGAAAGCATGAAGGCGGGCGCCAGCGAGGTCAGCGGCGTCTCCTCGGCCGTGGTGGGTGCCTTCACCTTGGCCATGTCGAGGAAGAGCTTGAGGTCGCTGTCGCGCACATGCGCGATCATGAACTTCTTCATCGGCGTCATCGCCTGGGTGAAGCCCTGCTCGGTGGTGATCTGGTTTTTCATCATCGGCTCGATGCCCTGATGATAGGCGTCGGTCAGGGTCGGCCCCATCACGAACAAAGTGAGGAACATGGCCAGCGAGACGATGACGCTGTTGGGCGGGCTTTGCTGCAGGCCCATCGCCGTGCGCAGCAGCGAGAGTACCACCACGATGCGCACAAAGCTGGTCATCATGATCAGGATCGAGGGCGCCACCGACAACACGGTGATCAGGGCGACGATCTGGATCATGCGGTCGGTGAAAAGGCCGCTGCCGTTGAGATCAATGGAAAGCCCGCCGGCCGCCGCGGAGCCCGCCGCCGCGGCAGCGCCGGTGGCGGTGGGCGTCAGCGGCGCTGCAAAAGCGGCGGCCGGCGCCAAAAGCGCGATCAGCAGGAGGAAAGGCAGAATTTTGGCGAAACGGATCACGGCGCGGATGCCTTCACGGGAATGCCGGCTTCAATCAGGCTGGCGCCATCCGGTCCGCTCAGCACCAGATGCTCGACATTGTCGCGGCGGATAATAAGGAGGCGCTGCTTGGGACCCAGCACCAGCGTCTCTACCACCGCCAGACGGCGGTCGGGCAGCTTGAAATCCCACTTGCCCAGTTTGCCGGACAATTTTGTATTCAGGCCTTCGCGGAAAGCCTGCGGATTGGCGCCATAGCGCTTGACCACAAGCGCGGCGCCGGCGAGCGCCAGCACGAAGAGCAGCGCGGCGAAATAGTGCATGAGATTGATCGCGTCCATGCCGCGATAAGACATCGTCAAGCTTAATCGCGAGTTAAGCGAGGGAATTTTCTGCCCGGCAAAATGCGCCGCGTTAAGCCACGCTTAAGCATGTGCGGTGCATCGTGCACAGCGTATTCAAGGTTAATGGAAGGTTACGTTGATGAATCTGCCCGATGTGCCGCTGCTGTCGTTGCTGCGCGAACGCATGAGCTGGCTGCACCAGCGCCAGGACGTGCTGTCGCAGAACGTGGCCAATGCCGATACGCCCGGCTTTGTCGCGCGCGACCTCAAGCCCCAGGATTTCAGCGGTATCCTTTCCGGCGAGACCAGCCGCGCCAGCGGCCTCACCGCCACCGATCCGCGCCATATCGCCATGTCCTCGCTTTCAGGTTCGCGCTTTGACGACATGGCCGCACCCGACCAGGCCAATCCCAACGGCAACGCCGTCAGCCTGGAGCAGGAGATGATCAAGGTCTCCGACACCCAGGCGCAGTTCCAGGCCGCGGCCAATCTCTATGCCAAGGCTATGACCATGATGAAGACGGCCATCGGCCACTAACTCTCAAAACGGAGGATTCAAATGGATTTCTCGACGTCAATGGCGGTGGTCGCTTCGGGCATGAAGGCCCAGTCCGAGCGCATGAAGACCATCGCGGAAAACATCGCCAACGCCAATTCCACCGCGAGTACGCCGGGCGGCGATCCCTATCGCCGCAAGATTGCCACCGTCAGCAGCGAGTTCGACCGCGAAGTCGGCGCCAATATGGTCAAGGCCGGCCAGTCGATCACCGACAAGAGCGACTTCCGCACTCAGTATGATCCGGGCAATCCCAACGCCGACGGCAAGGGCTATGTCAAATTGCCGAACGTCGACTCGCTGGTGGAAATCATGGACATGCGCGAAGCGCAGCGTTCCTACGAAGCCGACCTGACGGCGATGGACGCCAACAAGTCCATGCTCGCCAAAACCATTGATCTTCTCAGTAAGTAAGGAGCGCTAGATGGCCATTCCCGCCGCCGCAGCCGCCGCCTATCGCGCCGCCGCCCACGCCGCCACGCCCACCGCTTCGAGCGTGGCGCCGGCCAACGCTTCCGGCCCGGGCAGTTTCTCCGATTTCCTTTCGGGGGCGGTGAAGGATTCCATCAACACCATTCGCTCCGGTGAGCAGGCCGCCCAGGCCCAGGTCACCGGCGGCGCCAACATCGTTGATGTGGTGAACTCGGTGAACGCCGCCGAACTCACCCTCAATACGGTGGTGGCGGTGCGCGACAAGGTGGTGTCCGCCTACCAGTCCATCCTCAACATGCCCATTTGAGATCAGCACATGAACCCCGCCGACGCCATCGACTTCGCCCGCAGCGCCATCCTGGTGCTGCTGGAAATCATCGCCCCCGCCATGATCACTGCCCTGGTGGTCGGCCTGGTGATCGGCCTGCTCCAGGCCCTGACCCAGATCCAGGAACAGACACTGGTCTTCATCCCCAAGATCGTCGCCGTCTTCATCGTGCTGCTGATCGCGCTGCCCTTTGCGGGCGCGGCGATGAGCGGACTGATGAGTGATATCGCAATCCGAATTGCCGCCTACTAGGCTTATTCATGCACGTCCATCTGCCCGACCTGTCCGGCACCGTCCTGATCTATCTGCTGGTGTTCTCGCGGGTCGGCGCCATGATCATGCTGCTGCCCAATATCGGCGAAGCCGGCATTCCTTCCCGCGTGCGCCTGCTTCTGGCCCTGGCCATTTCCTTCTGCCTGGCGCCGGGCGTGGCCAGCACCTATCACGATCTCGCGCCCAAAACCTCGCTGGCGCTGACGATGCTGATCGCCCAGGAAGTGACGGTGGGCATCCTGATTGGGGCGATGGCCCGCATCATCATGAGTTCGCTGAATGTCGCCGGCACCTTGATCGCCACCCAGACCGGCCTCGCCTACGCCCAGACCCTCGATCCCACCCAGAACACGCAAGGCGCCTCGATGGGCAACTTCCTTTCGCTGCTGGGCACGCTGATGGTCTTTCTCACCAACCTGCATCACCTGGCCATCGGCGCCGTCGCGGGCAGCTACCGGATGCTGCCGCCGGGCGGAACCCTGCCCACCGGCGACATGGCGCAGCTCACCATCAATCTGGTCTCCAACTCCTTCGCCCTGGGCTTTCAGCTTGCCGCGCCTTTCCTGGTCTTCGGCTTCGCCGTCTATGCCGGGCTTGGCATCCTGGCGCGGCTGATGCCGCAACTGCAGATTTTCTTCGTGGCGGTGCCGATCAACATTGCCTGCGGCTTTCTGATCTTCCTGACCATGCTGGGCGCGATGATGACCATCTTCCTCAATTTCTACGCGACGCAAATGGCGGTGTTTTTGTGAGCCCGGAGCATCGCGCCCGCGAAGTGCAAAGCGGTTCGCGTCAGCGCGTGCGACCATAAAAAATGGCGGATGATCGCGACGCATCACAACAGACAGAACAGCCGACACAGAAACGGCTCGACCAGGCGCATGAGCAGGGCGACACCGTCAAGTCGACGGAAGTCGCCACTCTGGTATTGCTGGCCGGCAGCACGCTGGGGCTGGCCATGCTGGGCAAAAGCAGCATGACCGGCGTGGCGAAGCTGCTCCAGTCTTTCCTGGAACAGTCCGACAGGATCGCGGTGGATGGCGACAGTCTCATAACCTTGATGCGCAGCCTCATGTTGCAGCTTGGTCTGGTGCTGGGGCCGCTGTTCGGCGTCGTGACGCTGGCGGCGCTGGCCGGCCATGTGCTGCAGGCCCGCCCCGGCTTCACGACGTCAAAGCTGGCGCCCGATCTTTCCAAGATTTCGCCGCTGGCCGGTTTCTCGCGTCTGTTCGGCCTGGACGGCTGGATGAATTTGCTCAAGGGCCTGCTCAAGATCGCCATTGTCGGCGTGGCGGTGTGGACCCAGGTCTGGCCGGCGCGCGGCATGCTGGAAGGCATTCTCGGCCAGACGCCGGGCGGCGTGGTTTCCGACATGGGCCTGCTTCTTTTCCGCGTGCTGATGGCGGCACTGGCCGCCCTGACAGTGATCGCGATCGCCGACTATTTCCTGCAATACATGCAATTCATGAAGCGCAATCGCATGTCCAAGCAGGAGATCAAGGAAGAATACCGCCAGAATGAAGGCGACCCGCACATCAAGGCGAAGGTCCGCCAGTTGCGGCAGGAACGCGCCAGGCGGCGCATGATGGCCAAGGTGCCGGAAGCCACCGTGATCTTGATGAACCCGACCCACTATGCCGTGGCGCTGAAATATGAGAGCGGCATGATGGCGGCGCCGATCTGCATCGCCAAGGGCGTTGACGCCGTCGCGCTCAAGATCCGTGCCGTCGCCGAGGATCACGATGTGCCGGTGGTGGAAAATGCGCCGCTGGCGCGCGCGCTGCACGCTTCTGTCGAGATCGACGAGCCGGTGCCGCCGGAGCACTACAAGGCCGTGGCGCAAGTCATCGGCTATGTGCTGCGGCTTCAGGGCAAATTGAAGCCTAATTGACAGTCGCAAACTAAAGGCCCGTCTCCTCCCCGTTGCGAAGCAACCGGAGGGGAGGTGGCCGTAGCACGCCTCAGCGTGCGAAGGCCGGAGGGGCCCAAAACGAACAGCGTTAACGAATCATTCAAGCTGTGGATAAACCGGCTTTCCGACATCGGGAATTCGTTAACTAAAACAACCCCTTGTGCCCGGAAAGGATTGGTTAACCAAATCCTGTAGAGTGCGTCCTATGGACGCTAGCCCCTCCCTTTCGGAAAGCCCGGTCGGCCTGCCCTTTGGCGGCTGGCGCTGGGCCGCCATCGGCGCCTTTGCCGTGGCGCTGGCGGCGGCGGGCTTGGCGGTGACGCAGCCCGCGCTGGCGGGTTGGGCGGGTTATGCGCTTCTTGCTGGTATCGCCGCGCTTGCGGTGCTGTTCCTGATCGCGGTGTGGCCGCGTGCCGGGCGTGGCATGGAAGGCGCGCGCCGCGTCGCCGAAGCCGCGGGCAAGGCCAATGTCGCCTGGGCCATCACCGGCGAAGGCGGCGCCGTCATCGACTGTAATCCGGTCTATCGCCGCATGGCCGGCGTGAAGGAAAACGAGACCGCGCCGCCGCCCGAACTGGCGCTGGCGGGCGAGCCCTCCGCCGCCGTGCTCTATCGCCTGTCGCGCGACGCCGCCGACGGCAAGCCGCGCGAGGAAAGCTTTCAGGTGATGCCGGGGCTGGAGATCATCGCCGCGGTGCGGCCTCTGGCGAACGGCCAGACGTCCTGGTGGTTTGTGCCGCGGCTTGCGGCGCGTGGAGATATGCCTGTGGCGGCGCCGGTTGCCGCGCCCGCTCCTGTCGTCGTGCCACAGCCTGCCGCGGTTGCTCCGGTACCAGCGGTCTCCGCGCCCCCTGCCGATGATCTGTTCCGTGACGCGCCGATGGGCGTGGCCTTCACCGATTCCCAGGGCGTGATCCTGGAAGCCAACAAGGCCTTCGCCCAGTTCTTCGGCGGCGCTTTGCTCAAGGGCCGCGCCCTGGCCGACATGGTCGCGAGCGCCGACCGCAACGCGGTGGCGCAGAGCGTCGCCAAGGCGGCGGCGGGCACCAGCATCAGCAACGCCATCGAACTGCGCGCCAGCGGCGAGCGCATGGGCGAGTTGTTCGCCAGTCCCATGCCCGGTGGCCGGGCGGTGCTTTATCTGGTGGACGTCACCGAGCAGAAGGCGCTGGAGACCAAATTCGCCCAGTCGCAAAAGATGCAGGCGGTGGGCCAGCTGGCCGGCGGTGTGGCGCATGACTTCAACAACCTGCTCACGGTTATCATGGGCAATTGCGAATTCCTCCTGATGCGCCATCCGGCGGGCGATCCTTCGTTCAAGGAATTGAACGAGGTGCATCAGAACGCGCTGCGCGCCGCCACGTTGGTGGGCCAGTTGCTGGCCTTCAGCCGCAAGCAGACCATGCAGCCCAAGGTGCTGGCGCTGAACGACGCGGTGGGCGAACTTGCCCAGATGCTGCGCCGCCTGGTCGGCGAAGGTATCGCGCTTGAGGTGGATCGCGGCCCCGATCTCTGGCCGGTCCATGCCGATGAGGCGCAGCTTTCCAACGCCATCATCAATCTGGTGGTCAATGCCCGCGACGCCATGCCGGGCGGCGGCACCGTCACCATCCGCCTGTCGAACGAGGCAGTGGCGCGCTCTTCTTCGCTGGGCAGCGCCATCATGCCGCCGGGAGACTATGTCCGGCTGGAAGTTTCCGACACCGGCATCGGCATGCCGCCGGAAATCCAGAGCAAGATTTTCGATCCCTTCTTCACCACCAAGCCGGTTGGGCAGGGCACGGGCCTGGGCCTTGCGACGGTCTATGGCATCGTCAAGCAGTCGGGCGGTTTCATTGATGTCCGCTCCGAAGTCGGGCGCGGCACCAGCTTCTTCATCTATCTGCCGCGCCATGCCGGCGAGGTCGCGCCTGCTGTGGAAGCCGCGCCCACCGCCCGCGACGTCACCGGCCAGGACACGATCCTTTTGGTGGAAGACGAAGAGGCGGTGCGCAGCTTCGCGGCGCGGGCGCTGCGCATGCGCGGCTATAATGTGCTGGAGGCCAGCGGCGGCGAAGAGGCGCTGGAGATTGTCCAGGGCGGCGCCGACATCCATCTCATCGTCACCGATGTGGTGATGCCCAACATGGACGGCCCCACCATGGTCCGCCATGTCAAGCAGTTGAAACCCGACCTGCCGGTGATCTTCATGTCCGGCTATGCCGAGGAAGCCTTCCGCCGCGACGAAACCACCGGCGATATCCACTTCCTGCCCAAGCCGTTCGGCCTCAAGCAGTTGGCGGCGAAGGTGAAGGACGTTCTTTCGGGAACGGCCGTGCCGCGCAAAGTCGGCTGACGCGGCGCTTTCGCGCTTCTCCAGACCGTGGCACCCTGAAGGCCATGAAACGCTTCGTCCTCGGGCTGCTGCTCCTCGCCACGCCGGCTCTCGCACAATCCAATGAACAGAAAACCGCCGCGTTGGTGGAGAGGCTCAAGGCCGATCCTGCGAGCTTGCGCATGCTGCTGGGCGAGATGCCCAAGGGCGGCGACCTGCACAATCATCTCGATGGCTCGGTCTGGGCCGAGGATTTCCTGAAGTGGGCCGACACCGACAGTGCCTGTCTGGACGCGAAAACCCATGCCATCACGCCCGCGCCGTGCACGGCGGCGCAGGTTCCGGCGCGCGGGTTGATGACCCGTGATCCGGCCTTCTACCAGGCCAGCATCGATGCGCTCTCGATGCGCAATTTCGCGCCCGGCCTCGGCACCGGCGAAACCAGCGGCCATGATCATACCTTCGCCGCCTTCCCCCGCTTCGGCGCCCTCATGACGCCGCATCTGGACGAAGGCCTGGCCGTGACGCGTGAGCAGGCCGCCGCCGATCATGTGCAATACATTGAGCAGATCACCGATCCGGCGGGGGCCTTTGCGCCGGCGCTGCTGAACGGCATCGCCAGTTTCAACGTTACGGATTTTGACGCGAACGAGCGCCAGATCGCGCCGCAGCTTGCCGAGCGCGTGGCCGCAGCGCGCGCCGAATATGACGCCGCCGAAGTGAAGATGCGCAGCGAACTGGCCTGCGGCGCGCCATCGGCAAAGCCGGGCTGCGACGTCGCCGCGCATTATCTCTTCTTCGTGTTGCGCACTCTGCCCGCTTCCCAGGTCTTCGCCCAGGCCGCGCTTGGCTTCGCGCTGGCCGACGGTGACTCGCGCTTTGTCGGCGTCAATCTGGTGGCGCCGGAAGACGATCCCGTCGCGCTGCGGGATTTCAAGACGCATATGGAAATATTCCAGTATTTCCATCGCCGATATCCCAGAGTGAAAATCTCGCTGCATGCCGGCGAGCTCTGGCTGGGGCTGGTCCCGCCTTCGGCGCTGGGCTTCCACATCCGTGACAGCATCGACATCGCCGGGGCCTCGCGCATCGGTCATGGCTATGAGCTGCCTTTCGAGCGCGACGCCGCCGGCCTGCTGAAAGAGATGGCGGCGAAGAAGATCGCGGTGGAGATCAACCTCACCAGCAACGACATCACCACCAGGGTGCTGGGCGGCGAGCATCCGCTGCGCAGTTACATGCGCGCCCACGTGCCCTGGTCGCTTTCCGCCG
>Ga0265313_10003550_pt1 | contig 12552 bp, 9 predicted proteins | sample 4123metaG_FD_203122 | JGI IMG/M metagenome (GOLD analysis project Ga0265313, IMG submission 203122) | Rhizosphere microbial communities from Carex aquatilis grown in University of Washington, Seatle, WA, United States - 4-1-23 metaG | ecosystem: Host-associated > Plants > Roots > Rhizosphere >...
GGATTTCGCCGTTCTCGGAACGCCGCGTAGCCTTCGGCAAAATCGTCCGTGCCAACCAAAAGCGTCTGTAATACGGCTTCGAAATCGAGGGCTTGATCTAAGCTAGCAAAGGGCTGCGCAAGAATACGTCGGACTATCTTGGTCGGGAGCGGCGCATTAGCTGCAATGTCTCGCGCGATGTCATGGGCAGCGGAAAGTGCTTGGTCGGATTCGACGAGTTGATCGACAAGCCCCCAATTAGTGCCCTGCTCGGCCGGAACAAGGCGTCCCGACAGGAGCATCAGCCGCGCCCGCCCAATTCCGACCCGGCGCTGTAGCGTCCAGGTAAGACCTAGATCTGGTCCCAGCCCAACTTTTCCGAACACGGCACCAAAGCGCGCTTCCCGGCTTGCAACGACGATATCGCATGCAAGCGCAATCGAAAGGCCGGCCCCAAGCGCCAGACCTTCAACTGCGGCGATGACCGGTTTATCACCGGTCATCATCAATCGGAGTAGATGCTGGACGTTATGCTGCCTTTCCAACATACTCGCTACCGTCTCGCTCGCCAGCGTTTTTAGGTCGCCTCCCGCACAGAAGGCTTTGCCGACCCCGCCAATCACAATCGCGCGGAGTTGTCCGTCTGCAGACATTTCTTCGAGATGACGACGAAACTCGGATCTCATTTCGAGCGAGAGAGCATTCCGGGTCTCAGGCTGATTTAAAATGATGAAGCCCGTTGCGGCATCCCGGTAAGCATTGATGAGCTCCTTGGAAGGCATGAATTCTCCACCCGTTGCTAACCGCGCGAGGCTCCGCGCGAAAATTTACGCATCATTGAGAGGCTAGGTTGTGAGATCATTTCTACAAATTGCTTACCTACCGACGCATTGTGATCGCCTCTATCGTCGGCCAACTATGCCGCGGTCTCGGGAATCGGCACGACCTGGCCAACCTCGCTAGTCATGTTTTTGCCACTCACGATCAAGGCATCGAGGGCTATTCCCCCCTTCCCGACTTCCCAGACAACAAAGGGATTGATGTCGAGGCTCTGGATCTGATCAGCATTAGCTGCTGCGAACACAGAGACGCGAGACAACACGTTTGCGAGCGCTGTCACGTCATAACTAGCCTTACCAGGAGTCCCTTCGAGCAATCTGTAGCCCGCAATCTCGCGTATCATGCGGTTGGCCTCTTCCTCACCGAAGGGAGCGCGGCGTAAGGTTATGTCCCGAAGACTTTCGACGAAAACGCCACCAAGTCCGAACATCACTGTTGGGCCAAAGATCGGGTCGCGGATCACGCCAATAATCGTTTCTATGCCTGGAGGGGCCATCGGCATTACAAGAATACCGTCAATGGTAGCATCGGAAACCGCTGAGCCGCGGCGCCACAACTCGTCATAGGCCTTGGTCAATGCAGCAACGTCACCAATATTGAGTATGACACCTCCGATTTTGCTTTTGTGCTGAAGCTGGGCTGAAACAAGCTTTAGTACCACGGGAAAGCCAAATCGCTTCGCGGCATCAATACAGTCTATTTTCGTTGCGACGCACGTCTGAGCTACGACGGGGACACCCGCCTCGAGCAATATACGGCTGGCTTCGTATTCGGATAGCGGCCGCCGTGGGATCTCCAATGGTTTTGCCAATGTTAGGCCAGCGCTGTCGCGCGCCTGCTCACTCTCCTTCAGTTTTGCCATCGCGGCCATTGCAGTAACTGCGCGTGCCGGATCTTCAAACACCAAGAGATGTGCCTCTTCATAGCTCCGTAGCTCTTGTTGATCCGCCAGCATGCAAAGAATAATCGGCTTGTCATGGCATTCGCGGGTGCCCTCCAGCACGGCGCTGCGCAGCGCTTTGCTGATCCCAGCCTCTGTCAGTGGGACGGTACCAAAATAGCAAAACAGACCATCTATAGACTCCTCGCTCAGCAATAGCTTCATGGCACCGGCGAGAGCATGCAATTCATTGACCGCCTGCCCGGTGCAATCGACCGGATTCGAGACAGATGCATATGGAAGAATCTTAAGAAGGTTTTCTTGAACGTCTTTGCCAAGAGCAGGTAGCTCAAGGCCGGAGATTTCGGCCATGTCGCATATGTGAATGCCGAAACCGCCGGAGAGCGTAATCACGCCCATCCTGCGGCTCTTGGGAAGACGACCCATCGCGCAAGCGTAAGTGACGTCGACCATTTCTTCGATTGTACGGACTCGATGCGTGCCATATTGCCGCAACACGCAATCGAATATGGCATCATCCCCCGCTAGTGCAGCCGTATGGCTGCTCACCGCATGCGATCCGGTCGCGGAGCTTCCGACCTTCATACAAACGACCCGCTTTTTGTTTCGACGGGCCAATTCCATGGCTTCAACAAAGCCGTTGCCGCTGCGTATTCCCTCCACATAGAGGGCGATCACGTCGATGTCCGCTTGGGATGCCGCCCAAGAGAGCGCGTCATCAAGACTGACATCTGCTTCGTTGCCGGTCGTAATGAGGTATGAGATTCCCACCCCCCGCAAAGTCATCAGATAGGAAACGTGCTGACCGAATGCGCCACTCTGGCTCACAATCGCAACGTTCCCCGATCGCGGGAAGCTGCGATCAAGCGACGTTGCAAATGTGCCGAAAAAGCCGATCTTGCTGTTGAATACGCCGAGGCAGTTAGGGCCGAGAAGCCTGATGCCTCGCTCGTGGCAAATACCCAGTATTTTCTGCTGCTCAATCCGTCCTTCCTCACCGCTTTCGGCAAAACCCGAAGAGAAAAGAATTATTGCGCCGACGCCAACCTCTGCACACTCCGACACGGCCGTTAGCACCAATTTTGACGAGATCGTAATGATCGCGACATCTGGCGCCTCAGGGAGTTCGGCAATCGAGCGATAGCTTCGCAGGCCTTGAACGACATCCCGTTTCGGGTTGACTGGATAGATTCTGCCAGCATATCCAGCCTTGCGTATATAGCGCAGCGGCCGGCCGGATAAACGCGAACCATCGTCAGACGCACCGATGATCGCCACCGATTGCGGGTTGAGCATGCGGTCCAATGAACTGATGTGCCTATTTTGAGTCATAGGTGGGAAAAAAGCGCTTTGCCGGGGACATCGAGCCGGGCACGCAAAATCGTTCCGCTCTGTGACTCGGTGATATAGAGAAGTCTGTTGTCCAACCCGCCGAAGCAAACGTTGCTAACGAGTACGCCGGTCGTCGTCGGAATTTCTGCCTTTGGCCGACCTCGGCCATCGAATATCCATACCGATCCCATACTCAGATGGGCGACCGCTAACCCGTCATCGGCGGCAGCCGCAATTCCGTCCGGTCCGGCGCCACCCGAGAGCTGGATGTAGGTTCCAACCCGGCCAGGTCCGCCATCTCCCCTGATCGGCACGCGCCAGATCGCGTTGGCCCTAGTTACGGCAAGGTAAAGAAGTCTCTCATCGATAGCGAACGCGAGGCCGTTCGGGCTTGGAATATTGTTCAGCACAAGATCAAGACTGTCCGTCGATTCCTGCCACCGCCACAGCCTGCCGGTTGGGTCATGCAAGCCGCTTTGCCCCTGATCGGTAAAATACAGATCACCCGCGCTCGTGAATGTCAGATCATTCAGCCCTTTGAAGCCCTCGCGCTTAGGTCTATCGATGATCGTGCTTACCTTTCCACTCTGGGGATCCAGCACAAGAAGGCCACGTCGATGATCGGCGATGAATATTCTGCCGTCCTTGTGGATTGCTAGTCCGTTGGGTTCCCCCTCATATTGCGTCACTAACGAAAACTCACCAGAGGCAGACACCTTGAGGATCTGCCCAGCCGGTATGTTTACGACATACAGGTTTCCCCGCCTGTCGAATGCAGGCCCTTCAAGAAAGCAATCCTGGCGCCCTTTGACCCGGAATTCTTTCGGCAAAGTGGCGAAAACCTCCGGCTCGATGATCGGCGGCGCAGCAAACATTTCAACCCTCCGAATATCCGCTGTCGATGACCGAATCGATTAGAAGTGAGGCTATCGCCTCTCGATGCAATTCCACGCTCCCAGCCGTGACGGCACAACGCAAAATGCGTCGATAGAAAAGATGGAGGCCAAACTTCCAAGTGTAAGCGATGCCTCCGTGAAGCTGGATGCAGTTTTCGATAACCGTGCGAGCCGAACCGCTGATAAAGCTCATCGCGATAGCGACCGCCATCTCTGCATCGTCGGCTGCAGTATCCAGCGCCCATCCCGCATATTGGATCGCAACGCGCATGCTCTCGATACTTGCCATATCGTTCGCGGCGATATGTTTGAGGGACTGGAAACTCCCGATGACTTGCCCGAACTGCCGACGCACTTTTAGGTAAGCGACGGTCATCTCAAACGCCCGCTCAGCGGCGCCGAGCATCTCGGCCGCGCAGCAAATCGCTACTAAATTTCGGAGCCTTGTGGCGGCGCCCGACAATCGGTCGCTCTCTCTAACCAGCAGCGAGTTGATCCTCACCCTTGCGACGGGGCAGGTCAGATCAAGTCCTCTATTCGAGATGAGTTCTACCGAGGGATCATCGAGACGCACGAGAAAAGCGTCACGAGCACACCCGTCCTGCGAGGGGCGGGCTGGAAGCAAAAGATAGTCAGATTGGGCTGCCCAAGGCACAGCATCCAGCAATCCCGACAATGACCATCCATCACTAGTCTGCGTTGCGACCACGCAGTCATACCAAGTAACCGTCGCGGATAGCCGCCCTTTAATTAATTGGCCGGTCAAATCAACGTGCGACTGAGACAGCGCGGCTGTCGCAGCTATCATTTCCGAAACAGGCAACGGCACCAGATTGCGGCCCGCTTCGAGTGTTACGAGCAGCGCTTCGAGCGCACCTAAGTCCAGACCCCCAGCTGACTCGCCGGCGCATACGCCATAGATTCCAATGTCGGCTGCAACTTCGTGGCGTGCGTCCTCGATTTCAAGCTGATCAGCAAACTGCTGGACCGCACTAAATGGAAACAGCTCTTGGAATTGGCCCCTGACGCTATCCACCAATAGGGTGTCTTCGGCGTTTAACGAAAATTGCATCCGAGCAACCTACGAGCGAGGTAGACTGAGAAGGCGCTCCGCAATGATGTTGCGTTGCACTTGGGAGGTGCCGGCGGAAATTGTTTCGTACCTGCAATTAAGTATGAGTTCTTGGAACCTACCGGAAAACACAGTCGACTCGCCGTAGGCCGCGCCCTCAAGCCCGAGCAAATCGAAACTGAGCGCTGAGAGCTTTTGATGCATCTCGCTCCAAAACAGCTTGCTAATGCTGGCGTCAGAGCCAATTCGCTCGCCGGCGGCTATTCTGCTGACGAGTTTAAGATTGTGATATCTAAAGATCGTCAGCAGCGCATAAACGTCGGCGAGACGCTGTCGAAAATATGGATTTTTAGCCCCGTTACGTTTGCTCGATACGGCAAGTCTCAACATGCTCTCGAATTCGTGGGAAAATCTCCCCTGCCTGTAAAGCTTGAGCGTGCCACGTTCAAACTCCAGCACGCTTCCGGCTATACGCCATCCCTCATTGACGGCGCCGATAACGTTAGACACCGGGACTTTGACGTCCTCGAAGAATACCTCTGCAAATTCTTCCTGTCCCGTTATCTGAGCCAGAGGGCGGACCGTGAGCCCCGTGGATTCGATCGGAACCATGATAAGACTTAGTCCCTTATGCTTTGGCAGACTATGATCGGTTCGCGCCAGTACGATACATTGATCAGAATACCGGGCGTGCGTCGTCCAAAGCTTTTGCCCGTTGATGACCCAATGATCACCCACTCGGACGGCCGTTGTACGGACCGAAGCCAAATCTGAACCCGCTTCCGGCTCCGAAAAGCCTTGGCACCAAATGGTGTCGAGGTTCAGAATTTTTGGAATCAATTCCTTCTTCTGCTCCTCGGTGCCAGCTCCAAACAGAATAGGGCCGACCAACTCCATGCCGACCGTATTTAAACCCTCTGGAGCTGCAGCCCTTCCAAGTTCCTCATTGACGATGAGTTGCTCGACGGCAGTAAGTCCCTGCCCGCCGTATTCGCGCGGCCACGAAATCGCTGCGTAGCCGGCCTTATACAGCCGCCGCTCCCAGTCTTTTTGAATATGAACGGATAGAGCGGGATCAGACGGACCGCGATAGATGCCGCCCTTCCATTCCGCGGGGAGATTCTGTGCAATCCAAGATCGGGCATCTGCTCGAAATTTCTCTTGGTTAGGCGTGAATGCGAGATCCATGATCCGTTACCAGAATTACTCTGCCATCAGACTCGTCTATGCGCAGAAAAGCGGTTTTGGTTCGCTTACTTTGACCATTTCGGGTCACTCTTTGTGGCAACCGATTTTGCAGCTTCCTTGGCGTCTGAAATATCAGCCGCCAATATTGTATAGAGTTGCTCGACCCGATAAGCCTCATCAATCGGAATATTTTCAGTGAGCGTAATGCCTTCTTTCCGCAGGCGCATAAGCACTGGACTCTTGGCTGCATGCATGTCCGCGTGTCTGTAAGCCGCTATAAGAAGATCCGGATGCGGAACGACTTCGTTGACGGCGCCAAACTGTTTGAGGAAGAGACCATCGACGCGCTTGCCCGATAGCGCGAGTTCGCGCATCAGTTTTTCTGGGAGAATCCGAGCAATGTGCCGGCTTGCGCCTAACGCGCCGACATCAATCTCCGGCAGCGCAAATAACGCTTTGTCAGAAGCGACAATGAGGTCGCACACAGACGCGATAACCCAGCCTGCCCCGAGCGCGGGACCATTCACTGCTGCGGTGACAGGGATCGCGCAATACCGAATAGCTTCGAAAGCGCGGCGCGTATAAGCCGAACGCGCGAGCGAGCTCTTGACCGTACGTTCGCTGAGCTGCTTAACGTCGGCGCCCGCGACAAATGCCTTGTTGCCAGCGCCGGTCAAGACCACGCTGCGAGCGTCGAGATTGCGGGCAAAACTCTCAAATACGTTCGCCAACTCTTCATAAACCTCGATACTCAATGCATTCACCGGAGGGCGGTCAATCGTGACAAGGACCACGCCAGGGTGCCGTTCATCGCGCGTAGCCTTTACAAACTGACCACTGAGAAGTGCGTCACTCATTTTCTAGCTCAACCTCCAAAGTTCACAAACATGAACACGAGCTACGCGCCTGTGAGATTGATGGGTTCTTTCCAGTATGTTTGTCAATATGCTACGAATGTACCGAGCAAAAATCGTCTCTAGAATCAGATGATCGAAGTTCACATAGTTGAACAATGAGGGGCTGATACTTGACGCTGCGCTGTCTGCGGCGCTTTGTTTGCGCTTACTCCAACTTGATTGGCCCCTCGCCGCAGGTAGGGGATATCGAAGTCGCAGATCTTGGAGGGATTTATGGAAGATCGTAGTGGCGGAGAAATCATCGTCGACTTTCTGGTTGAACGGAAGTCTCCTTATCTCGTCGCGCTTTCTGGCCATTCATGCGCGGCGGTCTTAGACGCGGCCCTCGATCGTCAGAATGCAATCAAGACTATATCTGTCCATCATGAACAAACGGCAGGATTCATTGCCGACGCTTTTTATCGTGTATCAGGAACACCCCTTACAACTTTGACCTCGGTCGGTCCGGGTGGCTCGAACATCCATACGCCAGTCGCCAACGCACTTTTCGATTCGTCTGCGTTGCTGGCAATTACCACCAACGTGAATACCCAATTGCTCAATCGCGGGGCAATGCATGATCTTGGATTCCATTTCCAAGCTGACTTCGTCAGTGCGATGCGTCCTTATGTTAAGCGAGCCTATCAAGCCCCACGCGTTGAAATGTTGCCTGATATGATGCGCCATGCATTCAACACTATGCTGTCGGGACGAACCGGGCCTGTTAATCTCGACGTTCCTTTGAATGTACTGGCCGAGCGCACAACTGCGCGCGCTTCGTTCGCTGAAAACTGGCGCTCTAACGCATATTACGGATCGGCCGGAGATCCGGCGGCGATCGAGCGTGCGGTTGATTTACTACTCTCGGCGGAAAATCCGATGATTCTTGCCGGCCAGGGTTGTTTGTTTGACAAGGCGGAGGGCGTTTTACTTGAGCTAGCGGAGATGGCCGAGATCCCAGTTGCCACCACCAATCAAGCCAAGGGTGCGATCGACGAAACCCATAGGCTTAGTCTTGGTCCCGCAGGACGAGATGGCGTCTATCCGGCAAACCGGACCAGCCGAGAATGTGACGTCCTGCTCGCCCTCGGAACCCGATTTGGTGATCGTGCGACGAGCAGTTGGCGCGAGGGCGTGACCCATTCAATGAGCAAGACGAAGCTCATTCATGTTGACATCGACCCCGCGCAACTTGGTCGCAACTACCCTCCTACCGTTGGAATTGTTGGAAGTGCCGCAATCGTCTTGCGTCAACTTATCGACATGCTCAAGCAACGCAGTGAACTCAAAGACGCGATTAAACGTCGCAGATCTTGGACCGAGCGTTTCATGCGCTGGAAGACTAATTGGGTCGCAGAGTTCGCGACGGCCAAGACATTGCCCGGCTCACCTATCCAACCGGATCGCTTTATCGCCGAACTGTCGGCCGTAGCTCCGCGCAATAGTTTGATGCTCGTCGACGTTGGTGCGAACCACTCTTGGATGATTCAGCAGTGGCGGGTGCCAAAAGGCGGGATGCTTTTGCAATCGGGCGGATACGCCTGCATGGGTTTCGGTGTATGTGGTGCTGTTGGCGCTAAATTGGCGGCCCCGGAGCGGCCTGTTATTGCGGTGGTTGGCGACGGAAGCTTTGTGATGCACTCAAATGCTGTTCTGACGGCAGTGGAATACGGCTTGCCGGTAGTTTGGGTCGTTTGGAACAACTGCGGCTATATTGCAATCCGCGACTCTCAAAATGGCTTTTTTGGCCGGGGCCGAGAAATCGCAACACGGTTTCGGAAGGAACGCACCGGCGAGCTGTTCTCGGCCGACTTTGCCCTAATGGCGCGGTCGATGGGCGCACGTGGCGAACGTGTCGAACAGCCCGGCGATCTTGGCGACGCGATCAAAGCTGCTCTTGCTAGCGGTGAACCAACCGTACTTGATGTTCAAGTCGCGTCCGATGCTACCCGCAAATCGTCGGGCCTTTTAGATTTTCCGCCGTTCTTCGGGGCGACGAATTATGATCCGGATCCTATGAAGAACTGAAGAGTCCAATCGGGCGAAACCAAAAGAATAACTAATAGCGCACGACTACGGTGAATTTGTAAGGCGGGATCGAACTTCCAATTGCGACTTATATTACACGCCGAGGTAACGCAGAATTCTCCCAATGTTTTTCTCGAGATTGGCGTTGGGGATCATGTCCACTACCCGCCCCTGCTCCACAAGGTAGTGTCGATCGGCAACCGTTTGAGCAAATTGAAAATTCTGCTCGACCAAAACGACCGTAAAGCCGGCTCGTTTGAGCTGCGCGATAGTGCGGCCAATCTGCTGTACGATGACGGGTGCAAGCCCCTCAGTTGGCTCGTCGAGGAGGATGAGCGTAGCGCCTGTCCGCAAAATCCGGCCAATCGCCAACATTTGTTGCTCGCCGCCAGACAGTTTTGAGCCCTGGCTCGAGAGGCGCTCCTTCAGATTGGGAAACACCGCGTAGATCTGATCGAGCGTAAGGCCGCCGCGCTTCACCCGCGGCGGCAAGATCAAGTTCTCGTACACGGTTAGGCTGGCGAAGATACCGCGCTCCTCTGGGACATAACCCACTCCTAGGCGAGCGATTTGACGCGAAGGTAATGCAATCGTTTCGACCCCATCGAAAACGCAGGAGCCACTGCGTTGCGGGACCATGCCGATCATTGACTTCAGAGTGGTGCTTTTGCCGGCACCATTACGGCCAAGCAGAGTGACGACCTCGCCAGGCGCGACGTCAAACATCATGCCATGCAGCACATGACTCTCACCGTACCAAGCGTGCAGGTCACGTACCGCAACAAGGGGCACCCCGGTTTGGTTGCCCGAACTCGCGAGAGTGACAGCGCTAGACATGAACTGCTCCAAAGCAAGCTTCAATAACACGAACCAGTTTAACGCGCCGCGGCAACAGACCTCTGGCGTTCGGCAACAAGATTGCGGCGACTGTACGCGATAACGACTCGCGCTGGCAGACATCTCGCGAAAAGATTTGTAGCAGCCAAATCATCAAGGCCACCGACGACGGACCGCTGTGCGTTCACATAGGTGAAGGCAAGCACCGACGTGAGACTGCGAGTTGCTTGACTGCCCTAAAAAACGTCGCCATCTTCATAATTCGCATGTTTGGCGATCGGTTCAACTATGTGAACTGACCGTCAATTCAATGCTGGCCGCGATCAGTGCAGACAGGTTAGATGGGCAATCAGACCTCTCGGAACGAATCTGAAGCCGCTAATTCACGGCCGCACACGCATCGCTCGTTCTCACTGAAATTCGCTCCTCATATCGGTCTGCTCTCAACAGCCGACGGATTGTTCGTGCACCACACCGGCACCGATCCGATTGATCAAATCAAATTCATTGCCGACCAAGGCTTCTTGGCATTTGAAGATGATTTTTTGAAAACGAGAGACAAATCTGTTCAAAATCTCATGGCGCGGGAGATGGCGAGGACTGGTCTTGAACTTGGGTCTTTCGTCGGCACACTCGTCTATGACCGACCCACGTTCGTCATGGCCGACGGACGCGAACGCCTGCTCCGCGAGCTCGAAGAGACTATCGAAGTTGCGCAGCGCGTTAACGCATCGATCGTGACGACGCTCAGTGGTCATCACGATCTGCGCCAACCTAGAAGCTATCAGTTAGCGAACATGATCGATAACATGCGCTTCTGTGCCGAGCGTGCCGAGAAGGCCGGCATCACGTTGGCATTAGAGCCGATCGACGCCAAAGGATGGCCCGGATTTTCTGTCACCACAATCGCCGATGCTTACGCGATCGTGCGAGCCGTCAATAGTCCAGCAGTCAGGCTATTGTTCGACATCTTTCATGTACAAGTCGCAGAGGGCGATCTCATCGAAAACATTGATCGTTGCTGGAATGAAATTGTGAGCTTCCAGATCGCCGACAATCCGGGCCGCATGGAGCCGGGAACCGGTGAAATTAATTACCCCAATGTCTTGAGACACGTACACCAAAAAGGGTTCCGCGGTATTCTCGGCATCGAGCATGCAGTGTCGATGCCAGGAAAATCGGGAGAAGAACGGGTGTTGCAGATCTACCGAGAACTTGACTCCACATTGCGCAGCATGCCGTAGCGACGACGCGAGCACAAATTGCACTTTGGTTTGCAAACAAGGAAAGACCGGGAGGACACCATGATGATTTTCGAAATTCTGCGGAGGAAGATATCGACAAGGCGCATATTACTCGGCTGCGTCGTTTTGCTCACAATTGCCGCATCGGCGGCGGCGCAGAACGTTAAGGACGGCGTGAAAATTGGGTGGCTTGGAACATTGTCGACGTCACAAGCTGATGTCGCAGGACTGGGCTCCATTGAGGCCGCTCGGATGGCGATCGAAGATTTTGGCGGCAAGGCTCTCGGGAAGCCGGTTGAGCTCGTGTACGCCGATCACATGGACAAACCCGACGTCGGAGTGGCCGTCGCTCGTGAATGGTTTGAGCGTGATGGCGTGGACGCCATTTTTGATTTGCCAACATCTCCCGTCGCTCTCGCTGTTAATTTCCTCGCGAAAGAAGAAAAGAAATTAGTGTTCTTCAGTGACGCGCTCACAGATAAAATGACTGAAGAGGATTGCAACGGATACGGCGTTGCTTGGGCATGGGACGCCCCCTCGATCGTAAAAAGCAATGTTCTGTCACAAGTGGCGAAGGGTAATGACAGCTGGTACGTGCTCACGTTCGACAACGCGACCGGAATAGCGATTGAGTCTGCCATTCGCCAAGCGCTGGAAGGCGCAGGCGGCAAGCTGGTCGGAGTCGTGCGTGCGCCATTGGGTACTACCGACTTCTCCTCATTCTTGCTGAAAGCAAAAGGTTCGCCTGCTAAGGTCCTTGCCATCACGTTGAGCGGCGGGGATTTGGTAAACGCTATGAAGCAGGTCCGCGAGTACCGGATCGATGAGGGACGAAAAATTGCAGTCATTTATGGTTTCGATACCGATATCAAAGCGATCGGACTAGACCTGATGACGGGCCTCGAGTTCGCGACACCCTTCTATTGGGGCTTTGACGAGCAAACACGCAATTTCGGCAATAGGTTCATCCAGCGGTTTGGCAAGGCGCCTAATCTTGGACAAGCCGGTGTTTATTCGGCCGTGTTCAACTACCTCAAAGCGGTCCAAACCGCTGGAAGTAAGGACCCCGAAAAGGTCTTGGCGCAGCTCCGAAGCGCGGAGATCAACGACATGTTTGTTCGGCACGGGACCTTGCTGCCTAACGGCAGACTGAACCACGACATGTTTCTCGTTAGGGTAAAATCGCCCGCAGAGTCAAAGTCGGAGTGGGACCAGCTCGAGGTCACTAATGTCGTTCCGGCCTCACAGGCCTTCCGCAAGATTGAAGAGTCGAAATGCCCCCTGACGCGCCACTAAAGCAAAAGCGCAACCTTGGCGTAAACAGACGTGTTGGGGCGAC
>Ga0265313_10003552_pt1 | contig 12547 bp, 10 predicted proteins | sample 4123metaG_FD_203122 | JGI IMG/M metagenome (GOLD analysis project Ga0265313, IMG submission 203122) | Rhizosphere microbial communities from Carex aquatilis grown in University of Washington, Seatle, WA, United States - 4-1-23 metaG | ecosystem: Host-associated > Plants > Roots > Rhizosphere >...
GAATTCAGCCAGGTTCTCCGGGTTGTAGACGGCAAAGGTCCTGCCGCCGCCGCTCTTGACGACCGAAAAGCTGGGAATGTCGCTCGGCCCGTCGGCGATGTAGATCATGTTCTGGAAAGGGATCCGGCGGTCCTCGGGCTTGATGTTCGAATTCACGTCGATCCCGGGAATCTTGTTCGTGCCCTTGTTGATCTCGAAGAGGGCGCGGGTCTTGGTCGTGTTGTCGATGACCATTCCGATCTGGGCGATCTCCGCGTCCGCGGAGATCGCGAGCTCCTTCTGGTCCAGAAACCCCGGCTGCAGGGGATTCTCGATGAACTCGCATCCCCAGATCCCGTCCACGTGGCGGTTGATCTTGCTCCCCCGCACCATCTCCGCGATCCCCGTCGTCACGATGTAGTGCTCGAGCTGGATCTCGTGCTTCAGGTAGTTCGGCCGGTCGGCCACCCAGCTCTTCGCCTTTGCGAAGAACCCCGGAAGTCCGGGGTAGAAGCGGATGTCGGCCCCCCGGTCGCGGAAGACCTTCTGGTTCAGGCCGGGCATCCGGCCGGCGAGCACGTAGGTCAGGAGGTGGTTCAGGTAGCTGATCTCGCTGGCGAGGCGGTAGCCGCGGCGGTGGTAGTGCTCGGCCAGCCGGTTCGTCTCCTCCCAGAAGAGGGGCTCGTCGATGCCGTAGTGCCGGAACAGCGGCGACTGCATGTACTCCGGGATCAGCGTCTTGTCGAAGTCCCAGATGCAGCCGATGATGTTTTGGGTGAAGAGTGCCGCGGCCATTTCTGGACCGGCATTAAAGCCGGGTTTCCGCCGCCCAAGCCAGCCCATTGTTGCCGGGGGTCCACTTGGAACTTGGCGAGCTTGGCGCCTTTGCGTGAGACTCGCTCTCCCGTGGACGAACTTCCCGACATCGCCCCATTTGAGCGCAGGCTCGCCGAGCTCGGCGCGCAGATGGCCGAGCCTGGCTTCTACGGAAACCTGCGGAAGGTGGCGGAGGTGACCCGGGAGCAGCAGAAGGTCCAGCGGATGGTCGAGGACTATCGCGACTACGAGCGCGCCGGCCGGGAACTCGGGGAAATGGCCGCGATGGCTCGCGATTCGGCCGCCGATTCCGCGCTCCGGGACCTGGCGTCGGCCGAGCTGCCCGTCCTGGAGCGGCGCCGCGCCGAATTGAAGCGTTCGGTTCTCCTCGCGATGATCCCGCCGGAGGCGACCGACTCCCGCAACACCGTCATGGAGATCCGTGCCGGAACCGGCGGGGATGAGGCGGCGCTTTTCGCGGGCGAACTCACCCGCGCCTACCAGAAGTACGCCGATGCCCGCGGCTGGAAGGTCCAGCCGATGAGCAGCAGCCCGGCGGAGCGCGGCGGCTTCAAGGAAATCGTCTTCCTCATCACGGGCACAGATGTCTACAAGCAGCTCAAGTTCGAGAGCGGCGTCCACCGGGTGCAGCGGGTCCCGGTGACTGAGGCCAACGGCCGCATTCACACGTCCACGGTGACGGTGGCCGTCCTGCCCGAGGCCGAGGAGGTGGATGTGAAAATCGATCCGTCGGATCTTGAAATCACGGTCAGCCGGGCGAGCGGCCCGGGCGGGCAGGGGGTGAACACGACCGATTCGGCCGTCCAGATCGTGCACAAGCCGACCGGGCTGATGGTGCAGTGCGCCGACGAGCGCTCCCAGCTCAAGAACAAGGCGAAGGCGATGACGGTCCTCCGGGCGCGCCTCCTCAAGCGCCAGGAGGAGGAAGAGCACGCCCGGTACGCCGCGGCCCGCAAGAGCCAGATCGGATCCGGCGAGCGGAGCGAGCGGATCCGCACCTATAATTTCCCGCAGAGCCGGGTCACCGACCACCGCATCGGGTTCACGCTCCACAACCTGCCCGTCGTGATGGAGGGGGAATTTGCCGGGATCATCGAGGCCCTCCAGAAGGCGGACTACGAGGAGAAGCTCGCCGCGCTCACCGGCGAGCCGGCTGGCTGGAGCAAGGCGCGGGCGGAAAGCGAGGAGGAGTGAGCTCCCCTCCGACCGTCCTCGAGATCGTCAGGAAATCCACGGATTTCCTTCAGGACAAAGGCGTCGAGTCCCCGCGGCTGAGCGCTGAGATCCTGATCGGCCATGCCCTCGGATTGAAGCGGATGCAGCTCTATCTCCAGTTCGAGAGGCTGCTCACCGAGCCCGAACTCGAGCGGATCAGGCCGCTCGTGCGGCGGCGCGGCAAGCGGGAGCCCGCCCAATATATCATGGGCGAGGCGGATTTCAGCGGGCTGCGGCTCAAGGTGGATCTACGCGCCCTGATCCCGCGCCCGGAAACCGAGCTTTTTGTCGAGACGATCCTGGCGCGGCTTCCTGTTGCCCCCTCGCGGGTCCTCGACCTCGGGACGGGCAGCGGCGCGATCGCGCTCGCACTGGCCCGCGCTTGGCCGGAGGCGGCGTTTACCGCTGCTGATGCGAGCACCGAGGCGCTCGGGCTGGCGCGCGAGAACGCGGAGGCCGGGGGGGTTGCCCCGAGAATCGAGTTTTTGCAGTCCGACTGGTTTGCGGGGATTTCGGGGGGCGCCCGCTTTGGGCTGATCGTCGCGAATCCGCCCTACCTCTCCGGGGAGGAATTGGCGGAGGCGGCTCCCGAGGTCCGGGACTTCGAGCCGCACCAGGCCTTGGTCGCTGCAGAGGGGGGCATCGCTGCACTTCGCGCCATCATCGCGGATGCCCCGAGGTTTCTGGCTCCGGGCGGCCTTCTCGCCCTGGAGACGGGAATCGCCCATCACGCCGAGCTCCTGCGCCTCGCGGGCGACAAAGGCTTCACGGACGTCGAGTCCCTCAAAGACCTGACCGGCCGGGACCGTTTCGTATTCGCCCGCAGGGCAGTTTGATCAGCCCTTGTCCGCCGTCACCGTCAGGGGAGGGTGGTCGCTGGCCCAGGTGGCGTGATTCTCCCCGAGGCCGATCGCGTCCTGGAGTATGCGGAGAGATTCGCGGAGCGAAACGTCCAGCTGCCCATAGGTGTCCTCGTCCGTGCTCAGCATGTCGTCCTCGTCCTCCGGATCGGCCGCGGGGTCAGCCTTGGCATCAGGGGCGGTGGGACTCTTCACATGGTCTCCCTGGGCGTTGAGCGCGCCGGCCCGCACGGGGGATCCGGCGAGCGGCGGCGTGGCGGGACTTTGCAGGGCGGCAACCTTGGGCGGAAGCGGGGGGCCGAGCCGGAATTCCTTGTATGGGAAATCCGCCTTCGAGAGCCGCGCCTTCGTGGCATCCATCTCCTTCTTGAAGGCATCGTCCATCTGCTGCTGTTGCCTGCGTTCATCGAGATTCAGCGAGACCAGCTTCTGATCGAGGCGCGTCTTCAGCCATTCGACGTCCTTGCGGAGGTACTCGAATTCCTCAAGGTGGGTCTGCCGCTCCAGGCTGTCCTGGCGCAGCTGCTCCAGCACCTTCGGGGAGAGGGGCTGCCCGTCGAAACGGACGCCGGGGATCTGGTCCCAGACGAGCGCGTGCGGCAGGTCGGATTCGCCGATCGGCAGGTAATCGTCGGCTGATGGGAGGACGATGTCGGAGAGGACGCCCCGGAGCTGCGTGGACGATCCGTTCGGCAGGTAGAATTTCTGGATCGTGATTTTCGCCGCTCCGGTCTTTGCCGGGGAGAAGGCCAGGAGCCGGTCGAGGTTCTTCATCTCGAGGACGGTCTGGACCGTCCCCTTGCCATGGGTCGAGCTGTCGCCGACCACAACGGCGCGGCCGTAGTCCTGGAGCGCGCCCGCCACGATTTCCGAGGCCGAGGCGCTGAACCGGTCGGCGAGCACGGCGAGCGGGCCGTCATAGGCAACCTTGGGGGCGCTGTCGTCGTCGACCTGAAGGGCGCCCTCGTTGTCGCGGACCTGGACGACGGGGCCCGGATGCAGGAAGAGCCCGGCGACATTCACGGCCTCGCCGAGGTAGCCCCCGCCATTGTGCCGCAGGTCGAGGACGATGCCCTGGACGTTCGCCTTCTTGAGCTGGTCGATCAGCTTGGCTACGTCCTGCGACGCGCTGGGATTGTCCTCCGAGGCTTCCGTCGAGTCGTCGCCGGACCCGTAGAAGGCGCGCAGGGTGATGACGCCGAGGGGCACCGTCTTCCCGCCCGCCTGGGGCACCTGGAAGACAGCCGCGCTGGCCCGCGAGTTTTCCAGCTTCACGACGTCGCGGGTGATCACGATCTCCTTCCGGGACGCCGCGGACGCGGCGCCGGCCGGCTCCACCGTCAGCCGGACCTTGGTGTCCTTGTTCCCGCGTATCATGGCGACGATCTTCGTGAGCTTCATGCCGATGACCTCGACGGGAGCGTCGCCCTCCTGGGCGACCGCGATGATCCGGTCGGTGGCCTTGAGCCTGTGGTCCATGTCGGCGGGCCCGCCGGGGACGAGCTCGCGCACGACGCAGTAGTCGTCCTTCGATTCCAGGACGGCGCCGATGCCGACCAGTTTCAGCTTCATCTGGATGCTGAAGTCCTCGTAGGTCTCGGCCGAGAAATACGTCGAATGCGGATCGTAGAGCTCGGCGATGCAGTTCAGGTAGCGCTCCGCGAGGTCGTTCCCGTCGATTTCACCGACGTTCTTTATCATCCGCTGGTAGCGCTCGCGGACGATCTTCTTCGCCTCGTCCACGGTCTTCTTGTTCATCATCTCCGCGATGAGCTCGGACTTCAGAGCGCGGCGCCAGATGTCGTCGGCAGCCTGGGCGTTTGCGGGCCAGTCCGCCTTGGTGCGGTCGAAGGTATAGGTCTCGTTCGCCGAGAAGTCGAAATTCCCCTTCAATTCGCCGAGGATCCACGCGACGCGCTTCTCGACCCGGTCCTGGTACACGTAGAAGATGTCGTAGGCGGGGTCGATGTTGCCCGCGAAGGCGACGTTGTAATAGACGTTTTTTCCGTAGCGATCGACGAAATTGGACTTGTCGGAGCCGAGGAAGAAGAGGTGCTGCCCGTCAAGCGACGCCATGTAGTCCGGTATGACCTCGCCGTAGTCCGTGCTGTGCACCGACTCCCGGTTGTAGTGGAAGTCCTGGAGCAGCTTCACGAGGGTCGTTGCCTCCTTGGAGAGGGTGTCCGGCGTGCTGAACTTGCGGTCGGAGCCGAGGGCGGCCGGGACCGCCAGCGCGAGGAGCGCCAGCGGAACGAGCCAGAGCGGCCGGCGATTAAGGTGAATTCTCGTCATTATGGATGGTCGCCGCCGGGAGGACGGAATTTAGATGACAAACGTTTCACGCAAATGTGCCGGACTCAAGCAAAGGGGCCGTGTCCCGGAAATTGATCTGTCAGATTGCCGACAGATCAATTTCCGAGACATGACCCCTTCAGCGGCGGCTGAGGAGGTCGCGGGCCTCATCAAGGAGGTGCCGCTCTTCCGGCGTGAGGGCGCCGAAGCCCTGGCTGTTGATCTTGTCGAGGATGCGGTCGACCTCGGCACGGATATCGGCGCGGCTGGAGAGGCTCACCCGGCCGGAGGCCGCGGGAGCGGCGGGGCGCGCCGTGCGCTGCAGCCAATGAGGCAGGGTTATCGCCGCGGGCCGCGCGGCGATGTGCCACTCGGCGTCGTGGAGGAATCGGTAATACAGCAGGCCGACCAGCATGCCCGCCAGGTGCGATGAATGGGCGAACCCGAAGGGCGACGGCGCGCCCATCACCTCGTAGAAGGCGAATCCGAAGAGGTCGAAAAGGACGAAGCCGTACGCGACGTACTTCGGCTTCACCCGCACCGGCACAAAGAGGAAGAGGAAGGTCATCTCCTGGTTCGGGAAGAAGCAGGCGAACACAATCAGGAGCGCGTCGACACCGGCGGTTGCGCCCCAGAGCACCTGCTGCTGGCCGGTGGCCGCGGCCAGGGCGTTCTCATGGCGCCAGTTGACGGCGGCCCAGGCGACGCCGCCGAGCATGATCGCGGTCCCGTAGAGGCCGAGGAAGCGGCGGGCGCCGAGCATCGGCAGGAGCTCCCGGCCGAGGAAGTAGATCGCCAGGAGGTTGCCGACGATGTGGAGCAGGTTGACCGGGCTGTGGAGGAAGCCGTAGGTGAGGAGGGTCCACGCGCGGCCCTCCCTCAGCCCGCGGACGGTGAGCGCGAGCTGGCTGTTCACGAACGCCTCGCCGCCTGCGAACCAGCGCGTGAGGACCATCTGTATCAGAAAACCGGCGACGACCGAGCACATCAGCCAGGTCAGCGGCGACGTCCGCCGCCCCGTGGGCTGGTCATGCATATAGGGCCGGTCGTAGAGCATCTGCCGCAATCATGTGGGAAAATCCGGGGAACACAAGGCGTCCGGCGGAGGAGTTGCCGGTTCCCGGATTCATCGGCACGGACGGGGCGCGCCTTGAGCGCCGGCCGCCGGCTTTCGGTGGTGCATCCGTTTGCCGGGAACATGCCCCCCATCGTCGGGTGCTGCCAATTCCCGGACCGCCGCCAAAACCGGCCGCCAAGATCCGCCGGCCAGTTGCCGGCCGGATGGCGGACCCGAGGCGTCGGATGACGCAGCAACTCCTCTGGAGGGGCATGCACCCGGCAAACGCACGCACGGCCCGGCTTTCCTCCCGCTTGACAGGGGCCCCTAGGGGCAGCTTTGTTGTCTCCTTATATTCATGGCAAACAAAGCAGATAAATTCCCGACCAATGCAGGTGGAAAGTTCTACGTCGATCAGCAGTGCATCGACTGCGACCTCTGCCGGGAGACGGCCCCGAATTTCTTCACGCGCAATGACGAGGGTGGCCATTCCTATGTGTTCAAGCAGCCGGCGACCGAGGAAGACGTGGCTCTCTGCATGGAGGCCCTGGAGGGGTGCCCTGTCGAAGCGATTGGGGATGATGGGGATAAGGAATAGCGCTTGTTAATGGCTGGGCCTTAGGCCCATTAACATAAGGCTTGTCTTGGCCGGCCGCCGGAAAAGGCTGGGCCTGTGACGGAAACGGATCTGCCGCCGCTGAGCGCCGTTGGGGCGCGCGCGCATGCCGCCGACAGCAGGCATGTCTGGCATCCTTTTGCCCGGATGCGGGAGTATCTCAGCCTGCCGCCCCTCGCCATAGCCTCCGGACGGGGTGGGTGGCTTACCGACACCGAGGGCCGCACCTACCTCGACGGCAACGCCTCGATCTGGACCAACGTCCACGGGCACAATGACCCGGATCTGAACGATGCCCTGCGGCGGCAGCTCGACCGGGTTGCCCATTCGACGATGCTCGGGCTCACCCATCCGGTCGGCGCCGAGCTGGCCGCCGAGCTCGCCGGCATGGCCCCGGCGGGCCTCGGCCGGGTCTTCTTCAGCGACAACGGCGCGGGCTCCGTCGAGGTGGCTCTCAAGATGTCCTTCCAGTACTGGCAGCTGGCCGGCCGCCCCGAAAAGACCGGGGTCATCGGCCTGGCCGGCGGCTATCACGGCGACACGTTCGGGGCCATGGCGGCCGGCGACAGCTCGTTTCACGAGCGTTTCCGCCCGTGGTTCTTCCCGGCTTCCCATTTTCCGGCGCCGGACTGCCGCGAACGCAATGGACGGGTCCTCTCGGCCGATTCCGGACCGAGCCTGGCGGCGCTGCGGGAGCTCCTTGCCTCCCAGGCGGACCGGACGGCCTGCCTGATCCTGGAGCCTTCGGTCCAGGGCGCCGCGGGCATGCGGCTCCAGCCACCGGGCTTCGTTGCGGCCGTGGCCGCCCTCTGCCGCGAACACCGGGTCCATCTGATCCTGGACGAGGTCTTTGTGGCCTTTGGCCGGCTCGGTCCCATGTTGGTCTGCGCGGGGGAGGGCGTCGCGCCGGATTTTCTCTGCCTCGCAAAAGGGCTCACAGGCGGCTACCTGCCGCTCGCCGCGACCCTCGCGAGCGAGGAGATATTCTCCGCCTTTCTCGGCGCGTCCGGATCCGGGAGCGCCTTTTTTCACGGGCACACGTTCACGGGAAACCCGCTCGCCGCGGCCGTGGCCGTGGAGAACATCCGCAAGCTCCGCCCGCTGATCGAGGGCGGCGAAATTCGCCTGCGGACGGCCTGTTTCGGCCGGCTGATCGAGGACGCGTTTTCGGGCCATCGCGCCGTCCGCGATATCCGCCAGCGCGGCCTCGCCGCCGCGCTCGATCTCGAGGCCGGCGATCCCGGGCGGGGCTCCGGGCTCAAGGTTTGCCTGCGGGCCCGCGAGCACGGCCTCATCCTGCGCCCGCTCGGCGATTCGCTCCTTCTCGTTCCACCGCTCTGCCTCTGCGAGGACGAGCTGGGCGAACTCGTGCGCCGGACCGCGCGCTCGATCAACGACGTTTTCTAAGACCATGACCTCGCTCAACGAAATCCGCACGATCTACGAATTGCCTCTTCCGGAACTGATCTTCCGGGCCCAGGAGGCGCAGCGCCGCCATCACGATCCCACGGGCGTGCAGCTCTGCACGCTCCAGTCGATCAAGACCGGACGCTGTCCGGAGGACTGCAAGTACTGCCCGCAGTCGGCCCACTATGACACCGGGCTCGAGTCCGAGGCGCTCATGGACGCGCCGGCCGTCGCGGCCGCCGCGCGGGCGGCGTTGGCCGGGGGCGCATCCCGATTCTGCATGGGTGCCGCGTGGCGCGAGGTGCGCGACGGCGCGCAGTTCGATTCGGTGCTCGCCACCGTCCGCGAGGTTTCCTCGATGGGCCTTCAGGTCTGCTGCACGCTCGGCATGCTCAGCCGGCCGCAGGCCGCCCGCCTGAAGGAGGCCGGCTGCACGGTCTACAACCACAACCTCGACACTTCCCGGGAGTTCTATCCTGAGATCATCAGCACGCGGACCTATGACGAGCGCCTGGAGACCCTCGCCGCCGTCCGCTCCGCAGGCCTTGAGGTGTGCTGCGGCGGCATCCTGGGCATGGGGGAGACCATCGAGGACAGGCTCAAGCTGCTCCTCGAGCTTGCGAACCTGGATCCGCAGCCCGACTCCGTCCCTATAAACGCCCTGGTGCCCGTCGCGGGCACGCCGCTTGGCGGGGCCACGCCCATCGAGCCGTTTGAATTCGTCCGCATCATCGCCACCGCCCGCATCCTGATGCCGCGCGCCATGGTGCGGCTCTCGGCGGGCCGCACCGAGATGAGCGACGAGCTCCAGGCGCTGTGCTTCATTGCGGGCGCAAACAGCATCTTCCTCGGCGACAAGCTCTTGACGACGCCAAATCCCGAGCGTTCCGACGACATGCGGCTCCTCGGGCTGCTGGGGATGCATCCGATTGCCGCGCCCACGAAGGCAGCCTGCGCGGTGTGAGGATGCGTGAGAACTATTCTCGTAACGGGTTCTGATACGGGCGTTGGCAAGACGCATGTCGTCGCCTCGCTGGCGCGGAAATATTGCGGGGAGGGGAAGACGGTCCAGATCGTGAAGGTCGTGGAGACGGGCGCGGGCGAACTTCCAAACGGGGAGGGGGACGCGGACCGGGCCCTGCGGCTGTCGGGGATCAAAGCGGATGCGTTCACGCTTGCTTCGTTTCCTCTCCCCCTTTCACCGCCGGCGGCCGCGGCCAGGGCGGGCCGGCCGCTTTCCATGGAGGCGCTCCTCGAAAGGCTCGGAGCCCTGCCGCCCTGCGACCTGAGGATCTGCGAAGGCGCGGGCGGGATCGCGACTCCTGTCGACGCGGGCGGCAACGATTGGGCTGACTTTGCGGCCGCGATCGGGGCGCAGGCTGTCGTGATCGTGGTTCCCGACCGGCTCGGGGCCATCAACCAGGCGCGACTCGCGCAAGGGCGGGCCGCCGAGGCGGAATTGAACGCGGGCATTTGGCTCAACGCCTGGGGAACCGTTGATTCCTCAGTGGCGGAATCGAACCGCGAGGGGTTGCGGGCGGCCCGCGTGCCGCTATGGGACGATGCCATGGGGTCAGGCCCTGAATTCTCAACTGCAGTTGAGAATTCAGGGCCTGACCCCATTTGGCTCGCACGCTGCCGTTCGGAACTCGCCGAACGGGAGGAAAAGCATCTCCTGCGCAGCCTCCGGGTCGCGGATCCAAAGGCAGGCGAGCTCAATCTCGCCAATAACGACTACCTTGATCTCGCGCGGGATCCTTCCGTCGTCGCGGCTGCCTCCGGGGCCCTCGAGCGGCACGGAACCTCCGCCTCGGCTTCGCCGCTCATCACGGGATGGAGGGAGCCCCACGCACGGCTCGTCGAGGCGCTCAGTGCCTGGCAGGGCTTCCCCTGCGGGCTGCTCTGGAGCAGCGGCTACGCCGCAAATTCCGCTGTTCTCGGAACGCTTCCGCAGAAGGGAGACCTCGTGCTGGCGGACCGCCTTGTGCACCATAGCATTGTCGCCGGGATGCTCCAGAGCGGAGCGCGCGTGCAACGCTATCGCCACCTCGATCTGGAGGAACTCGAGCGGAGGCTCGTTGAGGCAAAGGGGGCAGGTCTCGGATCTTGCTCCACGGGGCAAGATCCGAGACCTGCCCCCTTACGAACCGTTTTTGTCGTCACCGAGAGTCTCTTCAGCATGGACGGGGACTTTCCCGACCTCGCGCGCATGGGGGAACTCAAGAGGCGCCACGGGTTTTGCTGGATCGTCGACGAGGCCCACGCCCTGGGATGGTACGGGCCGGACGGGTCCGGCCTCGCGCGCGCTGCCGGAGTGGAAGGGGATGTGGACGTCCTCGTCGGCACGCTGGGAAAGGCGCTGGCTTCCGGCGGCGCCTACACGCTTTTCAGGGACGAGGCCGTCCGCGATTTCCTCGTCAACCGGGCCGGGGAATTTATCTATTCGACCGCCCTGCCGCCGGCAAACGCGGCGGCTGCACACGCGGCGCTTGAGCGGATCAGGGTCCTCGCTCCCGGGCAGGGTGAGTGGCATCGATCGTCACGGGCGTTTCGATCCGCGCTCCGCAAATCCGGCTGGAAGGCCCCCGAGGGAGAATCGCCGATCGTGCCCATCCGGCTCGACAATGAGCCGGACGCGCTGGCGCTCGCAGCGGCGCTTCGCTCCGCGGGGATCCACGCGGGAGCGGTGCGGCCGCCCACGGTCCCCAAGGGAACCAGCCGTCTGCGATTCTCCCTAAAGCGGAGTTTTGGAGAAGCCGAAGCCGGACGCGTCCTGGGGGCGATGGCGGCATGGCGGAAGGGCGGCCGATCATGAGGATTGGATGGATCCTCGGCTGGGCCGCGCCCGAGGCGTGGTTCGCTCCGATTGCCCGCGCGACGCTGCCGAAGGCCGACCACGTCTTCGTCCCGGCGACGGCAGACGCGGTCGGCACGCTGGAGACGTCCGGGCTATTTGACTGGACGGTAGGATACTCGCTCGGAAGCCTGCTTCTGCTCTCCCGCGCATCGAGCCTCCCGCAGGGCCGCGTGGCCCTGCTTGCGCCGATGTTCGCCTTCGCCAGCGAGGAAGGGCTCGGGGGCCGCGTCTCGCGGACACAGGTGCGGCGTCTCGCTCGATGGCTCAGGCGCGAGCCGCTCGCAGCGCTGGCTGATTTCTACGAGCGGGCCGTTCTGCATGTCCCTCCCGGGCTGCATCCCGGAACGGCGGAGAATCTTCTTTGGGGCCTCGAGCGCCTGGAAAAGGACCGGTTCGAGCCGCCTCTTCCGCCCGGCTGGATGGCCTGGTGCGGAGCCGAGGACGCCTTGCTCGACGCCTCCCGCCTCCATGCGCTGGATCCGGGGATAAATATCGTCGAGGGCGGAACCCACCATCCCGCCGCTTTGATCCAGGCCTTCGCGGAGGCGATCTCATGACGGATGTGATCGCCAGTTTCGATCGGGTTGCCCCCACCTACCTCGCCCATGCGGGCGTGCAGGAGGCGCTGGCAGGCTGGCTCGCCGAATGGCTGCCAAAATCGCGGGCCGGGCGCGCGCTTGAGGTTGGCTCCGGCCCTGGGGTGTTCACCCGGAGAATCCTTCCCTGGAACGGGACGCTGCTGGCCACGGATGCTTCGCGGGCGATGTGCGCAACGGGCCGGTCGGCCCTGCCTGCTGCAAAATGGCGCACGATGGTTGCAGAAAAGCCGGTTCCGGGACCCTGGGATTGGATTTTTTCGAGCAGCATGCTTCAGTGGTCGGAGGATCCGGCCGCCGTATTCGCGGCCTGGCGGAAGAGGCTCGCCCCCGGGGGGCGCGTGCTCGCCGGGCTCTTCTCCTCGGGCAGCCTGGAGGAGTGGGGCGCCATCGCGGGCGAGGCGCCGCTGCGCTGGCGCACCCGGGAGGAATGGAGGATCCTGATTGAGGCATCGGGCCTGCGCCTTCTTCGGGACGGCGAGGAGCGCCGCACGGTCTTCCACTCATCCGCGGCTGCTTTCCTGCGCTCGCTGCACGGGACCGGGGCGGCGCCACGCCGTCGGCTGCCGCCATCGCGGCTGCGGCAACTATTGCGGGAATACGAGGACCGTCATCGAACGCCGGAAGGGGTCCCAACTAGCTGGAGTTTTTACCGGTTCGAGGCAACCTGCTAGACCTTGGAAGAGAACAGCGTTGCTTCGACTCGTGCGACGAGCCTGTCCATCCGCGCATCCAGCCTGTCCATGCGCTCGTCCAAGCGATCAAGCCGTTCTTCAATTCGATTCATGCGGCAGTCGAGCCGCTCCATCATGCCTTCGATGCGATCCATTC
>Ga0265313_10003556_pt1 | contig 12537 bp, 14 predicted proteins | sample 4123metaG_FD_203122 | JGI IMG/M metagenome (GOLD analysis project Ga0265313, IMG submission 203122) | Rhizosphere microbial communities from Carex aquatilis grown in University of Washington, Seatle, WA, United States - 4-1-23 metaG | ecosystem: Host-associated > Plants > Roots > Rhizosphere >...
TATCGGCCAGGACATATGACATCGGCGCAGCTGCGGCGAGATTGAACAAGAAGGTCGCTGGATCGGTGTAGTTGTAGAACAACGATTCCTGATGCTTATGCCGGAAGCTGCCGTCGATGATCAGGTCCGCACCGGGCGTCAGTGTCGCGGTAAGCCCGCCGCTGACATTGATGCCCTGCTTTTTGGCCCAGTCGAAGGGCGTATTGCTCGCAGTCGGGGTCGCTAGCGTATAGGCGATCGAGCCGGTCGGCACATTGCGCAATCCACCCGGCAAATCCTGACGTTGCGTATCCCCGGCAACCGTCAGAAACGTGCCCCACAATGGCGCCGAATAAGCGAGGTTTGCCGTGGCGTTGTCCTGCCACGCCGCGCTGTTCGTGCGATAGCCGCCCCACTTGACGGTGTTGGCGAAAGCGGCCGCAGACCAGGGGCCCCGCACCCCACCGGCCGAAGCGCGGCCTTCGGCGTAGCCATGCGAGCCTGCGAAGCCCTCGACGCGGCCCGCCGTCGCAACGTTGGCGCCCTTCTTCGTTACGATATTGATCACGCCGCCGATGGCGCCGTCGCCATAGAGCACGGTGCCGCTGTTCCCGCGCGTGATCTCAATGCGCTCGATGCTATTGAGCGGAATCGAAGTGAAATCGAAACCTTGCAGATCGAAGTCTTGATAGCGGCGGCCGTTGACAAGGATCAACGTGTTCGACTGCGCGAATACGCCGAAGCCGCGCAGGTCGATCGCATTGCCCGATCCGTTGGGCGCGCCGTACAAATGCTGTACTTGAATGCCCGCCTGCTGACCAAGAATATCAGGAAGGTTCTGCGCCGGTGAGCGCTCGATGTCGCGCGCGGTAATGATGCTGGTCGATGTTCCGACCATGCCGCTGTTGAGGCGCGTCCAACCGACGTCGATCGGCGGTAACGACGTGCTATTGCCGAAATTATTCGGCGGCGCGTCCTGTGCGCCCGCACTTTGCACGAACGCGCATATGATCGCCGCCGCAACGGCGCGTGGCCTCGGTTTACGTCCCATGACACAACGCTCCTTCGTTTGCGCCTTGCACACGGCAAAGCGCATCGGGTGAGATCAAGCCCGATGCGAAGGACGGCTGACCGCAGACACGCAAAGCACAGCGCGCGACGCTCACACCATCGAAGTCGTGGGAAAAGGATTTCTCACGGCCTTCGCACCGGCATTGTCGTCACCGCTGCGAAAGACCGCTCCGTATGGACGCCCCGTCCACCGGTTGGGTGACCGCGCTGGCAGGTCTCCTGGCTCGCGGGTCGTTGTCTTGAAGTCCGGCCTTCCCAGTTTCCCAGTGGCCACGATGGACTAAAAGGCTCGCCGCTCACAGTTACGGGGGTAGCCACGGATTGTCCGCCGAACCGCGGTGGATTTCCGTGTTCCCTCTTTCGTCCCCGGCGTTACCCGGGGAACCAGCACGGTAAAATTTTCGCCCCAACGCCATGCCGAGTCAAGCGCCGCCGGACAGCGGCGCCTGACTCGCGGCGAAACGCAATCAGCCGGCCGTATTCGGCTTGGTGACCGGGTGTTTCGCCTGCTTCACGTGCTTGGTGTGCGACGCGATTGTCACGTGCTTGGTGTGCTTGACCTTGGCGACGTGTTTCTTCGCCTTGCTGTCGCTCACCTTGGTCTTTGCGTTCGTCTGCACGTCGGTCTTGACGCCCGCCTTGGCAGTCACCGCCGGCTGGCTCAGCGGCGTCGACGTGGTGGACGTGCCTTGCGCCAGCGCCGGGCCGGCGATGAGGCCTGCCGCAAGAACGGCGGCTGCGATGGTTTTGAACATGGTCATTCTCCTGATGCGGATTGCCGTTAATCCAGGTTGTTCGGCCGACCGGCGTGTGCCGGTCTTCATGGCGGAGAATGCGCGCCCTCACCTGAATGGGCTCTGAGGCGCCTTGTTATCTGCCGTTCAAAGACCGGCCGTCGCCGTGTCATAAACCGGGCAAGACTGTGGCGAAGTTAATTTTCGTCTGTTGAGGACTAGAGGCCAATCACGGATTGTTTTTTCGGTATCTCACGTATTTCGACTAAGATTGATTCATCACGCCAGAGGAGACCTTCGATGAACCTCACGCACGCGTTTCGCACTTTCGGCACGCTCGCCGCTGCCGCGTTGATCGCCACCGCCATCGGCATGAAGCCGGTCGCCGTTTACGCCATGGGCACCGACAATCCGCCGCCGTCCGACGACGGCAAGAAAAAGAAGGGCGGCAATGTCATCGAACAGAAAGAACAGCAGCAGGCCGACGCCAGGTTCCTGCGCGACTACCGCGCCGCGCGCGAGCTAATCCTGGCCGGCAATTACACCGGCGGCATCGCCGCCATGCACGCGCTCGGCCGCGACGAGCATCCCGACGTCGCCAACTACATCGGTTATTCCTACCGCCGCATGGGAGACTATGACGACGCCAAGGTCTGGTACGAGAAGGCGCTCGCCGCCGACCCGAACCACGTGCGCACCTGGTCCTATTACGGCATGTGGCAGATGGAACAGGGCAACCGGCTCAAGGCCGAGGACGACCTGCAGAAGGTCAAGCTGATCTGCGGCACCGACACCTGCGAAGAATATCGCCAGCTCAAGGCCGTCATCGATGGCAAAGCGAGCTACTGATCACTAGCTAGCGGTTCGAGGCAACAAACGCCCTGCCACCAGCGCAACGGTGGCGGGGCGTTCCTTTTTACGGGTGATGGAATCCTAAGGCCGCGCTCAATCAGCCGCCGCTCTCCGCGATGATCCACCGGTGATAGGCCGGGTCGAGGCTCTTGACCGGCAGCACCATGATCGCCGGCGTCTCGTAGCTGTGCAGCCGCTTCACCGCGGCGCCGACGTCCTCGGCCAGCGAGGCCCGCGTCTTCACCAGCATCACGACTTCTTCGGCGCGCTCGATTTTGCCCTGCCACCAGTAGTGCGAGATCATGCCCGGCACGATGTTGACGCAGGCAGCCAGCCTTTTCTCGACAATCTCGCGCCCTGCCCGCTCCGCCTCGACAATCGAGGGCCAGGTCGTATACACGAGCACCGCGCGTTCCATATCGAGCCTCGCGTCCCATGAGCCAAAGGGTCCCGCGTTTGAAGAATATCGCTTTTGTCGCCAGCGCGACGCCCGAGGCGCGGGAAGCCTATGGGCGGCTGGAAAAACGCTACGGCAGCCATGCGCCGAAGGATGCCGACGTCATCGTCGCGCTCGGCGGCGACGGCCTCATGCTGCAAACCCTGCATGACTTCATGAGCAGCGGCAAGCCGATCTACGGCATGCATCGCGGCACCGTCGGCTTCCTGATGAACGACTATTCCGAAGACGATCTGGTGGCGCGCATCGCCGCCGCGCACATCACGGTGATCCACCCGTTGCTGATGCGGGCGCGCGACGCCCGCGGCGTCGTGCACGAGCACCACGCCATTAACGAAGTCTCGCTGTTTCGGCAGAGCGCGCAGGCCGCGCATCTGCGCATTCTCATCGACGGCAAGGAACGGCTCACCGAACTGGTCGCGGACGGCGTCATGGTGGCGACGCCGGCCGGCTCGACCGCGTATAACCTGTCCGCGCAAGGGCCGATCATACCGATCAATGCCTCACTGCTCGCTCTGACACCCATCAGTCCGTTCCGCCCGCGCCGCTGGCATGGCGCGCTGCTGCCGGACAAGGCCAAGGTGACGATCGCGGTCGACGAGGCCGAAAAGCGGCCGGTCGCCGCCGTCGCCGATCACGACGAAGTGCGCTCGGTGCGGTCGGTCGACGTCGAGATGGACCACAACATCTCGCTCAACATGTTGTTCGATCCCGGCCACAACCTCGACGAACGCATCCTGCGCGAGCAGTTCGACTTCTAGACCCGCGCGTATCGCGCTTGCCCTTCATCAAGGCGAGGGAATAGGCTTTCGACCCGAAGCGCCCCGCAAGTGGCCGCAATCGGGAGGTTCGCAAATGCAAGCTCCGTTCGCACGCGTCTTTGAGCACCGGAAAAATATCGACGCCTTGCTTCGGATCGCGCTGGCTTCCGCTGCCTTGCTGGGCTGGCCGATGGGCCTCTCGAACCCAGCGCGCGCGCAAGACTATCCAGACAGGCCGATAACGCTCGTCGTTCCTTACGGAGCCGGCGGCAGTGGCGACGTCACCGCCCGCATCTTCGCAGATCAACTGTCGAAGACTATCGGTCAGCCGATCATCATTGAGAACAGACCTGGCATCGTCAACGGCACGACCTTCGTGGCGAAATCCGCGCCGGACGGCTACCGGCTGCTGGCGACGCCGCTTGCCCATTCCGTCAATCCGACGCTCTACAAGCAGTTGCCCTACGACTCTTTTAAAGATTTCGCGCCGGTGGCGACCTTGGGTTATTTCAATTTTGTCATGGTCATCGATCCGAAATTGCCGGTCACCGATCTGAAATCGCTTATCGCACTCCTGAGGTCGGCGCCGGGCAAATATAACTACGGGTCGGGAGGTACCGGCACGACAAGCCACATCGGGGTCGAGTTTTTCAAGACGCTGACCGGCACGAATATCGTGCATACGCCTTATCGCGGGGACGGTCAGGCAATCGTCGATCTGCTGGCGAGCCGCATCGCGCTGATCCTTTGTTCCGCCCCAGCGTGCCTGCCCTACATCGCACAGGGCGCGTTGCGGCCGCTGGCGATCACCTCCGCGCACCGTTCGCCGCTGCTGCCGGATGTTCCGACCTCGGCGGAGGCCGGCCTGCCTGAATTCAAGGTCATGGCCTACTACGCAATACAGGCGCCGAAGGACACCCCGACGCCGGTGCTCGGCGCGATCAACAAGGCGATCAATAAGAGCTTGAGCGACGAAGGCCTTCAGGGGCGGTTGAGCAAGCTAGGCTTCGAGGTCGAGGAAGGCTCGACCCCGGCCAGCACGGCGAAACTCATTGGCGACGAGGCGGCGAAATGGGCGCCAATCGTCAAATCGACCGGCCTCTTGATCGAGTGAGAGCGGCTACGATCCGGGTGTGGGGCACTGCGCAGGAGAATGGAAATGGCCGACATGAGATTTGACGGAGAGGTGGCGATTGTCACCGGTGGCGGAGGTCCGGCGCCCAATCTCGGGCGTAGCTTCGCCATGCTGCTGGCGGCCCGGGGGGCAAAGGTCGTCGTGAACGATCTGGGTGTCGGCGCCGATGGGCGTGGCGGCCTTTACACGGCGAGTGCGGAAGCTGTCGTAGATGAGATACGCAAGGCCGGAGGCGAAGCGGTGGCCGATACGCACAGCGTGGCCGGCGCCGCATCAGCCAAGGCGATCGTGCAGACCGCGCTCGAGACATGGGGCCGGATCGACATTCTCGTCAACAACGCCGGATCAACCGCGCCGGGTCTGTTCGAGGAAGTTTCCGACGCCGACGTGGAACGAGTCGTTGGCGCGCATTTGCTGGGGAATATCTGGACCTGCCGCGCGGCTTGGTCCCACATGAAGCGGGCGAAATACGGACGGATCGTCAACATCACGTCGGAAGCGATATTCGGATTTCCCTACCTGACGGTCTATGCCGCGGCCAAGGGCGGGATTTTTGCGCTATCCCGCAACCTCGCGCTCGAAGGCGCAAAGTACAACATCAAGGTCAACGCCGTCGGTCCCCGCGCGACTACGCTGAAGCACCTCCTTCTGCTCGAAGAGTCGGCGCTGAACTCGGACGGCCGGCGCAGCCGCAAGCCCGAGCAGGTTGCTCCGCTGATTGGCTATCTCGCCCATCGCGATTGCGCAGTGTCTGGCAAATTCATGAACGCGCTCGGTGGCCACATATTCGAGACTATATTCTTGAATACGCCTGGCTACACCGACCAGGACCCGACCATCGAAAGCGTCCGCGACAACTTCAGCGCGGCACTCGACCAGAAAGGCGCTCTTGGCATTCCAGACGTTGACGTCAGCAAATATGAACGGACCCAATTCAAGGGCATTGCGCCCATTTAGCGTCGCGCAAAATTGCGCCGGACCGCTATCCTTAACTGCGCGTTAACGGCGGCGGATTAGCTTTACCTCCGTTGGTATCGGGCGGCCGCCCGACGCCGCGGGGCACCATGGTTCGCATCGATTTCAACCGCCTGCGTTTTCTCGTCATCGACGACAACGCCCATATGCGACGCATCTTGCGCACGCTGCTGCACGGGTTTGGCGCGCGCGACGTGTACGAGGCGGAAGACGGCGCGGCCGGGCTCGAGGCCTTCACCCACCACATTCCCGACATCGTCATCACCGACTGGGCAATGCCGATCTTCGACGGGCTCGAACTCACGCAGATGATCCGCCAGCCGGGCGCCAATGCGAACGCCTATGTCGCGATCATCATGCTCACCGGACATTCGGAGAAGAAGCGCGTGATGCACGCGCGCGATGCCGGCGTCACCGAATTCCTGGCCAAGCCGATCTCGGCCAAGGGCCTCTATCAGCGCATCGTCAACGTGGTGGCCAATCCGCGGCCTTTCATCAAGACCAAGAATTATTTCGGCCCGGACCGCCGTCGCAACGTCAATCCGAATTATGTCGGCCCCGAGCGACGCAAGGGCGGCAAGGCCGACGTCACCCGCCCTGCGCCGCTGCTCGACAAAGCCCGCGCCCCCGGCTGAAAAGGCAAACGCCATCATGGCCCCCCGCAAAGAGAAGGACACTTCAGCGGTCACGACCTACGCTGACCACGAGGTCATTACCGTCGAGAACAAACTGCGCAAAGCGGTCTCATACCGGCCTTATTCGCCGGGCGAGGAAGACCCGGTGATGCGCGCCGAGCGCGCGCTAGCGCAACTGTCGGGCGAATTCGGCTCGTGGATGGAATCGGAATGCGACCGGCTCGACAAGGCCCGCGTCGCGATCGGCCTGAACGGCTTCACCAAGCAGACCACGGAAACGCTGTTCCACGCCGCGCATGACATCAAGGGCGAGGTCGCGACCTTCGGCTTCCCCGCGGTGGCGGCCGCGGCCGACAGTCTGTGCCGGCTGATCGAATACACGCCGGACATGACGCAAATCCCGATGCGCCTGGTTGATCAGCACGTCGATGCCGTTCGCGCGATCTACCGCGAATACGCCCGCTCCGACGCCAAGGAGCTCGCCGGCATTCTCACCGCGCGCCTGCGCGAAGTGACCGACGAATTCCTGATGCATCAGAACACAGGGCGGCCCGAGGTGATCGAGCAGATCAAGGGCCCTTCGATCGTGCCCGAAACCGCCGACTAGCGGACTTCGCCCGGACGCACGAGGACGAAAATGGCCGGGCTTTTCCCGGCCATTTCATTTTGATCGCAGCTTGAAATCTAGGCGACGAGGCGCGTTTCGATCGCAGGCAGCCGCGGCATTGCCGGGCTGGTTGCCACCAGATCATCGCAGAACAGGCGCGCTTCCTCGCGCGCGGCCTCTACGGCGAAGCGGCGCAGCAGAGCCAGAAGCGAATCGTCGGCGTCCGGTTCCGCTGAGCAGCCGGCGAGCACGCGCTCGACCATGCCGCGCCTGAGCCGCGCTGCGCTGCCCTGCCCGCCCAGCAGCGCGCCGGTGCGCATCGCTGCAATGGCCTCGCGGAAGGCCGGATAGGCGCCGTCCGGAAGGCCGGCCTTGCGATAGAGCGCCTGGAAGCCCGACAGGTTCTTGTCGTGGATGTAGCTCGTGACGCGGTCGAGCGGCATGCCGGACAATTCCGTCAGCGCCTCCTCGAACAGCACCACATTACCGGACAGCAGCCCGCGCAGGATCATGCCGGCGGTGAGCTGGCCGCTCTTGCGCAGATGCGCGATCAGCGCCGCAAGCTCTTCGTAAGGCGTGTCGGCGGCGAGCGCGACGGTCGCCTTCTCGCAGGCTTCCTTGGCGGCGAGCTCGGCATGCTCGGAGCCGAGCCAGTGCCGCGCCGAGACAAAGCCAGCGAGCGTCTGCGACAGCTTGCTGAGCAGGGCCTGGCGCGTTGCCATCGGCAGATCCTCGCGCGTCAGCAGGTTCTCGCGGATCGCAGCCAGATGGCCGAAGCGATCGGCCATGCGATGCAGCGACAGCGGCGCAACGTCGGCGTCGGCATTGTCCAGAAGCGCAAGGCAAGCCTCGGCCGATCCGACTTCGGCGATGGCCGCGGCAATCGAACGCGGCAGCAGCGGACGGCCGGCGATCGCGGCCTGTGCGTCGGTGTGGCCGGTGGCGACGAGATCGATGAGATCGGCTTCGAGCAGCAACGGCGAGCGCGACAGGACCGGCACCGCGACCTGAGGCTGATCGTTGGCGAGCGCATCGACGATCACCGGCGGCGCGTTCTGCGACGAGGCAAAAACTTCGGCGAGGGCTTGGCGCACGAGCGGCGACGGATCGTCCAACAACATGATCATCGCGCCTTCGGCGGCGGCGCGATCGTCGGCAGAGAGGTCGGAATGAAGATAGGCCCGCGCCAAAGCGGACGTGGCATCGGCCCGGTCTCCGGGCGGAGCGCTGCGAACCCATTGCAGGAACTGACGAACAATCATCGACGCCACCACAAGACGCGAAATCCACGGCAGCCAGAAGCCTAGCCGACGAGGCTTAACAAAGCGTTCACCATACAAATTGAACGGATGTTAACGACGCCAAGTTGGGCGCCAACTTGAACTGCCCAAGTTACGAGCCCGCGAGCTTGCGCGGATCGCGCGGCGGATCGCTGAACAGATTGAGCGGCCGCGCCGGGCTGCCATCGGTGCCCGGCTGCGTCCACAGATCGTTGACGGTCTTGGTCACGCCCTGCACCCGGTCGCTGAACATCGACTGGAACAGCGGCTTGGCGTCGGGCATGCGTTGCGGCGCGACGGCGGCGGCGTAAACCTGCGTCACGCCGGCAGGATCGGAAGCGCCGACGCTGCCGCGCAGGCCGGGGACAGTGCCGGAGTTGAACGCGAGGCTGCGGGCGAATTCGAAACGGCTGGTCAGCTTGCCGTAGACGTCGCGCACGCTACGCGTCGTGGTGCCATTATAGAAGATCGTCGGGTTGGCGGCGGCGGCCTGCGGAAACATCGCGGCAGCATTCGCTTGCGGCTGGCTCGATGCGGCGCCGATCAGCTTGGCGGCGCCGTCCGGTCCCAAGAAATGCGCGATGTAGAGCTCGCCTTCGCTCGGCGCGCGGCCGATCGCCTGGCCCATCTGCGCGGCATTGTTGCGGGCAAAGGCGCCGGCCATCAGCGCGCTCGCCGTCGGATCCGTGCGCAGCCGCATGATGGCGCTGCGCGCCGCCGGGTCCGGCACGTCGTACTGGCCGTTGGTCTGCACGATGGCGTCGGCATAGCGGCCAAAGCCAAGCGCGCTCCCTGCCGACTTCATGGTGGCGAGCCAGGTCTGGTCGATGAACTGGTACAGCCCCTTGGCGGTTGAGGTTACAGCCTGCGCCGCCGGGTTGAGGCTGGACTCGAGCTGGGCGGTGGTGAGCAGATATTCGAAACTGGTGCCGGTCGAGCGCGCAGCCTGCCGGATGGCGCCGGTAATCTGCGCGGCTGCACCGTTGATCGCATCGACCGCCATGAGAGGTTGCCCGAGGCCCTTTGGACCATGGGGAATTATGGTAAACGAAACCTTAATGGAGGAGACGCGTCATGCAGGATACGGTCGAGCGCCACAAGCGCGGCGGGCTTTATTTCGAAGGTTTCGAGGTCGGCAAGACCTATGAGCACCGCTACACGCGGACCGTCACCCAGATGGACAACATGTTGTTTTCCAACATGACGCTCAACCCGCAACCGCTGCATATCGATCGCCACTTCTGCGAGCAGGAGACCGAGTGGGGTCAGCCGCTGATGAACTCGCTGTTCACGCTCGGCCTGATGATCGGCATCCAGGTCTCCGACATGACGGTCGGCACGACCATCGCCAATCTCGGCATGACCGACGTGAAATTCCCCAATCCGCTGTTCGAGGGCGACACCGTGCATTGCGAGACCACGGTGGTGTCGAAGCGCGAGTCTAAATCGCGCAAGGGCGCCGGCATCGTCGAATTCCATCACAAGGCGTTCAAGCAGGACGGCACGCTGGTCGCCGAATGCCACCGCAACGCGTTTATCATCATGAAGCCGAAGTGACGTAATGCGTTCTCTCCTCTTCGTGCCCGCCGACGGCGGTGCCAAGCTCGACAAGGCGATGGCGAGCGGCGCCGATGCCGTCATCCTCGACCTCGAGGATTCCATCATGCCGGAGCGCAAGGGCGAGGCGCGCAAGGCGGCTCTGGATTTCCTGAAAGCCGTGCAAGGCCGGACGGAGCGCCCGCGGCTCCTGGTGCGCATCAACGGCCTCGACACCGGCATGACCGATGACGACCTCGCGGCAGTGGTGCCGGGCAAGCCCGACGCGCTGATGTTTCCCAAGGCGGAAGGCGGTGCTTCGGTCACGCATCTCGACGCCAAGCTGACGGCGCGCGAGGCCATCGCCGGGCTGCCTGAGGGCGGAATCAAGATTCTGGCGCAGACGGTCGAGACCGCGCTCGGCGTCTTCACCGCCGGCACCTACCGCTCCTCAAGCGCGCGGCTGATCGGCATGACCTGGGGCCCGGAGGATCTGTCCGCCGAGATCGGCGCACAGGCGAACCGCGACGCGGACGGCATGCTGACCGAACCCTATCGTCTCGCACGCTCAGTCTGCCTGCTCGGCGCCACCGCAGCGAAGGTGCCGGCCTACGAGACCATCCACGTCGATTTCCGCAATCTCGACGCGCTGCGCCGCGATACCGAGGAGGCGCGGCGCGACGGCTTTGCCGGCCGTCTCGCCATCCATCCGGCGCAAGTGCCCGTGATCAACGAGGTGTTCACGCCGAGCGCGGCAGAGATCGAGAAGGCAAAAGCGATCATCGCCGCCTTCGCCGCCAAGCCCGGCGCCGGCACCGTCGGCATCGATGGCAGGATGTACGACCGACCGCATCTCGCAAAAGCGCAGCGGCTGCTGGGAAGCGTTAAGTGCTAGTTCTTGTAGACCTTGGCCGGATCGAACGCCTTGTCGGCGTCGCGGAATTCAAGCTTGGCGCCCGCTTTGCCGAGCGGCACCGCGCGATAGAAGCACGAGCGCCGCCCCGTGTGGCAGGCGCCGCCGCCGGCCTGCTCGACCTTGAGCCATAGCGCGTCCTGGTCGCAATCGACGCGCATCTCCTTGACGCGCTGGACGTGGCCGGAGCTTTCGCCCTTCTTCCACAGCGTCTTGCGCGAGCGACTGTAGTACCAGGCCTCGCCGGTCTCGATGGTCTTGGCCACCGCCTCGGCGTTCATGTGCGCGACCATCAACACGTCGCCCGACACAACGTCGGTGGCGACAGCCGTGATCAGCCCGTCGGAGCCGAATTGCGGCGCGAAGGCCAGGCCTTCCTCGATTGCCGATTTATCAGCCAAACTCGCCTCGCGTGGTTGAACGCGGGGAGCTTACCGTTGCGCGCCCCGCAGCATGGTCATGAACCGCACCTGCTCTTCCGCGATCTCGCGGAATGCGCCGGTGAAATGCGTCGTCACTGTCAGCGCGCCCGGCTTCTGCACGCCGCGCACCGACATGCACATATGCTCGGCTTCGATCATCACGGCGACGCCGCGCGGCTTGAGCACCTCGTCGATCGCGGTCGCGACCTGCGAGGTGAGATGTTCCTGCGTCTGCAGGCGCAGCGCGTAGACGTCGACGAGGCGCGCGAGCTTCGACAGGCCGACGACGCGTTCGGTCGGCATGTAGGCGACGTGCGCCTTGCCGAAGAACGGCATCATGTGATGTTCGCAATGCGAATTGAAGCCGATGTCCTTCACCAGCACGAAGTCGTCATAGCCGGCGGTCTCGCTGAAGGTGCGCGACAGAACGTCCGCCGGGCACTCGCGATAGCCCTGGTAGATTTCCTCGTAGGCGTCGATCACGCGCTTCGGCGTGTCCAGCACGCCTTCCCGCTTGGGGTCGTCGCCGGTATAGGCGATGAGCGTGCGCACCGCGGCCTCCGCCTCTTCGCGCGACGGGCGCGGCCCGGCCGGGGCCGGCGCCGCCCGCACGTGATCGGACAGGCCCTGCTTCGGCCACGTCGCTACCTTGCTGCTCTTGATATCCATGACGCGTCTCTCCGTTCGACCGGCCTTCAAGCGAGGCCGGGGGTGTCACCGGGGGCCGCGTCGGATGAAAGTCGGACGCATTCCCTTTGCTCCCGCCCGGAAAACCTCTTTCCGCGAAGCAGGAACAACACCTATATAATCATTTGCCGGGAGGACACAAACGGGGCCTCCCGGCGGGAAAACATCAATGCTCAACGAGGTTTACAACGACCGCATCCTGGAGCTGGCGGGCAACATACCGCGGCTGGGGCGCCTTCCCGGCCCCGATGCCAGCGCCACCGCCCATTCCAAGCTGTGCGGCTCGACCGTGACCGTGGACCTCAAGATGGAGGGGCCAGTGGTGACCGACTTCGCCCATGACGTGAAGGCCTGCGCGCTCGGCCAAGCCTCGTCCTCGATCATGGCGCGGCACGTCATCGGCGCCAAATCCGACGAATTGCGCGAGCTGCGCGAGACCGTTCGCAAGATGCTCAAGGAGAACGGCCCGCCGCCGTCCGGCAAATGGGCGGAC